>Ga0315287_10005347_pt1 | contig 12651 bp, 31 predicted proteins | sample YL17G11_0_MG_FD_205037 | JGI IMG/M metagenome (GOLD analysis project Ga0315287, IMG submission 205037) | Sediment microbial communities from Yellowstone Lake, YNP, Wyoming, USA - YL17G11_0 | ecosystem: Environmental > Aquatic > Freshwater > Lake > Sediment | place: USA: Wyoming | collected...
TGAGCATCAGGCGGGCGCGCTGCTGAGACTGCTCCTTGAGATGTACGACGAGATCGCCAACCGTCATCTTCGGGTCGATGTCCGTCAGACGCTTCTCCTCGGACAGATCCGTCAGCTGGTCGGCCAACTTCTGGGCCTGCTGCTTGAGCGAATCGCGCCGGTCGATTTTGGCGGCTACCTCGGGCTGAATGATCTGCATGGCCTGCTGCAGCGGAGGAAGCTCCTTGAGCAGGAGGGTTGCGCGTTCTTGGGCAATCTCCTGCAGTTCCGAGCACGTGCGTCCGCCGTATGTGTTGTAGTTGGACGCGTCGTGGTCTACGTGTGGCAGCTTTACTTTGTTGATCATTCGGCCAGGCAAGAACTTGCGTTCGCTGGCCATGTGCAGCGCCGAATAGGCGGTCTGCTGCAGGATGAAGCGCGAGGCGCGCACCCTGGCTTGGAACGTGTCCGAGAATTCCTTGCGCCGGTCGTCGCTCCAAGTTGCAAGGTCCACGCACTCGACTGAACGGATGATTGCAGACGCACTTTCTGTCATTATGTCACCTCCTGGTCCGATACGCGCGGGCCGGTGCGGGCTGCGCCAGTCTTCAACTGTCGTGAACTTCCAAGACAGTTTGCATCGGAATCTGTTTGTGAGCGGACAGCGCCTTCATCGTTCGTTTCACGGCTTCCCACCCGAACCAGACGACGATGATTCTCATCCACCAGCCGGAGCTTGAAATGCCGCCGTTCGATACGCAGACGGCCATGTTCAAAATCGCCCAAACGAGGTGGTACCTTCGCGCCTTTTGAAGCGATTTGACGCTTCTCTGTTCATCCTTGCTGAGATCGAAGTCCACGAATCCGTGGCCGAATGCATTGACGATGATGACCAGAATGTGGAGCGCCCGGCTCTTGTCGCGAAGGTCTCGGTCCCATCCGTTTCGAAGAGAGCGCTTGACGTCGCTCCACAGTTCTTTCCTGTAGGCGGCTTTCTCTTCGTCCCAAGGCGTCATGGGTCACATCTCCATCACATCGTCGACGAGGAACTCCGCCAGCCTCAGCATGCTCTCGTTCATCACCGTCCTGTGGTATTGGTACTGAAAGGACGATTCCGGAATGAAGCGCTGCGGCTCCCACCAAATGTGGTGCTCGGACTTCTGCTGCTCGAAGCGAACAGTCGGCGATCCCCGCTCCCGAAGCCTTCTCAAGCGGTAGCACCAGTTCGAGGGAGCCGCTTGCAGGCGGTACGGCTGCACCACCTCGTACTCCATCAGGTCGTCCGCCATCCGGACGAACGTCCCCGGAGGGAACCGGATTCGCGGCCCCTTGGTTCCTCTCATTCCCACTCCGCCTGTTCGCGCTTTCGGTGCTTAGAGCGCTTTCGCCGCTTGTCGGGTTCAAGTCGACTCGGAGTCAACGTCAAACCCATGGCTTGTGCCAGCTTGAGCGCGTTGCGCTGCCTCTTTCGCGGCACTTCGACTGTGAAACCCATGGCGTCACCTCCAGGATCCGATACAATCGGGCGAGGCAGATCTGCGATTGTCCTCAGTCACGAATTGCGGGCTCTGTCCAGCTTGCGCCATTCGGCGATCGTTTCCGGATACAGCGGATGGCGGGAAAACAGGACCACCGGGCTTCCGCCGATCGCCTTGACTCGCTGGACGTAGCACGGTTCCCGCAGTCCTCTCATCTCTTCAAGAAGATCCTTCGCCAAGTCGGCGTCAGTGACGCAAGATTGTCTAAGCGTCGCCACCCCGAGGATATCGTGTTGCTTTTCGAAATCGCGTAGGGCCTTGTTCGGATTCTTGGACTTCATCATCCCTCCAGAACGCTCTTGTCGCCGACGACGCGGGTCGCCAATCTGTGACACATGCGCTTGGTGATGCTGTTCACCAAGCAACACTCTCCGTCGTTGCTCCACGGTTCGCTCACGCTGCTCGGCAGCATGGCCAGTTCGAGATTTTCCGGCGTCAGGATCCAGAAGCCGGAGGGTTCATGGATGTCTCCGAAGTCGAGTCCTGAGCAGGTTTGGCATCTTTCGTAGTATTCCTTCTTCAAGCGTTTGAACGTCGAGCGCAGAGCGGCCGGAATCGGTCCTGCCGAGTCGTCCTCTTGGTCCGTCGGATAAAACGGACTGTCGCCAGAAAAACCGTCGTTGCCGAATGGAATGGCGACGAAGCTCGTCGGCTCCACATGAACGCAGACTTCTTTGGTTGATTTGATTCCTAGGAGGATTTCCTTCTTGTCCGCGATACGGCGCTTTACCTTGCAGACCTTCTTGGCCTCGGCATGGTGCCCGTAGAAGCCGCTGCCGCCCTTCTTCGCGCCCGCGTGCTCGGTCTTGATCTTGTGTGCCATCAGCTTTCCTGCACTTTCATGGTGAGAAACACGTCGACCGACATTGTTTGGTAGCGGGCTTCATTCGAGACTGGATGCCTCTCGCACCTGGCAGCGAAAGACATTCTGGTTCCAAGGAATGAGGCGAAGTCCCTGGTGTCGGATACGAATTGCACAGCAACTTGACCACACATATCACACTTCAGTCCCATGGACTCGGCTCTTGCTTTCGTCGCTTGAAGTCTGCGCTGCCTACGGTTCATGAATTTTGGACTCCCGACACGATGTACTCCTCTTGAGTCACTTCCCGCCACTGCCAAATCATGTCAGGTTTCTGGTGAAGCGGGATGTTGATCCGGTGTCTTTCACATCGGATCTCCGATGCATGGCGAATCACCAGTTCCCTGGTGGACCCAAGAACGAACTGCACTGCTTCTTCGCCACACATGTTGCACTTCATCGGTCATCCCGGTCGTCGGACTGGTACTTGATGTAGCTGGCGTCGTCCCACCACAGCAGGGGAACGACCCTGAAAGCCGCAAAGTTGGCGGTCCAAATGAACTCGTTTCGACGAGGATTGTACAACGCTGCGTTGGACGACGGATCGCCTCCCTCGCTGACCACGGACAAGTGCAATCGGTTCATGGCTCCTCCACGGCCCGATACTCGTCCGACCCGGCGAGCTGCGCTGCTGATTGGAATAAATCATCCCATGTTTTAGCCGCCAATTTTCACATATTGCATCGCGCTACATTTTTGAAGGTTGTTCCAAGGATTGCAGAAGTGTGAACCGGAGGTCACACCAAAGTTTCGAGAAACCTTCAGAACATCTTTTTGCAGGTTTTTGGTCCAGCTTGAGTACAACTGTGTTAAAATCGAACTCGAAAGACAGGTCTATTCTTCATGCGTCTTCTCGACGAGCCATTCTTCATAAGATGCTTGAGTGATTAGCGGTTCCAACAGTCTGGCATGGTCTTCCATATTCTCTTGGAGATCCGCCAACGCCTCGTCGCACATTTGTTCGAAATACCCGCTGTTTGCCCTAAAATCCTCTTCCGACTCGTATGAGCACCCGCCTAGAGTGGCTGTTCCGGTGCATAGATTTCTTTGTGCTTTCCAATGTGCTCTGACAACGATGGTGCACCAGGCCCAAATGCTTCCTTCTTCCATTCTTTTCTTGATGACTTTGAGACATTCCGGGTCGAAATCCTGATCTGGGGCGTGGTCGTCCTCGTCAGTCGTCACGACGAAACGGACTTCATTCTTTTCCAGTTTCCTGATGAAACTCATGAAGTTTTAGCCCGATCCTCCGGGGTGGTCTTGGAATACCACTCTTCGATCATGGGCTTCATGTGTGCGAAGAACTTCCGGGGCGACGTGTCAGAAGGTTCGCCGCAGACGTGGTCCCACACGTAATCGCATGTCACGCGGACCAAGTTGGAAATCCCTTTGGGACCTTTTACCTCGCCGTCCATGCCGGCCATCATCAAACAGATCGACAAGTCCGCCCCGCGCATGGGCCAGTTCGCCGTATACTTGCACACCAGGTACACGATGTTGTTAAGCTCCCCAGCGGACGGCTCATAATCGTCGAGCACTCCGATGTCCAGACCTTCCGGGTTGTGCTCCATGACCTCGGCGACAATTTGATTCTTTGTCTTTCGCTTCGCCATGGTCAACCTCAGGAATCTTGAACCTCAGCCACCTGATTCATTTTAAACATTTCCTCAGCAACCCTCCGACCCCTCGTCAGTCAATTCGGCTCGGAAGTCGGCGCGACTTTGCGCCAAGTCTCCCATCGTGAGTCGGCGACCAACGATAGCTTCGACCTCGGTCGTGGTCTTGTTGGGGAAGCACTGAGTCAATGCTGGAAGGATTTGCACCAGGCCTGACTTGGCAAGCGCCTCGGCTGTGCGCCGTTGCAATTTCGGGAATGTGGCTTGACGCCATGTCCCTGGTAATGTGCGGTCCGCATGCAGGCACTTCGTCAGAATTTCCCTCTGCGCGTCAGTCAGCTTTTTGCTCATCCAGTACCTCCCTGTTCCATACTCGGCACAGCCGCGCGCCTCCGGCCACCATCGAGCGATCCCTCGCATGCCCGCCTATGCCATATCATATATTGACGAATTTCCTGGCATGTATTTGATTCGCAAAATTTTAATCGCGTCGGACGGCATGGATTTCGTCAGAATTGCAAGGAAGATTGCTCGGACTGCCGACCTGGCGCGTCCTCGCCGTCCGTGGGAAAACCTTCAGGAAGAAATTCCGGAGCCGGAAATCCCCGAGTCCCAATTCACCGAAGAAGACTTCGCGCAAGCGGCTCTCGAAGAAGCCAACTGGAAAGAGGGAAGTCTATATTCCAGCACGTGCCCCGTGTGCGGACTTCCGCCGGAACCGGACGAGTTCGAAGTCGAGAACATATGCGACAGATGCAACTGGCAGAATGACGGCACGTCCGCAGGATGGTCTGGCGCGAACGGCGAGTTCATCGAAGACGCCAAGAAGCGCTGGTCGGACAGGCACGGAAACTAGATTTCGATTCTCACAGATTCCACTCCTCGAACAGGGCGCCCCTCATCTTCGGCCGAGGGATTCTCGGCGCTTGGTCATCTCCCGTGAAGTAGTCTGAAATCTCGCGCACCGCCGCTTCCAGCTCCGCCTCGCTCATGTCCGGCGAGCACGCCTCCACGAGCACATTGCAAAATTCTGCCTCCGTGTAGATGATCGACAGGCACTTGTCGCGCAAACGCAGCTCTTGCCAGTGTTGCCTTCCGCTGCGTCCTTCTCCGAGACATTGGAGATCGATTTCGTCTTCCTCGCATATTTCAGCCAATAGTGCCGCTTTCTGTTTCTTCGTCATCGTCACTTGTCACCTCCGTCTGTACGCGGTTCTAAACGCCAAGAAGCGCTGGTCACCAAACGAACTTGTTCGATCTTGGGCTCGGGCGCGGAATCTTCGGCACCTCATCATTCCAGAGATCTCCGATTATTTCGACGATCAGAGTCACTTCATCCTCAGACAGGTCCGCATCCGTCGAGACCGACGTTCTGTCAGGACGTCCCCTGTAGAATTCTTCAGTGACGACAATCTCGTCGCCGTCGGCAGAGATGAGCATCCACTCGTCATCGTCGCCACCTTTGCCATCGCCGCCTTGACCGAGATTGCGAATCCGGCCTTCCTTGAAGGATTTGTCGACGTCTTCCCATGAAGAAAACTTTGGCATCTGCGCCCTCCTAGATTTCGTAAACCGCTGAGTAGTACGTCGTGCACTGTTCCGAGAACAGGCCGATCTTTGCCAGTTCCTTATCCAGCGCTTCGATCAGGGGATACTGCTCTCGGTCGTAACTGAAGGCGTTCCCAGCCGAAGCTCCCTCGTACAGGATGACGAGCACGGACCCCTTGCCATAGTCGCCGTCCCAGTCCTCGGGACGGTGGAAGACTTGGCAACCGCCCGTGAAAGTCAAATCGTGGGCGATCAGAAACGGCAGGATGACGTCGTACGCCTGCTTCGCCCTCGGCGAAATTCCCTCGGGCGGAAGCAGGTCGGAGTTGAATTCCATGACTTCGGCGATTGCGGAAATGCTCATTGCGACTCCATTCACCACTTGACTTTCATGATCAGTACCCGCGGCGCATCATCATGCCGAAGGGAGGATAGCACATCTCCATGTCGCGGGTCTTCTCCTTGAGGTCCTCGTACTTCTTCTTGAGAGAACGTCCTTCACAATCGGATCCTCGTAGTAGGACGCTGCAGCCGCCACCACCTTTGACATTGTCTCGTTGACGCTCTTGATGTCTTCCAGCGCGATCTTCCTTGCTTCCGCCTTCTCCTGCTCTTCCTTCTTTGACGCCATGATGTCACCTCGTTGTTGGTTGTCCGACTCTCCCGATGCGCGCGCCACGGCTCGGGTTACGATCCCTGAATTTTTGCCACGATCCATTCGTCGCGAGTGCACTCATACTCGACTGGCTTGCTTGCCATGCCCCAGCACGTTTGGCAGTACGTGTAGAAGTACTTCTGTCCGCGGCCGGTCGGCTCTTGCGAGTAGAAGGTCCAATGCTGTGCAAACTTCTTCACGCACCATGAACAAATCTCGTGGTTTTCGATGGCATTCATCACGGTTCGCCAGAGTCGATGAGGACGATGGCTATGAACTTGTCATCCTTCTGTTCTATTCCGCCATCTTTCTGCACCCCGTTGTCGATGTACCGGATGGCATCAAGGAACGCTTCTGCGGCTTCTTTGGTGTCGTAGCTGAATTCCTCACGTTCCATTGGCGAGCCTCCTGCGTTCTGTGTGCGGACGGGTCACAGCGCCGAATCCGCACTTGCGACATGGCTGTCCCGGCTGCGCCCCGCACCCGGAACAAGGAAATTTGGAACAAAGGCGAGATTCCTTGATCAGGACTTCTCGCAACTGCGCCTTCGCCTGCCTGAGTTCGTCGTGAATGCTCATTGGATGGTCTTGATGGTCTTGCCATCTGATTCGAAGCAGACGGAGCGCTGCTCCGCCTTTCCGCCCACCACTTCGAACAAGGACCAGTCGCCTTTTTCCTGATGGAATTTTTCAATGCCGATTTGAACGGCCGCTTGGTCCTCGCACAGGACCGGGGTTACGCTCCACAGCGTGGGCGTGTCGTACGGGTCGAAAGGCACTGTGAGCAGAATGAACACGGCAGTCTCCTCAATGGCCGAAGTTGAACCCGATCTTGAACCGGCGCCCGGTTTTCGGGTCGCACACGACCTCGTCGGCAAATCCGCAGCAGCCATGCTTCACTGCATCGGCGTACAGCTTTTCTCCAACCAGGTCCCCGACTTCCGTCCAGCGGAAGTTGTCCATGTACGGATCATTGGTGCGTTTCACGAGTTTGAACATCGCTTTGGCGATAAAGTCCCCGCACTCGTGCCGCTTGATTGCGATCTCCCAATCGGCGCCGCTTGCGAAGGTCACGGTCGAAGCGGGCGAGTTCACGGGCGACGAGCATCCGGGCTTTCGCGTCGCGGGCGGCTTCGATGCGGGCGACGATCTCGTCGGCCTTGGCCCTGTGGGTGTCCATGCGGGCTTTGAAAGCCTCGATTTGCTCCTGGCTCGGGGCGTAGGGCATGGCTAGTTGGGCCTCCGCTTCTGGATGAGTTTGGCGACTTGCCCCACGATGTCGGGCAGCTTGAGCCTTTGGCCGGTGGGCGTTTGCTCGACGGTGGCGATGCCGTAGAAGCTCATCCTGGGCAGACCGATCCTGCGGCCGGTCAATGTCACCAGGACGATGCAGCATTGGCCGTAGTGCCAGTACAAGCCCGTGACGGCCTCTTGTTTCAGGGCGTCCGCGAGGGTCTTGGGCTTGGCGTACTCGGTCGGCGGGTTCTCGAAGCCTTCCGTGTGCTTGACGAGTTGGCCTGAGTTCTCGGGGTCTTCGGTGTGCCAGCACTTGCCGTGGCTCGATTCTTCGAGGTCTTTCAGGACAGGCACGCCGGACAGGCGGCTCATTTGCTGGGAGAACGTCTCGTCGGTCATTTCTTCAAGCTCCAGGGGGCGATGCGCCAGTCGAAGATGCGGACGGGCAGGACGGGACTTTTCGGGTGCTCGTAGGTCCAGGAGACGCTCCTCGGGCTTCCGTCCGAGCCGTAGACGGCGATGCAGCCGAAATTGCAGCTGAGCCGAATGCTCGGCGTCCTTCTTTGCCTGCTGCTTGAACAGCTTGTTCTTTTTGCTCATGGCGCCCCTGATGAAGGCGAGTGGGGCCTTGCCCGGTCCGGGGAGCCAGCCAAGGCGCCGGACCGGGCAGGTGCCCACTGCCAGTTCGGGATACGCGACCGATCGGCGCGCTTCCGATTTATGTCAGCGCATGGACTTTCAAGAACACCCTGTCGTGTTTCCGTCAGTTGGGCACACCCAATGGGTTAAGTCGAGTTGAAGGAGTTTTGTTCCACAACTGGAACACGTCGGATGTTGCTCGTGCTCACTTCGATGGTGATCCACTGGCTTCCAAACCTTCAGCTTCATGCGCTCTTTGACTTGTTCGTACGACCATGGAAACACGCCCGTGTCGTATCCGATGTCCATCGACAGAGCATTCGGGTCGTCGGACAGATTTCCGTGCGAGTGGCCGTAGAGTTGCCATGTATTTCTGTGCGAACCTTTCCATGTTCGCATGGCATAATGACACAGGACGATCCTTTGGATGCCGTCCTTACCGTCGGGGTCCGGAATCTTGATTTCAGCCAAGTCTTTGATCCAAACGAACCGGGCCTTATGCTTCTCGATGTCCCTATCGTGGTTTCCTCGGAGCAGGAAAATCTGTCCCTTCAGGGTTTTCAGAAGCTGCGCCGTCGCTTCTTTGGACCCGAGAAATGCCAAATCTCCCAGATGGTATACGATGTCTCCAGGTTCCACTACCTTGTTCCATGCTTCGATCAAGGCGGCGTCCATCGCCGACACGTCTTTGAACGGCCGGCTTTCATACTTCAAAATGTTGGCATGGCCAAAATGCGTGTCGGCCGTGAACCAGACTGTCATGTTTGATGAACCTCGTAAATTGCGACCTCTTGCTCGGACGCCAGTTCCCAAGCGTATCCAGGGCAGAACAACCCAATCCACGGGTCGCTCTTTCGATGTTTTTCGCAGTATCCCCAGACCTCGCGCGTGCGTTCCTTTTTGAAGAACTGCACCGCTTCGCAGCCGCATTCAGAACTCGTGGCGTCTGCTGCAAAGCAAATCATGTGTTTTGCACATGCCTCACGGCTCGCATCTGAATCTGGTTTTTCTCGATGCGCTTCCGATGCTTGATGATCCAATCCTTCGCTGCCACTCCAACCCGACCGGCGAACGCGGTTCAAATACCTATGTGAGGATCATATGACCCATTTTCAAATACTTGACAACGGCATTGCGTTCGAGTACGACAGGAGAACTAAAATTTTCGAGAACATGTTGTTCAGATCTTAGTGTCGTTCCAAGACGTGGCGTCAAAAATTGCATTTAGGGTAGCTTTGCACTGGCTTTTTGCCGGTGTGCGCCTTGACGAAAAAATTGAAGAGTACCTAAAGCAACTGGATGGTCTTGCCAACCAACCTGGGGTTTGTATACACTTCAGCGATGTTGAAGAAAGACTCGGGATAAACCCGAAAGGCAGAAACTGGAGTGCTGGCGGTTATTTTGCACCTGCAGGTTTATACGGATACCTTTTGACGCCAGCCAGAATTCGTGTGCTTCGAAGCAGAAAATACTCTTATGCAGAAGGCGAAGACCGTGGATTCGTCCATGTGTTTCGTGCCAAGCACATGGAGCGCATGCTTAACACGTCCACATACGACTGGGAACAGTATAGAAACGACTTCAAAAAGCTTCTTCCCATGCTTTCTAAAGAAAAAGCAGCAAACGCCCAGTTTTCCTATGGTTATTCGCACAGCGTTCCAGATGATGGAAGAAAACCGTTTGACATACTTTCTGAAATGATGAGGTCAGTGACAAGGTCAAGCATAGAGCTGACCAGATTTCTTCGAAAACTCGGTTACTCTGGGGTCATCGACACCGATAGGATGATGGCAAAAGATTCCCCGCCCCAACTAGTCACCTTTGTCTCGGTAGACCATTTGTTCACAATGCCAAACCCACTTGTCATGGAACTTCAGCCTAGCTTTTGAAGGGAATCCCTGAGCGTAAGACAACGATTCGGGGAACTTGAAACATAATGGATGGCATATCGAGAACTTCGTAGTGAAACAACCGGACGGCCTCGTGTTCGCACTGAGCACGCGGAACAGGATCTTTTCCCGCGGAACACCTCATGCTCGAATAGTCCTTCGGAATAGACATGAACAAGGCGTCAATTGGTTCATGTTTCATGGATGATCTGAATCTGCATGCGTCGAACCACATCCAAAAGCTCTTCCATGGGACGTCCTGCTTTCAAGAGCGCCCTCGCGTTGTTCTCGAAGCTACTTCGATTGTCTCTGAGTTCGGCTCGCGTCAGTGCTTTGCGAGCTTGATTCTCTGTTTTATCGTCTCTGCGCTCCTGCGCTTCGGCTTCGGCTTTGCACGTTTTCCACAGCTTCTTCGCTTCCAACACGATTCTTCCAACAACTGTTTCAGCTTCCGCTTTTGCCGCCTTGCGGAGCCATTCGGGGCAGTGGTCGAGGTCAGGCGTCAGAATTTCGACGATGCGTCCCGGTTCCACTCTCCCGTCGAGAAACACGAGTGAATCGTCGTAACCGGACCGCAGGGCCGACACTTTCTTTCCGCCAATGAAGATGTCCAACACCATCGCATGCCCATCGTGGCCCGCGTATCCTTTCGCCTTGATGGACAATCGACTTCCCAAAAACGTTCCTACTTCAACTTCGTCTTTCATTTATTTCCGTCCTTCTCCGATTGCTTGAGATTTTCGAGGACGAACTGAATCAGCGGCCCTTCGGTCACGACTTCGAACGTGCCCAGGTCGATGGCGAGTTTTTCCCAATCCGTGTCTGGTCCCTTGAAATCCGAGGACTCCATCAGGCAAACACACGCTTTGGACTGAAGATCCTTCCGAATTTTCGAGAAGACGTGTCCAGGCAGAGACACGAAGTTGAGCGGCTTGAAGATCATTTGAAAATCCGCCGGCGGAAGGGGGTACCCGGTGCGCAGTTGGTACGCCATCCTGAACCGCTCGACACCCTTGTCCAGATTCGGCATCAGCGCCAGCCCGTACAAACCTCCGTGCTCGGCCAGCACCAGCTTGAACCATTGCTCTGGCTCGTCTTCGGCCCACATCTTTAAATGGTCCGCGATCGCCCGAGCCCCTTCGAAAAGCAGACATGGAGACGGACCGGCGTCGTCCTTGTTGAGCCAGATGCACGCTTTGGCCGTGCCGTCCGCTTGGTCGACCAACGCCCCGACCTCTGCCGGGTCCAGGTCCGTGCGCCCCGCTTCGCCCATCAACAGGGGGACGTACGAGATGATCAGGGCCAACATCTTGTCGGGCATGTGGAACCTCCGCACCCAATACGAGCGCGACCGGGCGAGCTGCGCCGTCTTTTAACTGTCGTGAATTTCAGACACAGACAGCAGAGAGTCGTCAAAAGCGATGGTTTCCATCAGCTCCACGAAGTCCGGAACGACGATGTATACGCCTTTTCCACTCATCGTGTCGTGATCCAACATGATGAGCATCATCTGCATGAGAATGGCCAGAGCCATCGGCTTGTCGAATCCGTGCAAGACGCGGATGGCTTCCACTTGCCGACCGCGGAGCCAGATTTTGAAAATCTTCCTAGCTTCATCTTGAATGTTCATTAGCTGCTCTGAACTCGTTTCACCTGGCTCATTGACCACGCTTCAAGCACGTCCGATTGGTTGTAGTCGTACCCCTCCATGCATTCGGACAATCGGACGAGCGCAGCCTGCCGTTTTGAGCCCTCGGCCCTTTCCCTGTTGGCCTGAACGGTTTGCTGCGCCTTGGAATCGTCCACGCCGCCAGCGAGCGCTGCGGCTATCGCCTTTTTGAGTTGCGGGCCGAGCTCTTTTTCAAGCTCTTCCCGAAGAACTGTCCTGGCGTCGCTCATCAAGAAGCTTCCGCAGTTTTCTGATGGATTTAGCAGGCATCCTATTATGGCTGCCAATACGCCTTCAGGATGAAGGTGATGCACCACGGTCTTCGGGACTCCGGGAGCGCTGCACAAAAGACGCGTCTCCACCCTGAATCCGGAAGCTACCGCGTAGGGCTTCATCTTGAGACGAGGCACGGCTGCGCGAACCCGATTCGCCTCGGCCTCCATGATCGCGGCCACCTTCCGTTGAAAGCGATCCAGGAGCTTCGCATATCTGTTCTTTTCATGAAGAACCATGTGAGGCGAATTCGTGTAATAGTTTTCCAGCAGATACGCCCAGTCTTTTTTCATGACTCTTGCACCTCCTGGACTCCCAACAGAGAGAGTTCTTCTTCGATGATGCGCTGCGCGTCTTGCTGACTGTCGGCCAGAATGAGCATGGCCGAGAACCTGGAGTCCTGGCGGTTCAACACGACGTAACCATTTTTGCACTTGACTGCATTCATGGTCGCCACGACCTCCGACAGATACTCGTCCACTGGGAAAAGAACACGAATTCGAGTGACACCATCCGAAAAGCGAAGGAAGGAATCCTTTCGAACCATCGCTACGGCGAGCTTCAGAGCGCGTTTCTTTGGTTTGAGAAGTTCAATCTTCCACATCTGTTTCAACTCTCGTGAATCGATTCGCACAGTCCTTCCAAGATCAAGTTGCGATCGAATCCGAGCACCGCCATGTCGATGGCCACATCCTCGGTCATCTTGCCGTCGGGCAGCATCCAGGTGCACTCCATGTCCTCGGGACTC
>Ga0315287_10005348_pt1 | contig 12650 bp, 14 predicted proteins | sample YL17G11_0_MG_FD_205037 | JGI IMG/M metagenome (GOLD analysis project Ga0315287, IMG submission 205037) | Sediment microbial communities from Yellowstone Lake, YNP, Wyoming, USA - YL17G11_0 | ecosystem: Environmental > Aquatic > Freshwater > Lake > Sediment | place: USA: Wyoming | collected...
GGTTGGCGAAGGCGGTGGCCAGACGAGCGCTGCGAATTACCTGCGCTTCGATTTGCAGGGCTTGCAGCGTGGTATCGACAAGCTTGGGCAGCAGCTTGAAAATGGCAAGACCGCTGCGGTCCCTAGTGGGAACCCCAATGAATCCATTGAACAACTCGCCGATGCCGTCGCAAGCCTGGTGCAACAGATGCGTGAAGAACAAAAGATGGTGCGCAGCTGGGCACAGACCCAACAGGTGCAGCAGAATGAGATCCAGCGCCTGCTTATCCGCGCAACCGGCCCAGCCGATAAGCGGACGCGGTAGCTCGCATGGCCGGTTCGCTCTCACGCCGCAGGCGCCAGGAAGACGCACCCTATTGGCCGGGCTTTGTGGATGCAATGGCGCAGTTGCTGCTGGTCATCACTTTCCTGCTGTCCATCTTCATGACTGCCCAGTTCCTGCTGGCACGGCAAATTTCGGGTCAGGACTCGGCTCTTGGCCAATTGCGCTCGCAGATTGCGGAACTCACACAGCTTCTGGCCCTGGAAAAATCCGCCAAGAGTGCCGCGGAGGCAAGCCTGCTGGCGCTCGGTGATGACCTGACCGCAGAAAAGCTGAAAAGTGCAAATCTCGCTGCAACCCTTGCCAACCAGAATTTGCAAGGCTCAACTGCAAATCAGACGATCACCACCCTGCAGACCTCGCTTGACAAGGAAAAGAACCTCACGGCAGAGGCGCTGTCGCAGGTTGAGCTGCTTAACCAGCAAATTGCCGCCATGCGACGCCAGCTCGCGCAATTGAACGGGTTGCTGGCGGATGCGGAAACCCGCAACAAGTCCTCGGAAGCGCAGATCGCCGATCTCGGCAAGCGCCTCAACTCGGCGCTCGCGCAACGGGTGCAGGAACTGTCGCGTTATCGTTCGGAGTTTTTTGGCCGGCTGCGGCAAATTCTGTCGCAGCGTTCCGACATCCTGGTGGTAGGCGACCGTTTCGTATTCCAGTCCGAGGTGCTGTTTGCCAAGGGTGACGCTAACCTGAGCCCCCTGGGCCAGGAGGAAATGCTCAAGCTTGCCGATGCCCTGAAGCAGCTTGAAACAGAGATTCCGGCCGATATCGCCTGGGTCTTACGGGTTGATGGCCATACTGACAGCGACGCCATTAACTCAGCGCTGTTCAAGTCGAATTGGGAACTCTCCGCAGCGCGCGCCATCGCGGTGGTCAAATTCCTGATCGCGCAGGGCATCACGCCAAAGCATCTGGTGGCGGCAGGCTTCGGCCAGTTCCAGCCGCTGGATCCTGGCACTTCGGAAGATGCCAAGTCGCAGAACCGCCGTATCGAGCTTAAATTGACGGAGCGCTGAACTGCAGCTTTGCAAGCCTGGCGTAGAGGGCGTTTTTCTTCACCAACTGGCCATGGGTTCCCTGCGCCACCAGCATGCCGCCATCCAACACCAGTATGCGATCGGCATTCCTGACAGTGGCTAGGCGATGGGCCACCACCAGTGTCGTGCGATTTGCCGTCAGTTTTTCGAGCGCTTCCTGGATGAGGGATTCACTTTCGGCATCGAGTGAGCTGGTGGCCTCGTCAAGCAGCAAGATGGGGGCGTCCCTCAGGATGGCCCGCGCTATGGCAATGCGCTGGCGTTGCCCACCGGACAGGGTGATGCCGCGTTCGCCAACCTCCGTATCAAATCCTTGCGGCAGCTTCTTTGCAAATTCATCCACGCGCGCGGCCTCTGCCGCCGTCATGACTTCTTGGCGGTTGGCCTCGGGTTTACCAAACCGAATGTTGTCAAGAACGCTGCCGGAAAAAATAACAATATCCTGCGGTACGACGGCGATGTGCTTGCGCAGTTCCAGTGGATCGGTGGTCTTGATATCGAGGCCATCGATGAGAATTTTACCAGTGGTAGGATCATAGAAGCGTTGGATGAGGGCAAACAGTGTCGTCTTACCGGCACCGGATGGGCCGACAATGGCGGTCACTTCGCCGGGCTTGGCTAGAAAACTGACGTCGAGCAGGGCAGGGGTCTTGATGCGGGTCGGGTAGTGGAAGGTTACATCCTCAAACTGAACGGAACCCTTGATGAAGGCTGGCAGGGCTGTGGGAATTTTCGGCGCTGAAACCTGTGGAACTGCAGCCATTAATTCCGCAATGCGTTCGGCCGCACCCGACGCCGCCTGGATTTCGCCCCACACTTCTGAGAGCTGGCCCAGCGAACTTGCAGCCAGGATGGCATAGATCACGAACTGGCTCAGGGTTCCGGCCGAGAGACTGCCGTTGAGCACTTCTCGTGCACCAAACCATAACAGGCTAACGATGGAGCCTAGGGACACGAAGATGATTGCGGCGGTCAGGATAGCACGCGCAAAGGTGCGGCTGGCGGCGGCAGCAAAGGCAAAATGGGTTGCGCTGGAAAATTCCGCGTTGGTGAAGACCTCTTGCACGTTGGACTGCACCGTGGTGATGGCCGTCAGGCGTTCCTGCGCAAAGGCAGCAGATGTGGCAAGCTTGTCCTGTGCGAGCCGCGAAAGAGAGCGTACCCGCCTGCCGTAGGTGACCAGCGGCAGCACGATGAGGGGAATCGCTAGTACTGCGAGACCGGAAAGCTTCGGGCTTGTGTAAACCATCATGCCAATGGCGCCGACAAGCATGACCACATTGCGCAGCGCAATTGAAGCAGTGCTCGAAAACGCCGACTTGATCTGCGTGGTGTCAGCCGTAAGCCGCGAGACCACCTCGCCGGTGTTTTGTACTTCATAGAAACCGGGACTGAGCTTGAGCAGGTGAGCAAACAGCCTGTCGCGCATATCTGCAACGATGCGCTCACCCAGCCACATGACATAGTAAAAGCGCACGGCAGAGCTTATTGCCAGCAACAGCACCACCGCGATCATGCCGAGGAAATAGGAGTTCACGAGGTTTGCGTCCGAGGCTGAAAACCCGTGGTCAATGATGCGGCGTACCGCTACCGGAACTATGAGCATGGCCAAGGAGGCGCAGAGCAGTGCCACCAGGGCAATGGCGATCTGGTGGCGGTATTGCCTCAGGAATGGTGCTAAGCTTGCCAGGGGTTTGAGGCTGCTGGTGCTCCTTCGTGGACGGGTATCAGTTTCGGGTTTTCGTGCCATTGTCGCCTACTTGCCTCTCATTTGGGCTTCCTGTATAGAGCGCGCTTGAAACTTGACAATAGTGACCGTGCGCGGCGTTTCCGCGCCCTAGCTGAAAGAAAACCCTATGAAAGAAGGCATTCACCCCGACTATCACACCATCAATGTGGTGATGACCGACGGCACCAAATTTGTAACCCGCTCCACTTATGGCAAGGACGGCGATACACTCTCGCTGGATATTGATCCCAAATCACATCCGGCATGGACAGGCGGCACCACGACGATCCTTGATCGCGGCGGACGCGTTTCACGCTTCAAGCAGAAATTCGGCTTCCTCAACAAGTAGAACCTATCAAATTCTGGGTATGGCCCGCTGCCAACACCGGGCCTTTTCAGTTTTTGGCGACAATGCAGGCGGCACCCCTGGCTGCCAGTGTCTTGCACAGATCCTGGGCTTCCTTGCGGCTATTGCGACCGATCATGACGCTGACCAGCATTTTGCGCCCACGGCTCAAATTGCGCTTTCGTACCACCAGCGGCAGCTCATCGGCCATCAAACTGCCATAGCGCTGCTTGACTCGCGCAAATGATGAGAGCGAGCGACTTTCGGAAAACCCGCCCGCGATAACCACGCCCCAGGGTTTCCGTGGCGCCCGGTTTGCGGTGCCGGATGGCGGCAACAGCTGCCGAAGTACAAGCCTTGTACAGTCGTGAGTGAAGGTGCCGGTCGCTTCTCCGATGGCAGGTATGTCGAGATCGGTTCCCAGCATTTTCCATGCGGAGGCCTCATGCCCGGTTATTTCCAACACGTAGTCCTCGGTCTCATTCGGTAGGCTACGCTTGCCGGCTAACCATCCCGCAGTACCGTCCTCACCAAAGTTGTAGGCTGCCGCGGCAAGTCCCAGGTTTCCGAACTTGTCTTGCAGAAAGGCGAGATAGTCGGCCGCAGCGGCTAAGGCCTCGCGATAGTTGAAAGAATCCTTGAGGCCGCGCAGGCGCGCCGTTTGGGGCATGAATTGCGCAATGCCTTCTGCGCCCGCCGAGCTCACGGCCTGGTCGTCGAAAATACTTTCTCGCCAAATGAGCCGGGTGAGGAAGTTGACCGGTAATCCACTGCGGACAGCATTTTCAACGAGCAGCTTGCAGACGTCTCCTGCGTAGTCTGCGCGGTCGGTAGCCTGTAGTCTTGCCGACAGTGCCAGGGACATGGCGAAAAGTAGAATGAGATAGCGCATGGCATAAGGCCTATGCCCGAAGTGAAGCAAAAATCAAGACCTGCAAAACCTAACCGCGGGCTACCTGAAGCATGCTGGCAAGCCTGTCGATCTGGTCATTGACCGGGCTTGTCACGGGCTGGCCGGTGGCTGCTTCCGCTGAAATCATACTGTCGAGCTTCTGGATGCGCCCATGCAGCATGATGGACCGTTCCACGAGGGCCTTGAGCGCATCGGGAAGGCTTGCGGAACCCGCAAGATCATGGCCGCGGCCAATATCAGCCAGGCTGATGCGGTGGCTTTCCTTGCGGGCCTCCTCAACGCTGAGTTCGCCAGCGCCGATGGCACGCTGCAGTAACAGCCAGGATGCAAGCTGCATCAGTCGAGTGGTCAGGCGCATGCTTTCTGTGGCGTAGGCAATGGCGCCATGGCGATCGAGCACACGGGCATCAACACGACCCGGGCCGTCAAGATAGTTGGCAGTCTCTTCCACCAGCGCCATGCCTTCCTTAAACACCTTGTCAAACTGCTCGGAAGCGGTGAACTTGGTGAAGAAGTTAACAGTCTCTACGTTGGTTTTAGAACTCAGCATGCCTAATGACCCCTTACTCTAACATTTATAATTTTACGCACCAGGCAATGAGAATATGAAGCGTGCATCAATTCCGGTCAATACGCGGCGCGAATTTCTTTTTACTGTGTGACTAGCAATATCGGGGCCAAAAAAAAGCCACGTGTGAACGTGGCTTTGAGTTCTAACAGGGAGGCGTCAAACAGAGTGGAAAAGTGCCACTCGGAGAATCCAAATGAATGGATCACGAGTGTTATTAGTAAACGATAATCATTACCAAATGGTTAACAAGATCAGCTAGGTGCGGAAAAAGGCGTCTGCGGCAGACTTGCTGGCCTGCTTTTTGCTAATTTCGGAGCGCAATCGGTTGATCTCGGATTCCAAAACCTGAATTCGCTGTTCCAATTCGGCAACTGAAATCGAATCGAGATTTTCACCAATAACCATATGGGCGGGTTTCTTTGGAGCGTCATCGAGGTCCATGGCTGGCTGTCCTTTGGCTTTTCGCCATTTTGGCATTGCATGCGCCGTTTAGGCAACCCATGCTGTGGCATTGGGAGAAACACGAGACATGATGAAGTCCATTGCGATCGCAACACCAGGTGGGCCGGAGGTTTTGAAGCTAGTTGATGCACCAGTACCGCAACCTTCAGCAGGGCAGGTTCTGGTTAAAGTTCATGGCGCAGGAGTCAACCGGCCCGATATCCTGCAGCGCCAGGGTGGCTATCCGCCGCCGCCAGGTGCTCCCCTGACGCCAGGGCTTGAGATTGCCGGTGAAGTATCAGCACTCGGTACGGGTGTTTCCCGCTACGAGGTCGGTGACAGGGTCTGTGCCCTGGTGCCGGGCGGAGGCTATGCCGAATACGCCGTAGTGGCCGAGGACAATGCCCTGCCGGTGCCGCCCGGGTTCACCATGGTGGAGGCCGCAGCCATTCCGGAAACATATTTCACCGTGTGGACCAATGTGTTTGACCGTGGCCGCCTGCAGGCTGGTGAAACCATACTGGTTCATGGAGGCTCCAGCGGCATCGGCACGACGGCGCTGCAGTTGGCCAAGGCCTTTGACGCCCGGGTCATCGTGACTGCCGGCAGTGACGAGAAATGCGCCGAGTGTTTGCGCCTTGGCGCCGATGTGGCCATTAACTACCGGACCAGCGACTTCGTCGAGGAACTCAAATCCCGCAACCTGGCACCTAATCTCATCCTCGACATGGTGGGCGGCGACTACGTTGCGCGCAACTTGGCAGTGGTGGCCATGCATGGGCGCATCGTCAACATCGCCTTCCAGAAGGGATCTAAGGTTGAGGTCGACCTTTTGCCGATCATGCTGAAGCGCCTGACATTGACGGGATCAACCCTGCGCCCGCGGAGTGTCGCGGAAAAGGCTGAGATTGCACGGGCGCTGGAGGCAAAAGTCTGGCCGCTGTTTGCCGAAGGGAAATGCAAACCTGTGATCTTCAAGACCTTCCCGCTGGGCTCAGCCTCAGAGGCTCACCGTCTCCTGGAAAGCAGCTTGCACATCGGCAAGGTCGTGCTCATGAATTGAAATCGCCAGCGCGCCAAGGCAGCGTGGCAAGCTCGCCTTCACTTAATAATGGTCGCGTAAAACGCGTTTGCATCTTCATCGGGCAGGGCCTATATAGGATGTATTCCCAAACCTTTCTTAATTGTGTTACGGAACCTGAGGCGGTTTCGAAGGAGCGAAAAAACCATGTCCAATGCGCCATTAATGCCGAAGGCCACCGCCGTTTGGCTGGTTGAAAATACTGCCCTCACCTTCCGGCAGATTGCAGACTATTGCAACCTGCATGAGCTTGAGGTGAAGGGCATTGCTGACGGGGACGTGGCAAACGGCATCAAGGGCTTGGACCCTGTGACAGGCGGCCAGCTCACGCGTGATGAAATCAAGAGGGGCGAAGCCGATCCTTCCTATTCCCTGAAAATCCTGGTCTCGAAGGTCAACATCCCGGTGCAGAAGTCTACCGGTGGCCCGCGCTATACGCCGGTGTCGCGCCGCGGTGAACGGCCTGATGCTATTTTATGGCTGCTGCGTAATCATCCAGAGCTTCCCGAGTCAACGATCATGAAGCTGGTGGGCACCACCAAGACAACCATTGCCGCCATTCGCGACCGCACCCACTGGAATTCCGCCACTATCAAGCCCGTCGACCCGGTATCACTTGGCCTTTGTTCACAGCTTGAGCTGGACTTTGCGGTTCAAAAGGCGGCGCGCAAGTCCGGCAAGGGCCAGGTCCCGGATGCAGCACCCGTGCGCACCCTCATTCCCGCAGCTGAAGTTCTGGGAACAGTTGCCAATGTGGCTGCCGTTGCCGCTGCAGCCGCGGAAGCCGAGAAGGCCGTGCCTGCGGAAACCATGAAGAATGACGGCAAGCAGTATGATGCAGATTCAGTGTTCGCAAAGCTGAAGGGCCTCAAGCTGGAAAAGGCTGAAGAATAATGCGGGTTCTCGTTGTTGGTAGCAATGGTGACGTGGGCAAGGCCGCCGTTACCGAGCTTTCAAAGCGAAACGACGTCATAAAGGCAGGGCGCTCAACCGGTGATGTGCAGGTAGATCTTCTGGATACTATATCCATTTCGTTCATGTTTGCCAAAGTGGGCAAGATTGATGCAGTCGTGGCCTGCGCCGGCCATACCCATTTCGGCCCCCTTGCAAGCATGACGCAAGCCCAGTTCATGGTGGGTTTGAAGGACAAGCTGATGGGGCAAGTGAACCTGGTCCTGCTGGGCACAGCTTTCGTGAATGACCGTGGCTCCTTTACGCTGACCAGCGGCGTGCTGGATCGTGATCCCATCCTCAAGGGAGCGAATGCTGCCACCGTCAATGCGGCCCTGAAGGGTTTTGTTACATCCGCTGCCATCGAACTCGAACGCGGCATTCGCATCAACGTGGTCAGCCCCGGCCTGCTGGAACCCTCCGTTAAGAAATACGACGGCTTCTTCCCCGGCCACGAACCCGTGTCCTCAGCACGCGTTGGCCTGGCCTACGCCAAGAGCGTTGAAGGTGCGATTACTGGACAGGTTATTATTGTCGAGTAAGGTCCTCATCCGACCTTGTCCACTACCAATCTGTCATTGCAGCGTAAGCTGCCACCTCGTTCAGGATAAATTTCCATGCGGGTTCCTGCTTGCGCTGGAATGACGGAAAAAGCGAATTATACCCGCACTTATTTGAGATTGACCGATGATGGCCCACTGCCGGGTTGGGCTGGCTGCGATGCGGTCGATTTGTGAATACGCGCCGAACAATGACCCCACCTCACATGTTGGGTAATGCGTCGTAGCTATTCGGTAATAGTTGTTATGGGTGGGATCACGTCTTGCGTCATACATCGAGCCTATTCAATTGGCCGATAGTCATTCAAAAACAACCGATTAGATCATTTTCCACAGGGGTCATTGTTGGCTGCAATTTTACAGTCGATTTGTTGGAGGAGCTTGCGCCAGGCGTCCTGGCAAGCCAAGAAGAAGATGTGTCCGCACTCCAAGAGTCATCACTCGTGTGGGCTGGTATTAGTCCTTCACAGTCACCGTATAGTTCAGCGGCATGCGGCCGCCGTTGGCCTCGATGATTTAGCCAATGATGTGGCTTGCCCCATCGGAGGCAAGGAACCTGGCGATGGCAGCAATTTTGGAGGCTTCGCCGATGCCCGCCATGGGGGTGGGCGACATCAGGCGGTGCATGGCAACTTCGTCGTCGACCACCGACTTCAACATGTCAGTCATAATGGAACCGGGACCCATGGCATTGCCAGGAATGCCGTAAGGGGCAAGGTAGATGGAGGTGGCCGCGCGGGCGTTAAAAAACGCCACCTTTGGCCATGCAGCAGGCTACGATTGTCGCATTGACGGGAGTTTCGTTCACCGACGACATGTTGTCGATGGCGCCTGGCGGCCGTCCTTTTTCTACCATCGCGCGTGCGCCTGCAGCATGGGGAACGAAACCTTGAGATCAGTATGCATCACGCGGTCATAGTCTGCTTTGCTGATCTCCAGGAAGTCGCAACTGATGCTGATGGCGGCATTGTTCATCAGGGTATCGACGTGACCAATCTCCCCTGCGACTGCGGTGACGGTGGCCTTCAGGTCTTTGGAGTTTGCAACATCGCAATGCAAGTAGGTAGCGCCCAGGCGTTTTGCTTCACCAAGTCCCAGCTCATCCAGCACATCGGCCATGACAACCTTGGCGCCTTGGGCTGCAAATCGCGTCGCACAGGCAAGGCCCATGCCGCGGGGCCCCCGCCAGTGATGATGGCGACTTTGTCTTTGAGCTTCATGGGGCGTTCCTAGCGCCCGTGGAAATTGCCGGTATCGGTTTCAAGGGCAATGGATGCCACCGTGAGGTGACGGGGCCGGGTCAAGGCAAACATGGCCGACTCGACAATATCGCGGTTGGTGGGCCAGGAGGTTTTGTCGGGCACGCCATTCCATGCGTCTGCATCAAGGGGCGAAATATTGAGAATTTGCGGCGGATAAATTGCACTTATGCGGACCGGCCGCCCGCGCAACTCCTGTCGCAACGCATCGGTCATTCCGGCCTGGCCGTGCTTGGATGCGATGTAGGCCACGGATGCACCCTGCAGTGACACATTATGCATGCCGCTGGTGGAGATGATGTTCACGATATCGCCGGCGCCAGACTTTTCGAGTAGCGGAAGTAAGCCGCGTGTGAGAAGCAGCGTGCCTGCGACATTGCCGGTGATGGTGTTGGCAATGGAATAGGCATCATGGCTGGTCATGGCACCCGAAAGCCAAGAAGCCCCATTGTTGATGAGAATGTCGAGCGGCACACCTTCGTCTCGCATTTTCTTGGCGCTGAGTGTCACCTGGCTGATATCCGCCAAATCCATGGGCATGGTCTGCGGACGTTTTCCCACACGTAGCTTGATTGACTCGGCCAGCGATGTGAGATTTTCGTTGCTGCGTCCGGTGAGAATAACCTCAGCGCCGGCATCAGCCAGGCAGACGGCAAAGGCAGCGCCCAGCCCGCGGCCGGCACCGGTGATGAAAACGCGTTTGTTCTTGAAGCTCATGGGTCAAACCTAGCGGATATTTTCTGGCTTAGTAAGTGTCTGCCGCGCGTGCGCGATTGGCGAACGCAGCGATGATCAGGCAGGCGATCACCACAAGCCAGAAGGCCTGGCCAAGGCTCGAGATCTGTGCGGCAAACCCGATGAGTGGCGGGCCGGCGAGGAACCCTGCATAACCAAGTGTGGTGACAGCTGCGATGCCTCGCCCGGGTGCTTCCGGTTCCAGCCTGCCGCCGCCGGCAAACAGGACCGGTGCAATGTTCCCGATACCGATCCCTGCCAAGGTGAATAGAACAATGGCCGTGTAAAATGACGACACGCTGATGGCCAGTGCAACTGCGATTGCAGTGAGCATAGCGCTGAATACAACCATGCGAACCCCACCGATTGTCTGCCGCAGCCAGTCGCCAGTGAGCCGAGCTGCCGCCATGCCGCCTGAAAAAAAGGCATAGGCGAGGGCGGCAGTACCGGCCGTGACGGTGAATTTCTGGGTGAAGTAGATCGCACCCCAATCCAGCACCGAGCCTTCCGACATGAGGGCAAGGAAACACAGCAGGCCAAGGCCAATTGTGGCTTTGGTGGGCCAGCCAAAATGCGTATCCGACAGGCCCTTGTCGGTTTTGGCCGGCAACAGGTATTGTGAGACAAACAGCATCGCTGCCAGGCAGGTAAAACTGGTCACTGCAACATGGGTGAGTTCGCCCACATATCGGAGCGCCAGCGCTCCGAGGAACCCGCCCAGCATGCCGCCAATGCTGAAGCCGCCATGCAGCATCGACATGATGGGTTTCTTCAGGGCCCGCTCCACGGCAATGCCATGGGCATTCATGGCCACATCCATGCTGCCAATGCCGGCGCCAAGCACATATCCTAATATGCAGAACGTAAGCAGCGTCGGGGCGAGCACCGGGCCCATCAATGCGATACAGAACAGCACACCCATGAAGGTTGTCACGTGGGCACTGCCATAGCGATTGATCAGGGCCCCTGACAGCGGCATGGTGGTCACCGCACCTCCAGCGATGGCAAGTAAAGCGAGGCCGAACACGGCAGGGCCCGCTTCGAGACGTTCCTTGGCCAGGGGAATATGGGGAACCCATGAGCCCACCAGAATACCGTGAATGAGGAAAATTGTGAAAATTGCCGGATAGGCTTTGGTGGGGGGCGCTTGTGACATCAATGACCGTAGGTATGAGTTAAGTTCGCAAAAAGTCCACGTGCTATACCTATTCCCACTACCTCTAACACGCATTTTAACTAATTATAAGCGCGTTCCGGCCATTGTGGCTGACTTCAAACGAGGCAGTTGAACATGCAAATCTCTCAACTTGCGGCCCGCTATGGGGGACTTACCCAGGGGATTGGGCAATTCCTGCATGTCCTGCGTCGGGGCATTTCAGCCCATGCCATTTTCTGGGCCTTGATTGGCCTATACTATGTCGGCTACCTGATTGTGCATTGGTTCAGGCCCGATCTCTTAGCAATCAACCTACTGCGCGGATCACTCAGCGTTCTGTGGCTGTCGGCTCCGCTCTTGCTGTTCAGCTCTGCCGTGCTGCGCCTTTACCATGTGGTCCGTTTCGCGCGGCCCGAGCAGCCGACGATCGCTATCCTTCGTGATTGGGCGCGATTTGCGGTTAATCCGCAACGTATGGCTAACGGTCTGCCCATGGTATTCATCATGGTGGTCTTCGCCTTTATCTTTGCTGACGTGCAGGGCAAGATCCTGGCGCTGAACCCCGCGGTGTGGGATACGACCTTTGCCAACCTGGACAAGGCATTGCATTTTGGCAGGCAGCCGTGGGAATGGCTACAGCCTATCCTTGGCTATCCAAGGGTCACCTTTCTCATCAACCTGAATTACAATATCTGGTTCCTCGTGATGTGGATGTTCTTTGCTTTTTTCGGCTTCGCGGAACGCCCGAGCAAACTTCGCACACAGTTCTTCCTGAGTTTCATTGCTACATGGATCATCGGGGGTTCATTGCTGGCAACAATTTTCGCCTCAGGCGGTCCCTGCTACTTTGCAAGGCTTGGCTTCACCCCGGACCCCTATGCCGACCTCATGACCTACCTTCGGGCCACCAATGCAGTCGTTCCGGTATGGGCTGTGGAAATCCAGGATGCCCTGTGGAATGGCCATCTTGCGGGTACGGAAATGAGCGAAGTGTCCGCCATGCCGTCCATGCATAACGCTTCAACCCTGCTGTTTGTATTGGCGAGCTTCAGGCTCAGCCGGTTCTGGGGCTGGGTCCTTACTTCTCATGCTTTCTGGATCTTCTTGGGCTCAATCAGTCTTGCCTGGCACTATGCAGTTGACAGTTACGTCTCCTGGGCATTGGTCCTGCTGATCTGGTATGCCATGGCGCCAGTGGCGCAGTGGTGGCACAGCACTCCGGACCAGCGTGCCTTTGACGAAATCCTCTCGGCCTGATTTTTCTCGGCCAAAGTTCAGCTTCACTTTGCAATTTTGATTTCCTATGCTGCATTTTCGTGCACGGCTACAGGGATTTGAAACATGTCAATTTATGATACCGACCTTGAAAAAAATGCAGCCAACTATCAGCCAATGACGCCGCTATCATTCCTTTCCCGCACGGCTTGTGTCTATCCGGACCGCATTGCAATCATCCATGGGCAGCAGCGCACCACCTATGCAAGCTTCTATGCCCGTGCGCGACAACTGGCCTGCGCCCTTGCCAAGGCTGGAATCGGTAAGAATG
>Ga0315287_10005350_pt1 | contig 12649 bp, 8 predicted proteins | sample YL17G11_0_MG_FD_205037 | JGI IMG/M metagenome (GOLD analysis project Ga0315287, IMG submission 205037) | Sediment microbial communities from Yellowstone Lake, YNP, Wyoming, USA - YL17G11_0 | ecosystem: Environmental > Aquatic > Freshwater > Lake > Sediment | place: USA: Wyoming | collected...
GTTCCGCTGGATCTTCAGGACGTGGACGATTCGATATCCTGGAGCGAGGTAGCCCCGACTGGTCGCGTGGGCAACTGAGCTCTTCGCAGCATCAATGGCATCCCGGAGCCGAACCACCGGGAGGCCCAACCGGGTGATGTGACTCGAGGGTTCGAGCGTGCAGAGAGAGATCCCCCCCGATCTGGCTCATGCGGCAGGAACTGGACATGCCAGTTCCGGAAGGCATGAGGCGATCGGCGATCTGCATCTGGCGGCCGATAATTTCTCGGAAGCTCTCGAGGAATACCGCGCCGCGCTGAAGGCGGTCGGCCCCGACGCTCCCGTGGAGCGCGTGCGGATCTTGCTGCGCGTGGCCGAGACCTACACGGCCCGCGGCGAATGCGAGTCCGCGGTCGTCACTTTGCGCGAGGCGCGCGCCCTGGCCCGCCTGCTTGGCGATCCGCGACAGACCGCGGGCATCGCGGCCCGTTTCGCCGGCGCGTTCATCCAGCAGGGTCAGTACCGCCGCAGCCGGCGCTACGCGCTGTTCGCCTACGGTGTGCTCCGCGATACCGATGACCACCGCACGGTCGGCCAGGTCGCGGTTACGCTCGGGCTGTGCGCGACGCGCCAGGGTCGCACCGGTGAGGCCATCGAGTGGCTGCAGAACGCGGCCGCCACCTTCCGCCGCATCGACGACACCGACTGGCTGGTCACCGCACTCAACAACCTCGGCCTGGTCTACAAGAACCTGCGCGAGTGGCGCGAGGCCACGCGCTTCTTGGAGCAGGCGCTGCGCCTCGACGAGCGCGCGGGCCTCTACTCCCGCATGCGCGGGCACCATCAGAACCTGGGCCTGATTCGCTACCGTCTGGGGCAGTGGGACCTCGCCGAGGAGAACTTCCGCCAGTCGCTGAGGATCTCGCGCGAGACCGGCCATGTTCAGGGCGAGGCCGCGGCGCTGCTGGCGACCGGTCTGCTGGCGCGGCGGCGGCGGCAGTTGGAGCATGCCGAGGAGCACTTCCGCCGCGCGCTCGAACTGGCGCTGTCCGTGGGCGCGCTGCGTGAGGCGATGCTGGCCCGCGAGTTCCTCGGCGAGCTGGCGCTGGACCGCGGCGACCCCCGGGCGGCACTCGCGTTGCTCCAGTCCGCGCTCCACGAAGCGCGCCGCAGCGCGCCGCAGGGCGATCTGGTCGCTGAGCTCGAGACCCGGACGGGACTCGCGCTGCTTGCGGCCGGGTGCGCGCCCGAGGCGCAGGCGCATCTCGTGCGCGGCGCGGCGCTGGCCGCGCAGTTGGGCGACGGCATCGAGGCCGCCATCGCCGATCGTGCGCTGGCCCAGCTCGACGCCGTGCGCGGCGCCGCCCCCGGCCTGCAGGCCAAGCTTCTCGGCGCGGCGCAGGCCTTCGAGAACCTGGGCGAGACCTACGAGCTGGCCACCACGCTGGCTGGGTGGGGCGACTTCCTGCTGCTGCTGCCGGCCAGTGTGCGGCTACGCCTGCCGCTCGAACCGGTGGCCGACGCGGCCAGGCGCGCGGCGACCCTGTTCCGCCAGCTCGGCGTGGTGCCGCTCGCCTCCGAGGCGCTGCTCACGCTCGCGCGGCTCGAGACTGAACGTGAGCATTACGATCAGGCGCTGGGGCTGCTCGAACAGGCGGAGCTCTGGCTGCTGGAGGCCGGCGCACCCGCGGGCGGGCGCGCCGAGGCGCTGCGGCGCGAGATCGAGCGCCAGTACGTTGCCGTCTCGCTCTCCACCAGCAACGAGTTCCGCGCGCTCGAGGACGCGAACCGCCTGTTCCGCGAGACCTCGGACATGAACGGGCTGCTTGCCCAGACCGTCAAGCTCGCGGTGGAGAATGCCGGCGGGGACCGCGGCTTCGTGGCCTTCTCGAGCGGGGGCGTGAGGCTCGACGTGGTCGCCCAGCACGGCCTGGGCCGTGACCGTGCGCGCCGCATCCTGCGCGCGCTGGAAGAGGCGGTGGGACCGCGCCTGGCCGAGAGCGGTCCGGTGTTCTCCAGCCGCGTGGCTGCCGATCCGCGCTTCGGCGCCGCGGTGGCCGACGCGCTCGAGAGTGTGGCCTCGCTGGTCTGTGTGCCGCTCAATTTCCCCTCGCAGTCGGTGGGACTGGTGTTCGTGGACCGGCTCAACGACAACCTGCTCGGGCCTTTCAAGCAGCGCGACGTGAACCTGCTCGCGGTGCTGGCGAACAGCGCGGCCGTGGCGATCGTCGAGGCGCAGCGGTCCCTGCTGCTGGCCGAGAACCGCGAGTTGCGGGACAAACTGAAGCCGAGCGCAGGCATGGATCGGGTGGTCACCGCCTCGCGCGAGATGAAGGGCCTCCTCACCCTGCTCTCGAAGGTCGGCGACAGCTCGGCCACGGTGCTCTTCATGGGCGAGACCGGCACGGGCAAAGGCCTGCTCGCCCAGGTTGTGCACGAGTCCTCGAACCGCCGCGACCGGCCGTTCGTCCAGGTGAACTGCGCGGCGCTGCCCGAGTCGCTGCTCGAGAGCGAACTGTTTGGCTACGTGCACGGCGCCTTCACCGGGGCGGTGCGCGACAAGCAGGGACTCTTCGAGGAGGCCGAGGGCGGGACCATCTTCCTCGACGAGATCGAGAAGGTGCCCGAGTCGGTGCAGGCGAAGCTGCTGCATGTGCTGGACCGCAGCGAGATCCGCCCGGTGGGCGCCACCCGGAGCAAGCGCGTGGACGCGCGCGTGATCTGCGCCACCGGCATGGATCTTCGCGATCGCATCCGGGAGGGACGTTTCCTCGAGGACCTCTACTACCGGCTCAACGACATCACCGTGCGCGTGCCCGCGCTGCGCGAGCGGCGCGAGGACATCCCGGTGCTGGCGCAGCATTTCGTCAGCCTGTATTCACGACAAATGGAAAAGGACCTCCGCGGGTTCAGTCCCGAGGTGATGCAACTCTTCCTGGCCCACGAGTGGCGTGGCAACGTGCGCGAGCTGGACAAAACGGTGAAGCGCATGGTCGTGCTCGCGGACCAGGGCGACCTGCTTGGGCTCGACCTGTTGCCGCCCGAGATGCGCGAGCACGCCACGCGGGCCGTGGCGGCGGCCGCAGACAACGGGGGCGATGCGGGCCGCAGCCTGCGCTCGAGCATCTCGGAGCTCGAGCGACGCGTGATCTCCGAAGCCCTGGACCGGCACCGCTGGAACAAGGCGAAGGTGGCGCGCGAGCTTGGCCTGAGCTACCCGACGCTGCTCGCCCGGATTCGCAACCTCGAGTTGGAGCGCCGCCGCTCGTAGTTCGCGCGCTTTTTCGCGCGCCACAGCGGGACCGCAACGCGATCGCCGGGCCTGCCTGTCGCTTGGTGTTCCAGGAACGACTCCCGTCCCACCCCCGAGCCCAGGGTTCTGTCAAGGTCCTGATCGTCAGCGGTGCGGTGGTGAGGCGGGGACGCTCGCCGACCGCTTGCGGGGGCAGGAACCGCGCCGGCGGCGGCCGAATCGTGTTCGAACGCGGCGCGGAGGCACGGCGGTGCCTGGGGGGGACCGCGCGGAGCATCGGCGGCGCGGATTTCCCGCGGTTACAGGCCGGGCGCGGGCAGTGCCAGGCGCGGTCGCTGGGCGAAGTGGCGCAGCCCGCGGCCGGCACCGCAACGCCGCCGCGGTCCACACCAGCAGTGCCAGCCAGCGGCCGTCCGCCTCGGCGACCTACGCCAACGACTCCCCGGCCACGCCCCGAAATCCCAGATCGTGGTGCGCGCGCGGCAGCGCCTTGAACGGTGCCATCTCGCGACGTTCGCGGGGCCGCACTTTGACCCGGCGCAGCGCGTCGAGCAGCGGCAACTGGGAGGACTCGGACATCAGGCCCAACCGATAACACGGTCAGGGGGGAAAGTCCGGCTCAGGGCGCAAGGTCCCGGACCTCAACGGGAGGCCGGGGAAAATGACGGCGTCCTGCCAGGGCTGGCCCGGGCACGTTGTTTGCGAGTTGCTTGTGATAAGCTCTCCACCCTCCGGGCCCCTGCCGACCCGCCTCCCGCACTGGATCCCATGTCCGTCCTTCGCGTTTCGCTCGTCGGCGCCGCCCTCTCGATCCTCCCCGCCGCAGTCGTACCCATCGCCCGGGCCGAACCCGCGCGCGAGGTGGTGGTGGCACTGACATCCCCACGCCCCGGCAGCGCAGCCCGAGTGGCCCGCGCAGAACTCACCACGCGGATCGAGGCCCTCGGCCTGCGCTTCCGCGAGTCGCTCGCCGACCGGCTCCCGCCCGCCGTTCCGCCGTCACCCGGCAGCAACGCCGCGCTCCGCTTTCAGCTGCCGGGCGTCGAGCCCGGCACCTTCGCCCTCGACCCGGAGCGCATCTGGCTGCTCGAGGCGCCGGACTCGGCCACCGCCGCCACCGCGCTCGAGGCGCTGCTCACCGACCCCGGCGTGGAGTGGGCCGAGCCCAACCGGGTGCGCGAGTTCGCTGCGCTGCGTCTCGATCTGCCCGTGCCGGACGACCCGCTGCTGCTCGACGGGCGCCAGTGGGGTCTGCGCAACCTCGGACCCGCCTCGCCCTGGGGCGGCGTGGCTGGCGCCGACATCCGCGCACTCGAGGCCTGGGCGCTCTGCTCCGGCTCGAACGCCGTCCTGCTCGCCGTGGCCGACACGGGGATCGACCCGGCGCACCCCGACCTCGCGGCCATGCTGCCCGACGGCTCGCCGCGCATCGTCCACGCGGTGAACCTCACGGGCCTGGAGCCCGCCGGCGCCTTTGCAGATTCGTTCTACCACGGCACCGGGGTCGCGGGCGTGATGGCGGCGCGCACCAACGATGGGCCGCACTTCGACTCGCTCGGGATGGCGGGGGTGTGCGGCGGCAACGGGCGCGACAACTTCGGCTGCCGCCTCGTACCCATCAAGATCTCGCCACGTCATAGCGGATACGCGACCTCGTACGCCATCTCCGCCGCCGCGCTCTACGCCACCGCGGTGGGTGCGCGCGCCATGAACCTCTCGTACGCGGGCACCTCTCCCAGCCGGCTCGAGCGGCTGGCCATGCACTGGGCCATCGCCCGCGGCTGCGTCATCGTGGTGGCCGCTGGCAACAGCGGCTACCCGGAGAACTCCGGCCCGCAGTACCCCGCCGCCTACGCCGCGGACGGGCTGGGTATCCAGGTGGGCGCCACCGACCGTTTCGACCAGCGCACCTACTGGTCGTCCTACGGCCAGGACATGGACCTCATGGCCCCGGGCCTGGACATCTGGACCACCTACATGACCTACCCGAACGCCGTCGGCACTGTCTATCCCGGCTATGTCGCCATGTCCGGGACCTCGTTCGCCGCCCCGTTCGTGACCGGGGCCGTGGGCCTGCTCGCCGCCGCACGGCCCGAACTCATCGACGTGGACTTCAAACACGTGCTGCGCGAGAGCGCGCACGACATCGGCGATCCGGGCGTGGATGCGATGACCGGCTGGGGCCGGCTCGATGCCGCGGCCGCACTGGAGGCCGTCGGGCCGGCCATCGGCATCTGGCACGACGAGGTCGCCGGCCAGTCCTTCCGCTCGCTCGGCTCCGACACGCTGCAGGTCGACGAGGGCGGCTTCGGCACGCTCGGCCCCTGGAGTGGGCGGCATCCCGCGGAACTCATCGAGGTCACCGCCAACCTGGCGCTGCCCGACTCGTTCCTGGGGTTGGTTCGCGTGTGGCCACGCGTGGGCGGCACGACGACCGTGCGTGGCGGCTGGCGCCTGCCGTACTTCGTGCCCTGGGCCGAGGTGGTGGAGTGGAACCCGCCGGGCACTGCCCTGCCCGGCGCAGCATGCTCGTTCACGCTGCGCGGCTACGTCTACCGCATCGCCACCGCCGGCCGCCCCGGCTGCCCCGAGGACGAGTACGTGCCCCTGCCGCCCACGCAGATGCGCTTCGGCTTCACCGTGCTGGGCCGGGTGGACCGGCCGCCCACGGTGACGCTGCTCACCCCCGTGGCGGGCGACACGCTCGCGCCGGGCGACACCCTCACCGTGCGCTGGACAGCAACCGATCCTGACGAGGTCACGACGGTCGGGGTGGACCTGGTACAGAGCGGGCGGCCGCCGCTCGCGCTCGTGCGCATGCCGGCGGGAGTGGGGGCGGCGAGCGTGACCGTTCCGTGCGAGGCGTGGCCGGGCGGCGGCGAGCTGCGCGTAACCGCCTACGACGAACACGGCACGCAGCGCGACCAGGCCTGGGCGGACGCTGCGGTCCAGATCCGCGCCGCGACCTGCAACGGCGGAGCGGATGCGGCGCTGCGCTTCGCTCCCAACCCGTTCCGCGGCGCGCTCCGCATCTCGGGACCGGCGGGGACGCGCGTCACCATCTTCGATCTCTCGGGGCGCAGGCGTCACGCGGCCGTGCTGGACGGCGGCGGGCGGCACCTGTGGAACGGTCTCGATGACGGCGGACGCGCCCTCGAACCCGGCATCTACCTCGTGAGCAACAGCGGTCTGCCACACACCACCAAGCTGGTGAAGGTCGAGTGGGAGATGTACATGCACCTCGTGACCACGCTGCTCCTGTGCCTCCTGGCGAATCCCGTGACCGTCCGCGGCGAGCCGCGGGAGCCCGACGCCCCGGCGGTCCCCATCGCGGTGACGCGGGTCGGCGATCGCATCCTCGTGCTGGACTGCATCGACGTGAACGTCACCGCCATCGCCACGGCCCGGGGCGTCGTCGTCATCGACACCGGCCGTTCGCCGAGCCTCATGGAGGCGGTCGCGCGACGGATCGGGCGGGAGTTCGGCCGCGGCGACGTCCGCTACGTCATCGACACGCGCACCCCGATCACGCCTCCGGGAACCAGGTCTTCCCGGAGGCGCTCATCGTCTCGCATCGCAACGGCCCCGTGTCCATGCGCAGCAGGCCGGCGGACACGCCCGGCGCCCTGCGGTACGCGCGCGACCAGATCGAGAAGGCCCGCGCGCAGCTCGCGTCCACGGACCCGGAGGAGGCCCGCCGCGCGGGCGCGGGGATCACGGCCCGCGAGTTGATGCTCGCCGACCTCCAGGGCCGCTACACCGTCACGCCCGCGACGCTCACGTTCAGCGACCGGTGCTCTCTCGATCTCGGAGACGTCCGCCTCGAGCTGTCGGCCTGCGGGCGCGCCCACTCGGACAGCGACATCCTCGTCTACGTCCCCGGGGAGAAGGCCCTGCTGACCGGGGACCTGTTCTGCGGACCGGACCACCCGTGCTTCGCCGTGAGCCCGCTCGTGGACGTCCCGGGCCTGGCATCGAGGATCGAGCGAGTGCTCGACGACCCGGCCGGCCTCGAGACCGTCATCCCGGGCCATGGGCCCCTGCTTACCCGCGCCGATCTGGTCCGGCTCCTCGGCATGATGCGGGAACGCCAGGCCGAGTTCGACGGACGACGATCGGCGGCAGCCACGCTCGACACGCTGATCACCACGGTGGGCATCGACCAGGCACTCGCGCGACTCATCCCGCCGGCCGCCGGCGGACGGGACTCGGCCTATTTCGACGAAGAGGAGTTCGACGCCCTCGCGGAGTCCTATCGGTGCGTGGGCCGGCGGCCCGAGGCCATCCGGGTCCTGGCGCATGCGTGCCCGCTCTTCCCCGGATCGACCCTGCTGCTGGACAGCCTTGGCGAGGCCCACCAGGAGGCCGGCGACATCCCGGCTGCCATCTCCTGCTACGAGAAGTCGCTGGCGTTGGCTCCGGCGAACCGACGCATCGCCGACCGGCTGGAGACGCTGCGCTCGCGGTAGTCGCAGGCCGGGGGCACCGCCTCCGCCGCCGCGCTCGCTCGCGATTGCCGCCTCTTCGCGGCGCGTGCTACGCTTTCGCGTCCATTCGAGGCCACAGCGCGCGGCGCGCGCGCTTCGTCGTTTCCCCATCGCCATGAGGTGTACGTGAGCCCCGAAGCCGCCGGTTCCGATCTGCAGGCCGTCGAGCGCCTGAAGGCGGCGCGGGAGAAGATCCTCGCCGAACTGCACAAGGTCATCGTGGGCCAGGACCTGGTGGTGGAGCAGTTGCTCACCGCCCTGTTCGCCAATGGCCACGTGCTGCTGGTGGGAGTGCCCGGGCTCGCCAAGACCCTGCTCATCTCGAGCCTGGCGCGGGTGCTGGAGCTCAAGTTCAGCCGCATCCAGTTCACGCCCGACCTCATGCCGAGCGACATCACCGGCACCGACATCATCGAGGAGGACCACGCCACCGGGAGGCGTTCCTTCCGCTTCATCCACGGACCGGTGTTCGCGAACATCGTGCTGGCGGACGAGATCAACCGCACGCCCCCGAAGACCCAGGCCGCGCTCCTGCAGGCCATGCAGGAGAAGGAGGTCACCACCAGCGGGCAGACCTTCCCGCTGGCGCTGCCGTTCTTCGTGCTCGCGACCCAGAACCCGATCGAGCTCGAGGGCACCTACCCGCTGCCCGAGGCGCAGCTCGACCGCTTCATGTTCAACGTGCTGGTGGACTACCCGAGCCGCGACGAGGAGGAGCGCATCGTCGCCACCACCACCTCGGCCTACCAGGCAAAGCTCGAGCGCGTGATGTCGGGCGCGGACATCCTCGAGCTGCAGCAGCTCATCCGCCGCGTGCCGGCGGGCGAACACGTGGTGCGTTACGCCGTGCGGCTCGCTCGCGCGACCCGCGGCGGAACCTCGGCCGAGGGCGGCGCGGAGGCGCCGGAGTTCGTGCGCCAGTGGGTCTCGTGGGGCGCGGGCCCGCGCGCCTCGCAATACCTGGTGCTGGGTGCGAAGACGCGCGCCGTGCTGCACGGCCGCTTCGCCCCGGGCATCGAGGACGTGCAGGCCGTCGCGCCCGCCGTGCTGCGCCATCGCATCGTCACCAACTTCACCGCCGAAGCCGAGGGCGTGAAGCCCGAACGCATCATCCAGGAACTGCTCAAGACGGTGCCGACCGAGTAGTCCGCGCATGGCTCCCGCCCCGTACGCGCCACGCCAGGAAGTGGATCTCAAGCGCCAGATCGGCCTTTACGCCGCCACGGCCATCACGGTCGGCAACATCGTCGGCTCGGGCATCTTCAAGTCGCCGAACTCGGTCGCGCAGTTCCTCGACCAGGCGCCGGCGATGATCGCCGTCTGGATCGTCGGCGGCGTGCTCTCGCTCTGCGGCTCGCTCGCGCTGGTGGAGTTGGCGGTCGCGCACCCGAAGACCGGCGGGCTCTACGTCTTCATCCGCGAGGGCTTCGGCGATGCCTGGGCCTTCACTTTCGGCTGGGCGAACCTGTGGGTCATCAAGCCGACGCTCATCGCCGCCATCACCTTCGTGTTCGCCGAGTACTTCTGCGATGCGGTGGGCCTGCCGCACGGCGCGCTGCTGCCGGCGGGCTGCGCCGCCATCCTGCTGCTGACCGGCGTCAACGCGCTGGGCGTGCGGCAGGGCGCGGGGACGGCCTCGCTCTTCACCTCGCTCAAGGTGCTCGGCATCGCGGCGCTGTGCGTGGCGGCGTTCGCGCTTCCGCACTCCGGCGCGCCGGCCGGCGCTCCAGTCGCCGCCGGACACGCCGCGCGTCCGCTGCTGCTCGCCATGGTGCTGGCGATGATCCCGGTGCTCTTCGCCTATGACGGCTGGACCGACGCCACCTACGTGGGCGGCGAGATCGTGGAGCCGAGGCGGAACCTGCCGATCGCGATCCTCTGGGGCACCGTACTGGTCATCGCGATCTACGTGGTGACCAACCTGGCCTACTTCCGCGTGCTCACGCCGGGCGAGGTGGCCGCCTACCCGGTGGTGGGAGCCGAGACCATGCGCCGCATCCTCGGGCCCTGGGGCAGCCGCGCGCTGGCCGTGCTGGTCGCCATCTCGACTTTCGGCACGGTGAACGGCTCCATCCTCACCGGGCCGCGCGTGACGCTTGCCATGGCCGCCGACGGACTGCTGTGGAAGCCGCTCGCCCACCTGGACCCCCGGCGCTCGACACCCGACCGGGCGCTGTGGCTGCAGGCGGCGCTCTCCTGCCTCTGGCTGTGGATCGCCAGTTCGTTCGAGGACGTCTCGGGCTGGTTCGTGACCACGATGTGGCTCTTCTACGGGGTGACGACCGCGGCGCTCTTCGTCCAGCGCCGCCGCGAGCGCGAGAACGGCGTGCGCCTCTCCGCCTACCGCACGCCGCTCTACCCGTTCACACCCGTCGTCTTCATCCTGGTCACCGTGGCCATCATCGCGAGCGATCTATCGGCCAGCGGCTGGCGCGCCGCGGCCGGTGTGATCATCGCCGCGCTGGGCTTCCCGGTGTACTTCCTCTGGCGCGGGCGGAGGAGCGCGTGAGCACGCAGCGACGTCCGCGCCGGCGCCACGGACCCGCCGCGGCCTTCTTCATGATGCTGGCGAACTCGCTGCTGCTGGCGGTCCCCTTCGCCCTGTTCTTCTGGGCGCAGAGCCGCTCCCGCGCGAGCTCGCTGCTTGCGTACTACGTCGCCTCCTGCATCTTCGCCTCCGTGATCGGCAGCTCCCTCTGGGCCACGAGGCACTTCGTCCTGCCGCGCTTCGCCCCGCGCGACGAGGCCCGGGGCCCCGCCGCGGCCCTGCGCGCCACCGGGTTCTCCGGCGCCGCCGCCTTGCTCGGCTCGTTCGCGGCCGCCCTGCTCCTGCACCGGACACTGGTCCCCGGCCTGCTGGGCTCGCCGCGCTCGGTGCTGCTGTTCTCGTCCTACGCGCTGATCTTCACCGTGCTCTTCCTCGGGCTCGCGCTGGCCGCGAACCTCTACCACCGCGTCGAGGAACGCGTGCGCGCCGACCAGGAGCTGCGCCTCGCCCGGCGCATCCAGAGCTCGTTCCTCCCGACCGAGTTCCCGGCGCTGCCCGGGTACGACGTGCACGCCATGAACGCGCCCTCGCGCGAGGTGAGCGGCGACTTCTACGACGTCGTGCCCGCGGGCGATGGCCAGCTGCTGCTGGCCATCGCGGACGTCTCGGGCAAGGGCGTGCCGGCGGCGATCCTGACCTCCATGCTCCAGGCCTCGCTGCGCACGCAGGCCGGCGGGGGCGCGCCGGTCGCGGGCATCCTCTCGACCATCAATGCGCTGCTGCTCCAGCAGCACGCGGTGGGCCGCTTCGCCACGTTCTTCCTGGCGCGGCTCGACGCCGCCTCCGGCCGGCTCGCCTACTGCAACGCGGGCCACAACCCGCCGCTCCTGCGTCGCGCCGCGGGCGCGATCGAGACGCTCGAAGTGGGCGGCACGGTGGTCGGCATCCTGCCGGACCAGCGCTGGGACGAGGGCGCGGTCCAGCTGCGCCCCGGCGACCGGCTGGTGCTCTACACCGACGGCATCACCGAGGCGGCCGGCCCCGGCGACACGATGTTCGGGGACGACCGGCTGCGCGACCTGGTCGCCGGGCTGCCGCCCGGCCTGTCCAGCCGTGAGGTCGCGGAGCGGCTGATCGCAGGGGTGGATCGCTTCACCGGCGGCAGCGAGCCCGACGACGACCGCACCCTGCTGCTGCTGCGCGTGCTCGGGGGGGCCGAGTCATGATCCCGTCCCCGGAGCGTGACCGGAGCGCGGTCGCGGGCTATATCGCGCCCGTGCTGTACGACGTCCAGTACTCGGCCTACCGGGAGGACCTCCCGTTCTGGGTGGAGCTGGCGCGCGCCGCGGGCGGGCCGGCGCTCGAGGTGGGCTGCGGCACCGGGCGCGTCCACCTGCCACTGCTCCAGGCCGGGGTGGACACCGACGGACTCGACCTGCTGCCCGCGATGCTCGACGAGTTACGGCGCAAGGCCGCCGTGCTGGGACTGGCCCCGCGTGTGCACGAGGCCGACATGCGCAATTTCACGCTGCCGCGCCGCTACACGCTCATCGTCATCCCGTTCCGCGCTTTCCTGCACAACCTCACCACCGCGGACCAGATTGCGACCCTGCGCGCCTGCCGCCAGCACCTCGAGACTGGCGGCCGGCTGGTGGTGGACCTCTTCTACCCGAGCTTCGCTCGCCTGATCGAGCCCGACGGTGAGTGGCGCCTGGAGCGAGAGTTCCCGCACCCGGAGAGCGGCCGCCCCATGAGCGTCGTCTCGCGGCGCGCCAGCGACCGGGTGAACCAGACCATGCGGGTCGAGATGGAGTTGCGCGAGCACGACGAGCGCGGGGCCGTGCTCGCCGCCCACCCGCAGAGCTTCGCGCTGCGCTGGATCTACAAGCCCGAGATGGAGTTGCTGCTCCAGGTCGCGGGCTTCGCGCGCTGGGAGGTCGCCGGCGGCTTCGACGGCCGGCCGCTGCTCCACGACACCGACCAGATGATCTGGACCGCGTGGAAGGATTGACATGAGCACCTCCTCCCCACGCTCCGGTTCCGGTGCCCGCCCCGACCTCGGGCTGGCGGGCGCGCGCCCGGCGGGCCGCGAGTTGCTCGATCCCGCGGTGGTCGCTCGGCTCTCGCACCTCGACGTGCGGGCGCGGCTGGTGGTCGAGGGCTTCATCGCCGGCATGCATCGTTCGCCCTTCCACGGCTTCAGCGTCGAGTTCGCCGAGCACCGGCCCTACATGCCGGGCGACCCGCTCAAGAGCCTCGACTGGAAGGTCTGGGCGCGCACCGACCGCTTCCTCATCAAGCAGTACAACGAGGAAACCAACCTGCGCTGCCACCTGCTGGTGGACTTCTCGGGCTCGATGGGATTCAAGTCGGCGCGCGCCGCCATGACCAAGCTCGAGTACGCGCAGTGCCTGGCCGCCTCGCTCGCCTGGCTCATGCTCC
>Ga0315287_10005352_pt1 | contig 12648 bp, 6 predicted proteins | sample YL17G11_0_MG_FD_205037 | JGI IMG/M metagenome (GOLD analysis project Ga0315287, IMG submission 205037) | Sediment microbial communities from Yellowstone Lake, YNP, Wyoming, USA - YL17G11_0 | ecosystem: Environmental > Aquatic > Freshwater > Lake > Sediment | place: USA: Wyoming | collected...
TCCGGGCGGGGCTCGTGGATGAAATCAGCCTGCTCGTCCACCCTCAGTTCGTCGGCGGCGTCTCCCCCCGATCCGTGTTTCGGGCCTCTGACCTCACCGCAGCCGAAGGCCTCATCGACCTTGAACTGATCCATAACGAAACGCTCGCCGGGGGCGTCGTCTGGTTGAGATACCGGGTCGTCCGCTGACCCCTATCCGGCCTTCCTTGCGACCAAGCACCGGAATTCATAAACCGCGATCCTCGGATCACCCGATTCCTCGTCGAATTCGATCTGACGAGCGGGTTCCCCCCTTCAAGTTGACTGAGGCTCCTCGGATTCTTATCCGGGGGATCTATTCTCTGCAGGCCCTTCGTTATTCATCCTCGGACAAACGCCCATGGAATTCCGCAAAAGCGCCGGCGGCGCTCCTCAGCGGTCCCGCCGGACGACTCGGATCGTCTTGATTTCATAAGGCTCGAACGACAGCGATAATGTTTTTCCGGCCTGGCCGAGCGGTTTCCCCGGCCGCTCAATGAGGTCGGCTTCCGTCGCTTCCCCCACCCAGGGAAGCTCCACATTCACGTCCGTCCGTTGTCCGGAGGTCTCATAGAATCGGAAAATCAGGCCGCGGGCGTTATAGCCGGCCTCCATCTTTACCGCGGAAAGGACGATATTGGCCGCGTCGACCCGGATGAACGAGGTCTCGGCCGGAAGCGTTCCGGGATGGGTCATGACCGTCCGCGGCAGAAGCGGATTATTGAGTTCATAGCCCCGCCGGACAGACCCCGCCTCCTTCCAGGTGCCTTTATGCGGATAGAGGGAATAGGTCAATTCATGAAGCCCGCGATCGGCTTCCGGATCGGGATAGACCGCGCCCCGGATCACGGACAACCGGGCCGTCCCGGCGCGCACGTCGAAGCCATAACGGCTGTCGTTCAGGAGACTCACGCCGTAGCTGCCGTCGTCCTCGGAAACATCGATCCAACGGATCGCCGGCGCCTCGGCGCCGTCGGCCGGCCGCGTGATCGATCCGAAGGGGATTTCGAATTCGGCCCGATCGGCCTTGACCCGAAACGGAAAAACAGCCTTGATCATGACGTTCCGCTCTTGCCAATCCAAGTTCGTTCGGATATCGAGCCGGGGCATCCGGGTATGAAGGGTGATCTCCTGCCGGAACAAGGATCCGCGGAACGCGGAACTCACCCGGACGACGGCCCGAACGGGGCCCGATTCCAAAACTTCGACCTTCGCCCCCTCTTCCCCGATCAAGGCCAGAGGATCTTTCAAGCCGAGCTCCCAAGCCGACATGGTTGTCGGTTCGTCGGCGACGGCTTGGAGGACGTTGGCGGGGCCGGAAAGCGCCTCCCGACCGTTTGCCTTGTCGTAAAGACTCGTGATCCAGCCCCTTTTCGGGTCGAGGGTGATTTTGAAAAATTCGTTTTCCAACATCTCCGGCCCGGCCGCCACCGTCGATTTGAATTCGGGATCCCGATCGGCCTGGACGAGCCGATAGGTCCGATACCCGAGGGAAGGGACGCCTTCGGCCGCGAAGACGACCCGGCGGAGATTGCGGCTCGCTCCCCCGCCGCCGGAAACAGCTTGGTAGGGCGTATCACTGCCCCTGGAATCGACGATTCGGAACGGTCCGGCGAAAGGGATCTCGACGGTCACGGGTTCGGTCCGCTCCCAGGCCAGCGAATTGAAGACGACGACCGGGACGCCCTCGCCCCGGGTATCGAGGCTGTTGGCGATCGTCTCCAGGGAAAAATCCAAGGCCCGGCGGCCGCGGGCAAAGGCTTCCCGGTAGAAGGAGGCCGTTTCGTCGTACACCGGACCGATGCTCGACCCGTCGAGAATGTCGTGGAACTGATTTCGGAGGACGATTTTCCAGGCTTCGTCGAGATCCCGTTCGGGATAATAGTCCCGAAATCCTCCGGCCACGGCCAGGGCGGAAAATTTTTCAGCCTCGACCAGCAGGCTTTCTCCCCGGCGGTTGTCCCGCTTCGTCGACGCCTGGGTCGTATAACAACCCGGAAAGACGGGGTTTAATTCGCTCCGGACGACAGCCAGGTCCGGGCGCTGTTTTTCCAATAATCGAAAATACGCCTCGGGCGCGGCGAACGCCGTCCGGGGCATCGACCGGTCGCGTTTCGCGCTTCGGATCAAGGCCAGGTCGGAATCCCTCGGCCCGCCGCCGTGGTCGCCTTCCCCGTAAAGGACCAGGTAATCCTTCAAGGGCGAAGTGCGGGCCGCCTCGGCGATGATGGATCGGAGTCCATCTTTCAAGCTGACATTGTACCAGCCCGGAGGGACGTAACAGAGAATTCTTGCACCGCCCTTCCCCTCCCACCAAAAGGCCGTCGATCCCGCCGGCACCCCGCGGCCGAGGACATAATACGGGACCCCGGCCTTGGCCAGAATCTGAGGCAATTGCAGATTATGGCCGAAGGAATCGGGATTCCAGCCGACTTTCACGTCCAGGCCGAATTTTTCCTGAAAATACCGCTTCCCGTAGAGGAGCTGACGGGCGAGAGATTCGCCGTCGACCATATTCAGGTCCGGTTCGACCCACATCCCGCCGACCGGAATCCAGGTTCCTTCGCGAACCCGGGCTCGGATGGCCTCGAACAAGGCCGGATCGCTTTTCTCGATCGCTTCATAGAGGGCCGCCTGGCTTTGGGCGAACGTCAGGTCCGGCATCTCCGCCATCCGGGCAAGCGTTCCGGCGAAGGTCCGGACGGCGACGTCCTTGACGGTCTCCTCCCAGCGCCAAAGCCAACTCAAGTCCACGTGGGCGTGGCCGATGAGATGGGCGGTATAATCGCGCGGCCGAATCGTTTGGGCCGGCCCCGAAAAAATCGCCGACAGAAGGCCGAAAACGATGAAGCCGAAACGACGGACGTTTTTCATGAACGGTCTCCTGCGGGTCAGTGATCGAGGATGGCGCCGGCGACGATATTCGCCACCCGGCTTCGCAACGGCAGGATCTGTCCCTTGTCGTCCGGATGAACGCTGTTGGTCAGGAAAACCACCACGGTCTGGGTGTCGGGATCGATCCAGATCGAGGTGCCGGTATAGCCCGTATGGCCGAATGACCGGGAACCGAAAAGGTCGCCGCCGTTGGAAGCATGGGTCGAACCGAGATCCCAACCCAAACCCCGGCCGGCGAAGGCGGCCCGGGGATAGACCGAGGTCATACGCTCCACCGCCGCCGGGCTTAAAATCCGAGTCCCTCGGTATTCCCCTTTGTTCAAAAGCATCTGGGCAAAAACGGACAGATCCTCGGCCGTGGAAAACAATCCGGCGTTTCCGGAGATTCCGCCTTGAAGACGAGCCAAGGGGTCATGGACGACGCCGAGGAGTGGCCGGCCATCCATCATTTGGGTGGGAACGCAGAGACCGAGGACCTTCGCTGACGGGGCGAAGAACGTTTGTTTCATCCCCAGCGGCCGGAAAATATTTTCGTCGGCAAAGCGGGCGATCGTCTGTCCGGTGATCTTCCGGACGATCTCGGCGAGGGTGATATACCCCAGACAGCTGTATTCGAATTTCTCCCCCGGAGGGTTGTTCCTCGGCAGGACGGCGATATAGCCGACAAGCGCTTCCGTCGAACACGGCCGGCCAAGAATCTTGGCCGCCTCCTCGGCGTCGGTATAAGGAGGAAGTCCGGAGGTGTGGGTCAGGAGATGCCAGATCCGGGCGTCGTCAGCCTCGTTCCCGAACCAATCCCGATAGGGCTTGAAATCAGGAATATGCATCTTCACCCGGTCCCACAGGCTGAGCCGGCCGGTCTCGACCAGGATCATGACCGCGGTCGCGGTGGCGACCGGTTTTGTGAGAGAGGCGAGGTCGAAGATCATCTCTCGGGTCATCGGCTTGCGCTCCGGGACCCATTGGCTGTCGCCATAGGCCTCGTGAAGAACGATCTTGCCCTTGCGGGCGACAAGGAGGACCGCGCCGGGGAACTCTTTCCGGGCGATGGCTTCCCGAATAACATCGGAAGCCAAGGCCAGCCGCTTTTCGGACATCCCGACGTCCTTGGCGCTACCCTTGGGGAGGGTTCGGTCGGCGCAGGCGACGCTGAAACCGAGAAGAGCGAGGATCAAGATGCCGGCGGGATGGTGTTTCATGGGAAACCTCGGTTTTTCATTAACACAACCGTCCCGGGCTGTCAAAGCGGAATAGGCTCGATGACGAATCGTGGGGTCGATCCCGGCTCGTTATCCGGCCAAGGCCCGTTCGATCCGCTCGAGGGCTTCCCGAAGAACCGCGTGCGGGCAAGCGAAGTTCATCCGGGCGAAGCCCTCGGTTTCCCGGCCGAAGATCGCTCCGCCGCTTAGACAGACGCCCGCCTTGCGAAGGAAGAATTCGTCCAATTCCTTCGGAGCCAAATCGAGGCCCCGGCCGTCGACGAGGGCGAGAAACGTGCCTTCGGGTTTGCTCAGGCGGAGCGGGCCGAGCCGCTCCTCAAAATATCGAACCGCCAGGTCGGCCCCGGCCGACAGATAATCGAGTAACGCCTCGAGCCAAGCCCCCCCCCGGCGGTAGGCGGCCTCCATGGCCGTCAGGCCGAGGGCGTTGGGAAGGTCGAAGCCGGCCGCGGCCAGTTCCCGACGGAATCCTTCGCGCAGAACCCGGTCCGAAGCGATCGCGAACGAGGTCGCCAGGCCGGCGATATTGAACGTTTTGCTCGGGGCGCCGAGAGTGATCGTGCGCGCGGCGATCTCGGGACCGAGCGCGGCCAAGGGGATGTGCCGATGTCCGTGGAAGACGAGGTCGCCGTGGATTTCATCGGAGACGACGATCAAGTCGCGGGCCAGACAGATTTCGGCCAGAGTCCGCAGCTCTTCCTCCGTCCAAACCCGGCCGACGGGATTGTGAGGACTGCAGAGAATGATCATTTTCGTCCGGTCGTCGATTTTCCGGACAAGATCGTCGAAATCCATGCGCCAGCGCCCGGCTTCGAGACGGAGGGAATTTCGGATGAGGCGCCGGCCGGAAAGCTCCACCGCCGAAAAAAACGGATGATAAACGGGTGTTTGGACGAGAACGCTGTCGCCCGGTCCGGAAAACGCCCGAACGCAGGCATAAAGGGAAGGAACGACGCCGGGCGCTCGGGACAGCCAATCCGGGCGAACCTCCCATCCGTGCCGGGTCTTCATCCAGGATGCGATTGCCTCGAACACCGAAGGCGGCGTCGAGGCATATCCGAAGACGCCGTGTTCGACGCGGCGGGCCAAGGCTTCAACCACGGCCGGGGGGGAGACGAAATCCATATCCGCCACCCACATCGGGATGGCTTCGGGGGCGCCCCATTTGCAGGCCGGGGCCTCCCACTTCAAAGCATCCGTCCCGCGGCGGTCGACGACGGTGTCGAAATCGAAGGTCATCGATCTTTCCGGACGCGACCGTCCTGGGTGATCCTCCAGACGACGCCGTTCTCGCCGGTGTAGGACGCTTCGAATTGGCGGTCCGTCCATTGGATGACCGGAGGATAGACGAACTTGGAAATCTTCAGATCCTTGTCTTTAAAGCCCAAGGCCTGCACGTCGGAGGTAAAACTCCCTTTCTCGGCCTTGACCGCCCACTCCCGGTAATAAATGCGGCGAAGGGCCCATTTCGCCTTCTCTTCCGGCTTGGCGGCAAAGGCGTCTCTCCCCTGCCCGGCGATTTTCCCGGAAAACTGAACGTATCCCCACATTTCCGGATAGTGAATATTAACCAAGCCGGTCGGAGCCCAGACCCAGTTGTCTTCCGCATACGGTTTCCCGGTGGCCGCATCGACGGCCTTGGCCACAATGCCGCCTGCGGCGGTTGTCCGGTATTCGACCCGGGAAAAATTGACCCGCCACTGGTCTCCCGGTCCGGGCGGAGAGGCCGGCTGGGCCGCCTCCTGGAGTACGGCCCAGGGCAGGGCCAGTTCGACGAACCAACCCTTGTCCTTATCCTTCGGGTTATTCAGCGTACCACTGACGAGAACGGCCGTCTGTATTCCCCGGATGTCCCAAGCGTGGATGTTGGCCGGCCGGCCGTCCCGATAGGGATTGATCAGGAACAAATCCCAGAAGGTGTTGAGAGCATTGATCTCCAACTCGTAGTAGTTGTGAGTGTCGCCGTCGGGGTCGATGAACAGCTCGAAGTCGTTGTCCTGATAAATGATCGAATCGCGTTCGGTGAGGGTTCCCCAGACGTTCGGCTCCTCAAGATACGCCCCGACATAGAAATTCTTTTCGTCCCAGAGCATCTTGACCATCGTTTTTAAACGGGGCTTCGGCCGATTTCCGCCCTCGATATCCAGGAACGCGTCGGACCAAGCCGCTTTGGACCAGACATCCTCGTCCAGATTTCCATCAATCTGGACGGGGCCCGCCGCTCTGTAGCAAACATAAGACCGCGGGTCGAAAGGAATTTTCGGTTCGGTGACCTGGGTCACGGTCGCCGCGAGTCCGAAGGAAAGAACAAGGATGAGGCCGGCGCCGCCAAAGATGATCAGCCCTCGTTTCGACATGCTGTCCTCCGTTTCGAAAGGACATTTTAGCAGATTTTCAGGATTTTTTGGGAGCGTCAGAATCCCGGCCAGAAACTGAACTCGAAATGCCAATCCCGATTGGGCCGATCAAGGGGCTTGACGAAATTGACCCCGGCGATGAGATACCCCATGATATTGGCTCTCAGGCCTATGCCGTAACTCGAAAGAAGCTTCCGTCCGCCGCCGAGAAACGAGGGTTTGCTCTGGCTGTCCCAGGCCACGCCGCTGTCGAAGAAAGCGACGAAATCCAGCGGGAAAATGCCGTAATATCCCTTGCCCAAGCCCAGGGCGCCGAACAAAGGGAAGCGGAGCTCAAAGTTGGCCACCGCCAGCCGGGTGCCGAACAGCCGGTTGAAATCGAAGGACCCGACCGTCGGGTCGGTTTCCTCGGCCCCGAACGAGTTCCAGTCGTAACCGCGGATCATCGTCCCATATCCGAGAAACATCGGATAGAGCCGTCCATCGTCGGCGCCCTTGCCGTACCGGCCGTAATGGAGAAGTCGGAAAGCCAGGGTGAACGGTTTGACCGGCATGAGGTACTTCCGGTAATCGGCCAGCAGGCTGGTGTAATTCAAGGTGCCGAACGTCGGAGAGGCTTCGAACCGGTAGCTTTGTCCGATCACCGGCCCGGTTGCGCCGAACATCGACGTGTCATAGACCAGGGCGGCGGTGACGAAGGGCAAGTGGAGCCCGGACGGCGAGGGTAGATCCATGTCCTCGTAGTACAAGAGCTGATTGTCGTACTGCGAGTAAGCCCGGGTATAAACCGAACTTGCGAACTGGATGTAGCTGTATCCCCCCTGGATCTCGAACCGATGCGAGGGGTTGAAGGGATAGGAGGCGAATCCGGCCAATTGGTAGTAGATCTGGCGTTCGACATATTCCCGCTCGATATAAGCCGGCTCGTTCAGGACATTGCCGTACTCGATCGAATAACCCCCGTAGATATAGGGCATCCGCTGGGCCACAAAACCGAAATTCATCCGGCCGCGGGTATTAGTGTAGGCGCCCAGGACGGCCGAATCGATGATCCGGTTGGAGACCTGGGCCATGGCCATGACGTTATGAAAGCCGAGCATGTCGCTGAAAGTGAAAGCCACTCCGCCGCCGGCATATGACCCGAACCGGTCGACGCCCACGCCGATCTGCGGCGGGGCGACGTAATCCAAGGCCAGTTTGGGTTGATAAGGGGACGAGGTAAATTTAGAGGAATCCGTGGGCAGTCCGAACATCGGAGACCGCAAAAGGCCCATCAATTCCGAGCCCGTGCGGGCTTTGGGCGGCAGGATCGCCGAGGACCGATCCCCCGCCTCGGCCGAGACCGGACTGTCGGTCGGAGCGTCCGGACGGAGTCGATAGATGCTGTAGATGCCGTTGTCATAGACGCTGTAGAGAATATCGTTCGTTTGGGAGGCGATTGTCAGGGACGGGCTCAAGGACGTGATTCCGCTGACGCCCGTATAGAGATTCGTGACTTGATAGAGTCGCTCATCCCGACGATCAAGGCGATAGAGGTTGGCAATGCCGTTCCGGTCGGAGATGAAATATAGGTTTTGGCCGTCGCTCGACCATTGCGGCGTGATGTGCTTTCCCTCGCGAAACGCGGGCAGTTCCCGGATTTCGCCGGACACTGGATCGAGCAGGGCGAGGCGATAATCGCCGATGCTCACCAACCCGAGCTGGGAGGAAAACCGTTCGGTGACGAAGGCGATCCACCGGCCGTCGGGCGACCAGGCCGGTTGGAGATCGCCGAAAGGATCGGAGGTCATATTTTGGAGCTTTTTCGTCTCGAGATCATAAATGTAGAGGTCGGAATATCCGCCGGTCAGGGCCGAGAAGGCGATTTTCTTCCCGTCGGGCGACCAGGTCGGGTTGAGAATCTCCCCCAACTCGGGAAAGACCACATCGTCGTCAGGGAGCCGCCGGCCTTCGCCGTCGAGGAAGGCCAGGAGAGGCTTGCCTTCACTCACCGCCCCGAAAGCGAATCGGGCCCCCTTCGCGTCCCAGGACCCGGCCGAATAGATGAACTGGATGCTCTGAAAATGAGGATCGAGCAGGGTTTTCGTGAGTTTTCGGGTGATCTTGCCCGAACCGACATCGCCCATGAACATCTCGACCGAAAACAAATCGCGTGAGGAAATGAAAATAAACCGCTTTCCATCGGGGGAGATGGACGGCGCGCAATTCAGGGAATCGTCCTCGCTCCCTTTGACCAGGAGATGGGCCTTGATCGCGGGCCCTTCCGTGGCTTTTTCGATCATCCCGTATTCGGCTTTCAGGGCCGCGTGCCAGTCCTCGGCAAACTTCTTCGACGAGATGCCCAAATCCTTTTCGAAGGCCTTTTCGTACTCGAGCCCGCGGATGATATCCTTCATCAACTTCGAGGCGACGATATCCCCCCACCGGCCGCCGATATAAGCCCAGACCGACTGTCCATAGCGGTAGGGAAAGTATTTATAGGGATTTTCCAAGTTCTTGAGGGTGGGCAGCTTTTCCTTTCGGATCATATCCCGCATCCACATGGCCGTGTGGGGATCTTCCGGCCCGATGGAAAAATATTCGGCCGCTCCCTCGATTAGGAACAACGGCGTCCGTTCCAACCCGCCGCTGGCGCCCTGAGGATTGTAGCGCTGACCGCCAACAACGGCCATGTCGTACTGGAAGGCATGGACGAGCTCGTGGCCGATGACGTGATCCGTGTCGGAGAGAGTGGCCCCGAACGGAAGAATGATCCGGCGCTTGAAGGACTCGGTCACACCGCCCGTCCCCTCGGTGATCAATTCGGACAAGACCGTCGTCTGCTCGAATTGAGGGTGACTGGCGTACATGATCAGGGCCTGCTTGCCCTTCAAGTCATGGTTGAAGATCCGGGCGTACCGGTTGTACCAGCGCTCGGCCATTTGGGCGGCCACCCGAATCGCCGCCCCCTCCTCGGGATAATAATAGATTTCGAAATGGTCCGTCCGGAGGACCTGATAATCGAATTTCTGGTATTGGACCTTGTTCCGGCCGAAATATTGGGCCGATGCGGCCCCGGCCATCCAACCCAGAACCAGGGCTAAAAGGATCAAACGAAATCCGACTCGAACCGACGTCCGATTTCGACGATGGACTCTCATGGATCCTCCTCTAAAGGATAATATAATCAATTCCTATCGTTTTTGTCAATATTAAACCGGGCCGCACACTCATCATGTCCAGATTCTATCCAAGAATCGTGCCAAAACCATCCCCCTGGAGGCTCGGCGAAACCAAGGCCCCCTCTGTCCTCCGCGGATGACACTTGACCGCTTTTTCGGCGATTCCGGGCCCCCGGCGGTGTCCCAAGCCGGCGGCGGTCACCACACGACGCCGTAGTCGTCCCCGAAATTGCTCGACCCGCCCCAAAACGTCTTGTGGACGCGGTCGAAGAAAATCGCATTGATCGGGCCGGAGGTATACTTTTTAACGTCCAAGGTATACCCCATGGCCTTCAGCGAGGCCCGGATGGTCTCCGGGACTTTCTCATTGATCTCCAGCTTCCCGGGAATGGGCTTGTGGTCGTCGAACGAGTTTCTCATCTGGAAGCTCGTAAAATGCGGCCCTTCGCAGGCCTCCTGGACATTCATCCCGAACTCGACCATTTCGAGGAAAAACTGGAGGAGATTCTGGTCCTGGGTATCGCCGCCTTGGACGGCGAATGACAGATAAGGAGAACCGTCTTTCAGGACCAAACCCGGAGTCAAGGTCGAGCGGGGACGCTTTCCCGGTTCGATGACATTGAAGGGATTTTCGGCCGGGTCGGTCACGAAACTTTGGGCTCGTTGGCTGATTCCGATCCCGGTCCGGCCGGCGACGACGGCCGGGACCCAAGCTCCGCTCGGAGTCACCGAGACCACCCACCCGCGCTCATCGGCGGCCTGGATCGACGTGGTTCCGGTGAAGAAGCTCTCCGGATCGGCCTCTTTTTCCCCGGCCTCGGGAACTTGGGGCGGCCAGGCCTCGAGAAGTTTCCGAAAGGGATTTGTTTGGCCTTGGAAGGGATAGGGATCGCCCGGTTTGACGTTCGGGTCGTTTCGCTTCGGATCGAGGAGCCGCAACCGGGATTGGGCGTATGCCTTGGACAGAAGACCGCGAATCGGCTCTTCCGGCGGAAAATAAGGATCGCCATAATAAAAGTCCCGGTCGGCGAAGGCCAGGTTCATGACCTGGTACAAAGTGTGGATATAAGGCGCGCTGTTGTAGCCCATTTTTTTAAGGTCGATGGACTCCAGCATATTGAGGGCCTGGAGCATGACCGGTCCCTGGACCCAGCTGTTGAGTTTATAGACCTCATATCCTTTATAAGCCGTCTTGACCGGTTCCTCAATTTTGACGGCCCACCGGGCCAAATCGTCGGCGCCGAAGACAGCCCCCTGTTCATTCGCTCCCCGGACGAATTCCCGGGCGATGTCGCCTTTATAGAAACGGTCGGACGCGACATAAATCGCCTCTTTTCTATTTTTTCCTCGGGACCGGGCCTCTTTTTCAGCCTGGACGAGCTTTCGGAGCGTTTCCAGAAGATCGGCTTGGCGAAAAACCTCGCCGGGAACGGGGCTTTCCCTCTTTTCCCCAAGGTGAGGGAGCATGATTTTGCGGGCATACGGCCAGTCCTTGATCTTGTCCTTGTCCTTTTCGATCCGGTCGGCCGTGTCCTTTTCGATCGGGTATCCTTCGGCCAACTGCATCGCCGGTCCGAGGACGTCTTCGAGACTCAATGTCCCGAACTCGGCCAACATCGTCATCAAGCCGCCCGGCGTCCCGGGCGTCACCGCCGACAACGGCCCGGTCGCCGGGGGATAACGAAAGCCCCGGGATCGATAAAACTCCGCGGTCGCCCCCGACGGGGCGACGCCGAGGCCGTTGATCGCGATCACTTTTCCAGTCAGGGGGTTGAAGATCAGGGCTTGGGTCTCCCCGCCCCAGCTCAGGACGTCCCACATGGTGCAAACGGCCCCGAGCATCGCGCAGGCGGCGTCGACGGCGTTGCCCCCTTTTTGGAAGATCATCGCCCCGGCCGTGGCGGCCATCGGCTTGCCGGTGATGGCAATCCAGTGTTTTCCGTGAAGGATCGGCTTCTCCGTTTTTTGGGCGAAGCTTGTCGCCGCCAAGCCCATCATCACAACGAAGGTGATTCCCTTCCTCCAGTCTCGTCCTTGGGCCATGATCGTCCCTCCTTTTCCCTTGAGAACTCGGCGGCCGGCCGCCGTTCGGTTCATCAAACCCCGCTTGTCGCCGCGACTAATTTCTCGATCGACCGAACGACGGTCAATTCGACTTCGGCGGCGGGTTTTTTCAACCCGGCCAGGGTTTTCTTCCGGTCCGCGGCCCAGGCCTTGTTTCCATTTGTTTTGGCCCGAAGCGCATCGATCGCCTGGATGCCGATTCCCGCCGCTTCTGATAAGCCGAGGGATAGCGGCTCGATTTCGCGGAGGACGGGCGAGGTTCGAAAGAGCGGCTTCAACTGTTGGTGATTGGACTGCCAGCGAACGAGTGAAGACTTCAATTCCTCGGCGGAGACGGCGTCGCGCCCGGCCAGAAAGGCGTCGACCGTTCGGGCGAATTGGCGGGCCGTCCGGGATTCCGGGGCCGCGGCGTCTACCACCCGGGTGAACGGCGAGAACGTCGTATACGCTTTTCCCTGGGAATGCCGTTTGTATCCCTTGACCGGTTCCAGGACATCAACCAGCGCGGCCAGCGGACCGATCGAGGTTCCCCCGGCCAGTCGCCGGAGCATCATGTCCCGGTTCTTGATATGCGTCAAACCGAGCTCCTCCAAGTCGACCGCGACGATCTCCAGGCGCCGGTACATCTCTTCGACGTCGCGGACATCGGCCGGCGACCAGAGCCGCTCGGCGATGGCCGCCGTTCTCGGCCAGATCCGCGAATCGATCGTCTCGGGGGTGACGATTGCGCTCCACATCGTCGCCTCGCCGCCCCAAATGAGCCGTTTCGTCTCCTCGGGCAGATCCGAGCCCGGGGGAACAGGATCATTCAGATAGTGCTCCCACGCGGGTTGACAGAGGTCGATATAATATCCGTTGGACAGGATCCCGGCATATCCTTGACGCGCCGCCTCGACCATGGACTCCGGACCCCGCCAGGAATGGATGGCGATGT
>Ga0315287_10005353_pt1 | contig 12646 bp, 10 predicted proteins | sample YL17G11_0_MG_FD_205037 | JGI IMG/M metagenome (GOLD analysis project Ga0315287, IMG submission 205037) | Sediment microbial communities from Yellowstone Lake, YNP, Wyoming, USA - YL17G11_0 | ecosystem: Environmental > Aquatic > Freshwater > Lake > Sediment | place: USA: Wyoming | collected...
TCATCGGTGATGAACATATGCATGTGGGCGTCGATCGGCATGCGGCCCATGTAGTTTTTAGGACCACCCATCAGCTGGGCCATAAAGTCGGTTTGCTGCGCTTCGATATGGGTTTGGTTAATGCTGGCAAAGAATTGACCAATCCACGGATCTCTGTAGATTTTATCATAGAATATTTTGTGGACGCGTTCGAGCGTGGCGCGGCCACCCAGGCGGCTAAAGAGCTTCTGTCCAGCGCTTTCGCGTTCAAGCTGGCTCAGTACGGAGTTGTCTTTTTGATAATTGGACATAGTAAAAGCCCTCCGACATCACTCTCGGCACTTTGGCTTAATGCTTTAGAAAAAACTTGTGCTTATCGCAATTTATCCTTTAGTCTTCATGATCTATGGATCTTACCGGCGGGAGCCTGCTCGGCTTAGGCAGGATAAATTCGCTGTATTTACTTTGAGGTCATGATGCCAGAGCCGAAGGTTGCGCAAAAAGGTCCCTATGTTGTCGATGAGTCACGCGGCAAAAAGGTATGGTGTGGCTGCGGTTTGTCGCAACGCCAGCCTTATTGCGATGGCGCCCATTCAGGCAGCGATTTTGGACCCGAGATCGTACACCTGGATAGCCCTCAAAAGGTCGCTTGGTGCGGCTGCAAGCAGAGCAATAACAAGCCCTACTGCGATGGCTCCCATGCGAAGCTGAAGTGACAGGCCCCTACTTTTTCGCCTTTGGGTTAGTGATGACGATCGGCAGCGGCGCGTACTGTGTGTCATAAGCAGGCAGTATCGTGCTGCGCTCGCAGGCCGTTTGGTCCGGCTCTGAAACAATGCAGCGGTCAAAGTCGCGCAGTACAACATTGAGCGAGCGAGCCCCCTGCGCCGTTGGAATCCAGGTAATGGTTGCGGTGACCACCGGCTTGCCCATGGTGATCGGCGTCACTGTCGCTTCTGGTGGCACGTTGCTGAGAATCATTACGACATGGCGCGCGCTTTTGCCGGCAAGGCTGTTGTTGGCGGCTACCGGTGTAAAGCCGGGCAACGCTGTGGGTACGGCGACGCTTGGAAGCGCGCCATCTATGAGAGCTAAGGATGACGCGGCGCTGCTTGGCACGGTGCCGGAGGTATTTGCTATAGGCAAAGGTGTGACAGTGCCGCCAATGGTCAGGGTATCTACAGCAGTGAGTTGCCAGTTCACCATTTGACCTACCACCCCATTTAGCTGCTTTGCGCTCGGTTCGATGACTAGATCGACTCGGGCTGGGGTGCAGCTTTCCTTGCTAGTGCAGCTCTTGTCCATGCTGGGTGGAGCTACAGCAACAACTGGATCTGTTGCCGTACCTCCTGAATTTGCCGAATTCGCCTCGGCCGCCGTATCATAGGTCGTCGTTGGCGCTAAGGGCGGGGATTTAGGCGTGGCCTTTTTTTCAGAGGCGCTCGCACAATGCACGGTAGCCATGGTGATTGGCAGCAGCGTTGCCAGAACCTTCAAGGGCATAGAAAGTCGCATGAACCCCTCGCGCTAAAATCTTGTGATACCCTAAGCTACTAACCCTTGTCGGATGCATTGGTAAAAATCTTAATATAAGTAAATAAATATTTGTTAATACAGGTATTTAGTAGGCTCGTTCAGAGTCGCACCTGGTGCGTCCGCTGCGGCTGATATGAAATTTCATGGTGATTGGCTGGCAGCAAACCTGACAGTCTTCAATGTAGGACTGGGCTCCAGCTGAAGCATCGAAAAAGGTGGTAAAGGCTTCACCACACCAGGGACACTGCACTGTTACTGGGTCATCCATGTGGGTTTTCCGCCTGTGTTATGCGAATGTGGTCGGAGCATCTTGCCGCGCTGGCTGCATCTGGAGTTTAGCCCAGGCCTTTGCTAGAATGGAACCCGCGCACTGCTTTTTATGGCACGCCTGGGTTCACTTGGCGAAATGATTCCTGGCGGAGGCGCCCTACGTGCGCTGGATCCTTGTTTTTATCCTTGCTTGCCTGGTTGCGGTGCCTCAGGCGCTGGCGCGTAAGACCAATGGACCAATCTATGAAGATCCATTTGACCTAGGCGCCGGCGGTGCCTCGCTGACCCGCGCTAGCAAGGAAGGGGTGTTGTACTCAAACCCGGCTTTGCTGCCTTTGGGTGCGTCATTTTTTCGTTGGACCGGCTTAACGTCGACGCTGCTTGTCAACAAGGAGTCCGTTGCTGCAGCCCAAAAAATAGCTAAAGATGCGCAAGGTAGCCAGAATTCTGGCAGCAGTGATGCCGCGACGCAATCGTCAGAACTGATCGATAAGGTCTTCAAAAACCCCATCCACCTTGGTTGGGGCCTCGCCTTGAGCACCGTCACCAGCGCTTTTGGCCTTTCGGTGTTTAGTCGCTTTGAGCCCGATATCAGTGCTCATCAGTTTGGCAGCACCGGGCTGCCAGAGATCGAGCTGCGCACCGAAGGTTACCATGGCGTGGTCTTGGGCACCGCTGTGCGCACGCCGATGCGTTGGCTCCTGTTTGGGGTGACAGCTAAATACCTCTATGCGGGTGAGCAGGACCTAGCGGTTCAGCTCACCGATTCGGAGGCCATTGCCGGTTTCGGCCAGCAGTCCTTCGTGCAGGATTTAGTCGCGCTCAATAAGGGGGTGGGGGTCGACGTCGGGACGCTGCTGTTTTTCCAGGGTGACCATTTTGATTTGAATATAGCGGCTAAGGCCGACGACCTCGGCAATACTAAACTCACAGGTCTTTCGGCGCAGCCCAAGGAGTTCAAGCAGGTGACGAGTGCTGGTGTGGCCCTGACCCTGCATTCGACCTTGGACGCATTGCATTTCGCCGCCGATTACCGCGACCTGGGCGGCGCCTATAAAGAGGATTTGTTTAAGCGCTTACATGTCGGCACCAAAGTCATGCTGCGCACATTCTTGGGTATTTCCGGTGGCTACTACGATGGCTATCCATCGATGGGGGTGGAGTTCGATCCGCGGATTTTTCGTATTGCGGTGACGGCATATACAAGGGAGCTGGGCGACCACCCAGGGGTGGATCCTCGGCATATCTATGTCGCCTCTTTTAGCGCTGGGTTTTAAGGAGGCACGCTTGGACCAAAGATTTAGACGACTCGCCTACGCCTGCTTGCTGTCGGCAATCCTAGCGTGTAGTGGCACCAAGAATGTTGCGACGTGCGCTGTGGGTAAAACCACCGGCATCTGTAGCCAGCAGACTCCCGACGAGCGAGCCCAAGCCAAGCTCAACAGTGGTGACTACGACGGTGCGATTACCGAGCTATCTGATCTTATTGCGGCCGAACCGGAGACCTACAGTCGCCTGCCTATCTTGGCTGCTGCCTATGCTGCGCGGGCCGGATTGGATATTCTGACCGTTGCCAAATCGAATTTGAGTGGCGGTGGCAGCATAGTCGACGCATTCTCCGCCTTCATCCCGACGCCAAAGTCGGTCGGCAAGGAGGCCTACAAGACCAACGTCAAGGATATGCAATCTGCTGTAGCTGCGCTCAAGCAAATCCCCGCGGAGCTGCTGGCAACGACTGCGGCTTCGGCCTATGCCAGCAGCGCATCGCTGCAACAGACGATTTATACGGCCGCATATGGCGTCATGTTTCTTAACCAATTCGCAATTTCTGCTGATACGGGTAAGTTGGACCCGACGCAATTGGCGACGATGACGGAGAGCGATGCCGATGCTATCATCAACAATTTCGCCTCCACCGGCCAGATCCCGGCAGTCGGGGCCACCGTCCAGGTACAAGCGCAGATCGCTGCTACTCTAGTAAAGATTAATGCTGAACCCGGAGCCACAAATAAGGAAAAAATTGCGGCTTATATGGCATCGCAAAAATCTGCCTCCTAGCAAGTCGGTTCGAAGTCGCCTATGCTCTGAATCTTTGGTGAAGCAGAAAATGACTGTACCCGCGCTGTCACATCCTTTTGGTCTTTATCTGCACGTGCCCTACTGTGCGGCTTTGTGTCCGTACTGTGATTTCGCTAAGACAGCTAATTTTACGGCGGATATCCAGCAGCGCTACCTGGCGCAGTTGGCAGCGCATCTGCGCGCCTGGACGACTCTGCCAGTGCTTGAGCAGGCGTGCCGGGGTGGTTTTAGCAGCGTTTTTTTTGGCGGTGGTACGCCTAGTCTGTTTGCCGAGGAATACCGGCCTTTATTTGCTGAAATAACACCACTGCTGCAGCAAGGGGCTGAGGTTAGTTTGGAGGCTAATCCCGATGATATCTCTGGTGCCCGCTTGGCAACCTGGCGTGAGTTGGGATTTAATCGGCTGTCGATGGGTGTGCAGACCTTTCAGCCCGAGGGTCTCACAGTCCTCAAACGCCTGCATTCTGGTGCGCTGGCGCAGCAGGCGATCGATATCGCTAGTGCAGCCTTTCCAACGTTGAATATTGATTTGATCTATGGCTGGCCGGGCCAGACGTTGGCGGCTTGGGAAGCTGATCTTGCCATCGCCATCGCCCACGGTGTCCCTCACCTCAGCCTTTACAGCCTTACCTATGAAGGGCGCACGCCGTTGGCGCGCTTGGCATTGCGCGGTCGGATCCAACAAGCCGGCGATGATCACCTAGCCGACCTTTACTCGTATGCCTGTGCGCGCCTGAGTGCAGCTGGGTATCTCCACGAAGAGGTCTCCAATTGGTCGCTACCCGGTGCCGCCTGCCAGCACAACTGGCTCTATTGGCAAGATCACTCTTTCATCGGTATCGGTGCCGGGGCACACGGTTATTTAGCCAGTCCACAAGGCGCCGGCTTGCGATATGCGTATGACCGTAGCGATCGCGCCTTCAATAAACGGCCTTTGCCAGTGGCTGCTAGTGCTAGCCTAGATGCCCGGACTCTGGTTTCCGCCTTCGGCATCATTCCCGATGAAACGCGCGACCTCGACGCCTGGTTGACCGAATTAATAGGCGCCGGCCTGCGCACGCGTCAGGGCATTGCCCTGGAAGCCGCCTTGAAACGTTGTGAGATGGTCTTGCAGCCGACGCCGGTGCTACACGAGGGTATAAATCGCGGACTGTTGGCTATGGAAGCCGGTCAGATGCGCTTGGTGCCTGACGAGTGGTTTCGCGAAGCTGGATGGGGTGTCGAGTTGCTCCGCTCCTGCGTGAGCAGGTCGCACTTAGGGGACGTCAGGAAATAACCGTCAAAAGGGGCAAAATTCGCGCTAAGGGCCCGTCGAAAAATAAAAGGGCCTGTTGAAAAAGTGCCTAGGTGGGCGACGGTAACGGGACAGCCATTTAAATCATCTCTATTCCGGACTTCCCCGAGAGTGCCTTGGCCCCCCCCCACGGCGTAACCGCCGAGCACCCAGACGCATTTGTTGAAGGCCTCCAGAGTCTCGCCGAAAAGCGAGTGCTGTAGTGCATTGAGGTGCGAAGAAGCCGCTTTAATCGGCCGCCGCTCACGCCTGACTGCCTACATGAACGATTGTCATGAGAAAACGAATGTATTACCATTATGGTAATACTGGAAGGAAAGGAGTCAAAACGATGTCTAAAATTACTCGTAAGGGACAAGTCACTATCCCAGAAAGCATCAGAGACAGCTTTGGCCTACTTCCCGGCTGTGATGTTGAATTTGTTATTGAAAAAGGTAAGGTCGTCATTCGACGAGAAGTTAAAAAGGCTAAGATCGAGAAGTGGCAAGGCGTCATGTCTCTAAATGCTGATGTTGACGAATTTATCGAAAGCTTACGTAGCTCCAAGAATAAGGGCAAAAAGCGTGCGTAGTGCCGTCGACACCAATGTTTTACTCGATATACTAACTGGTGACCGGATTCACGGAGACCTTTCGAGAATGGTCCTTGAGGGCGCGCTGAGCCGAGGCAAAGTCGTGATTTGTGACATCGTCTTCGCTGAATTGGCTGCGGCCTTCGATGGAGATGGTGATCTGCTCGACGAATTTCTCGGTGACATTGGCATTAAATTTGATGCTTGTTCTAAGGATGTCTTTCTACTTAGCGGCAAAACTTGGAGAAAATCTAGTCGCCGGAAATTCCCAGCTAGGGTGCTGCCAGACTTTATCATCGGAGCGCACGCGAGGATCCACGCTGATTGCCTCTTGACTCGCGACCGCGGATTTTACGCCCAGTGTTTCGATGGTCTTAAAGTGGTGGATCCCACAAGGCTTTGAACGTCAGCTTGTCATAATTGGCGGCACTTATACCACCACCTCGCCAGCGTCTAGTAACTAAGATCGATGTTACAAAATGCGTCTCGTGCGGCGGCGAGGTGCGCATCGCTCCGGCGATTACCGATCTGCTGAAGGTGCTATCCGCGCAGCGGAGCCACCAAGCGGCCCATTGACTCCGTTGCAATCGCAGCGTGTGATCCGCGCAGTAGTATGACGAAGCTGGATTATTCTTATTGCCGTAAATTATTACAGAGCAATTCTCAATAACGTCGCCGTCACCCTGGAAAACTGCGTCGTCGGCTAAAGCAATTGGGCCTAATCAGCCTTTTTTACATCAAAATTGAGGATCACAAAATAGACGAAATCACCAAAGTTCTGGCGCGAATCGCCTTCAGCAAATCGCTGGTGCCGGCGAGCTAATCGGGAAATAACGACACGAAGGTCCGCCGGTCGGTGCGTGGTCAATGCGAGTTAAATTTTGCCGCGTCAAGCACTCGCTGAGTTGCTGTGCGTCCTGTGTAACCACATGATATATTTGTATTATATTGTCTAGTGACGGAGTTGGCCGCATATAGTATTTATTTATGGCCGGATTTTGCGTCTTGTTCTAAATTATGGCCGCATATGTTCGCTATAGGCGGCCAAAACTGCAGACTATATGCAACAACCTGTATTTTTTGATATATACGAGCCTCACCATGACGACTTCGACATTGACGACTGCCCCGACTGCCGCACTCCCGCCCGCGCGGATTGTCGGCTTTTCCTCGACGAACTGCCTTGGCTGCACACGCGTCGCTCCGGCCTTCTCGACGCTCTTGATTACGCATGGAACACGGATCTAAGTCAAATCCAACAGGTCAAGCTGGTCGTCTGTGGTAGCGCCGCATCTTGGATGATCAAAAACATCGTTCAAGCCAAGGGCGGTCTGCACAACCGCCTCACCGAGACGATACAGTTGCGACCATTCACGCTCGGCGAAACCCGCGATCTTCTGCGCGAGCGCAATATCGACTATGCGCCCGCACAAGTAATCGAACTCTTCCTTGCGCTTGGCGGGGTCCCATTCTACTTGGATCTCGTTCGCCGCGGTGAATCGCCATCGCAGGCCATCTCGCGCCTTTGTTTCGCCGGTGGCTCACTGCACAGCGAGTTTGATAAGCTACTCAAAGCGCTCTTTGAGGATGGAGACCACCACGAACAACTCATCCGCGCACTCGCGACGAAACGCCGGGGATTAACTCGCAATGAGATTCTCAAAGCGACCAAGATAAAAACCGGTGGCCGCGTGGCGCAATGGTTGAAGGAGCTCGAGGAAGCCGGCTTCATAGCCCAGATCGCAGTCACGGAGGGGCGACGCTCCACGACATGCTACCGCGTGATTGACGAGTTTGTCCTATTTTACCTCCGGTGGATTGAGGGGGCCGGTAAAGGCCCGCTCGGTCCGACACCCGGTCAGGACCATTTCATAATGCAAAGGCAAACCCAGGGATACGAGAGCTGGTCTGGCTACGCCTTCGAGGCCGTGTGCATGAAGCACATTAAGCAAATCAATGCTGCGCTTGGCATCAGTCGCGTGTTGGTGAAGCCGTCGGTATGGCAAAAGACGACTAAAAAAACTGGCGCAAGCATGGGAAGCGACTCCGGAACGCGCGGCGCCCAAATCGACCTAGTGCTGGATAGGGATGACGGTATGACGACACTGTGCGAGATCAAGTACTACGACAATCAGTTCGAGATCACCAAGTCATATGCTGACAACCTTCGTCACAAGCTCCAAACCTACAAGGCAGAAACCAAGACGAAAAAGAGTGTGATGCTGGTTTTCGTCGCACCGAGCGGTCTCGTTGACAACGAGTACGCACGACAGCTGGTCACGCGCACAGTCACCGCGACAGATCTGCTGGATTTGTGAACTGCGTTTTCCGAAAAAAATGGTTATTTATCGGCACCTGATGCTCTTGCTGCGTCGCCGGATTTGCCTCATTTGCCCTCGCTGCGTACGACACCGTGATTATTCGAGAATTTCAACAGGCCCAAAAGTCTAGGGTCTAACTTTGAGCCCGGGCACGTATAGATTTTTATTGTTCTCTTCGTTCCAGAGCCTGATATCCAGTGCATCAAAATGGAACACATAAGTGTCTGGATTCGTGAATAGGTCGGTGTAAAAACGAAAGCCGTCTTCATTTGCCGCTATATCGGCCAGTGAGATCACGCCGGTCGAGGCGGCGCCATAATAGCCGAAGCCGCCGAGAATGACGGAGGGCTTGCAGTACCGTCCGAGAATTTTTTTGTATTTGCCATGCAATGCTTTCGGCAGGTCTGGATGACCCTCCATAAATTCACCAAGCTCATGAATCTCTGCATAAGTGGCGAGATCACCGCGGTGGATTGTATCGAAGTACCAGTAACCCTGCTGGAAAAAATGACCGATCTTATCGATTCCGACGACGATGTCGCTGATTTTTACCACCGGTGCGATGCTATGGTCGGATGTGGATTCCGAGAGATGAGCTGGTATGCGTGTGGAAAAGGGGCCTATTGGATTATCGCCGTAGCGCGAGTTTTTAAAGCGCATGAATAAAATCTGCTGAAATTCTGGCTTTAGATTTGAAATGATCCAAGACTCAACCTTGGAGATTGCCGAAACTTCGATGGGGATGCCGATGTTCTCGAGGCCGATGCCTGAGCCTGCTTGATCGCCACCGAGGATATTATAAACATTTTCGACTAGAGCAAAACGGCGGGTGTCGTCCCAGGGTGCGTGGTCGGGATTAGCCGTCTGGCGGGCGAGCACTAAAGCATTATTTATGGCATTTTCAATCGAGATGTTCTGATTGGCGAGCATGGCCGTCAAAGGCGAGGTCCGATCATCGGTCTCCTGTTTAATCATTGCCATATTGGTATCATCGCGCTGGCGCTGGCAGGACATGGTAATCAGCATTAGGCCTATACCAAGCGTAAGGGCAATGCTTCGGATCATTGCAGACAGTGTCATTTAGAAAGGCTATCCGGTGGATTTAAAGGTGATTCACTAGGTCCAGGAACCTCCAATAGCTTAATTTTAGATATTAGGCCAGTGCCTAAGGTGTCAGTGCCATTTTGGAGGCTAAATCACTGGTTTCTTAGGTCCTATGATCCCGTTAAATTAGGTACAAAATGTTTAGTCCGGATCAAGAGGTCTAGATACCTTCATCTTCGGCAGTGTCTTGTAGCAAACTCTCGTTCCCGCTTTCGTCCTCTTTTTCGCTCTCGTCATCCCGTTCCTGCCGACTCTTGGCCAGGCTGTATAAAGCCACTGCGCTGGTTTCTCTGAGTCCTTTGATCGCCTGCAACTCGTCAAGTGTCGCGCGGCTGATGCCGTCCATGCCGCCAAAGGTTTCTAGCAGGACGCGCCTAAGCTTCGGCCCGATGCCGGGGATGGCTTCGAGGTCCGACAGGTGCGATAGCTTGCCGCGCCGTTTGCGGTGGTGGGTAATTGCAAAGCGGTGCGCCTCGTCGCGGATCTGCGTCATCAAGCGGTATTCTGGCGTGCCCGGGCTAAGGGGCAGCGGAGCGGGTTGGTCCAGGAAGAACACCCGCTCAAAGCTGCGCTCTGGGATGCTGGTGTCGATGAATTTGCGCCGCCTTTCGCTTTTGTCAACGCGGCTCTTGGCGAGCGAGACGAGTTCCATGTCCAAGGCTGGGAACTCCGCCAAAACGCCCTCTGCGGCTGATAGCTGGCCCTTGCCGCCGTCGATGATCAACAGGTCCGGTAGATCGTGGTCGCGTAGTCCGCGGACTAGGCGCCGTCTTACGACCTCCCTGATGCTGGCGAAATCGTCTGGGGCGCCAACGACCTCTTTGATGACATAGTGACGATAAAGCTCCTTCGCAGGCTTGCCGCCAACGAAGCAGACGTCGCTGGCGACAATGGCGGTCCCCTGGATGTTGGAGATATCGATACACTCCATGCGTTGGGGCAGGCGCCGCAGCTTTAACCGTTCTTGCAGAATCTGCAGTTCAATTTGTTGTTTTTCGGCCTGCTTGTCGGCCTCGCCCAGGCGGTATACGGCATTTTTATGGGCCATAGCCACCAAATCCAAGCGGGTGCCGCGTTGTGGCACAAGCAGGCTGAGTTTGGTGACCTCGGGATGGCCGCTAAGCAAGGCCGTGCGCAGGGTAGCAAGATCGTCAAGCGATTGCGGGATGACCACTTCACTAGGCAGACTGCGGCCGTCATAATACTGCAGCAAAAATTCCGTCATCGCCTCTTGGTCGCTGTGCACGGGGGAGCGCAGCACGTAGCTCTCGCCGCCGATCATTTTGCCTTCGCGGATCAGCAGCACGTGGAACGAGGACTTTGCGGCGTTGGCACTCAGGCCAAAGATGTCGGCATCGAAGACATCGTGGGTTACTACGACCTGCTTTTGCGTGACACTTTCGAGGGCTTTTAGTTGATCGCGGTAGAGGGCGGCGCGTTCGTAGTCTTCCGCTGCAGCAGCCGTGGCCATTTGCGCTTTGATCTGCTGCTGCACTTCGGAATTCTTGCCGGCGACGAAATCCATGGCACTTTGCACCATGGCGCGGTAGGCGGCTTGGTCGACCGGCAGCGTGCAAGGTCCTAGGCACATCTTCATGTGGTAATAATTGCACGGCCGTCGGGTATGGGCGAACTCAAAGCGCGAGCAGCGGATCAAAGGGAATATTTTCAGCGCCGCTTGGGTCAGGATCTTGAGCTGACTGGCGCTGCCGAATGGACCCAGATACCTGGCGCCATCGTCGCGCCGCTTGCGCACGCGTTCCAAACGCGGCCACGGCTCTTTAAGGTCGGCGCGCAGGTAAGGGTACTCCTTATCGTCGCGCAAAAGGATATTGTAATGTGGTTTATGGTGTTTGATCAGCGTCCGCTCTAACAGCAAGGCGGCTAGGTCTGTGTCCGTAAGCAACACTTCAAAGTCATCAATTTCATTGGCTAATGCATGCGTTTTGCGATCGAGTTGCTTTGCTGGCACGAAGTAGTGCGCGACGCGGCTGCGCAGCACCTTGGCTTTGCCGACGTAGATCACCCGGCCGCCGCTGTTTTTCATCAGGTAGCAGCCGGGTTCTTTGGGTAGGCTGCGCAGTTTTTCGCGCAGCTGTGCACTCAGATTTTCACGCAAACTAGCCTCACCCTTTTAGGTCCACGGCGGCGCTAGGAGCCAGGGCATCCTCGTCGCCGGCTAAGCTGAGCATGGCTTCGCGTAGCTTGCTGACTTCGTCGCGCAGGTCGGCAGCTCGCTCGAATTCCAAACCTTCGGCGTACTTTTTCATGTCCTTTTGCTTCTTTTTGATAAGTGCCTCAAGCTCGGCGACGCTGCGTACACCTAGCTCTTTGAGGTCAATTTGCTTGCCTGCCGCAGCCTCGATGTCGGCTTCGGTATCTAGGCCGTAGAGCTTGCGCAGGTCGACAGGGAGCGACTTTATGATCGATTTTGGTTCGATCCCATGGGCGATGTTGTAGGCGGTTTGGATAGTGCGGCGGCGCTCGGTTTCATCAAGGCAGGCCTGCATCGAGGCCGTGATGCGGTCAGCGTAGAAAATCACCCGCCCGTCGATATTTCTGGCTGCCCGTCCAACCACTTGAATTAGGGCGGAACGCGAGCGCAAAAAGCCTTCCTTATCGGCATCCATGACTGCCACCAAACGTACCTCAGGTAGATCCAGCCCCTCTCTGAGCAGGTTGATGCCGATGAGAACGTCAAAAATACCTTTGCGCAGATCGCGCAGCAGTTCGACCCGTTCGAGGCTTTCAATATCGGCGTGCAGGTAGCGGACCTTTACGCCCATTTCGTTGTAGTGGCTTGAGAGATCCTCGGCCATCCGTTTGGTCAGGGTCGTGATCAGCACGCGGCCTTTGGCGGCGACCGCTTTGACGATCTCGCCGTATAAATCATCGACCTGATTTTTCGCTGGTTTGATCTCGATCTTTGGGTCGATAAGCCCGGTCGGCCGGATCACTTGTTCGCTAACGCGGCCGCCTGAGCTTTGTAGTTCATAGGGCCCTGGAGTTGCTGAAACGTGGAGAATCTTGCCAGTGCGGGCGAGGAACTCGTCGAAGTTAAGCGGCCGGTTATCCAGAGCTGACGGCAGCCGAAAGCCGTAGTCGACTAGCACCTGCTTGCGGGCGCGGTCGCCGCGAAACATGCCGTTGATCTGGGGATTGGTGATGTGACTCTCATCGATGATGGTGATGAAGTCTTTAGGGAAGTAGTCGAGCAGGGTAGGCGGCGGCTGGCCCGGTGCAACGCCCGTCAAGTAGCGCGAGTAATTCTCGATGCCGGGGCAAAAGCCAAGGTGCTCCATGGTTTCCACGTCATGCATGGTGCGTTGTTCGAGGCGTTGGTATTCTACCAATTTATTTTGGGCTTTTAGTTCGCGCAGGCGGACGCCGAGGTCTTTAAGGATCTCGCGAACCATTTGCCCCATGTCGCGGCGGTCGGTGACATAGTGGCTGCTTGGGTAGATCGTCAGTTCGGCGACGCTCTGGATCACC
>Ga0315287_10005356_pt1 | contig 12643 bp, 7 predicted proteins | sample YL17G11_0_MG_FD_205037 | JGI IMG/M metagenome (GOLD analysis project Ga0315287, IMG submission 205037) | Sediment microbial communities from Yellowstone Lake, YNP, Wyoming, USA - YL17G11_0 | ecosystem: Environmental > Aquatic > Freshwater > Lake > Sediment | place: USA: Wyoming | collected...
GTGCCACCCCTGGCCCGCCGCGCCACTTCGCCGAAACCACCGTTCGCGTTAGGGTGGTCGCACTATGTGCTGCTCATGGGAATTGGCGATCCGGACGAACGCGCCTTCTACGAAATCGAGGCTGTGGAAAGCGGCTGGTCCATTCGCGAACTGAAGCGCCAGTTCAATGCTAGCCTCTACGAACGCCTGGCGCTGAGCCGGAACAAGCGCGGAATCCGCAAGCTGGCGCAGCACGGCCAGATCGTCGGAAGGCCGCACGATCTCTTGAAAGAACCGTACGTCCTGGAGTTTCTGGGCCTTGACGAGAAGGCGGCATATTCCGAAACCGACCTGGAATCCTCCATCATCGACAAACTCGAACACTTCCTGTTGGAACTCGGCAAGGGGTTCCTCTTCGAGGCGCGCCAGAAGCGCTTCACGTTCGATGCGGACCACTTCTTCATCGATCTTGTCTTCTACAACAGACTGCTTCGTTGTTACGTCCTGATCGATCTGAAGATCGGCAAAGTGACCCACCAAGACATCGGGCAGATGCAGATGTACGTCAACTACTTCGACCGCCATGTAAAGAGGGAAGACGAACAGCCGACCATCGGCATCATCCTCTGCAAGAAGAAGCACGATGCGTTGGTCACAATCACTCTGCCCAAGAGCGCCAACATCCATGCCAGAGAATACCGGCTGTACTTGCCGTCGAAGGAAGAATTGCGGCGCAAGCTCGTTGAGTGGGCCGAGGAACAGGAGGGGAAGCCGTGAAGTCGGATGTGGTCGCTGTGAGGGACACTCAGGACCCGTTCAATCAGGCGAACCGGTACAACCCCGACGTGCCGTTTGCGCCGTTGGAAGGAGGGACAATTGGCAGGAGCAAGAAGTGATGAGAGAGGAGCCGCGTCGGCTACGGCCGATGAAAGCGAACGGGGCCGCGGGTGGGATAGGGACGGCCTTTCGTCGTCATGGAAGCGACGATCACCGTGTCGATATGCCGGCTCATTTCATCGGGTGAGATGACCAGGCACGGGCCGCTGATCCTGGCAGGATTGAACGCGAGGGATGCGGATGACTGGCTTGCGTTTCCAGGACACTTCCCTTTCAAGTTGGGGTGATTTCTCGCGGCGGAAAGCGTATCCTTCTGCGGCAGAGGCTTACCTAATCCTTGTCTTGGAACGATCGGTTGAAGTGTAACCGCACGACGTGAGTGCCCGATAATGCCCAACATCTCCCCCCTACAAGAAGGCCAAACCCTCACGGGTTCGCTATTCAGTGAGTCTATGCGTGTTGAAACTGTCCGCCCGGGTGGTCCTGACACCTGGATTGTCGGGTTAGTCGGCACCCAAACCGAGCGCTTCCGCAATGTCACGCTCTCCCTCGCCGACATCAAAGGTCTTCGCATTCAGGAACCAATCTGCTCATATAAAGGTGACGGCCAACTTCTACGTCTCGGTCTTCAAGCCTATGCCCTCGGAATCGCCTATGAATTCGATCCGTACTTCGGGCTCTCTATCTCCCGTGTCGATCCGCTCCCGCATCAACTCGAAGCAATCTACGACCATCTCCTGAAGTTAGCCCGCGTCCGATTCCTACTGGCCGATGACGCAGGCGCAGGGAAGACGATTATGGCCGGTCTGCTTATCCGTGAACTTAAACTTCGTGGGCTGGCTGAGCGCATCCTCATCGTGTGTCCGGCCAACCTAACCTTCCAATGGCAGCGCGAACTCAAGGAAAAGTTCGACGAGAAGTTCCACGTCATCAAGGGCGATGCCCTCCGAGACCAATTCGGTATCAATCAGTGGCTTGAGCACAAGCATGTCCTCACGTCGCTGGACCTTGCGAAGCGGACTGATATCCTTCCCGGCCTTCGCCAAGTCCATTGGGATCTGGTCATTGTGGATGAAGCGCATCGCATGTCGGCGTCGGACGCCGAGCACAAAAGCCAACGCTACCGCTTGGGGGAACTTCTCCGTGAATCGAGCGATCATCTGCTTCTCCTGACCGCGACGCCGCACAAGGGCGATCCGGTCAACTTCAGTCTTTTCCTTCAGCTGTTGGATCAAGATGCCTACGCGGACGTGAAATCCATCCGGGAGGCCATGAACCGCCGCTCCGCGCCCTTCTACCTCCGTCGCACGAAAGAGGCGATGGTGTACTTTCCTGAACGTCAGGCTGACGGAACCTGGGTGGCGCGCAAGATCTTCATGAAGCGCATCCCCCACACGGTGGATTTCAAGATTGACGGTGAGGAAGATCGGCTCTACCGTGACGTGACTGCTTATGTGAAATCGCAGTCACATCGGGCGGCGGCGGAAGGCGATGACCCGCGAGCGCGAGCCGTCGGATTCTTGATGGCCCTCTATCAACGTCGGCTGGCGTCCAGCACGTACGCCCTTCGCCACTCCCTGCAAAACCGAATGAGGCGTCTTGAGGACGGCCTCAAGCGCGCTCAAGAACTTTCGCGCCTGGCGCCGCCTGAGCTGCCCGATCCCGAAGAGTTCGAGGAGATGGAGGAAGCCCAGCGCGAAAGGCTGGAGGAACTACTCGAAGCGGTTACTCTTGCTCAGAATCCCCAACAGGTGCATGACGAAGTGGCCCAGCTCAAAACGCTCGCGGTCCAGGCGCAGGCTGTGGAGGATGAGGGCGTTGAAGCCAAACTCTCCCGGCTCAAGGATGTGCTGCAGGAGCAAGGCTTCTTTGACAATCCTGACCAGCGACTGCTGATCTTCACGGAATTCAAGGACACGCTCGACTACCTCGTGACTCGCCTCAAGAGCTGGGGCTTTCGCGTGGGTGTCATCCATGGGGGCATGAAGCCGGGCTCCCGCGACCAAGTGGGTACGCGCCTGTATTCGGAACAGCAGTTCCGAGACGGTGCTATCCAAGTCCTTGCCGCGACCGAGGCGGCCGGTGAGGGGATTAACCTCCAATGCTGCCACATCCTGTTCAATTACGATATCCCCTGGAACCCGAACCGGCTTGAGCAACGGATGGGCCGCATCCACCGGTACGGGCAAACGAAAGATTGCCTCATCTTCAACTTTGTCGCGACCAACACTATTGAAGGACGGGTCCTGCAAAAGCTCCTTAGTAAGCTTCAGGAGATACGGGATGCACTCGACGATGACTCCGTCTTCAACGTGGTGGGGGAAATCTTGCCAGCGTCCCACATGGAGCGGGTCCTTCGTGATTACTATGCGGGCCGATTTGGTGTTGAAGATCTCGAAGAACGTCTGCTTCTTGATGTGAAGGAGGAGCGATTCCGGGAAATCTGCCAACATGCGCTTGAAGGGCTGGCCTCCAAGAAGCTCAATCTTGAAATGTTGATCGAACGACGCGCTCGGGCCCAGGAGCGGCGCGTTGTCCCGGAGACAATCGCCCGATTCATGAGAGAGGTAGCCCCGCATGTGCCCTTCAGCCTGAAGCTGGTTGCATCTCTCCCGCACACGTATGATCCGGCGAACACGCCACAAGCGCTTCGACGGTTCGAGTCTGAACCTGAATGGAAGTTTGCGCCGCTTGCCAATAAGTACCCGCGTCTGTCCACGGACAGGGAGACGGCCGAGCAGCATAGTCTCGAATGGGTAACGCCGGGCCATTCGCTATTCGAAGCGATCCGGCGGCATGCGCTCACGCAAGCCCAGGATCATTTCGGTACCGGCGCCTGTTTCTATTCCTTGGAGCATTCGGCTCCTGCACGAATGGATTTCTATCGCGCGAAAGTGGTGGATGGTCTCGGCCAGGTGGTGCACGAACGGCTGTTCGTAGTGCAACTGACTGCGGATGGCGTCGCCCGTCTGCATGAGGCGGGCATGATCGGCAATCTAAAGCCCACGCTCGCTCCTAAGGAGCTTCCGGCCTTAGTCCAATTGCCGGAGCCGCGTGGGTGGCTCAACGAGCAAGCATTGAATCCGTTCCTCGTAGAAGTTCGTGCCGAGCGCACGGCCGAGGTGGACAGGGTCAGGGATCACATCGAGTTGTCGCTGACCGAATTACTGGAAAAGGAAGACCGACTGATCGGCCGGTTTGCGGAAGACGCCGAACGGGGCGTGGAGGGTGCGGCCGGTAATCTCAAGCAGGCGGAAGATCGCCATGCGGTGCTTCTTGCCCGCCGAGAACGACGCAGACAAGAGCTCGATCGCCAACGATCTCTCTCGCTTCAAGGCGTGGAGCGGATCACGAGCGTTCTCGTACTCCCGCACCCGGACCGCGACAAGCCGGAGGTCAAGAATCTTCGCTCCGATCCGGAAACGGAAGCAATCGCCATGCGAGTGGTGATCGAGAATGAACGCGCGCAGGGCCGTACGGTGGCTGATGTCCATGAGAAGGACTTGGGGTACGACATTACGAGTCTGGATACCAGTTCCGGCGATCTTCGACTGATCGAGATCAAAGGAATCGGGGCTGCCACGGGAACGGTCTTACTGACGCCGAATGAAAAGCGGGTCGCCGAAGACCGGCGCGACTGCTACTGGCTTTACGTCGTGACACATTGCAAGAGCAAGCCCTACTTGCAAGATCCGATCAAGGACCCAGCACGGCTCGACTGGCACGAGGTCAAGAAGGTGGAGCACTACTATCTGTCCGTGGATGCCATGACGCAGCCGATAAAGATTAGCCAGGGTGAGCCGCCATCATACAGACTTGGAAATGACTCGGAGAGGAAGCGGTAACACTATGTCCATGGTGTCATTTATGCCGTGGTGTAGGATTGAAAAAACTTACGACATTGGCGAAATTCAAATCCTCACTTTCCAACGGCACAAGCCTATCGAAGGCATTGATAACGCCATGCAGTGCCGCTTGAACACGATTCTGGCGACTTACAAGACCATCGAAGGAAAGCCAGTTGATAGAGCCACCTTGGTTCGGTACAGAGGGAAGTCACTACTAGATGATCTGAACGACGACGAACGTGAAACTATCCATGAGCTTGTGGCTCTGGCCTGCTTCTGCGGGCTCGCTAGGCGCGAATATTTCAATTCCCTTGGCCCTTACTGCAATAGCGAGTGTTTCGCCCTTTATATCCAGAAGTTTGACAGAGCGGACTTTACCGCCATCGCGACTCGCCGACGAGAAGGGCAAACTTTGAGTGGTTGGCCGATTGACGATATCGCCATCACTGTACCGGTACACTGTCAAACAGTTCGAGAGGCAAGACTGGACGAGGTCCTTTTGAAGGCACTGGTGACGCACCGCACAAAGTTCGAAGAGACAGAATGGGGAAGATGGCAGAACGCCATTTCCTGTTTCAACCAAGCAAACACTGACAGCGAGACTATGCGCTTCCAGGTTGAATGGGTACTGTTCTGTAGCGCGTTCGAGCACCTTTTGAATGCAAAGAGTGAAGCTAAAGATGTCGCGGCAAGGTTTTCTGAGAGGCTGGTTCCCTCATCTCCTATTCTCGCTAAGGATGCGAAACGACGGTCAGACCGATGGATCGAGTCTGACCAACCTCTCCGGTATGAATGGATGAGAGAGTTCTATCGGATACGAGGGGACTTTGCACACGGAAACTTGAGGTTGAGTCAACCCTTTGTCTGGCAGCCTCTTGAGCACATCGTCCTGGCCGCAATCGCCTTTCCACTTCTTGTCCGTTCCCTACTCGCGAGTGTTGGCAGGTATTCGCTGAGCGATAATGATCGTGCCCAGATAAATTCTTTTGAGGCTCTTGCGGATGAAGAATTTTTACGTGATGAGGAAGATCGGTCCAGCAATCTCTCCATCTGGTCTAGCCTGGTCTCTGATTCTAGATTAGCATTGGCAACGCAAAGGGCAGTGGAGTCCTTGGAAGCCAGAGGCTTTTTCCAAGACGAGGAGAAGAACGGAAGTGCTGAGGGCAAGAAGCAGATAGACGATGCGGAGAGTGGGGTGTGATCCCGAAAGAATGCAAACGCCTTGCGGAGGTGGATTTTCCGATTGCTGTGGTGTCAAAGCACGCGGCGCGGGAGAAATCCATTCGGCACGGACATCCGTCCACGCTGCACTTGTGGTGGGCAAGGCGACCACTCGCCGCATGTCGGGCAATGCTACTGGCGCTTCTGCTTCCTGATCCATGCGACAAACATTGTCCCGCAGACTTCAAAGAAATGGCGCGCGAGCTATTGCCGCAAGTGGTGGGTAAGGTTGGCCAGAAAGCTGAGGACCTTCGGCATGCGCTGCTGAAGTTCATTGGCGACTTTGCCAACTGGGACCTTTCGACTGATCGCACCTACCTCGAAGTCTCGCGTGGGCTGGTGAAGGCAGCCCACGGTGACGAAGCGCCCTTAGTTGTTGACCCATTTGCAGGCGGTGGGTCCATTCCGCTCGAAGCGCTGCGGCTTGGATGCGAGGCCTTTGCCAGCGACCTCAACCCCGTCGCCTGTCTGATTCTCAAAACGATGCTCGAAGATATTCCGCGTCATGGAACAGAACTGGCTGAAGAACTTCAGCGCGTAGGAGACCAGATTAAACAGGCTACGAAGAAGGATCTGGCTGAGTTCTATCCTTCTGATAAGGATGGCGCTAAACCCATAGCGTACCTGTGGGCAAGGACCGTCAGATGTGAATCTCATGGCTGCGGCGCGGAGATTCCACTCATGCGATCGTTCTGGCTCTGCAAGAAGGCGATTCGAAAGAGAGCGTTACGTTACAAGGTAGTTCGTCCCAAAGACGCAACTCCAAGAGTCGAGTTCGAAATATTCGAGCCAAAAAACGACAAAGAATTACCATCTGGCACAGTGACGCGGGCGAAAGCTGCCTGTCCGTGCTGCAATATCGTCCTGTCGCCGGACCGCGTACGATCACAGTTACGCGAGCAGCGTGGAGGAGCAGATGTTGCCTTCGACCGAAATGGGAAACGACTCGGCGGTGCGCGACTTCTCGCGGTGGTGATGCTTCGCCCCGGCGAGCAAGGCCGGCAGTATCGGCTGTCAACCGAGCGCGATTATGAAGTGGTGTGGAAAGCGCGAAAGGCCCTGGAGAAACTCGTAACGACAAAACTGCCGAATGGTCTGAGCCCGGTGCCTGATGAACCGTTACCAGTGCAAAACACTGGTGGCTTCCGAATCCCAAGCTACGGCCTTACCAACTGGCGAGACGTTTACACCGCTCGTCAAGCATTAGCTCTCAGCACGCTATGCAGTCAGACTAATGCCGCAATTGATAAAACTCACGCGAGTGAAGTTGCGATCAAAGATCTCTGCGCCTTGATGTTATCAAAGCTTTCAGAGCTTTCGTGTTCACTCTGTCCCTGGGAACCGATTGCTGAATGTCCAAGACACGTATTTAGCCGTCAGGCACTAGGTGTTGCGTGGGATTTTGCTGAAGGGGTTGTTACCTCGGACTCATCTGGCGGCTTTGACGTGGTTCTTGGGAACAGTGTTGGAACTCTCCGAGCTATTGGTAATCGCTGGTCGTCCGCCAGTCCACAGATTGGTGACGCTGCAGAGTGTTCCCTGCCAGATGATTCAAGTAGTTTGTGGTTCACAGATCCCCCTTACTACGATGCTATGTGGTATGCGGAGCTGTCAGACTTTTTTTATGTGTGGCTAAAACGTGTCTTGCCTGGGCATCCACTGATGCGAGATCCATTCGATCCATGCAACCCCTTAACACCCAAGACCCGTGAGATCATTCAAGACGAGAGCTACTCTTCCGTGGATGGGCATCCAAAGGACAAAAAGTTCTTTGAAAAATGGATGGCCCGTTCCTTCGCCGAGGGTCGGCGAGTTCTTAGAGATGATGGTGTTGGGTGTGTTGTCTTTGCCCACAAAACCACCGAAGGATGGGAGGCAATGCTATCGGGCATGGTCAACGGGGGTTGGGTAATTACTGGTTCATGGCCTATCGCCACGGAAATGGCATCTCGCCTCCGCGCCCGTGAGTCCGCTGCTCTTGCTACCAGCGTTCACCTCGTCTGCCGTCCTCGCCCTGATAATGCCCCTATCGGTGATTGGGCTGATGTGCTTCGCGAGCTTCCGAATCGCATCGGTGACTGGATGGAGCGTCTAAGTGCAGAAGGGATTCGTGGCGCGGACCTTGTGTTTGCCTGTATCGGACCGGCGATGGAGGTTTATAGTCGCTTCTCGAAGGTAGAGGATGCGGAAGGACGTGAAATCCCCTTGGGCGGCGATCCGACGACGGCGGAGCCATACAAACGTGGGTTCCTGGCCTACGTGTGGGAGACAGTGGGCCGGACTGCGCTCCAGCAAGTGCTAGGAACGGCTGAGGCCAGGGCTAGGAACGGCGTTGCCGGCGCACTTGAAGAAGACGCTCGTCTGACGGCGCTATTTCTGTGGACGCTCCAGGCAACGGACGGCGAGTCTGCCAAAGCAAATGGCAATGAGGCTGACGAAGACGATGAGCCGGATGATAAAGAAGAGGGTGGAGGGAAGGGTGCCAAGAAGAAGGGCTTCACCTTGATCTATGACGTCGCCCGGCGGTTCGCCCAGCCGCTCGGCATTCATCTCGACCAGTGGGAAGGCCGGATCATCGAGACCGAGAAGGGCATCGTCCGGCTGCTGCCTGTGAGCCAGCGAGCCGAGCAACTCTTCGGTGAAGATGGCGCGTCTGTCGTCGCGGACCGGATCGAGGCCAGCCCGACCGGTCCCATTCAGGCGACTCTCTTCAGCGAGGAGTATGGAGTAGTACCGGAGATCAAAGGTCGAGGTAGAGGTAAGAAGGCGAAGAAGGCTTCTGCTACAGAGGTCTCCGATGAAAAGCTGGCCTCGCGCCGTGAGGCCACTACTCTGGATCGCGTCCATGCGGCGATGCTTCTCCAAGCGAGCGGACGGGCTAATGCCCTGCGCGCGCTCCTGAAATCCGAGCAAGAGCGCGGCCCGGACTTCCTACGCCTCGCCAACGCGCTCTCGGCGCTGTATCCAAAAGACAGCGAGGAAAAAAGACTCCTTGATGCCATGCTTCTGGCGGTTCCGAGGTAGTTAGAGATGGAACTTTGGGAACATTCTGACTCGAGGGTCGACCAGCTGATACTGCAGGCTTCGAGAGAGGAAGTCGAAGCGGGTAATATTTCGTGCTCTCTCTTATCGCTTGAGAAGTTGCTCAAACCTGAGAATGTAAAACGTCTCCGCGGGAAGCTGATTTTCTGCGTGAATGGGTATAAGAGTGATCCACGCGAACTCCATCAGATACCCGAAGTGCGAGCCTGGATGCAGGAACTCGACCGGCATTTCCCTCACTGGTTCTACTTTATGGACACGGGGCTCCAATCCACTTTGGGCTTCGTTGCCTTTTCCCTCTGCACCTACGAAAAGGTGCCGGAAGGGTCTGTTATACCTCCGCAGGAACTACAGCGCTTCTTGACTTCGCATTACGAGACGATGAACATTCTGTCCCGTGAGCTTGGAGAGTCGCAGGAAGAAAACGATGCACGATCGAAAGAGATCGCTCAGTTCTTCGCTGCTGGACCTGCTAGGCAAACGCACTAGAACTTTGGAGAATTAATAGTGGAGCCCTGGTACAAAGTCGCGCTACCTAGAAAAGAAGTAAGGGAAGGTCGCTCCTTCAATCCGGACGAGTTCGCTATTGCCTTGGAGCAGGTGGTGGCCGGGACTGCCCCGGAGGACTACAAAGACCCAGTCCAGTTTTTCAAGCGGACCTGCTTCACGCGCGCGCTACGCGAGCACACCGGCATGGTGCTGCGACGACTCGCTGGCAAGACTGAAAACAGCGCGCCCGTCCTGACCCTCATCACACAGTTCGGTGGAGGGAAAACGCACACGCTTGCTACGCTCTATCACCTTGTGCGTGACGGCAAGAAGGTTTTGAAGCAGGGGGAAGTCGCCAAGCTCGTCAAAGACGCTGGCCTTTCAGAGATTCCGAGCGCGAAGGTGGCGGTCTTTGTCGGAAATGCGTGGGACCCGCAAGCGGGGCGCGAGACTCCGTGGATTGATGTGGCGCGGCAGTTAGCAGGTGACGCCGGCGTAGCGACGCTGGGGTCTGCGGCGAAGACGACGCCACCGGGAACGGAAGCAATCGGTCGTCTGGTCCAGGCAGCGGGAGGTTCGGCGCTCATTCTCATGGACGAAGTGCTCAACTTCCTCAATCGGCACCGCCCGATGGCGGATGCGTTTCTCGCATTTATACAAAATCTCACGGTTGCCATGACTGGAACAGCCCGTGGCGCAGCGGTCATCAGTCTTCCCCGCAGCCAGGTGGAAATGACTGATTGGGACCTCGCCTGGCAAGAGAAGATCACCAAAGTCGTCCGTCGTGTCGCCAAAGACTTAATCTCCAACGACGAAGCGGAAATCAGCGAAGTGGTCCGCCGCCGACTTTTCGAAGACATCGGACGGGACACGATGATGAAGGCCGTGGCCAAGACGTATGCCGATTGGTGCTTCGACCATCGTGCTGAGCTTCCTTCCGAGTGGACGGCTGTGGACACGGCTTTGACGGAGGCGAAGGCGCGGGATTTTCTGCGCGCACGCTTCGAGGCCTGCTACCCCTTCCATCCTGCCACGCTGTCGGTGTTTCAACGGAAGTGGCAGCCACTCAAGCAATTTCAGCAAACCCGTGGCACTCTGGCCATGCTGGCGCAGTGGATTTCTTGGGCGTATCGCGATGGGTATCAGAGGGCCAGACGCGAACCGCTTATTACCTTGGGCTCTGCTCCTTTGGAGGTCCCTGAGTTTAGGGCTGTGATTCTCGGTCAGCTCGGTGAGCCGCGTTTGAACCCAGCAATTGAAGCGGATATTGCAAGTGCGCATTGCCACGCGGGCGCTCTTGATGCTGACTGCAAGGGTCCGCTCAGAGACATCCATCGGCGTGTGGGAGCGACCATCCTCTTCGAATCATCGGGCGGACAAGGCGACAAAGCCGCGCACCTGCCGGAACTTCGGTTTGCGCTCGGCGAACCCGAGATGGATACGACTTCCATTGATAGTGCAGCTATGACCTTGGAAGCAAAAGGTTTCTACATCCGCAAGTCCGGCTCGGATGGGTTCAAGTTCGGGTTTAAACCGACGCTGAAGAAAGTCGTCAACGATCGTCGTGCATCTTTAGATGATGAGGAAGTGAAAAAGGCTGCACAGGCGCTTGTAAAGAAAGAGTTCGAACGAGGCGCTGATCTTCCGCTCGTCCCGTTCCCTGAAGATGGAAGCGCGGTTCAAGATACGCCGAAGTTGACGCTGGTCGTGCTGGCGCCTGAATCCGAATGGGAGGGGAACGGTGCCCTTCGCTCCGCTATCGCTGAATGGACCAAGCAGCGAGGGAAATCACCACGTCTTTATCCGGGCTCCTTGGTGTGGTGTGTGCGGAAGCCCGGTCGCGATCTCAAGGATAAAGTTGAAGCATGGCTTGCATGGAAGCGGGTTGAGAAGGAGGTCGCTGACGGGTCGTTGGAAGGCGACTTCGACCGTTCCGATCGCACCGAAATCATCGCGAAGGTTCGCGATGCAGAAGAGATCGCCAAGGATGAGGTCTGGGCAGGCTACCGCTTTGTGGTGTTGGCGGACAACCGTGAGACCGATGGTTTAAAGGTCATCGATCTAGGAGCCGGGCATGCGAGCCCGCAAGAGACCCTCTGCGGACACGTCGTGACCGCACTGAGATCCTATGCCCTTTTGAATGATTCGCCTGGGGCGGGCTATCTTGATCGCAAGTGGCCGCCAGCGTTCAAAGAGACTGGAGCGTGGCCGCTTGCGAGCCTTCGGCAGGCGTTCCTGAATGGCTCGATGGAACGGCTCCTGGACCCGGACAGATATCTGAAAGGAAAAATCCCAGAGTTTGTGACGCACGGTGACTTTGGCCTGGCCTCAGGTCAGCAGCCGGGCGGGGGGTACACACGCATCTGGTTCGAAGAGTTGCTGCCCACTGATGAAGTCGCTTTCGACGCGGACGTCTACCTGCTGACCAAGGCAAAAGCCAAGTCACTTAAAACAAAGCCGGTGCTTATTGCGCCACCTGAGGAACGAGGCGAGGAGAAACAAGAGCCGTTCAAACTTGAACCTACTTCTCCAAGTGGGTCGCCCACAGGCAAAAAGACAGTCCATATAACTGGTGCAATCCCTCTTGAGGTTTGGAACAAGCTAGGGACAAAGCTTCTTCCGAAACTCAAATCCGGTTCGAGCCTCCGACTGGGGCTCGATTTCTCTCTAGACCTCGACGCCGATGCAGCCGCCGCGCTTCTCGTGGAGTTGCGGCAAGTGCTGGCTGACCTGAATCTCACCCAACAAGTGCGGATTGAGGTGAGGGAGAACGAACACGGGCAAGAATGAAGAAAATATGCCACGAGCCTTTTCAAGGCCTCATAGCACCGTCATGGGGTCAGGCATGAGTATTGACTTGTTTGTGTTCCCCGCAAGCGCGGGGATGAACCGAGGTGCGGCGTCACGGAGTCGGCGCCGGTGTAGCGCCCGCTCGAAAGGGCGAGCGAGGATTGAAACCTACGGCAATACTCGATCATCAAGCGACTGTCGTGGCTGTCGGCCAGTTTGTGGCGGCGGATGGTCCATGAGGTGTGAGGAGGAAGGCGAGAGGGGCAAGTTCTTCAGAGAAGATCCTTGAAGTGGTCGGGATCAATTTCGGCGGCGTCCAGGATTGCTTCAAGGTGCCGGGCTTGATGGTGTGATGGCGAGGAATAATCACAAGGTGTTTGTTGTCGGTCATCGAGATATGCTTGCCCTCGCGAAGGACATAGAAGCCGGCACGTTTG
>Ga0315287_10005358_pt1 | contig 12639 bp, 11 predicted proteins | sample YL17G11_0_MG_FD_205037 | JGI IMG/M metagenome (GOLD analysis project Ga0315287, IMG submission 205037) | Sediment microbial communities from Yellowstone Lake, YNP, Wyoming, USA - YL17G11_0 | ecosystem: Environmental > Aquatic > Freshwater > Lake > Sediment | place: USA: Wyoming | collected...
GCTTCGACCAGCTCGATCAATTCCTGGCGCGCCGGGAGTACGGCCTCGCCCTCGAGGCGATCACCGAGGAGATCAAGCGCCGCCCCGAGAACTTCAACTTGCTGCTGCGGCAGGCCGAGATCCTCGGGCAGGCCGGCGATCGCGACCAGGCGGTCGAGGTCTACCGCAAGCTGGCGCAGCACTACACCGATCAGGGGTTCTTCGCCCGCGCCATCGCGGTGACCAACAAGATCCTCCGCCTCGACTCCACCCGCCAGGACGTCACCCGCGAGCTGGCGAGCCTGATGGCGGCGCAGCAGGTCTCGGAGCGCAACGAGCACGAGCGCCTTGAGCGCAGTGTCGGCGCCGTGCCGACCTCGAGCGGCAGACACGTGGCGATCCCCGAGCCGGTCGCTGCCGAGAGCTCGCCGGCCACGCGTGCGCCGGGAGCCAAGTCCGCGCCGCCGGCCGCGGGGAGTCAGCCGGAAACGAGCCCGCAGCAGGCGGAGAAGGAGCGCGAGGCGTCCCGCTTCTTCGCGGCGTTCCCGCAGTCCGCGCTCGAGAGCCTGCTCACCTCGACGTGCGTGCGCACCTTCGCCCCCAAGGAGGTGATCGTCCGCGAAGGCGAGCCGGGCACGTCGCTGTTCCTCATCGAGAACGGCACCGTCGAGGTGCACACCGTCGACCCCAAGGGCCGACGCCTGGTCCTCGCCGAGCTGGGGCCCGGCGAGTTCTTCGGCGAGGTCGCGGTGCTCACCGGCCGGCCACGCACGGCGACGATCCTCGCCAAGGAGCCGGTCACGGTCATCGAGATCACCCGCGAGGACCTGGAGCGGATCGTCGCCACGCACCCCGAGGTCCGCGAGGTCCTCGAGCGCTTCTACCAGCAGCGCGCCCACGCTACGGTGGATGCGATGCTGTCGCACCTGCGGAAGACGAATGTCTGAGGGCGCCTGCCCGGTTGCCCGCCGCTTCCTCGCTCTGGCGCGTCGCAGCCCCGAAGCCGCCGCCCTCCTCGGCGCCGCCGGCGAGACGATCGCCACGCGCGGCCGCCTCGCGGGCGAGGCTCTGGACCTCGCCGCCGCGGTGCGGCGCCATGTCGGCCCGAACCCCGTGGCGGTGCTTTCGCTGTCGAACTCGGTCGAGCTGGTACGGGCCTTTCTCGCCGCCCGGCTCGTCGGCGCGGTCGTGGCGTTTGTCGATGCGGCGGCGCCGGCCGACGAGGTGATGCGCGGCGCCGCCGCGGTCGGCGCTGCCCTCGCGCTTACCGCTCCCGGACGTGCCCCCGGCGACGACGTCGTCGGGGAACGTGGCGGCGTCTGTCTGACGCGCCTCGGTTGCGCGCCTGTCGCCGTCCCGGCGGCAGCCGCGGCCCTCAAGATGACCTCGGGCTCCACCGGCGGGCCGCGCGCCATTGTGGTCAGCGCGCGGGCGCTCGCCGCCGACACCGTGCAGATCATGCGTACGATGGACGTGCGCGCGGGCGACGTCACGCTGGCGGCGATCCCGATGACCCACTCGTACGGAATCGGCTCGTGCCTGCTGCCGCTGCTCCTCGCGGGCACGCCGCTGGTGCTGCCCTCATCGCCGCTGCCGGCCGCGCTCGCGACCACGCTTGCGGAGGCGGGTGTCACCCACTTCCCTGCGGTCCCGGCGATGATCCGCACGCTGGCGACGCTCGCCCAGCTTCCACCATTCCCGCGGCTGCGGGTGTGCCTGACGGCGGGCGCCCCGCTGGCGCCGCACGACGCCGCGGCGTTCCACGCCGCGACCGGCCGCAAGGTCCACGTCTTCTACGGCTCGTCGGAGTGCGGCGGCATCACCTACGACCGCTCCGATGCGCCCATACACGCAGAGGGCGCCGTCGGGACGGCACTGGACCGCGTCGCCGTCGAGGTGGTCGACGACACCGGGCAGCCGCTCCCCGCCGGCCGGTCCGGCCGCATTCGCGTGCGCTCGCTGGCAGTCGCGCTGGCGGCGCTGCCAGCCCACGAGGACCCGCGCACGCTGACAGCGGGATGCTTCCTCACCTCCGACATTGGCGCTCTCGACGAGTCCGGGCGGCTGACACTCACCGGCCGCGCGTCCGAGGTGCTCAACGTCGCCGGCAAGAAGGTGCACCCCGACGAGGTGCGGCTCGTACTCGAGTCGTTGCCCGGCGTGCGCAGGGCGGCCGTCACCGGCCTCCCCGACCCGCACCGCGGCGAGCTGGTGGCGGCGGTGATCGCGGTGGAGCCGGCAGCCGGCCTTACCGTTCGCAGCGTGCTGGCGGCGTGTCGCGAGCGTCTCGCGCCGCACAAGGTACCGCGCCGCCTCGTCCTCGTCGACGAGCTGCCGCTGTCCGACCGCGGCAAGGTGCGCCGTGACGCCGTCCTCGCCCTCCTCGCCGGCCGCCCGCCGAGCTAGATGCTACTCTAAGCAGGTGAGCAGCATGGAAAAGATCGCGGGGGCGGTCCAGCGCTGCCTGCTGGTGCAGGCGGGCGAGCAGGAGTGCGCGCTTCCGCTCGACCGCGTGCGGCGCGTGGTGCGGGCGCTGCAGGTGCACCCGCTGCCGGGGGCGGCGCCAGCGTTGCTCGGTCTCGCAGAGTACGGCGGCGAGCCGCTGCCGGTGCTCGACCTGGCGCGCCTGCTCGGCGCACCACCTACCGGCGCCGGCGCTACGGCAGTGACGGTGATCGTCGCCGTGGGCCCGCGTGGCGCCACCGAGCTCGTCGGGCTGGCTGCAGAAGCCGCTCTCGACATCGCGGAGACGCCACTGTCAGCCCTTCCCGGCAACGACCACGCAATGGTCGTCGGCGAGGTCCTCCTAGCTGGACGGCCGGTGCGTGTGCTCGACCTCGGCGCGCTGGGAGCGACAGCGTGACCGACGGGAAGTTCCTCGTGCTGCGCCGGTCGGGCGGCACGTGGGCGCTGCCCGACGGCTGCGTCCGTGCTGTTGGCCGCGGTGACTCCGGCCTGCGGGTGGCGACTACCGGCGGCGTCCTGGTCGCCGACGAGGTGATCGGCTTCGCGCAACGTCTCGAGGTCCGCGCACCCGGCGGCGTGCTGGCCGCCATGTGGGGCGAGAGTTGCATCGGTCTCGCCGTGCTCGCCGGGGTCCCTGTCGTGGTGATCGATCCAACGCAGCCGCCGTTCGCCTTGCGGGAAGAAGGAGCGTCCTCTCATGCCTAGTGATGCTAAGTCACCCGTGGCTGCCTCGATTCTCGGGCTCCTCGCCCTGGCCTTCGTCGGCCTGCTCGGCGCCGCCGCGCTTCTGATCGCGATCGGCTACGGCGCCCCGGGCTGGCTGATCGACGGCTACTTCGTGGTCACCCTGGCAGCGATCGCACTGTACGCGCTGCTGGTGTTTCTGCCGCAGCGCCGCCTCGAGGCGCAGCACGTGACGGCGCGCGAGGATCGGGACCGTCTCGAGACGCGCTTCCTGGCCGCTCTCGAGCGGCTGCGCGGCGGCGACCTCACCAGCGCCCCGGACGCGTTGCAGGGCGTCTCACAGCAGCTCGCCGGCGCCTTCACACTAGCGTCACGCTCACTCGGCTCGCTCATCGAGCAGATCCAGAACAGCTCGATCGAGGTCGCCGCGGCGGGCGGCGGCATCCGGACGACGGCGTCGGAGCTGGCGTCGGGCTCCTCGCAGCAGGCCGCCGCCGTCGTCGAGATCACGGCCACCATGGAGGAGCTGGCCCGCACCGCCGGGCAGATCGCCTACAACGCTTCCAACCAGGCCGAGCTCGCCGCCCACGCGGAGACCAGCGGCAATCTCGGCGCCGACGCCGTCGACGAGGCGCTGCGCGGCGTCGAGGAGGTGCAGCAGCGGATCAGCGGCATCGCCGCCCGCACCGACACTCTCGGCAGCCGCTCCAAGGAGATCTACCGGGTTCTCGACCTGATCACCGACATCGCACAGGAGACGCACATCCTCTCGCTCAACGCCGCCATCGAGTCAGCCGCCGCCGGCGAGCATGGGCGTCGCTTCTCGGTGGTGGCGGACGAGGTCCGTCACCTGGCCAAGCGCTCGCGCGAGTCGGTCGAGTCCGTGCGCGTGCTCCTCGACGAGTTCTCCGGCTCGATCCGCGCCACCGTTGTCGCCACCGAGGAGGGCGGCAAGGAGGTCGTACGCGTCCTCGAGCGCGCCCGCGCCGCCGCCGCCGCAATCGAGGAGCTGCGTGGCGCCCTCACCAACACGGCGCGGGCGGCGCGAGAAATCTCGCTGGCCACGCAGCAGCAGCAGGGCGCCTCCGACCAGGTCGTGCTCACCCTCAAGGAGGTGAGCCAGGTGATTCAGCGCATGGCGGAGGGGCTGCGCCACTTCTCCGGGACGGCGGACCGGTTGAACCAGCTCGCACTGTCGATCCAGCTCCTCACCCAGTCGTTCCACCTCGACTCGCCGCACTCCCTCAAGCACCTCGCCGGGGGGTGGACCGAGAGACTGGCGCACCGAGCCGGCCACTGGGACGCGCTCGCCACGCAGCTCGACGAGATCGTCGGCGCGAACCCGTTTGTCGAGCTCGCTTACGTCGTCGATGCGAAAGGCAACATGGTGGCGTTCTCGCAAGGGACCTCGGGCGCCGCCCGCGAGGCTTCCACGAGCGTGAGCGTCGGCGCCAACTTCGCAGACCGCCCCTGGTTCCAGGCGGTGACGCGCGACGGCCGCAAGATCCTGACGCCGCTGTATGACTCGCTCCTCACCGGCCATAAGTGCTTCACCGTGGCCGCGCCGATTCGCGACGCTCAGGGCGCCCTCGCCGGCATCCTCGGCGTCGACGTCAACGTCCTCTCGTGGACACGGATATGAGGACGGGGACCGGGGACCGGGGACCGGGGACCGCAACAACGGCGTGCTGGCACTGCTCGCTGCCTGTGCCGGCCCGCTGTTGCCTTTCCGGTGCCCGGAGCCCGGAGCCCGGAGCCCGCTCCTGGCTTGGCGATGGACGCTGACTTCGCCGACCTGGTGCCGCTGTTCGTCAGCGAGACGCGCGGCCGGCTGGAGCATCTCGCGGCGCTCGCCGCCCGCGTCGAGACCGACGCGCAGGCGACCGCGGAGGCCAGGCGCGAGCTGCACACCGTCAAGGGGGCGGGACGGATGCTCGGCCTTGTCGCCCTCGCCGAGCTGTGTCACGCCGCCGAGGGGGCGCTGCAGACGCCGGGACCAGGCGCCGGAGCGGCTCTGACAAAGACCGTCGACGAGATATCCGGCCTCGTCGATGCCGTGGCGCGCGGCGACGAGTCGCTCGCGGGCGAGGGCGCGGCGGCCGCAGCCGTTGCGGCGGGGGCGCCGGCCGGACGCAGAGCCGGCGACAAGGCCAAGGCGGCCGCCGGAGCCGTGGAGGTCCGCCTCGACGCCGCCACGCTCGACTCGCTCGCCGATCGCGCCATCCGGCTGCGCATCCTCGCCACTGGCGCCGCGCACTTCGTCGACCGCCTCTCCGAGCTTTCCCGTCACGCCGAGGAGGGCGCCCGCCAGCCACACCCCGAGCAGGTGCTCCATGGCCTGGCGACGGCGCTGCGCAGCCTGACCGCAGACGTCGACGAGGGCCAGCGGCGCCTGCGTCGCATCGCGGAGAGCCAGGTCGAGGGGCTGCAGGCGCTGCAGGTCCAACCGCTGCGCTCGTTCCTGCACTCGCTGGCGCGGCACGCGCGCGGGCTGGCCCGCTCGCTGGGCCGTGAGATCGACGTCGTCATCTCCGGGGACGAGACGCGCCTCGACCGCGGCATCGCCGCCGATATCGAGGAGGCGCTGTTGCACCTCGTCCGGAACGCGGTCGACCACGGCATCGAGCCGCCCGCGGCACGCGCGGCGAGCGGCAAACCGCCGGCAGGCACGCTCCGCATCGACGCCTCGGCTCGCGGCGCGCGGGTGCGGCTGGAGGTCGCCGACGACGGCGGCGGTATCGACGCCGCGGCGGTCGTCGAGGCGGCGGTCGCCAACGGCCTCGTCGACCGCGCGAAGGCGCCGGCGCTCACGCCCGAGCAGGTGTTCCGACTCGTCTTCACGCCTGGGTTCTCGACGCGGCGCGAGGTCACCGAGGTGTCGGGGCGCGGCGTCGGCCTCGATGCGGTGGCCGCCGCGGTGGCACGCCTCGGCGGCGACGTCACGCTCTCGTCACAGCCCGGCGCCGGCACCACGGTGACCGTCGAGGTCCCGGCCGCGCGGCGCGGTGACGACGTGATCCTGGCACGCGTCGGCCACGTCCGGTTGGGGCTGCCGGCCGGTTCGGTCCGCCGCGTGACGCAGCTCGCCCAGGCCGACGTCATCGAGCGCAGCGGCCACTCGCTCGCCCGCGTCGGCGAGCGCCTCGTCGAGTTCGTGCCGCTCGCGGCGCTGTGCGGCGAGGCCCCGGCCGCCCGGCAGCTCCTGCTCGAGGGCATGGTTGCCGGTCAGTCGATGGCGGTGGCGGTCGACGCGCTCGAAGGGCAGGAAGAGGTGCTGGTGCGACCGCTGACGCGCGCGGTCCCCACCGACGCCCTGATCGAAGGGGTCGCGTTGCTCTCCTCGGGCGAGCCGATCGGCGTGCTCTCGCCGTTCGCGCTGACGCAGCGCGCGGCGCTGCGCCCCGCGCCCGGCGCCGCGGTGCTGCGGGCGCCTGCCCGCCTCCACGTTCTGCTGGTCGACGACTCACTGGTGACCCGCGAGATGGAGCGGCGCCTGCTCGAGGACGCCGGGTTCGTCGTCACGGCGGCTGCCGACGCCGCCGAGGCGCTTGCCCACCTCGGCGCCGACCGCTTCGACTGCATGGTCACCGACATCGAGATGCCCGGTATGGACGGTTACGAGCTGACCCGGCACCTGCGCAGCGTGCCCCAGTTCGCCCAGCTCCCGGTCGTCGTCGTCTCCACCCGCGAGCGCCCGGAGGACCGCCTGCGCGGTCTCGAGGCGGGCGCCGACGCCTTCCTCACCAAGCAGGGGCTCAGCCCTGCCGAGCTGGTTGGGCTGATCAATCGCCTCGGCGGGCGACGATGAGCGCAGCCGGGCCGGTGCGCGTGCTGATCGTGGACGACTCGTCGACGGTGCGGGCCGTCCTCCGGCGGCTGCTCGCCCGCACCACCGGCATCGAGGTAAGCGGCGAGGCGACCGACGGCGCTGCCGCCGTCGACGCAACGCTGCGCCTGCGGCCGGATGTCGTGCTCATGGACATCGAAATGCCCGGCATGGACGGCTTCCAGGCGACCGAGCGGATCATGGCGCTGCGCCCGACGCCGATCCTGGTGCTCACCAGCCGCGCCACGCGCAACCAGATACGGACGGCGTTCGAGGCGATCCGCCGCGGCGCCGTCGAAGTGCTGCCCAAGCCCGAGGACGCGGCCGGTTGGGAGCAGCTCGCGACGACATTGCCGGACGTGATCCGCGCCGTGGCCGCCGCGCACCCCGCGGCCGCGCCGCGCCCTTCGCACCCTGCCGCCGCGGCCGGCCCGGGCCGAGTGACCGAATCCAGCGGCCAGTCGCTACCGGCCATGTCTCCCACCAGGGTGCTCTGGCCCGCGCCGACGGCGATGATCCGCTACGTCGCCGTGGGCGCCTCGACCGGGGGACCGACGGCGGTGCGCGACCTCCTCGCCGCGCTCCCCGGTGAGCTTCCCGCCAGCGTGCTCGTGGTCCAGCACATCGCATCGGGTTTCGAGAGCTCATTTGCCGAATGGCTGGCGGCGGAGCTGCGCCGCGACGTGCGGGTCGCCCGCGACGGCGAGCAACCGGCTGCCGGCGACGTGCGCATCGGACCGACCGGCGCCCACCTCGTGCTCGCCGGCGACGGCGCGCTGCGTCTCGACACGACGATCCCGCCGCGCCGCGGGCACCGGCCCTCCGCCGACGAGCTGTTCCTCTCCTGCGCCCGCACCTTCCCGACCGAGACCGCCGGCGTGCTGCTCACCGGCATGGGCCGCGACGGCGCCGACGGTCTCGCCGAGCTGCGGCGCGCGGGCGGCGTCACGGCGGCGCAGGACGAGGCCACCTCGGCGGTGTTCGGCATGCCCAGGGCGGCAATCGAGAACGGCGCCGCGGAGGTGGCGCTGCCTCCCAAAGAGATCGGCTCAGCGCTGCGGCGCTGCCTCCAGGCGGTGTATCGGTGAAGGCGCCCCTCGTGCTCGTTGTCGACGACAGCGACATCACCCGCACGGTGCTGGCGCGCACTTTGGGCCGCGCCGGGTTCGCGACCATCCAGGCGCGCGACGGCCTCGAAGGCGCGGTGCTGGCGTTGCGCGAGCAGCCGGCGGCGGTGGTAACCGATCTCGAGATGCCGGGGATGGACGGCTATCAGCTCGTGCGCCTGCTCAAGAGCGACCCGGCCAGCGCCCATATCCCCGTCGTCGTGGTGACCAGTCACGGCGAAGCCCCTTCCCGCTACTGGGGGCTGCGCACCGGCGCCGACGCGTACCTCACCAAGGACCACGAGGCGACCGACCTCGCCGCCACGGTGCAGCGGCTCATCAAGGTCGCGCCGGCGCCGACGCCGCCGTCCGCGGCGCCGCCGGCCGGACCGCTCGACGTTTTCGCCCGCGTTGTCCGCCAGCTCGATGGCGCGCTCATGCAGGCGACGCTCGCCAACTCGCTGCTGGAACGGGGCGTGTCGAGCGGCGATTTTTCCGAAACCAACCTCGTGGTGCTGCGCACGGTGGCCGACGTCGTCGACGTGCACGCGCTCGCCATCGCCATCGCCGAGGTTCACACCGTCACCGTCCACGTGCTGCTGCCCGAGGAGTTCCCCGACCGCGGCGTCGAGCAGCTCGCCAGGGCCGTGCTTGCCGCCGTGCCCGTCAACCCAGGGGCCACCGTCGAGCTGATCGTCAATGGTGACCGCAACTCCAGCCCGGCGCCCGATCTCTCCGCCCTCTACCTGATGCCGCTGCCGGTGCGCGATTCGAGAGGTGTCCTCGCCGTGCTGCCGAAGGACGCCGCGCAGTTTGCTGCGCTCTCGCAACCGCTGATCGAACGGCTTGCCGGCCACCTTGCTTTGGTCCTCGACAACGCGCGCCTGTCGCAGCGGCTGCGCGAGCTGTCGATGCTCGACGGTCTCACCCGCGTGCTCAACCACCGCGCGATCCACGACCGCCTCGCCGAGGAGTTGCAGCGCGCGCAGCGCTACGGCCATCCACTCGCCGTCGTCCTCTGCGACCTTGACCACTTCAAACGGATCAATGACGCGCACGGACATCCTGCCGGCGACGCGGTGCTGCTCGCCGCCGCTCAGGCGCTGCGGCGCTGCCTGCGGACGGCCGACGCATTCGGCCGTTACGGCGGCGAGGAGTTCCTCGCCGTACTCCCCGAGAGCGATCTCGAATCGGGTCGACAAGCGGGCGAACGGCTACGCCGCGCTCTCGCGGAGCAGGCGATCGCGCTACCCGCGGGAGGCAGTGCCGTCGTCACCGGCTCGTTCGGTGTCGCCTCGGACTCCGAGCTCCTCGAGACGGCTACCGCGTCCGTGCTCATCTCGCTCGCCGACCAACGGCTCTACCTGGCCAAGGAGGCTGGACGCAACCGCGTGAACCCATGACCGACCCGGCGGCCGAGCTTGCACGCCTGGTCGAGGAGGTCAGCGGCAACGTGGTGCCGCCCTCTCACCAGCCGTTCCTCGCGCACGCGGCCGAAGCGCGGGTGCGGGCCACCGGACGCCACAGCCTCGCCGCCTACGTCGAGGCGCTCGGCCGCGGCACTCTTCCCGGCGAGTGGGGCAACCTGCTGCCGCTGGTTACCGTCAACGAGTCGTACCTTTTCCGCACGCCCCAGCACTTCACGGCGCTCACCACAACGCTGCTCCCGCGCCTGCTCGCCGCCCGCGCCCGAACGCGTCGCCTGCGGGCATGGTCGGCGGGATGCGCCCGCGGCGAGGAGCCCGCCACGCTCGCGATCGTCTTCGCCGACGCTCCGGAGCTCGCGGGATGGGACTGGCGCGTCCTCGCCACCGACGTCGACGAGGAGGCTCTCGCTGACGCCCGTCGCGGCAGCTACGGCGGACGCGCCATTGCCAGCGCGCCGCCGGAGCCGTGCAACCGCTACCTGCTCGGGGAGGGGGATACCCGCACGCTGGCGCCCGCACTGCTGTCCCGCATCGACTACCGCGTGCTCAATCTCGTGCGGGAACCACTCCAAGACCCCGGCGGCCCGTTCGACCTGATCTTCCTGCGCAACGTCCTCATCTACTTCCGCCCGGAGTCGCAGCGCCGCGTCGCCGCGGCGATTGCGGCGACGCTGGCCGCCGACGGCTACCTCTTCGTCGGCCCCGCCGAGACGCTCTGGCAGATCTCCGAGGAGCTCGAGCCCGTCGATCTCGGCGATTGCTTCTGCTACCGCCGGCGGAGCCTCCTCCCTCCCACCCCGCCGCCCGTGGCCCGTGGCCCGTGGCCTGAGAAAGACAGGAAGAAGAACCGCCGGGCGCAGGCCCCCACGGAGTCATGCGGCTCAGGCGGCCGCTCCAGGCTCGGCTCGGCAACCGAGCTGCCTGGCCCACCACCGGAGGCCTCCGCGGGCCACGGGCCATGGGCCACGGGCCACGTCCTGCAGGGGACGAGGGAGAAACTGGAGGCGGCGGCACGACACCTGCTCGCCGACCGGCTCGCCGAGGCCGTCGACCTCGTCGATCAGGTGCTCGCTGCAGACCCCGCCGACGCCGAGGCGCACGTGCTCGAGGGGTTCATCCACGACCTCTCCGGGCGCACCGAGATGGCCATCGCGTCGCTGCGCGCAGCGCTCTACCTCGACCCTGCTCTGTTCCAGGCTCACCTCTTGCTCGCCGACGCGCTTCGCCGGCTCGGCTGGAAGGAACGCGCGCTGACGGCCTACCGCGCCGTGCTCGCCGCGCTATCAACCGGCAACGTCCGCGAGCTCACCGCGCTGGCGACGCTACCGCTGCCGGACCGGGTGACGGCGGCGCAGCGCGCCCGGGTCGCCCTGTCGCCGCGCTGACGGCCACCGCAGACGGTCTAGAATCGCACGGTCATGGCCCAGGATCGAATTGGACGCTACCGCATCGTCGGCCGCCTCGGCAGCGGGGGCATGGCCGAGGTGTACGAAGGGTTCGACGACCAGTTGAACCGACCAGTCGCAATCAAGGGCCTGCTCGCCGAGCGGTCCAGCCCCGAGCGGCGCGAGCGCCTGCGGCGCGAGGCGCTCTCGGTTGCCGCCCTCTCGCACCCCGCGGTTGCTCACGTCTACGAGACCGTCACCGAGGGCGATCGCGACTGGGTGGTCATGGAGCTCGTCGCGGGAAAGTCCCTGGCGGAGGTCATCGTCGGTGGCGCTCTTGCCGCCACGGAGGTCGCGCACATCGGAGAGCAGGTGGCGCGCGCGCTGGCGGCTGCCCACCAGATCGGCATCATCCATCGGGACATCAAGGCCGAGAACGTCATGGTGGCGGAGGACGGCCACGTCAGGGTGCTCGACTTCGGTCTCGCCAAGTGGACCCGCCCCGTCGCCCCGGCGGCCGGCAAGCTCACCGCCGATGGTGTGGTCGTCGGCACCGCCCGGGCGATGTCGCCGGAGCAGGCGATGGGAAGGCACCTGGACAATCGCACCGACATTTTCTCGCTCGGCTCGCTGCTCTACGAGCTGGCGGTCGGCTGCTCGCCATTCCGGACCGCCACCCCGCTCGAGACGATGTACAAGGTGGCGCGCGTGGACTTCGTGCCGCTCCGCCGGGCCGCGCCGCAGCTCCCGAAGGCGCTCGTCAACGTCATCGAAACCTGCATGAAGAGGGACCCTGCAGACCGCTTTGCGAGTGCCGACGCCCTCGCCGACGCGCTGCACGCCATCACGCACCCGGTGAACGGCCGGGCCCCGGCCCGGCGCCCGCCCCGGTGGCTGCCGCTCGAGCAGTGGGTGCGCCGTTTCTGGTGGGTCCCGCTGATCCTCGGGCTCGTCGCACTGGCTTTCACCCTCGCGAAGCGCTAGCGCCGGTTACCGCCGATCGGCCGGGATAGAATGCAGCCAATGGTGGGGCTTCCTTCCTGGCGAGCGGTGGTTGCGCTGGCCGTCGTGTTCTACCTGTGCGCGGCCGGCTGGTTCTTCATCCTCGCCCCGTGGAGCCGTTTCTGGGGGATGGTGGTGGTACCCAAGGTGCCTCTTCTCCTGATCCCCTGGGTCGACAGCCCGGCGTTCCGCGGCGCCCTGTCCGGGTTCGGCGCGCTCCATTTCCTGGTGGCGTTCTCGTGGCTCGCCGGGGAGGCGAGGCGAGCGTGATCGTCGGGCTCGGCGTCGACCTCGTGCCGATCGAGCGCGCCGCCGCGCTGCTCGCCCGTCACGGTGACCGCTTCCTCGCCCGCTGCTTCGTGGCCGAGGAGGTGGCCCGGCCCGGCGACTCGTCCCACGTCGCCGGCTTGCTCGCCGCCAAGGAGGCGGCGTTCAAGGCGCTCGGCACCGGCTGGGCGCAGGGCGTCGGCTGGCGCGACGTCGTCGTCGCCCGCGACGCCGCCGGCGCCCCGGCGGTCACTCTGCACGGCGCCGCCGCAGTGCGCGCCGAGGCGATCGGCGCTACGCGCACTCATGTGTCGATCTCCCACGCCGGCGGCATGGCCGTCGCCATCGTCATCCTCGAATCTTGAACTACTCGACGACCGGGCCGCGCCGCTTGTCGGCGCCCGCGTGCCGGGTCTCACAGCTTGCCCGGCGCCATCGCACGAACGAGCTTCTGCGACCGCCGGGGCTCGCCGCGGAAAACGGGCGTGAGGCGCAAG
>Ga0315287_10005359_pt1 | contig 12638 bp, 8 predicted proteins | sample YL17G11_0_MG_FD_205037 | JGI IMG/M metagenome (GOLD analysis project Ga0315287, IMG submission 205037) | Sediment microbial communities from Yellowstone Lake, YNP, Wyoming, USA - YL17G11_0 | ecosystem: Environmental > Aquatic > Freshwater > Lake > Sediment | place: USA: Wyoming | collected...
GTACCAGCGCGGAGCCGTCGGCCTGTTTCGCGATCTTGCCGATCTCGATGGTCAGAGTCCTTTTATTGATTTCAAGACTTATGGTGTGAGACATTTTGAATTCCTATCTGGCCGGAAGCCTACTTCCTGAGCCCCAGCTTCTGAATGAGCTTTTCGTAACGGCTAACATCCTTTTTCTTGATGTATTCCAGGAGACTCTTCCTCTGGCCGACCAACTTCATCAATCCCGAACGGGAGGAATGGTCCTGTTTATGGGTGGCGAAATGCTTGATGAGGACATTGATCCTCTCGGTGATGAGGGCGATCTGGATCTCCGGCGAGCCCGAATCCTGGGCGTGCGCCTGGTTGTCCTTAACGATCTTGGTTTTCACTTCTTTGCTGAGCACGCGTATTTTCTCCTTTTTTTTGCTTCGTATGATAACAGAACGAGGGGGAAATGTAAATCTCTATTTTTCGCGCCCGTCAAGGGCCGCAAGGGCTTCCGTCGGGTCGAGAGGGGACCGAAACTCAGGAGGACAGGACCTTTTTCCTGAGGAGGAGCTGCTTGGCGTACTTGGAGGTCAGGCCTCCCTGTTTTTCCTTGACCTCGGCCAGCTTGGCATCTATCTCTTTGAGAGTCATTCCGTTGATCTTCTTCGTCTTGGGAGTGGAATCTCCGGCGGCCTGGGCCTGGCCCTCAGCCGCTTGTCCGGTTTTCTTTTCTTCGGCCATGATTCGATCCTTTCAAATTCGCCCCAATTTAACACAAAAGTGCCCCCGTGGCAAGAGGGGTCGGCAATTTTGGGTTTCAAGGAACGCCTTGCGCAGGCGAGGGGAATTCAGTATAGTCGAGCCCCGTGTATACGATCTACTCCTTGCTCCTTTTCTTGGCCCTTTTGTTCTACCTGCCCATCTATGCCTTCCGGATGAAAGTCCTCAGGAAGGACCGGATATACCTCCGCGAGCGGCTGGCCCGCGGACTCGTCCCCAGGACCTCCGGCCGGAAAGCCGTCTGGATTCATGCCGTGTCGGTCGGCGAAGTCCTGTCACTCCAAAACCTTATCCATGAACTCAAGGTCCGTCACCCGGAATGGGATGTTTGTTTCTCGACCCTCACCAACACGGGCATCGGCATCGCCAGGGAGAAGCTCAAGGAAGCGGACGCGGTATTCTTCGTCCCCCTCGATTTCCGGAGCGTCGTGCGAAGAGCCCTCAAAGCTTTCCGGCCGGATATTCTCGTCCTGGCGGAGTCCGAGTTCTGGCCGAATCTCCTCGGGGAGGTCAAGCGGCAGGGCAAGGACATCCTCCTCATCAACGGTCGGATCTCCGAGAGATCCTTCAAAAAATATAGCGATCTGGGCCCTCTCACGCGGAAAATCTTCCGGAACATAGACCTGTTCCTGGTCCAGACCGGACAGGACAAGGAAATGCTGGAGCAGCTTGGGGTCGAGCCGGAGAGACTTCAGGTCGCGGGCAATCTCAAGTCCGAGGTCCATCTTTCTGATTTCACTGCGGACGAACTGGGGGCCTTCAAGCGAAGCCTCAAGATGAACGGCCGGGAGAAGGTGGTCGTCGCCGGGAGCACCAGAAAGGGTGAGGAGGAACGGCTGCTTAAAGCCTTTGCCTTGGCCCGGGAAAAGAGAGACGACCTGCGATTCATCCTCGCCCCCAGGCACGTCGAAAGGGCTGGGGAGATCGAGAAGGCGGCCCTGGCGTTGGAGTTCCGGACGATGCGGAGGACCCGGGGCGGCCCTGGCGGCGACTGGGATGTCCTCATCCTGGATACCATCGGAGAGCTGGCCCGTTTTTATGCGCTTTCCGACGCCGCGTTCGTCGGCGGGAGCCTCGTCGACTGGGGCGGCCATAACATCCTCGAACCGGCCTACTACGGGAAGCCCGTCTTCTTCGGCCCGTATATGCGGAACTTTGCCTTCCTTGCCGAGTCCTTCATCCGGGCCGGAGGGGCGCGGATCGTCCGGACGGATGAGGAATTGGTGGACATGTTCCTGTTAAGGGACGAAGCTGGGCTCCGCGAAATGGGGGACAAGGCCAAAGCGCACCTGGCCTCGCTCGGCGGGGCGACGAACCGGACGATCCTAGCGATCGAGCGGTTCATGGAAAAAAGAGTCCAAAATGCGGGCAGATAGGCCAGGGCGAAAGGTCATAGCCTTCTTTCTGGCGGGATTGTTGTCGACGTGGGCGATAGGGTCTCCTTGCCGGGAGCTGCGGTCCGAAGATGAAGCCCCCGGGGGCTTCAAGATCTCTCTTGCCAAGGCGGGAAAAGATGTTAAGGACGTCCTCGTCTCGCCCCTTTACTGGAAGAAGAACGATTTTCTCAAGCTTTCGGCCGTGCTGGGGACGGGGCTTTTCCTAGGTTTGGCGGACGAAAACATCCGGACTTGGATCCAGGAGCGGCGAACGCCCGGATCGAATGACTTTTTCGGCTTTGTCACGAATTTAGGCGATGGAGGCTACCTCTGCGGCTTCATGGTCGGCCTTTTCGCGGCGGGAGAGATCGCAGGGAACGACGGCCTCCGGAAAACGGCTCTCTTAAGTTTCGAGAGCTTCCTTGTTTCGAGCGCTTTCACGGCCGTCCTCAAGTTCATCCCCGGCCGGGCGCGGCCATACGCCGGGGAGGGGAGCCACAGCTTTCACCCCTTCTCCAGCCGTTCGGCCTACACGGGGCTACCTTCCGGGCACTCGTCTGCCGTCTGGTCCGTGGCCACTGTCATTGCCGACCGGACGGATAGCGTTCTTGTCGACGTGGCCTGCTATGGCTTAGCGACCCTGACCTCGTTATCCCGGATCCACGAAGACAAGCACTGGGCTTCTGACGTCCTCATCGGGTCGGCCATCGGTTATTTCACGGCCAAGAAGATTTGCGCCTTGAGCCGTAATCCGAAAGCCCCAAAACTTTCCGCTTCTTTCGACCTCACCGGCAAACGGCAGGCGATCTCGCTCTCGCTTTCCTTCTAACCTGTCCTGCGGCCCTAATAAGAAAGCCGCAGGGAGAGCTGCACCCGGCGGGGCGCCGCGATGGCGTCGGGTTTCATGAAACTCTCCGACGTCCCGATGATGACCGTCTGGGTCATGGTGTCCGCGTTGAAGAGATTGAATGCGTCCACCGAGAGCCGGATACCGGCCTGTGAGCCAAGATTGATCTTTTTCTCCAGCCGCAGGTCGCAGACATACATCGGATCCAGCCTATAGCTGGAACCCCGCGGCTCGGCCATAACGGAGAAGGTTCCCTGGTTCATCCCTCCGACGGGGATCATCCGGGCGATGGGCTTTCCCGTCTGGGCGATGAAATTGGCGCTGACGCTGAAGTCATAGGGGAGGAAATAGGTCCCCTGGAGCTTGAACATATAGGTCCTGTCGCCCTGGAGAAGGCTCGTCCAATTGTTGTTGATGAGATCGTTGGGGCTCTGGATCCCGCTCCGGCTGCCCTGGGCGATGGCCCCGAGCGTGGACACGCCGTTGGCCTTGGACCAGACGAAAGATGAGCTGAGCTGCCAGTTGTGGGACAGCCGCTTCTGGAGGGTGAGGATCAGCCCCCGGTATTTCTGCTTGTAGTCGGGCAGGTTCATCATCGTCAGGAACTTGTCCTCATTGGGAGTCGTCTGGTTATAGACGGTGATCGGCTTTCCGCCGATCTCGTCGAGGATCTCGACCGCTTCATACTGGGCGGACGTGTTCCACCAGCTGTAGAAGTTATTGGTGTATTTATAAATATAGGTCAATTCCAGGGCCAGGTCGGTGAACAATTCCCGGCTCAGGCCGAAGGACAGTTGGCGGCAGAGGCTGTTCTTGACATTGGGATCCACGCCCACGCCCTTGGTGGAGTCAAAGGTCGAGAAGAGGGTGTCATAGAGTCCTGTATCCCAATTGTATAGATAGGCGTAGACCGGCGGGGCGCTCTTCGTCATCCGGGCGAAAGCCATCAGGGTCATGCCATCATAGTAGTGGCCGTAGTTGGCTTTGAGGATGGTCTTTTTGTCGCCGGTCAACTGGAAGACGAGTCCCAGGCGGGGCGACCAGTTGTTCCAGGCCAGGACGTTGTTGATGCCGTTGATCTTCCCACCGGTTTTTTTACGTTGCGCATCGATCTCGTCAACCGTCAGGATGTTGCCGTCCTGATGGTCAAAACGCAGGCCCAGGTTCAACGTCAGCCGATCGGAAACGGCCCAGGAATCGTCCAAGAAGACGCCCAATTTGTTTATGGAGGACCCGTAGTTGTATGGGTTCTGGAAATAGGCCATGTAAGGCTCGCCGCCCCAGTCGTAATAGGCGACACCGCCCGAATACGAGCTGATCCCATCGGAGCTGCCCCGGGTGAACTGGACGCCGACCTTGAACTCGTGATTGCCGTGGATGAAGTTGTCCGCAAAATGGGACAACGTGGCGTTTGCCTGGAGCTTCGTGTAGGTGGTTCGGCTCCAGGACCAGATGCCGTTGGATTGCTGGCCGGTCAGCCCGTCATAGTGTTGGGGCTCGTCCAGGTTTCCGTCCATCGGGACCCAGTTGTCCTTGGCCACCCACCCTCCGAGCTTCAGGTCGAGGACGGTGTTCCGGCCAAGGATGGAGGTCAGCATGATGTTGGCGACGCCGTATTTGCCCGGTTCTTCGGCGCAGGCGTCGAATGGCTGGGAGGGGCTGATGACATCCGGGAGCTTGGACCACTCATGCTGGTAGGAAAGAACCAGCTTGTGGCTCTTGGCCAGCTGGAAGGTCGCCTTGGCGAAGATCCTCTTATAATCGGAGGCCGTCGGAGTGTCGGCGGGAGTCCCGAGCTGGGCATAATCGTAGCGCTTGAACTGGACGTTGCTGTAAAACCAGATCTTGTCCTTCTTGATCGGACCGGAGAGGTCGAACCCCAGGTCCCAGTTCTTTTTTATCGTGAACGGGAATTCGGCCCCCGGGACGTTATTCCCTACGAGGGAAGAGGGAATAACGTAGGCGTTCAGTCCGGCGTGGAGGGTGTTCCCGCCCGACTTGGTGACGACGTTGACCACGGCGCCCTGAAAGTCCCCGTACTCCGCCGGGGCCCCGATGGACACGACTTCACCCTCCTCGTAGATGTCAGGATTGTTCCAGACCCAGGTCGTCCCATTCCAGTCGAACGACGTGTCGACGCCGTCGACCAGGTAATTATCGGACCAGCCTGCGGAGCCTAGGGAGGTATGCCATTCCTCGGAGTTCGTTTCGTTCTGGGAAATGCCGGGGGCCCAGTACATGATGTCGATATAGGTGAAGCGGGCCTTAGGGATGTTCTCCAGGAGCTGCTTGTCGTAGGTCGTGGACGTCCCGGACTTGGTCACGTCGATCACGGGTGATTGCCCGACTACCAGGATCGATTCGCTGACGGCCGCGGGATTCAGGACGGGGTCGATGGTCGTCGTCTTGCCGATGGATACGACAATCTTCTCCCGTTCCTGGATTTGGAACCCGGCCAGGAAGAATCGGACCTTGTAGGACCCGGGGGGTAAGGCCGGAAAGTAGTACGAACCGGACGTCGAGGTGATCATGGACTTGACTCCGCCGATAAGCGCCGGGCTGCTGATCTCAACGGTCACGCCCGGAAGCAGCTCGCCCGTCTCGTCCTTGACCGTCCCTTGGATGCTTCCTGTCAACCGTTGGGCGTAGGCCGCGGAGGCGATTAAAAACAACGCAACGACAAAAAGAAAACAAGGCAAAATTTTCTTGAACATAAGGGAACCTCCAACATTTATTTCCGCATAAACCCTGACTTAGAATTACAATACCGGCTTTTGAAAGTCAAGGAATTGTTGATCTCCAAAATTGCCGATAGAATTCTTTCTTCTCAAACAACGAATTCATCTTGTGGGGGAGTTCGGTGCCTTGACACTCCCGATCGCCGTGATTTATGATCTCTTTCATTATGGGAGGATGGAGAAATCGAGGCCAAGGTGGGGCCCTGCGATCGTCGCTGGAAACCGAAAGTTGAGGGACCGCTCATGAACCAAAAAACCAAAAGCCTGAACCGACATCCCCGAACGAAAAGTTTCCCGTCCTCTTTGAATTATTGCCCCATCGTCGATAGAGTTCCGGCGTAGGCAGGAATGGAATGCTGATTTACTTATTAGAGGAGGGATAAGATGTTCGACAAATCCAAATTTCCGAGGACTTTTCTCTTAATTTATTTCGTTGTCTTATTTTTTAACGCCGTTTTACTTGGTCATACGGAAACGTATCCAAAGCCGAAATCCGCAGGTCCCTTAAAAGAGATTTCCATTCCCGTCATCCATGTCAAGGGCAACCACTATGAGGTTGGGCGTCAGCTCGGGATCCAGCTTAAGAATAACCTCATCCAAGAGGTGGCGGAGATGAAGAAGAACAAGGACTGGGAAAGGATTAAAGCAGAAGCGGGGCTCTTCCTTCAATATTCAAGGAAATATGTGCCCGAGTATGTGATGGAGGTTAAAGGCGCGGCCGATGCCGCCGGATTGGAATTGGAGGATCTTTTTCCCTCCGTTTGTGAAGAAATTGGGTCCTACGGATATGAATATACAAAGGGCTGCAGCGATCTCATCGCTTCTAACGATGTCACCGAAGACGGGTCCGTCCTCGCGGCGCATAACAATGATACGTCTGTTTCCACTCAGGAGCATGTCACCATCATCCACTACCAGGTGGACGGCGAGCCTGAGATTGTCGCCGTCGGCTATGGTGGATTGGGGATCAGCGTGGGCTACAATTCGGCGGGCATAAGTCTGACGGGCAATCAGGTCGACTCCAACGATATGAGAGTCGGAGTTCCCCGGTTCCTCCTCGTTCGCAAGATCCTGGCCGCTCAAAGGATCGGCCAGGCGATTGATGCGGCCATCCTAAAACAAAGGGCCTCCGATTATAATCAGGTCATCGCGGACTCGAACGGGGAGATCTACAGCATCGAAGGCTCAGCCACCGACTACGCTCCGCTCTACTCGACGGATGGCTATCTCGTCCATACCAATCATTTTGTCGCGCCCTGGATGAGAAAGTTTGAGCTTGACCCGAACGCGATCACTTGTTCTATTGTCCGGTACAACCGCGGGATCAGATTGCTCAAAAACAACCTGCATAAGCTGAATGCCGAGAAGATGAAAGAATTCTTGTCGGACCATGTGAATTATCCGGATTCCATCTGTCGGCACGGGGAAAAAGTGAAAACCACGTTTTCCGTTATCATCAACCTCAAGACGCTCACCATGCTTTTGGCCAGAGGCAACCCGTGTGAAGTCAAATACAACGAGTACAAACTTTTTTCCAAGCGATAAAAAACTCTCCGGTTTAAAGGAAGGAGTTTTATCCCGGTGGCATCCCAAAATTGCCGATAGGATGCTTTCCTCTCAAGCGATGGCGCCGGCTTCTGGTGATACCCGGAATTCCAGGGACACGATACCAATTCCAGAGAATTGGTTCATGTCCCGGAATTCCGACACACGTCCTATCGGCAATTTTGGGTGGCATAATCGGGCTTGACAAAGCGAAAAGGATTTGTTATTTTTACCACAATTTTATGAAAAGGTATTTTAGTTTGTGGTAAAAAGAAACATTTTTTCATTATCCAATGAGAAACCCGGACAGAAGGGGAAAATCAGAAGGATCGTCGGGGCGATCTACCCATGTATGGATTAATAAAAGGGGGTGGTATCCAGAAAACGAACATCCATAAGGTCATTGAAGTCTGTTCATCATTCAAATTTAAAAGAAGGAGGATTCGGTGAAGAGGAAGAAGGTTTTCAATCTGGTCTTATTGAGTCTTGTTTTTATGCTTTTGCTGGTCCATCAAGGATTTGCCCAGAAACGGACGGGAACGATCAGGGGAACGGTCAAGGACGAGGCGGGGGAGCCTCTCCCCGGAGTCACCGTAGAATTGAAGGGCCCGGCTTTGATGGGCTCCAGATCGACCCCAACCGACGCCGCGGGAGAATTCAGGTTTTTTGCCCTCCCTATCGGCGCGGATTATGAGGTTGCGTTTTCGCTGCAGGGGTTTCAGTCTGTGACAAGCAAGAACCAACGAGTCACGATTGGGGGAACCATTGTCCTCGACATTGTTATCAAACCCGCTGCCCTCAAGACGGAATTGACGGTGACGGCGACATCCCCCATTGTGGATATCGAAAAGTCAAGCTTCTCCTCCACCTTCGATGCCAAGACTTTGGATACTCTGCCGACCAGACGGTACACATTCTTCGACATGGTTCAAGCCTCCCCGGGCATAACGACGTCGACTCCTGAGTCTTCTCGCGCCAGTGCCTTCGGGGGCGAGCAAAAGTCGAATGCCTATTACATTAATGGGATCGACATTTCCGCTCCCTCCACAGGCGCGGCGTGGCCCTGGCCCATGCCCGATATTATCGAGGAAATAGAGATCACCGGAATAGGCGCTCCGGCTGAATATGGCAATTTCGAGGGTGCGGTCATAAACGTGGTCAGCAAGTCCGGTTCTAACACCTTCCACGGCGCCGCGAAGTATTTCATCCAGACTAAATCTCTGACAGCCAGCAACACTCCCAAGGAGAAATGGCCTTTTAACCGCGACCACTGGCATGATGCCGTCTTCCTGCTTGGCGGACCGATCGTTAAGGACAAGCTCTGGTTCTTCGCATCCGTTCAGCATCAAGTGGACAGCAGTTCAGGAGTGGGAGCGGACCCTCAATATCCGGCCGAGTACAGGATGGCGCCCACGGGGGATGTCAAGGTCGACTACCAGCTCAATAAAAAGAATAAATTGAGCTTTTTTGCCCACTTCGAAAATTATAAAAACCCTGCAACACCCACTCTATTCTCACCCATTGAAACGGTCAGCTTTGAAGCGGCGCCGGCCGTTGCCCCCAGTTTGGAATGGCTCCATATGGTGAACGAAAATACCTACTTCGAGATCAAGTACGGCGGCTTCTACACTTATCTGAAATGGGATCCGGTCAGGGGCGATATGACAACCCCAGGGCGTTCGGACTGGGGAACCGGGTATGACTCGGTCAACGCTAGACTTTTTTACCACTGGAAGACCAACCGGACCCAAGTCAACGGAACCGTTTCCCATTACGCGCAGGATTTCTTAAACGGACATCACGAATTCAAGGCCGGCGTCCAATACAGCCATGGTTATTCTGATCTTATCTATGGCTATATTGGGGGCGTGCAATACTATGACTGGATGAATGAGCCCTATGTCGCTTATTTTCGCACTCCCTGGCACTACAGCGGTATGTCGGATCAGCTGGGGTTTTTTGTCGACGACACCTGGCAGGTATCCGACAGGCTGACGGCCAATTTGGGACTCCGTTTTGATTACAACCATGCATCTATCCCCGAACTCGATGATCTCGACAAGTTTGAAAAGCCTACAGGGAAGAAGATTGCCGGTATCCCTGATGTGGCTAACTGGAAACAATTCTCGCCAAGAATCGGGATAAATTACCAGCTGACATCGGACAGAAAGACGATACTTCGAGTGTCCTTTGGCCGCTATACCAAAGGCCTAATCATCGGAGACATTGCGACGGCCACCCCGGCACAGAGCATCCTTAGTGTCTATGGCTATAATCCTGGGACGGGCTCATATAGCGACTTCTTCTACAGCTGGAATCCCCTGATAAATCTTGGTATCGACAAGAATCTAAAGGCGCCCTATACATACCAGTTCTCCGCCGCCCTGGAAAGGGAAGTTCTTCAGGATTTCTCGCTTTCAGCCACCTTCGTTTACAAGATCAATAAAAATAGAATAGATAGACTCAATACAGCCGCTCAGTATGAGGAGATACCCTTCACCGATGCCAGCACCGGGAAAACGATCACGGTCTACAACCAGATCGAGCCCCTTCAGAATTTCTATCTCATCACCAATCCAGGAGACGAAATAACCTATAGGGGTCTCATGCTCGTGGCCAACAAGCGCTTTTCCCATAACTTCCAGCTCTATACCTCGTTCACCTGGTCGAAGGCCTGGCGGACGCAAAAGGGCTACCGTGACAAGAACGAACTCATCAATTCCGAAGGTCCTATGAGCATCCTGGCCGCCCGCGACAGGAGGTGGATGTTCAAGATCGGCGGCGTTTACATGGCTCCATTCGGCATTGTCCTTGGAACGAACGTCATCTACCAACAGGGTTCACCTTGGGAGAGGACGGTTCGCGTGCCGGGTCTAAACCAAGGGCCGAAGTTCATCAGGGCTGAGGAGCGCGGGAGTCGCCGGATGCCCAGCGAGCTTTATGCCGACGTTAAAGTTGAGAAGACGTTCAGGATAGCGAAAAGATACTCGGCGGAACTCTCGTTCGACATCATTAATGTTTTTAACAAGGATCTTAATCTGGGCTATGCCAGCACACAGGTGGAGAGCACGAGCTGGATGATTCCCACGAACATCATATTGCCCAGGAGAGTCCTCGTAGGATTGAAGTTCGTCTTCTAAGCATTCTGTTTGATCAGAAATCGAGGGAGGTTTCCATCCCGCCTCCCTCGATTTCGGCTTTCGACCCAATTTTCGATCCTCGACTCCGGTGACCTTAAAGTTCTTCTTCAATGCCCTGTATTAGCCCAAGATTGCCGATAGGATTCTTTCTTCTCAAGCGATGACGCCGACTTCTGGTGATAGCCGGAATTCCAGGGACACGACACCAATTCCAGAGAATTGGTTCATGTCCCGGAATTCCAATTCACGTCCTATCGGCAATTTTGGGTATTATGGACCCAGCTCAAACTGAGTTTGTAAAGGAATAGAATATGAAACTCCGCAGGAAATGGTTGGTAGCTCCGGTTTTGGTTTTTTCCCTTGCCGTCTTTCTCATCTCATCCGGGAAAGTTTTCGGTCTTGGGGACGAGCTCTTTGGGGTCAGAATCGAGAAAGGAGTCGGCGCGCCGATGAGGGACGGGGTGAGGCTCTCGGCTGACGTCTTCAGGCCGGATGCTCCAGGCAAATTTCCGGTCATCCTCATCCGAACTCCCTACGATAAGGAAGGGCATAGCAGGTATTCATCCTTTCCGGATTATGCCGCCGGAAAAGGTTATGTTGTCATCGTCCAGGATGTAAGGGGGCGGTTTGGTTCGGAAGGGGAATTCCTCCCTTATGTCCAGGAAATAGAGGACGGGTACGACTCTGTGGAGTGGGCCGCGGCCCTGCCTTATTCCAGCGGAAAAGTGGGGACCCAAGGATGCTCCTATCTTGGGGCGGTCCAGTGGCAGTTGGCCACGGCTTCCCCTCCCCATCTTGCGGCCATCTTCCCGCAGTGCACTTTTGCCAATGCCAGGCATTTTTTCTTCTTTGGCGGCGCCTTTGATTTGAGCTGGATAGGCTGGTTAAACGGGAGGCTGCCCGACATCAAAAAACGCAGAGGGATCGAGGGGAAGGAGTCGTCCCCTGAAGAAGCCCGGAACGAGTGGACAAGAAACAAGTGGGAATGGCTTTCTTACCTTCCGCTTCGGGACTTCCCCCTTCTGAAAGAATTCTGCCCTTATTATTATGATTGGATTTCCCATCCCGACGACGGTTCTTACTGGGATTTTGCAAACGTCGAGAAGAAGCATGGCCGGGTCGAGGTCCCTGCCTACAATCTCACGGGCTGGTTCGATGACGGCTATGGTCAGCCTGGAGCCATCCTCAATTTCCTTGGGATGAAAAAGAACGGGAAAAAAAAAGAGGCACGGGAAGGGCAGAAGCTCATCATAGGTCCCTGGACGCACTGCAACCCCGGAACTAAAGCCGGAGATATCGATTTCGGGCCTGAAGCCGCAATCGATCTCAATGAGCTCGTCGTGCGCTGGTTCGATTTCTGGCTGAAGGGGATTGATAACGGCATCCTGTCCGAGCCTCCCATCAAGATCTTTGTCATGGGCAGCAACAGATGGAGGTACGAACAGGAGTGGCCGCTGGCCCGGACGGAGTATACCCCCTATTATCTGCACAGCCTTGGCGGGGCAAACTCCCTGAATGGGAATGGAACGCTGGATAGAAAAGCGCCGGCATCGGAAAACCCGGATTCCTATATCTATGACCCTTCCAACCCGGTCACGGATTTTCATTTTGAAGAGAGCGGGCCCCGGGATCAAAGGCCGATCGAGATTAGAAATGATGTCCTGGTTTATACTTCGGAACCCTTAGCGGCCGATCTGGAGGTTACAGGATCGATTACGGCCGAGATATGGGCGTCTTCTTCGGCGAAAGACACGGATTTCGTGGTCAAGATCATGGACGTTTATCCTGATGGCTATTCCCAGAACATCACACCTCAGCTTTCGGGGATACTCAGGGCACGGTATCGTGAATCAGAATCCAGTCCGATTCTTCTTACGCCTGGAAAAATCTATAAGTTCGATATCGGCCTGATGTATACCAGCCAGGTCTTCAAGAAAGGCCACAGGATAAGGATTGCCGTCACCAGCAGCTATTTCCCTCATATAGACAGGAATCCCAATACGGGCCGCCCTTTCGGGGAAGACCAAGAGGCTGTAAGGGCGGAGCAGAAAATCTACCACGATAAAATCTATTCTTCGAGAATAATTTTACCCGAGATCCCGCGGTGACGTTCCGTACAAGCGAGACTTTTTTTATTTATCGGACTGATTTTTAGGCATTTTTATCAAAACCTCTTGGAGCGTCCGGTCGGCACGGCTGATGGCCTTATCCAGCAGGGAGATCTGCTCTTTAGCCCGGGCCC
>Ga0315287_10005360_pt1 | contig 12638 bp, 7 predicted proteins | sample YL17G11_0_MG_FD_205037 | JGI IMG/M metagenome (GOLD analysis project Ga0315287, IMG submission 205037) | Sediment microbial communities from Yellowstone Lake, YNP, Wyoming, USA - YL17G11_0 | ecosystem: Environmental > Aquatic > Freshwater > Lake > Sediment | place: USA: Wyoming | collected...
GACTGGCCCGTCCCGGGGATTCATGCTCGTCGCTGGTGATGTACTGGGAATAGACATAGGGTTCGGCAACGAACGTATCCGAGTCGACGCGATCGGGCAACAAGGTCCGGAAATAGTCGTAGGCTTGTCCGCCGCGCCGGAGAAGACATTCGGCCTGAATCAACCAGGTGACGGGATGGGCGAAGACCGCGCCGTTTTCCTTTTTCCCCCAAACGCAGCGGGTGATGAGACCGATATTCGGATCGATCTCGCGGAAGGCCGGGGCGCAGATCTTCGGACCGAATTCGCATCCCAAACGGTCACGGGCGCTGTCCATGGCTTGGACGAGCCGCCCGCGTTCCGGAAGTCCGGCGATGACCGCCCAGCTTTGGGTGTTGATGAAGATTTTTCCGGCGGTGTTCGCGGCTGATCCGATCCGGCGGTTGTTTTCGCCGAAGGCGCGGAGATACCAAGCGCCGTCCCAGCAATGATCGTCCACGGCCTTTCGAAAAGCGTTGCAGACAATTCGGACTTGGGCGGCGGCGTCAGGCCCCGCGTTTTGAGACGTTGCCGCTTGTCCCCGGTATTCCAGCAAATCCGCTAATCGTTCGAGCATGGCCGCATAAAACATGCCGCCCCAGACGCTTTCTCCGCCGTCCTTCCCGCCGATGTAATCGAGAGTGTCGTTCCAGTCCCCTCGTCCGAAGATCGGCAATCCATGGGGGCCGACGTTGCTCCGGGCGAATTCGACGACGGCGAGGAGATGGTCGAGAATCGAGCCCGGCGGTTCGTCGAGAAACGGTTCGGTCCGATCGAGTAGGCCGAAATCCCCGGTTTCCTTGAGGTATTCGTCGACGGCCAGGATGAACCACAGGGGATCGTCGCAATGCTTGGTGAATTCGCCCTGCCCGTCGCCGTAAAAATGATGATAGACGTGTCCGTCCCGCCGCATTTGGCGGGCGAGGAGTCCGATCCGCTCCCCGGCTTTGGGCGCGTCGGCGATCGCGACAGCGATCGTGTCCTGAGCCGTATCTCGAAAACCGAATCCGCGTCCGATCCCCCAATAATAGAAACTCGCAACCCGGCCGACATCGAAGGCCGTTTTGGCCTGGTAGGGGATCCAATAATTCAAAAAGACGTTTGTTCCCGCGTCGGGTATTTCGGCCCGGGTGTGGGCGAAGAACGAATCCCAGGACCGGCAGAGAATTTCTCGGGAGGCTTCGACCTCGGTCCGGTTACGGAAACGCTCGAGCGTCGCGGCCTTGCGGGAATCGAATTCAGCCTTGGGAATGACGCCGAGGGAAAAGATCACATCCTGCGATTCTCCGGGTGCCAGATCGATTTCGATTTGAAGCGCGCCGACGGCGTTGCCGAAATCGGTATCTTTCGAAGATAGCCGGCCCGTTTCGACGGCGAGGGGATTGTTTTCGTTCCGGTAGGGGCCGAGGAACCTCTCCCGGACCGTTTCGTATCCGGTGACGGGCCGGTTGACGGTGAAATAAGCCCACTGATCCCATTCCTTGTTTTCCTGGTGCTGGGTTCCGCGGGTTTCGGTGACCCAATAAGTCTTGGTGGCGAACAGGGCGTCGTGATCTTTTTCGAAGCGGACTCGGTTGAAGTGTTGGTCGTCGCACTGATTGATGAGGTCCACAAGGGCGTGGCCGAGGGCGAATTCGACGTATCCCGTCAAGGTGAGCCGGCGCCTCCGGTCCGACCGGTTGGTGATCGCGGCGGCCCAGATTTCCCGGTCATCGTCGGGTGGAACGAAAAAGAGCACGGACGAGGCGATCCCCTCGACCTCGGCTTCGGCCCGGGTGTAGCCGAAGCCATGGGCGACCCGGTAAGCTTCGACGTTCCGTCCGACGGGCTGCCAGGTCAGACTCCAAATCCCGCCCGAATCGAGGTCCTTCGCGTAAATATATTTTCCCGGGCGGTCCGGGGGAACGTCGTTGATTCGATACCTCGTGATCCGGCCGTGAAGCGGGCTCCGGAAATAACTGAGTCCGCCGCCGTTGGCCGAAATCGTCGAGAAATAACGCTCGTTGTGAAGGTAATTAATCCACGGACTCGGCGTAGCCACATTTGTAATGAGGTATTCCCGCCCGTCCTCGCTGAAGCGCCCGTATCGCATCGCAAACTCCTGGGATCGTTTCGTCTCTTCGAAATCATATTCTTTTTGGCGGGCGGGAGGAATCCCTTTGCGCCCGACCCGATCGACGCCTTGCGGTTCGAGTGATCGACGGCTCATTCGGCGGCGTATCTTGATGCCGCCGCTTGGTGGATGCCGGGGTCATCGAAGAATTGGAAAAACTCGAGCGGCGGTAGCTCCCGTCGGGCCGGCGAAACTCTTCCCATTATCTTTACGATAGTAAAGGAATTATTTCTATACGTCTATTTAATGGAGAATTTCCGACTCGAGCAAAATGGCCCGAGGCCCGAGTGAATCGTACCCTGACGCGCAAATAGTCCGGTTCGTCCGGATTCGCGATAGAAATGTCCGTTAACGGACATTTCGGGCACTCCGCTCAAGAAAATCACACCGTTTTTTTCTCCTAATCTGATTTTCTTTTCGGCGAGTACGGAGAAGGCGGAAAAAATGACGCCCAGGTGTGGATATTGGCATAGATATTGCTTCTACGGCAAACATACGATCATGCGTATTTTTCCGATATCTCGAAGGATGGAGGGGCCCGCATCGAATGGCCCTGATCACAAAGTCGAGGCTGCTTCCTGGACGAACGTCCACTCTCCCTTCGAGGGAAAGACGGGATTCACGGCGGCTGAGCCCCTGGCTTGCCCGGGGATAACTTCCGCCGTACTCACCCGTGGGTTCAAGCCCTGGGCGAGTGGCGAGCCGAAGGCTCGTCCCTTGACTATCGGATTTAGAAAAAGCAATCCCAGAAGGAGAAATCGTTTTGAGAATGAGAATTATTTTTTTTGTTGTCTTGACCGTGCTGGCCATGGCCGCCTACGGTGCGGAAATTCATGACGCCGCCCGGGCGGGCGATCTAGCCAAGGTCAAGGCTGTCCTGGCTTCCTTTGATTCGATTTTCGAGAGAACCCAAGACGAACGGAAAAAAGCGCCTCAATCCGGCCAACAGACCGGGCTCCAGGGCCCTTATTTCGGCCAAACGTCTCCCGGCGAGGCGACGATTTGGTATTTGGGACATTGTGGATTCGCGGTCAAGACCGAGACCAAGCTCCTCGTCTTCGACTATGTCAAGAAACCTATGCGCCGAGACGATCCCGCCCCGCAACCTCCGGCTCAACCGGCCTTGTCCAACGGTTGGATCAATCCGGAAGAGATTAAAGACCTCGATGTGGTCGTCTTTGTCTCGCACAACCATGGCGACCACTACGACGAAGTTATCCGGACTTGGGCAAAGACGGTCAAGAACATCCATTATGTTTTCGGTTGGGACGCCGGGACGGGCGCCAACATCCATTCCCTGGCCGCACCCCGAGCTTCGGCGAAATTCGACGGTCTGGAAATCGAGACGGTGAATTCCCATCATTCCGGCGTTCCGGAATCGGCCTTCCTGGTGAAGGCGGACGGTCTGACGATTTACCACAACGGCGACTATGTCGGGAGAATGGGGGATTACAACACCGCGCCCTCGAACGTCCCAGCGGATATGGACTATTTGAAGACGAAGTTCAAAACTGTGGATATCCTTTTCTTGGATGCGTTTGTGGCCGATTACCAGATCCAAATCCTTCAAAGCCTGAAGCCCAACGTCCTGTTCCCGATGCATTACGGTGGACAGGAGGAGAAACTCGAAGGATTCGCCGCGGATCTCAAAAAAGCCGGCGTCGAGATCCCGGTCTATTGTCCGGCGAAGCCGGGCGACAGGTTCGAATATCGGAACGGAAAGATCGTTCAATCCCCTACGCGGGAATCCACGGACGTGAGTCCGTGGAGGGACAGCTCTTCCCCCGCTCCGGGGACAGGCGACCTTGTCTGTACTCATGAGACGGCGACGTCTCATGAGTGCGCACCGATGCCTGAAATTTCCAGATCCCCCGGGCGTGAGTTCGGGGAGCTTCAGTGACCGGGCCAAGAATGGATCTCTCTGTCATCGAGGAAGGCCAATGATGATGATGAATGAAAAAAATCGTTTTTTCTGTGGGCTGTCCTGGGTTGTCAGAGAGCGATCCTAACCGGAGGAAACCGCCCCCAGGGCAAACGATAAATGATTATTAAAGAATGAACAAGGGAAAAAAATGAAAAGAAAATTTGCGGCAATTTCTATGGGTTGTTTTCTGGGGGCGGCCACGCTCGGCCCGGCGTTCGCGGCGCAGGACGTCTATGACCTGTCGAAAGCGGCTTCGGGCGCCGGCTGGAAACTGGTCAACCGCGGAGCGACGGCCGTCATCGACGGCGTCCGTAAAGCGGTCCGGCTTGACGAGCGTCCCGGGAACGGGATCGCCTGGCTAGAAGGCTCGAAATTCACTGAAGGCGCGATCGAGTTCGACGTCCGGGGGAAAGACGTCCCTCAGCAGAGCTTCGTCGGCATCGTCTTCAACGGGATCGATGACGCGACGTGGGACGCGGTCTATTTCCGGCCGTTCAACTTCAATAATCCCAATCCAGAAAACGCGGGGCATTCCGTCCAGTACGTTTCCCATCCGGTTTTCACTTGGCAAAAACTTCGGGCCGAACGGCCGAACCAGTTCGAAAAGCCGGTCCGTCCGGTCCCCGATCCCAACGGCTGGTTCCACGCCCGCATCGTCGTCACGGCCTTGAAAATCAGCGTTTATGTGGATGGCGCGGCCGAACCGTGCCTGGAGGTCGAAAAGCTAGGCAACCGTGGCGCGGGCCGGGTTGGGCTCTTCGTGGGCAACAATTCGGGCGGCGATTTCGCCGATCTGAAAATCATTCCGGCCAAGACCGAAAAATGAGAGGAATCGAGATGCGATTCAAACCCGGTTTTCGCTCGGATCTTCTGGCGGCCGTGAGAGGGTTTGACATTTGAAGGTGGAAATCTCGAAGGAATAAAACATGAAGAGATTCGACCGGCCATTCCCGTTTAGGGGTAGGGCAGGGCATCCGGAATCGGAAGAGGAGGGATTCGAGTGAAGAGAATATTCACAACCATCATCGTTGTCGTATCGAGTTTATCCGGCTTGTCCCGCGCGGCCGAGGAGCCATTCCGGATCATCCGCTTCGGCGACAAGGCGGCGCTGTTCCAGACCGGCCGGGAATCGACGACCAATACCGTCGTTCTGGCATCGCGCCGAGGCCTGGTCGTCATCGATACGGGGATCATTCCGACGCGGGGCCCGGCCCTGCGGGCGGCGATCGAGCGCGAGTTCGGACGCAAGGACTTCGCGTATGTCATCAATACGCATTCCCACTTCGACCATTCCGACGGCAATCAGGCGTTTGCCGACGTGCCCATCGTGGCCCATCAAAACGCCCTGAGGGAAATGGCCCGCGGGTACGGCAGCCCGGCCGCCCTGGCCGCTTTTATTCAAGCCCGCGACGGCTACAAATCCCAACTGGAGACCGATCTCAAGACCGCCGCGGCCGGGTCCCGGGACGAAGCGAGGATTCGCGAGGAATTGGCCGAGGAAAACGCCCTCGCCTCCGACTTCCGGAACGGCCGGTTTGTCCTCATGCGCCCGACCGTCACCTTCACGGATCGGATGACTCTTGACCTCGGCGACCTGACCCTGAATCTCATCTATTTCGGGCAGGCCCATACCGAATCGGATATCCTGATCCATGTCCCCCAACTCGACCTCCTCCTCGTCGGCGATCTGTTCAACGCAGATACGCTCCCCGGATTCGACGGCCGGGTGAATGAAGTCCCGCGAGGATTTCAAGCGCTCGACAGCCTGCCGAGGGGAGAACGGGCCGTTAAAACGGTGGTCAACGGGCACGGGGATTCCATGACCGGCGACAGCCTGCGGGCCCAAGTCGCCTACCTCAGGGATATCTGGGACGGCGTGGCGGCCGCCCGGAAGGACGGGGCGACGCTCGCGGCGACCAAAGAACGGCTTCCCTTCGAAAAAAAATATCCGGCCCTCGCGGGCTTGACTCGCGTCGTGTCCGGTTACGACCTGCACCTCATCACGATCGAAAATGCCTGGCGGCTGCAGTCGGAGTCGGCCGCCCAGGCCCTCGAGACTTTGATCACAGCCCGCGGCGTAGCCGCGGCCGTGGCGGAATACCGGAAGACGATCGCCGGAAATGAGCGGTATCATGCCGACGAAACCGCCTTGAACGCCCTCGGATACCGCTATTTACAAAGCCGGCGCATGGCCGAGGCTGTCGCTGTTTTCGAAATCAACGCCGAGACGTTCCCCGAGTCTTGGAACGCTTGGGATAGCCTGGCTGAAGCTTGCCTAAATCAGGAAGATTCGGATAAGGCCGAGAGGTATTACGCGAAATCCGTCGAACTCAATCCCGATAACCAAAACGGAAAGGACAACCTGAGCGAAATCCGCGGACAAAAGTTGGATGCGGCGGCAGAAACCAAGGAGCCGCTTCGCTTTCAGCCCGGGGCGAAGACGGGCATCAACAAGCCGTATTTCGGACAAACGCCCCCCGGATCGAAGCCGATCATCTTCGCTCCCGGAATCGTGTCCTCGGCCGCGAGTTTCGACTTTTCGGTCACCTTCAGCCCCGACGGCCGGGAGTTCTATTATTGCCAGCGGAAGGACGGCGGCCGCAATACCATGATGGTCTCCCGTTGGGAGAAAGACGGCTGGACCGCTCCTGAAGAGGCGGCCTTCGCCAAAGGATTCCCCGGCACCGAGCCCCATATCACCCCTGACGGCCGAAAACTATTTTTCGGCACGAATCGACCGCGGCCGGGCGTGGAGCAGGCGGAATACGGGATTTGGATGGTCGAACGAAACGGCGACGGCGGCTGGAGCGAACCGCGCTATCACGGTTTGGGGATGTATGTTTCGACGTCCCGAAACGGCAATCTCTACATGATGGAACTCGCCGACCCGGCGAGACCCGGCGTGGCCCTCTATCCGTGGGCCGACGGCCGATACGGGCCGCCGCAAAGGCTGGGCGGCGGCGTGAACGCCCCCCGCGGCGGCGTTCATGCCTTCATCGCCCCCGACGAAAGTTATATCCTGTTCGATTCCTATCTGCGACCGGGCGCGCAGGGCGGGGAAGGGGATCTTTTCGTTTGTTTCCGGAAGCCGGACGGCTCTTGGGGCGAGGCCTTCAACCTCGGCGACGAGATCAACACGCCGGCGACGAATTTCTGCCCTTCGGTTTCGCCCGACGGTCAATACATTTTCTACGCGACGAATCGGGACATTTATTGGGTCAGTGCCAAAGTCCTGGACGGGCTGAAGGCTAAGGCCCTTCAAGCCGGCGGCGCCGTGCCGAAAAAGTGAGATGCGCGAGGCCCTTCTCGCCGGCCGGGATGTCGTGATGGAAAAAGCCCTGAGCGTCCTGGCGAAAAAATAGAGACTTATCGTTCGACGAACCCGGTGTCGGAGTGGTCCCGGGTCATGGTCGTAAGGGCTCGGATCATCTTTTTCAGGTCGATCAGCCCCCCGGTCGAGAACCAGATCACGACGATCATGGAAACGACGAGATAGATCCAGACGTAGGTTTTCCAGAACGTCATCCAGGCCGCCGTCCCGACTTGTCCCGTCAGGTTCAGGAGCGACCCTGCCACGAACACGATCACCCAAGCCAACGTCCATCCGTAGGTGGCGAGGTAAATCACTTTATCGAAGGGGGTGAATTCCTTGCCCATCCCAAGGACTTTCCAGCCTTTATCGGGAACCGCTGAGACGACGGTGTATTCCTCTTTCACCAGGAACGCTCCGCGGCGCAGCAACCGATCCAAATCGAATGTCCGCCGTCCGCGGCCGGTCAGGAGCGAGACAACGACGTAGACCAGACTGCTCAGGGCCATGGCCAAGCCCCAGAACATCTGGCCGTTGATCGGGAAATCCGGGTCGATCTGGCCGACCACGATTCCGCCGACCGAAGTGATCATCCCCGTCAGCATCGAGGCCCAGGCCGCAGCCGTCGTGCCCCGCTTCCAGTACAAACCGCCGATGATCACCGCCCCGCTGCCGCCGGCGAAAATCGCCCCGGTCACGGCGAAGAAGAGGAAGATATACTCGCTTTGCTGGAAGAGCAGGCTGAAGACGAAGATGAAAACGGCCACGCCGAGGATCGAGAGTTTCAAATAACGAAGATGCTCTTTCGAGGCGAAGGGCCGTTTGCGGAGGGGCATGACCACGTCCTGGATGAAGATGCTGCCCCAGGAATGGAGATACGTTTCATGGCAGGCGATCGAGGCGGACAGCATCACCGCGGCGAACGCGCCCATCAACCCGACCGGGAGGATTTTCGAAAGAACGACCGGCACCGTCAGCTGGCTTCGGAGCGCGTCGGAAGCGAGACCGTCGAGCACCGGCCGGACCGACGCGGCCGTGGCCGCGAAATCCGGATGATGGAGGACGGTGTAGGCGATGACGGGCACGAACACCAGGAACAATCCCCATTGGGGGATGTTCCGCCAATTCATCAGGACGTCGCCCATCTTGGCTTCGTGGGCGCTTTTGGCCGAGGCGTTATAGGCCTGGGTGCCCTGCCATGACAATTTTCCATAGATCACCCCGACCATGCCGATGAGAAAATACCAGAAGTTGTAATCCTTGGTGCTTCCCGTGTGAAAAGGGTTGACGAGGGACGCGTCGGGCGGGGCTAGACTCACGGCGGTGAAAATATGGGCCCAGTCGACTTTCAGCATCAGGACGACGATGATTATGAGAAAGACGACGTTGGTGAAGATCCCTTGGAGGAAATCGGTGATCATCACCGCGATCTGGCCGCCCGAAAAGACGAAATAGAGAGGAACGGCGATGACGACGATCATGATCAAGGCGAACGTCGAGACCTGAAGGCCGAAGATCGAAACGGTCGCCGGCAGGCCACAGAAGTAGATGAAGAACCGGGCGCTCACGGCCGGGAAAATGCCGAAGTTGATCAGGCCGGCGAGAAAGGCCAAGCCGCCGGCGAAAATGCGGAAGCGCCGACTGTACCGGATTTCGAAAAACTGGGCCATGGTCAGACAGCGCGTCCGCCGGAACCGGTAGAGGACCCATCCGGAGACGCTGATCGCCACCAGGATCACGGTCATCATCATCTCCCACCAGCGGAGGTTGAAGCCGGCGATGAAATTCATCTCCAGCATGCCGACGATCGTGATCGCCCCGAGGGCCGCGGTGCCTTGGGACAAGCTGATGAGATAGCGCCCGCCCGTCCGGCCCGCGGCCAGGAAGTCGGAGACGCTCTGCATCAGCTTTTTAGAGGAGAGCACCACGCCGACGATCAAGAGGAAAACGGCGGCGACGACGGCCCAGTCGAGGACGGTGAGGTTCATTTTTTAAATTCTTTTCGGGGCACCAATTCATCGGCCGTGGCTGCATGCCAGGCGTAGGCGGCCATGATGACGGCGTTTTTGATCAAGTCCTGGGGTTGGATCGTATCCAGGAAGTCGAGGTTGGTGTGTCCGGCTGTTCCCGGGATGCGGTCCTGGATGAACTGGAATCCGGGCAAGCCGACCTGGTCGAACGACACATGATCGGTGGAGCCGACGCTCTGGTTCGAAACGGCCTTGCAGCCCATGTCGTGGAAAGGTTCCATCCAGGCCGTCAGCAGCGCTCGGGCCCGTTCGTTGCCCTGCAGATAGATCCCGCGGAACGCCCCGGCCCCGTAATCCATATTGAAGTATGCCGAGAATTTGTCATACTCGGGCTTCTTGCCGATCTTGGGATCCCGGGGATCGCCGAAGTGTTTCTTGACGTATTCCCCGGAACCGTACAATCCCTGCTCCTCGCCGCCCCACCAGGCCACCCGGATGGTCCGGCGCGGCTTGGCCCCAATCGCCTTGAGGATTCGGGCGGCTTCCAAAGCGACCGCGCAGGCGGCTCCGTCATCGCTCGGGCTGGGGCTGGCGTGCCAGGTGTCGAAATGGGCTCCGATGATGACGATCTGGTCTTTGAGGTCGGAGCCGGGGATCTCGCCCACGAGGTTCATGGCCTGCTCGCGATCCTTGCCCACGCGGTTGCGGACTTCGACTTCGACTTTGACCGGAAGGTCGCGCTTAAGGATTCGATGCATCCGGTTGTAGTGTTCGGGCGTTACGGACAGGATGGGGAGCGATCCCATCGTCGCCTCATACGACCATTTATCGTCTTTCGTCCCGGGGCGGGCATAGCCGTTGGCGGCGCCGGGGCGTCCCCCGGGGCATTGAAAAACGACCTTTGCGCCTTCGGCCTTGAGAAAGGCCAATTTCTCCTCGGGCCGGAGAATGTCCGGATTCGCGGCCGCGGCGGGGGCGGCGGACCGGGGCGTCGGCAGGACGGTCTCCTCGAGTTTCTTGAGGTCCTCGTCGGTGTAACGGTTGACCGTCGCGAAAATGGCGTAAGGGTCGATCGCCGCCGGCGGTGTGATGAGAACGGCCGTGCCCTTCAGCTTGCCCTTGAACTTGGCCAATTCGGTCTTGGTCTGAACGTCGACGATCACGGCGGGCAGGGTCAGTTTTCCGTCCGTCCCCGGGGTATGGGCCAACGGATACCCGACCATCATCTGGTAGTCGGGCTCGATCATATGGATCGAGGTGTATTCGTTGTCCCAGGAAACGCCGTAGTCCATGAACGGTTCCAGGACGACGTTCTCCAGGCCGGTTTGGATCATCTTCTCTTTGGCCCAGATGTGGGCCCGCTTCATGTCCCGGGAGAGGGTCAAGCGGGCGCCGATGACGTCGGTCATGTACCCGACGAGGTCCCAAACCTGGGACCGTTGAAGCCCTTCCTCCCGGATGCGGGCGGATATATCCCAATCCGCCCGGGGGGAGCCGGACTGGGCGAAGCCGAGGAGAGGGGCCAGAACAAGGACGATGAGGATCGATTGACGGATGCGGGACATGCGGGCCTCCTTTCGGAATGGACGAGAAATCTCTTTTTATCCCATTCGGAGAGGTTTTTCAAATTTCAAGCGCTCCGGGTCTTCCTCGACGGCCGGGAGTTGCCCTGGGATTACATCCGGACCGAGATACCGTTCGTCAATTATGTCCGCGACCGGAAAGACGCGGATGTCCACATCCTTTTCACCCGGCAGGGGACGGGAAGCGGCGGCACCGCATTCGCCCTGGCCTTCATCGGTCAGGGGGATTTTTCCGATTTGAATTTCACCCAGAAATATGTGGCCAACAAAACGGATGTTCCCGATGAGATTCTACAGGGGATCGTCCATTGGATGTATTCCAACGTCATCAATCCCCGGTTCGATTAAGACGAACGGACGGCTTCCCGGATCGCGGGGACCGTCAACGATTGCGGGATTCTATATCTTCCCGATGGAGCGGGCCGCGTCGTGCTGACCGTGCTGACCAAGGACTTCACGGACGACACCGCCGATGTCGAGGAGATTATCGCCAAAATCGCCCGCCTGGTATATGACTATTTCTATTTCGCGACTTGACACCCTATCGCCCGGACAGGCTTTTTGGTAAGATCGTCCCCGAGAGAGATCATCTCGGGAGGAACCCATGAACCTGAAACACTTCGTCCTTCTATCAGCGGTCGTGTTTCTTATCGCGGCGGCTTCTCCGGCCGGGCAGACGTTGCGCGGCGGGGATACGGCCATCTATATGAAAAGCGGCGATCTCCTGGTCGACCGGATCAACGACATTTCGAGCGCCCGGTTCGTCCTCGAGACCGCCAACAACGGCGAGATCCCTCTCCGGGATATCTGGATGATCAATTTCGTCAACGAGAAATGGGATTTTCCCGAAGAGCGGAATCAAATCGAAACAAACGATCATTATGTTTTTCTTAAAAACGGTTCGGTTTCTTCGGGCCGGATCGTCGATTTCAGTTCCGACCGCCGTGTTTTCCAATTCGAAAGCGGCGAGGAATTTCCGATCGGACAGATCCGGCGCATGTACTTCTCCAAGACCCTCCCCCGGAGCTTGGCGGATCAATTAAAGCCGAATCCTCAACCGGCCCCGCAACCGACTCCTCAACCCCTGCCGGCCGGATTCGCCGGAGAATATGAGCGTCTCGATCCGAGGCCGATCATCACCCTCGTTCTGGGCGAGGATGGGGCCGCCCGCATGGAAGTCACGCGGGCTTCCAACCTGCCGGGCATCGTCATGGACGGCCGCTGGGAAGCCACCGGTCCCCACCAGGTCACCCTGAAGCTCGCCTCGACGCAACGGGGACGTCCTGCCCGGGTGTTCGTTTTCAACCGGCAGAACGGCGTTCTTATCGCCACGGAAGAAGCTCAGAAAATCTATGGAGATCTGCGTCTTCACCGCCGCTAATCCTCATTACACTTCCGCTCTTCCCGGCCCCTCCGTCCGGGGAAATTCCGACCCACGGGGGGCTGCACCCTTCTGGCGGAGGTCTTGAACCGGATCTCGCCGCCAACCCGCGGTTCGTTGACAAAGGATTTTTTTGCGGATAGCATAGGGACAAATCCATGGAGAGGAGGAGCGGAGATGAATAGAAAACGGGTTCTTTTCGTTTTGGCTTTGGCGGGGCTTCCCCTCGTGTTCGCGGCCTCGGCCTCGGCTCAAGAAACCTGGATCGTGGATATTCTGGGAAATCCGGCCCGATACTGGAATACGACGGTCACTGTTGTCGGTCAAGTCCAAGCCGTG
>Ga0315287_10005363_pt1 | contig 12632 bp, 8 predicted proteins | sample YL17G11_0_MG_FD_205037 | JGI IMG/M metagenome (GOLD analysis project Ga0315287, IMG submission 205037) | Sediment microbial communities from Yellowstone Lake, YNP, Wyoming, USA - YL17G11_0 | ecosystem: Environmental > Aquatic > Freshwater > Lake > Sediment | place: USA: Wyoming | collected...
CGTCCAGGGTTGACGCGGAGTTGGTGAACGCCGCGGAATCGGACTTCGCGGCGCACGCCGGCCGTGGCGTTGCGCTTGCCGTCCCGGAGGTCCCGCTCGCCGCCCGTGCGGCGCTGCTCGACCTCGGCACCCGGCACAACTTCTACCGGGTGGCCGCGTTCACGACCGGGGAGATGGCGGAAGCTTCGGCACGCCGCATGCCGGACGACGCGGATCTCGTGGCAATGAACCTCGAGGAGGCCTCCGCGATGGCCCGCCTGAGCGCGAATGACGGAGCACCTGGCGCGCAGGTCAGGCTGGCGATCGAGCGGATCGCCGCGGCGCACCCGCGTCTCGCGCTCTCGGTGACCGCCGGCAGGAACGGCAGCTGGGTCCGCGATGGCGCGTCGCTCCAGCATCTTCCTGCGCTGACAGTACCCGTGGAGAGCACCGCCGGCGCAGGCGACGCCCACGTGGCGGGCCTCATCGCCGGAGTCGCCGCAGGGCTGTCGCTGGCCGAGGCGCATCACCTGGCGGTGCTCGTCGCGGCGCTCTCGGTCACCTCGCCCCACACGATTCACCCCGCCCTCGGCCGACCTGCCCTCAGGGCGCTGGCCCGCGGGCGTGGACTCCCGCTTCCTGACAGCGTCGGGCGGCTACTAGAGGACCCGTCATGAGCGTCACCATGCGAATCATCCAGCGCTTCAACGCCCCGCACGAGCGCGAGTTCATGGCACTCGAACGCGAGTTCGCCGCGCTGGAGGCGTCGCGGCCCGACTACCCCAAGGGCCGTCGACTCCAGCCGATGGCCGCGAACGCGCCGTGCAACAGCCTGATCTGGGAGGCGGAGTTCAACGACCTCGAGTCGGCGCGGCGGGCGCTCGATTTCTTCGCGGGCGACGCCGCGCACGAGGAACTCCTCGAACGGCAACGGCCGTTCTTCGAGGAGGTGACGATCGAGTTCTACCAGAACCTGGAGTTCGTGTGATGCGGGTCATCGACGCGCACACGCACGTCTTCCCCCAGTACGTCGACCTGGCTGTCCGGGTGATGGACGTCTGCGGCATCGAGCGCGCCGTGACACTCGAATGGCACGACGGCTTCGGCGCGACGCTGGCGGAGCACCTGGAGGTGTTCCGGCGCTACCCCGGCCGCTTCACCGTGTTCGGCAACGTGGACTTCCGTTGCATCAACGAGCCGGGCTTCGGCCCTGAGGCCGCCCAGCAGATGGAGCGAGATGTGGCCGCCGGCATGCGCGGCCTGAAGATCTACAAGGCGCTCGGCCTCGACTACCGGCACCCCGACGGGACGTTGTGGCGCGTGGACGACGAACGGCTCGATCCGATCTTTGCGAAGGCCGGCGCGCTCGGCATCCCGGTGTTGATGCACACGGCTGACCCGCCCGCATTCTGGCAGCCGGTCACGACGCGGAACGCGTGGAACGGCGTAATCTACGGCGAGTACGCCTGGTGGAGCTACTACCGGAAAGGCTGCCCGAGCGTCGACGAACTGATCGGCGAGCGGAACGAAGTCATCGCCCGCCATCTCGACACGGTGTTCATCTGCCCACACGTTGGCAGCCGGTCCGAGAGCCTCGCGCTCGCCGCCGAGGATCTCGACGCCTTCCCGAATCTCTACTACGACCTGTCGGCGCGGCTGCCTGAGCTCGGAACCCCGGCGCGCCGGGACGGTGCGCGGGCGTTCCTCACCGCCTACCAGGACCGTGTGTTGTTCGGGACGGACGCGATCTACGACGACACCAACGTACCGACAGGGATACAGGCTCAGTGCCTCTTCCAGCCGGGGGAGATCCCGCTCGGCTCGGCCGACCCGCACCAGCGGTACGTCGAGACCACCGTCACGTTCCTTCAGTCACACTTTGACTTTCTGCTGACTGACTCGGTCCAGCACGACCCGCCGTTCAAGCGGACGACGACGCCGTTCGACATGTGCGGCCTCGGGCTGGATCGAACGGTGGCGGAGAAGATCCTGTTTCGGAACGCCGAGCGGCTGATACCTGACAGGTAAGAGCACTCGTTCCTCTCTACCGGAGGTAGGCCCCGCCGGGCATCAGGTATTGGATGGGCCAGATTTCCGCGAGCGACTCGACCGCCTCCGACCATCTGAACGGCTTCACGTCTGGCTCCGGCAGCCACTCGACGCCGGTCAGGACCTCGCTCGTGGCCGACGCGAGCGCGGCACCGTCTCTTCTTCCGGCTGCCACGATCCTGGGAGCGCCGAGCTTCACGCGCGAGAACCGGGCCGCGATCTCGACGTCCTCGATCATCTCCAGGAAGAATGGCCGGCCCGTGAGCAGCGAGTTGTAGACGTGGTTGGCGAGCACGCCGGACAGCGGGCTCGTGTAGGCCTGCGCCTCGTCGGCAGGGGCCAGCGCGGAATCGTCACCGACGACCCGGTATCGCATACGCGTCTCGCCCACGCCGCGCAGGTCGAACGAGACGACGTCGTAGCCGGCATCGACACGGGCGAGCAGGCGCGGCCAGTCCGCGACGTCCGCCTTCCCGTTCAGGCCGATGTCGAGGAGCACCGAGCGGTGCGAGGCCTGGCCTCGGTGCACGTGCAGCAGCGGCATGATCAGCCGGCCGTTGTGGTGCAGCAGGTACCGGTCGACATCCACGCCGCCGGCCCTCGTCGATCCGATGAGCTCCCACGCAATCGCACCTGTCGACGAGCCCGCCGTGTGCGCGACCACCGGCCAGCGATCGATTCCCGGGTAGGAGCTCGCGTGGTAACGCTGGGACAAGGTTGCCGTGGCCCGACCCCGGTTGGCGCGGTAGTGGTCCCGGATCACCTCCATCAGCGATCGCCCCTCAAGGTCCACGCGCACCTGCCCGGACGGCGTACACCGCAGCACCTCGGCCGGCAGCGGCGTGAAGGGGTCGAACCCGTAGCGCGCCGGCAGGCCGTTGAACCGATCGATGAACGCGAAGACCGCCTCCTGGTTCTCGTCCGAGAACCTGTGCTCGTGGAAACCCTCGACCATCGCGACGCGGTCGGCGGCGCCGAACCGGCGGTAGATCCCAGACACCTCTCGGAAAGTCCGGCGGGTGCCCTCGATCGGCACGAAGTCCTTGACCGCGGCCGCGACGATCAGCGGCCTCGGGTGGACGAGCAGCAGGAGCCCCGCGTGGTCGACGCCGCTCGACACGCTCCCGTACGGATCCTGTTCGGGATCGCTGTCCGGATCCTCGAAGATCCGGTTGGCCATGCGCATCGGGAGCGAGGTAATGAAGCAGGATGGCGCCACGACGCCGAGGCGGCCGTCGAGCGCCCCGATGCTGGCCGCTTGGAATCCGCCGCCGCTCGTGCCGGTGATCGCGAGCCGGCCGGGATCGACGTCGGGCCTCGTCACCAGGTAGTCCACCGCACGGATGCCGTCCCAGATGATCCAGCGCGACAGGTTGGCGCCGACAAGGCACGCGAGGTTTCCGAGTACCGCGTGCTCGGCGCAGATCAGGTTGTAGCGGCTCCGGCCGCGCGCGGCGTCCCAGAACTGGCTGCGTTCACCCTGTCCGACGGGATCCCAGCACAACACCACGTAGCCGCGCCGGGCCAGGCGCGCCGCGATCTCCTGGTAGTTGCGGAAGGCCTTTCCCTCGGCGCTGTGCCCGCACGCCACGAGCACCGCGGGCCGGCGGGCGGGCGGCCCGTCGGGTACGTAGACGAGCGCCGTGACGTGGAGGCCGGGCACGCTCTCGAAGATCACCTTCTCGATCCGGTAGCCCTTCGCCGGAACCCCGCCGACGACCCGCGCGTTGAGCGGCGTGCGCGTCTCTGGCAGCCCGCCGATGGCCGCGAGGAGCCGCTCGCGGGTCCGGCGCTTCAGGCTGGCGAGGTCGGCGGCGCTTCGCACGGCCGCGTAGGCCGCAAGGCGCGCCTCGTCCTGCTGCCACGCCCGGTCGAGCTGGTACTGGAGGTACTCGGTGATCTGCGGGCTGGGCGGCGGCTGTCGATCGAGCACGGTGAATGCCGCGGGTCCCGGCGCGTCGGCAGCCTGCCACGCCGCTGCGCCCAGCACGAAACACGCAAGCGCGAAAGTCGTCTTCACATGCCGTCTCCGGCCGTCGGGGCCACGCGAGTGGACCGCCGCTACTCCGGCTTCTCGTCCTTCCGGCGCTCCGTTTCCTGGACCATTTGCTCCCAGTACTTGGCGAGAAACGGAGGATGGCTCATCGAGTCGAGGACGTGGGAGCGATCGGCCCGTGAGATGTCCAGGACCGCGGTGATCATCTCCTCCTGGTAGAAGCCGGCCTCGGCCAGCGGGATCCCGTTCGGATCCCGGATGAAGGACGCCCCGCTAGACGTCTGCTTTCCGTCAGGAGACTGGCCGACCGTGTTCGCCACGCAGTGGAAGATCTTCGAGTTGGGACCGACCGGCTGCTGCGCCCGGCCTGAGGTCCGCTTCCAGCACACCGCCTCGATCTCGTCCGAGCTGCACGACGGATGGAACAGGACCCGCGCACCGGCCATCGCCGGGATCCGGTAGAGCTCGGGGTGCCTGCCGTCGCGACAGATGACGAGCGTACACCGGACGGCGTCGACCTCGAACAGCGACAGCTTCTCGCCCCCGCGGCAGTGGGCCTGCTCGTCCCGCCCCGCCAGGTTGACCTTCGCGTACTCATGGACGATCTCCCCGCGGGCATCGATCACGTGGGCGAGGTTCAGGAACCGGTCGCGGGTCTTCCGAAGACTCCCGGCAATAACCCAAAGGCCGTGCTCCTTTGCCGCCGTCCGGGTCTCGCGAAGCGCGGCGCTGACCGACCCGGGATCCAGGGTGACGACGTAGGGAAAGTAGTAGCTCGTGAGGCTGGCCTCGGGGAAGAGCACCACCCGGCTGCCGTCCTTCGCCGCCTCCCGGATGTAGTGACGCGTTCGCTCGAGATTGAAGGCCAGCGACTTCGCCCAGTGCATCTGGACGCACGACACCTGGAGCGTCTCCGCCATCTATTGTCTCCTGCTGAACTGGAGGCCGCCGATCGGTCCAGGGAATTCTATACCCTGAGCTGGCCCGCATGGCGGAGGCCGCCGTCGTCCCCGGAGACAGCGAGTGCCACGGGTTCAGGATCCGGGTGGCCGAGTGTCGGCAACGGCGATCGCACGCCAGCGGAAGGTTCCCATGCCGACGAAGTTTCTGGCAGGGACAGGGCGCCAAGCTGCTGTTCTGACCACCGGCGGACGCGAAGCCGCCGGAATGCCGGGTCTTCAGACCCGGCCCTCACTGTCGCCCAATCGCGAAGAGCGTGCGTTCGCCGCGGATGAACATCTTCCCGCCGGCGAGCGCCGGCGTGGCCATCACGCGCTCGCCCATGGAGTTCGCTGAGAGCAGGCTGAACTCCTTCCCGGCTCTGACCACGAAGATGTCGCCGTCCTCGCTCGGCAGGTAGATCCGGCCGTCGGAAGCCACGGGTGATGCGCTGAAGCCGCCGCCCTGATGGGCGATGCGCTGGCGATAGACCTCGGCTCCCGACCGCAATTCGTAGCAGTCGACGATGCCCTGGTTGCCCAGCAGGTACAGCAAGCCGCCGTAGATGAGCGGCGTCGGCATGTACGAACCCCGTTGCTGCCTGCTCCAGGCCACCTGATCACTGCTGGACGTTCCCTTGGCCAGCGTGATGTCCCCTGACGCGCCCGCGCGGACGACGAAGACGGGCGCCTCGGGCCGGCGTCCGCTGGCCACCACGATCAGATCCTCGAAGAACACGGGTGTCGGCGCCGTGATCTGCGAACTCCCGCCCAGACGCCACAGTTCATTGCCCGTGTCGGGATCGTACCCGCGGATCAGCCTGGATGCGTTGGTGACGAGTTCCACGCGCTTCGGACCGGACACGATGGTCGGCGTGCCCCACGACGGCAGTTCATCGCGGTCGGCCTTCCACACGGTCGCCCCGGTGTCGATGTTGAGCGAGAGAAGGAAGTCTTCTTTCTGGGTGTCGCATTGCACGATCACGATGTTCTTGTAGATGATGGGCGAGCTGGCGGTTCCCCACTCGTACTCCGGGGCGTCGTACGCGCCGAGGTCGAGCACGCCCACGTCCTTCTTCCAGATCAGCTTGCCGTTCGTGTCGAAGCAGTACAGCCCCTGGGATCCGAAGAACACGACGATGTGCTTGCCGTCGAGCGCCGGGGTGGCGTTGGCGTACGTGGACTTGACGTGCCGCTTCTCCCTGGGTACGCCTTCGTAGGCTGTCCGCTCCCAGATGATCTTCCCGGTGCGCGTGTCGAGGCAGTAGACCTTCCACTGATGCACGGAGCGATCGGGCGACGCGTCTCCGTCGCCGAACAAACCGTGCTTGAAGGTGGCCTCTCCCTGGCTGCTGATTGCCGTTGTCACGTACAGCCGGTCTCCCCAGACCACGGGACTCGAGTGCGAGAGCCCTGGAATGCGTGTCTTCCAGAGCACGTTCTCCCCGGTTGCACCGTTCCATCGATCCGGAAGGTTGAGGCCGTCGGCCACACCGCCGGCCTGTGTCCCGCGGAACGAAGGCCAGTTGCCAGGGGGCGCGGCGGCGCCCACCGCGCAAGCGGCCAGCGATGTGATCAACAGCCAACGCACGTGAAGCCGGTGGGAGCGTGTCATGACCATCTCCGGCCTGATGTCAGTTCGCGCGGATGCAGAACAGACTGGTCTTGCTGCGCAGGAATATTTCGCCGCCGGTGATGGCCGGCGTGGCGATGAACACCTGGTCCGCCATGGTGTTGGTCGCCAGGACTTCGAACTTCTCTCCCATCCCCAGCACAATCACGTCCTCGTTCTCGCTGGCCAGGTAGAGCTTGCCGTTGGCGCCGACGGGCGACGACTTGAAGCTGTACGCCTTTGGCAGGCGGACCTGCTGGTAGTACGCCTCGCCGGTCTTCGCGTTGTAGCAACTCACCATGCCGGTATCCGTCAGCACGTAGAGCTTGTTGTCGAAGATAACCGGCGACGGCGTGTAGGAGTTCCCCTTCACCTGGGTCCACACGACCGCGTCGGTGCCGGTCAGGTCCCCTTCCCGGCCCAGGCGAATCGCCATGAGATTCGGGTTCCGGTATCCGGTCATGACGAACACCATGTCATCCTGACGGACAGGCTGCGGAATCGTGTTCGCGCCGAGGCCGGCACATTCCCAGATCGTCTTCCCGGTCTCGAGATCGTAGCTGCGCACCTTGGCGCTGCCCGCGACGATGACCTCGGTGCGGCCCTTGAACTCCACGACGAGAGGAGCCGCCCAGTTCGTTCTCTCCGGCCGGCTCACTCTCCAGATCTCCTTGCCCGATGTCTTGTCGAGGACGGCCATGAAGGAATCGCCTTCGTGGTCGAACACGAGGATCACCTTGTTGCCATAGACGACGGGCGCCATGCCCTCGCCGAAGCTCATCTTCATGCGCAACTGGACGCCGTAGTCCTTCTCCCAGATCAGCTTGCCGTCCATGTCGTAGCAATACATGCCCCGCGAGCCGAAGAAGGCGTAGACGAACTTGCCGTCGGTCACCGGCGAGTTGGAGGCGAAACTGCCGTAGGTGTTGTGGCCCCCCTCGTGCGGCACGGCCGTTCTGGCGGTGCGCTGCCAGAGGATCTTGCCTGTCTTCCTGTCGAGACACAGCACGTCAAACTTATGCTCAACCAGCGGACCTGGGCTCCCGTGTGGGTTGGCACCCGCTGCTGGCACCGGGGCCGAGACACCTGCGACGGACCCTCCAGTCTTGATCGCCGTGGTCAGGAAGATTCGATCGCCCCAGACCACCGGGCTGGAGTGGCCGAGTCCCGGAATCTCCGTTCTCCACTTGACGTTCTGGGTGTCGCTCCATTGCACCGGCGCATCGCCGGTTGCCATGCCATCGGCCGCGGGCCCTCGCCAGTACGGCCAGTACGTCTCCTGCGCGGCGGGGCCTGCCGCCAGGCTCCCGAACACCAACGCGGCAACGAACGCGGCACGAACGGGTTTCACAACCGACCGCATGGAGGGCCTCCGACAATGGTCATCAGGATTCGACAGCACGCGACCAGCGGCTACTTCGCCGCCGCCCGTTTGCCAATGCAGTAAAGGAACTGTGTCGTGCGCATGAACAGCTGTCCGTCCGACACGGCGATGGACGACAACGTGTAGTCCGCCAGATCGTTCTCCGCCAGTACCTTGAACACGGGCCCCGCCTCGACGACCGTCGTCACGCCGTCTTCGCTGGTGACGTAGAGCTTTCCGTCCGCGACCAGAGGAGACGCGCTGTAGGTGCCCGCCCGCACTCGCTGGCTGCCCCAGACCTCGGCGCCGGTCTTCGCGTCGCGGCACCACAGGATCCCGCGGTCGTTCAGGATGAACACGTACGTGCCGTCCGACGCTGGCGTTGGCACGTCGGGGCCCTGGTCGGTGGTCCACGCCACGTGCGTCGAGGACACATCGCCCCGCCCGCCCGTCTTCAGCGCCATGAACGGACGCACACGCGACGACACGTAGATCATCCCGTCCGCCACGAATGGAGACGCCACGATGCGGTAGTTCCGGTCCTTGGTGGGATTGAGCCCGCCGGCCCGCCAGAGTTCCTTGCCCGTGGCCGGGTCGTGGCCGGTCACGTAGTCCGCGCCGCTGATGACGATCTCCTCCGTGTTGCCGTAGCGCAACAGGGCGGGCGTCGTGTACGCGTCTGGTGATTCGGAGACCGCATCGGTGGGCCGCTCGACCCGCCAGCGCGTCTTGCCGGTCAGCGCGTCGATGGCCAGCAGGTAGGACGGGTCGTCGGTCTTCATGCCGTGCAGCACTTCCACGTACAGGATGCCCTCGTGCAGCAGCGGAGACGAGGCGTAGCCCCAGTTGAGGCCGAACCGGCCGTAGTCCTGCTGAATATCACGAGCCCAGCGCTCGTTGCCGTCGAAGTCGAACGCCTTCAGCACACCCGTACCGGTCATAATCCACACCAGCGTGCCGTCGGTCACAGGCGAGGGCGACGACATGTTCTGCTTGCGGACCTTGGCGTTGCCGCTGCCCAGGTGCTTCTTCCAGAGGGCGGCTCCCTTGGTGCGGTCGACGCACAGCAGGTGGAGTTCGGTCCCCTCGGCGATGTTGAGGAAGATCCGATCCTTCCAGATGATCGGCGTGGACCCGGAGAAGTCGGGCAGGGCGAGCTTCCAGGTGACGCTCTCGGTCGTGTTCCACCGGACCGGCAGGTTGGTCTCAGCGACGAACCCGTTCATGTTCGGACCGCGCCACTGCGGCCAATTGCCGCCCAGGCACACCGCTTCGGCACACACCACCGCGCACCCGATCAGGGCCCATCGACGCATGTCACCTCCGATATGGAACATCATCGCCAGAGCGATGGACGTGCCGCCGGCAATCACCCGGGGAGCGGTTTCCCGAAGCAGTAGAGCATACCTTTTGTCCGGATGTAGATTCTGCCGTCGGCGATGGCCGGGGTGGCGAATACCTCGTCGCCAAGCGGGTTGACGGCCACGATGTCCCACTCTCCCTTGGCGGACACTACCGAGACGGTGCCGTCCTGGCTGACGAGCCAGACGTGCCCGTCGGCCCCGACCGGAGAGGCGAAGTACTTGTCGATGGCAGCTTTCAGCCGTCCCTGCTTGAGGACGCTGCCCGTCGCCGGATCGAACGACGTGAGGATGCCGCTGTCGTTCACCATGAACAGGGCGCCCTGATACAGCAGCGTCGAGGGCACCTGCGGCACCGGCCGCTGGTAGCGCCAGCGAATGGCCGTGGCGGTCATGTCGCCCTCACCCCCCAGCCTGATGGCGAGCAGCCCGTTTTCCGAGGCCATCATCAGCCGGAAGATCTCCCACTCGCTCGCCTTCAGCTTGCCGTCGCGGTCGAGGTCGAAGGCATCGTAGCCGAAGGACGGGGACAACATCCTGTCGATCGGATCGGTGCCGGTGATCTCCTCTTTCGCGATGAGGCCGTCGCCGTTCTTGTCGTAGCGCGCCAGCCCGTCCGCGAACGGCACGGTGGCCACGTGCTGACCCGGCTGGTTCTGCGGGAAGCCCCAGCCGTTGATGTAGAGCCACTCAGCGTCGTAGCTCGCCACCGACTTCATCTCGCAGGGAAGGCCGCGCACCCACCAGACCCGCCGGCCATCGTTCACGGAGTACGACGACAGCTGGAACGACTCGGGAATGAGAACCTGCGTCGGGCCGTTCTTCGGCTTGTAGACGGTCGGCGTGGAATACCCCGAGATCACGCCTGGCCGATCGACCTTCCAGCGGATCTTGCCGCTGCGGGTATCGACCGCCATCAGGTACGAATCGATGTCCTGATCAACGGCCAGGATCAGGGAATCGTCTACCACGATGGGCGATGCCCCGAAGCCATAGAACATGTTGAAGGGGCCCAGAGGCAGGCGCCAGCGTTCGGTGCCGTCGGCACCAAAGGCCATAAGCCCGAAGTCCTGCAGCAGCACATACACGCTGCTCCCATCGGTGACCGGGCTCGGGGACGCCGGCCCGTTGACATTCTGCAGCCGTCCCTTCAGGGTGCGCGGAACCTCCCGGCGCCAGAGTTCCTTCCCGGACTGGCGGTCCAGGCAGATGACGAACAGCGAGTACTGGTCTTTCTCCGACGTGTGCGCGGTCACGAAGATGCGCGTGGCGGTAAGCACGGGCGACGAGTGGCCGGGCGGCAGCGGCGTCTTCCAGACAACGTTCTTATCGGGTCCGAACTCGACGGGCACTCCGGTAGCCGGCGACACGCCCGTGCCGTTCGGCCCGCGGAAACGGGACCAGGGGCCCTCCGCGGCAGCGCCCGTGCGGGACTCCTGTACCGCCTCGAAGGCGGAGCCGGATGACTGGCCCAGCGCGAGCCAGCAGAGCGCGAAGGCGCTGAAAATGAACAAACGTAGCATCTCGAGCGGGCGGGCCCGCCATAAGGGCCTGTAAGCAAACAACTGCTGTCTACTTTGTTTGCCAACAGGCCCTAACCCAACGACGTGGAGCCGGCGACGGCGAATCATGCATGCCCCCTATTCAGATCGAAGCGCACCGAGCAGCGGCGAACGGAATGCCGCGGCCACGGCCAGAAGCGACGACAGTACTCCGGCAACGAGGACGGTGACCAGCAGCAGGGCGATCATCCCGAGGGGGAACGCCCCGCCTCGGGCCGCGATCGCCGGCACGATGGCGACCAGCGCCGGGATCGTACCGCATCCGAGGCCGATGATCATCAAGAGGATGTTCTCCGAGACGATGATCAGCCCGAGCGTCGCCTGCCGGTATCCGACGGCCCGCAACAGCGCCAGCTCCTTGCGCCGTTCGAGCACGTTGCGGAGCAGCACGGCCGCGAGGCCGATGGTACCCAACACGAGACCCAGGGCGCCGAGCGCCTGGAATGTGGACAGGTAGGTGTTTTCCACCCGGTGGTAAGCGGCCAGCCGGTCGCGGGAGCGTTCGACGGCAAAGCCCCAGTCCGACAGGCGCGCTTGCAGCGGCTCCACCAGCGAAGCGGCCGAGGCCGCGGGCACATCCAGCAGGAAGAAACGATAGCCCTCGGCGCCCGGAAACGCGCGCAGGAAGTTCGCGTCGGCGACCACCAATTCGCCCTGGAGCATGCTGTCGTGCAGCGCGCCGACCAGGCGCAGGCGAACGGCCCCCCCGGCGCTCCCGCGCACCGTCAACTCGTCACCGATCGCACGGTGCAGGCTGTACTGAAGCGTGTTGGCATCGCCGATGGCCGGAATCGCGCCGTCTTTGGGAATCGACTCGAGCAGCAGCCACGGGTTTCGCCGCTCTTCTGGCGTGGCGGCCAGCGAGGCCTGGAACGAGAAGCGACCAGCGCCCACAAAGGCGTGCGATGCCCCAAGGATTCGCGGTTCCTGCGGTGCATACAGATTCACACAACTGGCGTCGTCTCCGGGGCGCTCGCGGAACGGGACGAAACGAACCTGCGCGAGTTCCGGGACCTCGGAGGATGGAATCCCCAACGCCTCGCGCCCAGCCGCGCTGTTGGGATCGAAGACGATGGGCAGCGAGGACTGCGCCAGCAGCGGATAGCCTCCCGTGCCGGAGCCCGGCCCGAGTTCCTCGTGTTGAGGGTCCTTTCGGAAGGCCTCCACCGAGACAATGACGAAGGTCGCGGACGCGACGAGCGCGATACAGAGCAGGCTTCGGCCAGGCCGGTGTGCCGCATTCCGGGCCCCGAGCCGGACGATGGCCCGCCAGCCATGCCCGGAGAGGGGATGGGGATGGTCCCGGCGCAAGTGGACAGCCGTCACGCACAGCATGGACGTCAGCAGGAGGCCGCCCGCACTGAAAAAGGCGGCCACGTCGGAAAGCGCCCCAACCGCCGAGCCCGCGAGCAGCAGCACGGCCAGCACGGAGGACACGGCGGCGATTGTGCCGAGCACACGACGGCGCTGACGCCGGACCGTGCTCGCCTCCAGGACGCCCGCCAGCAGTGCGCGCGGAGAATTGGCGCGCAGCCCGCGCAGGGTCCAGGCGATCACCGTCAGCGAGACCAGCGCGCCGGCACCGGCACCAAGGCCGAGGTCGGGGAGAGAAACGTGCAGCGTCAATTGCCGGGTGCCGACTGCGCCGATCCACCAGGTGCGCAGGCCGGCCATCATCACGCCGCCGTACGCGATGGCTCCAACGACGCCCAGCAGGCCGCCACCGAGAGACAGCACTGCGCCCTCACGCAGGAAGATTCGCTGAACGTCGC
>Ga0315287_10005364_pt1 | contig 12631 bp, 11 predicted proteins | sample YL17G11_0_MG_FD_205037 | JGI IMG/M metagenome (GOLD analysis project Ga0315287, IMG submission 205037) | Sediment microbial communities from Yellowstone Lake, YNP, Wyoming, USA - YL17G11_0 | ecosystem: Environmental > Aquatic > Freshwater > Lake > Sediment | place: USA: Wyoming | collected...
GCCCTGTCATACCAGTCCGCGCAATATTCCCACACGTTCCCCGCCATGTCCAGCGCCCCATACGGGCTGGCCCCACGTGGGAACTCTCCCACCGGGGCGGTCTCGGCGTACCCGTCGTCGTAACCACGAAGCGGAGGGAAACCCGCGTTGGTAAGCCTGCGAGCGAGATCAGGATCCTTCCGCGTGAAAGCCTCGTCGGCGAAGTTACCGCTGCCGGCCGGGGGCGGCCACTGGCTTCCCCAGGGATACTTGCGCCCGTCCGTGCCCCGCGCCGCCTTCTCCCATTCCATCTCCGTCGGAAGGCGCTCGCCGGCCCATTTGGCGTAAAACGCCGCCTCGTCCCAGAACACATGGACAACCGGATGGTTGTCCTGCCAACCCCACCCCGGCGCGGGCGGCATCTCCCGCCCCGTCTCTTTGCAGAACTTCCGGTACCGGGCCACTGTCACCTCACACTTGTCTATCCAGTAGCCAGGCAACGAGGCGCGGAACTGGGGCTGCTCGTCGGCCTCGGCCCTCTTATCACTATCTGCGCTGCCCATAAGGAACTCCCCGGCGGGCACGTACACCATCTCCGCCCCGTCCTTGGGGCTGATCCACACATCGCCCGCCTGCGGGTTCTTCGGCGGTGCCGGCGTCCGCCACACGACGGCCGCGGGGTTCACCTGAGGCGGGGGTGAGACGCGCTCGGTCGGACGCCCTGAGTGCGCGCCGCGAGGAGCGGGCTCTTTCACCGATGCGGGTTTCTTCTTGCCGTAGGCAACGCTGGTGGCCAGAAACGTCGCGGCTAACAAGAAGGCTACGAACGTGCGCGGTGTCATCCATTTCCCGCCATGGCGCGGCATCATCTGCGGCTCCTTTCCTCCGAGCGGTCGCGATAGGATGGTGTCCCAGCCGCAGCGCGGGTTCGCCCTTGTCCCTCGGGCGATTCACTGCCTTACGAGTCGAACGGCCCAATCGCCACCAGCGTCGTCCGCTCCGGTGCGAAGACCTGTCGCGCGGTGGAATGGACATCTTCGGCGTTCACCGCGGCGACTCCTGCGATGATCTCGTCGAAGCTCAACGTGCGCCCCCAGAAGAGCTCCGAGATGGCGAGGTGCTGCATGCGGAAGCTCGTGCTCTCGGCGGCCAGCGCCACCGCGACTCGCACCTGCGTCTTGGCGCGCTCCACCTCCGCCGCGGTGGGGCCGTCGGCCTGCAGGCGCGCGATCTCCTCCCCGATCAGGTCCAGCACCAAGTCAAAGTTCTCCGGGCTGGTCCCCGCATCCACGGTGAACAGCCCTGCGCTCTGGAAGAGCTGGAGATAGGAGCCGATACTGTAGGCGAGGCCTTGCGTCTCGCGAATCTCGTGGAACAGCCGCGAGCTCGTCCCGCCGCCCAGGATGGTATCGAGCACGGCGTAGGCGTGGCGCTCGGGGTCGGTCTGGCGGCAGGCCGGCGTGGCCAGGCAGAGGTGCACCTGGTTCGTGGGACGGGAGATCAACACCCGTTCGGAGCGGAACTCCGGCGCGCTGAGTTGCGGCCTCGGGGCGCCGGGAGTGACGCCGGCCGTCAGCCGTGCCACCGCCTCCACCATGCGGTCGTGATCCACGCGCCCCGCCGCGGAGACGAGCAGATTGCCCCCCGCCCGCAATCGCCCGAGGTGCGCCAGAAGTGCCCTGCGACCGATTCCCTTGACGCTGGCCGATCGGCCCAGCACCGGCTTGCCGAGGGGATGCCCCGGCCAGGCCGTCTCCAGGAGGAGGTCGTGCACCCAGTCCTCCGGCGTGTCCTCCACCAGGTGGATCTCCTGCTGCACCACCTCTTTCTCCCGCCGAAGGTCATCCGCGCTGGCGGTGCTGTGGAGGAAGAGATCGAGCAACAGATCGAGCGCGATCTCCACGTGGTCGCGCACCGTGCGCGCGTAAAGGTACATGAACTCGCGGTCGGTGAGCCCGTTCACGTTGCCGCCGACGTCGTCAATGCCCTCGGCGATGACGCGGCTGGGGCGGGTGCGCGTCCCCTTGAAGAGCATGTGCTCGATCAGGTGGGTGATCCCCTCGCACCCGACGGGATCGTCGGCGATGCCGGAGGCGATCCACAGCCCGAGCGAGACTGAATCCACGTGCTCCAAGTGCTCGGTCAGCACCCGCACGCCGTTCGCCAGCGTGGTCTTCTGCGCGAACGGGCCGGAGGCGTAGTCGTTCCGTGTCATGGCGTTTCCACAAGGCAGAGGGGCATCCGCCGGTGGCGGATGCCCCCATATTGCTACCGGCGGAAGCCGCCGCGCCGGGGTCCGCCGCGGTCGCCGTCGCGGTCGCCGCGCGAGCCCATCGGCTCGACGGGCCGGACCGCCTCTTTGCGGCTCAGGCGGACCTTGCCCTGCGGGTCAATCTCGATCACCCGCACCTCCAGCTCGTCACCGAGCTGGAGCGCGTCCTCGACGCGCTCGATGCGCTCCTTGGAGATCTGCGAGATGTGGAGCAGGCCGTCGCGCCCGGGCATCAGTTCGATGAACGCCCCGAACGGCACGATACGCACCACCCTGCCCAGATATATCTCGCCCACCTGCAACTCGCGGGTGATGTCCTGGATGATCTTCACCGCCTTCTGCCCCGAGGCCTGATCGGTGGCGGCGACGAAGATGCGGCCGTCCTGCTCGATGTCAATCTTCACACTGAAATCGGCCTCGAGCTTCTTGATGGTCTTGCCGCCGGGTCCGATCACGTCGCCGATCTTGTCCGGGGAGATCTCCACGATGTAGACCCGCGGGGCATGCGGAGCGAGATCGGGGCGAGGCGCCGCGAGGGTCTGCTGCATGATGTCCAGGATTTGCTCGCGCGCCTGCCGGGACTGCGCGAAGGCCTGCTCCAGCGTCTCCGGCGACAGCCCTTCGCCCTTCACGTCCATCTGAATCGCGGTGATGCCCTGGCGGGTGCCCGCGACCTTGAAGTCCATATCGCCGCCGAAGTCCTCGACGCCCTGGATGTCGGTCAGCAGTTGTCGGCGGTGCTCGTCGCTCACCATCCCGATGGAGATCCCCGCCGCGGCCGCGCTGACCGGCACGCCCGCGTCCATGAGGGCGAGGTTGCTCCCGCACACGCTCGCCATGGAGGAGGATCCGTTGCTCTCCAACACCTCAGAGACGACGCGCACGGTATACGGGAAGTCGTCCTCCTCCGGCAGCAGCGGCAGCATGGCCTTCTCCGCCAGGGAGCCGTGACCGATGTCTCTCCGCCCGGGGCCGCGCAGCGGCCGGACCTCGCCGACGCTGTAGGGCGGGAAGTTGTAGTGGTGCATGTACCGCTTCGACTCCACCATCCCCAGGTCGTCAATCAACTGCTCTTCGCCCACTCCGCCGAGAGTGACCACGGACAGCACCTGCGTCTGCCCGCGGGTGAAGAGCGCGGAGCCGTGGGTGCGAGGCAGCAGGCCCACCGCGCAGGAGATGGGGCGAACCTCGTCCACTCTGCGCCCATCCGGTCGGCGGCCCTCGTCGAGGATGAGGCGGCGCAACTCCTGGTAGGTCTGCTTCTCCAGGGCCTGGCGGATCTCCGAGGTTCTCTCCGGAAACTCCTCGGCCAACTCCTCCGCGAGCTGCTTCATGATGGCGGAGGTCTGGTTTTCCCGCGCCTTCTTGTCCTGGTTCTGGATGGACTCGCGAATCTGGTCCGAAAACTTGGCGACGGCGGCCTTGATCTCGTCGCTGACCACCACCGGGGTGAACTCCATCTTCGGCTTTCCGGCCTCGGCCGCGAGCTTGCGCTGCATCTCCATCAGGGCCTCGGCCCGCGGCAGCGCGAAGCGAATCGCCTCCAGCACCACCGCCTCGGAGAGCTGGTCAGCCACGCCCTCCAGCATCACCACGCCGCTGGGGCTAAGGGAAACGGTGAGGTCGAGGTCGCTCTGATCGAGCTGGTCGTAGGTCGGATTCACGACGAACTCCTCGCCGATGCGCGCCACCCGCACCACGCCTATGGGCCCCAGGAAGGGGACGCTGGAAAGGCCCAGGGCCGACGACGCGCCCAGCATCGCCGGAATGTCGGGCGGGTTCTCGGAATCGGCGGAGAGCACGGTGGCCACGATCTGCACGTCGTTGCGGAATCCCTCGGGGAAGAGCGGTCGGATGGAACGGTCGGTGCGGCGCGCGGTGAGGATCGCGGTTTCGCTGGGTCGTCCTTCTCGGCGGATGTAGCGGACGCCGGGGATCTTCCCGGCCGCGTACATCTTCTCCTCGAAATCCACCAGCAGGGGGAAGAAGCCAATGCCCTCGCGGGGGGCGGCGACGCCCACGGTCACGAGGACGATGGTGTCACCAAGGCGAACCACTACCGCTCCGTCGGCCTGTTTCGCCAGGGTGCCCGTCTCGACGGAAATGGTCTTTCCGTCGAGATCACAACTTGCCATTGCCACAACATTTGCCTATCCGGGCAAGGCCGCCGTGAGCCGCAAGGCGCCGCCCTCTCCGGACAGGAATCTCCCCTGCACCGATGTCTGCCGACGGCCGGGGCTTTCGGCACACAGTGGTTCAGGAGACCTCCCTGCAGGAGGAGGCTCGTGCGGGGCTTGCGGATCGCGAACAGCTTCGCCCTACGCTATCGTTTCGCCCTCATCTGAGGGCGGACAAACCCGAAACAGTGTTACGCTTCCCGTCGCGCTCTGGTCTTGTCGCGCAGCCCGAGCTTCCCGACCAGCGCGCGGTAGCGCGTGACGTCGGAGCGGCTCAGGTAGTCGAGCAGCCGCTGGCGGCGACCGATCAGCATCAGCATCCCCCGGCGGGAGTGGTGATCCCGCTTGTGCAGGCGAAAATGCTCTTGAAGCTGGTTGATGCGCGAGGTGAGCAGCGCGACCTGCACTTCCGGCGAGCCCGTATCGCTCGCATGGAGCTGATTATCCACGACGACGGTTTGTTTCGCTTCCTTGACCAGCGGCACCAGAACGTATCCTCCCAGGTATCGGGAATCGGGTCCCGAATCCTATGATTGTCTTCACCGCCGGACCCCGAGGCCCGATTCTCGAGACCCGACTCTCAAAATCATAACACATCGATCGGTGCTTGTAAACCCGCCAATAGCGCTCTGGCGTGTTGGCAGTCCTCGGCCATCTGGGACGTGAGCGCCTCCGCCGATGGGAACCGCCGCTCCTCCCGCAGACGCGAGACGAACGCCACCCGCAGCCTCCGGCCCAGCAGTCGCGGTCTGCGCTCCGGATCCAGCAGGTGCACCTCGAGGCGTCGGTCGCCGCCCGATCCAAACGTGGGCCGAACGCCGAGGCTCGCCACCGCCGGTGCGAACCGGCTCACGCCCGCCCAGCAGGCATAGATGCCGTTCGGCGGCATGGCCTTGAAGGGCGGCGGGGCGAGGTTCGCGGTTGGGAACCCGAACTGCCGCCCCCGCCGGTCTCCCTGCATCACGGTGTTGCTGAGTTGGTAGGGCCGGCCCAGCAGCCGCGCCGCCTCCTCCATCTGCCCCTTGGCAATAAGCGCCCGAATGCGGGTGCTGCTCACTGCCGCCCCGTCTACCGTTACCGGCGGGCAACTGCAGAACGCGAACCCGCACTCCCGCGCCAACCGTTTCAGTAGCCGCGCGTCGCCCCGTCCCCCGGCCCCGAAGCGCCACCCCTCCCCCACCGTCAGGCAACAGGCGTGCAGTCGGTGGGCCAAGATCTCGCGTACGAACGTCTCGGCGGGAGTGCGGGCGAGGGAGAGATCAAAGCGCGCGACAATCGTGATCTGCACGCCGAGCGCGCGAAAGAGCGCGACCTTCTCCTCGCGCGTGGTCAGCAGGTGCGGCAGGCCCCGGCGCAGCAGCACCGCGTCCGGGTGTGGTGCGAAGGTGAGAACGGCCGGCACGCAGCCGCGCTCCTGCGAGAGGCGCACTGCAGTGGTAATGATGGCGCGATGCCCCAGGTGCACGCCATCGAATACACCCGCGGCCAGGCACAGCGGGGTGCGGAGGCGGCGCTCCGGCAGGCCGTGGATAACCCTCACTGGGGGAGTTCCTCTTTCGTGACCAAGATAAGTCGGGGGCGAAGCTGCCCGGCGGCGGTCGCCTCACCCAACCCCAAGAAAATGCCACGTTCACCATAAACTCTCACCGGCCACATGGCTGGAATTCGCGTTAACACGCACGTGCCCACCACGAAGGCCGCGGTCGCGGGCGCAACCAAGTCCACGCGCGGCAGTTCTGACAGCGGCCAGTCCGGCGGGAGGAGGTGCGCCTCGGCCTCCTCCCGTTCACACGCGGCGGCGAGCTCCTCCAGCGTCACTGTCTCGGTCAACACGAACCGCCCAGAGCGCGTGCGAAGGAGAAAGTCGAGATAGGCCCCGCACCCCGCGGCCCGGCCGAGGTCGTCGGCCAGCACACGGATGTAGGTCCCGGCGGAGCACACCACGTCCACCATCGCCCTCGCCCGACGGCCCGGCCGGAACTCCACCAGGTCGAGTTGGGAGAAGACGACGCGGCGTGGCGGCGCGGTTACCCTTACGCCCTTTCGCGCCAGCTCGTGAAGGCGCTTGCCGTCCACCTGCGCGGCCGAGAACGCGGGAGGAACCTGCTCTCTTTCCCCGAGCATTCCGGCCAACAGTTCGCGCACGCGCGTTTCGGTCAACTCGGAGGCGTCAGCGGTCGCGGTCACCTTGCCCTCACCGTCGAGCGTGTCGGTGGTCAGGCCGAACGCGAGTTCGGCGCGATAGGCCTTCTCACTCTTCCCCGCGTAATCGAAGAGCCGCGTAGCGCGGCCGACGGAAATGGGTAGCACTCCTGCGGCCGCGGGGTCGAGGGTGCCGAGGTGACCGACGCGGGTGAGGCCGAGTTGCCGACGCACGAAGGCCACGGCATCGTGGGAGGTCATGCCGGGCGGTTTGAGCAGGTTGATGAACCCGTCTCGCGCCATCGCTGGTCCTAGAGGCCGAACAGTTCGCCCGCCGCCGCGAGCACCAGATCCCGCGTTTCCTCGAGTGTCCCCTTGATGGTGCATCCCGCGGCCGCCCGGTGCCCGCCCCCGCCGAAGCGGAGCGCGATCTGACTCACATCCGGCTCGGCGTCTGAGCGCAGGCTGACCCGCACCTCGCCGCCCTCCGCCTCCACCAGCAACACCGCGATGAGCGGTCCGCCCACCGTGCGAATTTGGTCTATCATCCCCTCCGTGTCCATGTGCACCGCGCCGACTTCGGCGAAGTCCTGCAGGCTGAGGATCGAACTCACCACCTGCCCATCGAGGTGGAGCGCCAAGCGCGAGAGGGCCACGCCCATCAGGCGCACCGCGGCGGGGGAGCGCTGGAAGTAGACCATCTTCGCCACATAGAACGGGTCGGCGCCGGCGCGCACCAACTCCGCGGTGATCGCGAAAGAGCGCTCCGTGGTGTTGCTGAAGGCGAACCGCCCGGTGTCGGTGAGAAGGGCGGTGTAGAGACAGGTGGCGATGTCGGGGGTGAGTTCCGCGCCCATCTCCCGCAGCAAGTCGTAGATGATCTCGGCCGTGGCCGCCGACGCGGGGTCCACTACCTGCACGTGGCCGAACGAGTTTCCAGTGGCGTGGTGGTCTATGTCAATGAGCTGCGGCAGGGCGGTGAACGCCGACTCCAGGTCACCGATCCGCGTGATCCCGTCGCTGTCCACCACGATGCCCAGTTCGGCCGGCCACTCGGGCGGCGTCGCGAAGATCAGGTCGGCCCCGGGGAGGAAGCGGTAGTCGCTGGGCGCGGGGTAAGTGCAGAGGCGCGCCACCCGATGGCCCCCGGCCTCCAGCGCCAGGGCGAGGCCGAGCATGGAGCCGAGCGCGTCGCCGTCGGGGCGGATGTGGGTGGCGAGGTAGATGTCCCTATGGCTCTGAATCAGACGGATCGTCTGCTCCAGGCCGGGGCTTGTCTTCGTGTTGCTCATGGAGTACCTGGTCCAGCAGATCGAGCGTGCGGGCGCCGCGCTCCAGGGATTCGTCCAGTTCGAAAGTCAGGAACGGGATGGGCCGCAGGCCCAGCGCCTCCCGCAACTCGGCGCGGATATACCCGGCCGCGCTTTGCAGGCCGCGGATCGTCTCGTCGCGCAGCTCGCGCTCCCCGTAGACGCTCACATAGACGCGCGCGTTCTTCAGGTCCGGGGCCACGTTCACTTCCGAGATGGTGGCCATGCGAACCCGCGGGTCCTTCAGCTTGCGTAGAATGATGGTGCTGATCTCCACGCGGAGCAGATTCTGAACGCGCGCTACGCGCTGTGATGGCATCTGCCGTCCTCGCCGCCCCTCTCACAAGAACTCCAGGGTCTGGTCGAGCACTACTACGCGGGGTTCGCCCTCGACGAGGTTGACTACCTTGGACATCATCTCGTTGAGGAAGCGGTGCTCGTTCGCCACGCCTACCATGGCGAGGGTGGCGAAGCGCACGGAATCGAGGTGGTCCACCTCCGCCGCGCCGACGTTGAACCGCCCCCGGATGCGATCCAGCAGGCTGCGGACCACGTGCCGCTTGTCCTTCAGCGTCACGCCGTCGCTGATCTCCAACTCGATGAGGAGAGAGGCAAGGTGCATCCGACACCTCTCACACGCCCGGTCGCCGTACCTCGCGCTGCTCCAGGCATTCGATGGTGTCGCCCACCACGAATCCGTTGAAGCTCTGCATCGAGAGGCCGCACTCGAAGCCCTGGAGGACTTCGCTCATGTCGTCCTTGAGATGCCGCAACCCGGTCAGCGTCCCCTCCTGGACGGCCTGCCCCTTCCGCATGACCCGCACTTTCGCGCCGCGCAGGAGGTGTCCCTCCAGCACATAACAGCCCGCGATAGTGCCGATGCGCGAGGAACTGAACAGCGCGCGCACTTCGGCCCGCCCCGAGACGTACTCCTCGAAGATCGTCTCCAACAGGCCGGTCATCAGCAGTCGGACTTCGTCGAGCAGGTCATAGATCACGTCGTAGCGCCGGACCTGGACGCCCTCATCCGCCGCCAGGCGCTTGGCCGGGGTATCCACTCCCACCTGGAATCCGATGATGACGGTCGGCTTGCTCGCCGAGGCCAGGCTCACGTCGGACTCGTTCACATCGCCCACGCCGGAGTGGAGGATCTCGAAGCGCACTTCCTCGTGCCGCAACTGGCTCAGCGCGGCGGTGATGGCCTCGACTGACCCCTGCACATCCGCCTTGAGGATGAGGTTGAGGACCTTCATCTCGCCCAAGGCGAGCAATCGCGAGATCTCGGCCAGCGAGCGCGGGCCGATGACGATCGGCTCGGAGGCGCGGGTCGCGATGCGGTGCCGCTCGGCGATGGCGCGGGCCTCGCGCTCGTTCGCCACCACCTGGAACAGCTCGCTCGCCTCCGGCGCCTCGGACAGCCCGATCACCTGCACCGGCGTGGAGGGCCCGGCCTCGGTGATGCGCTTTCCATGTTCATCCATCATGGCGCGAATCTTGCCCGACACCGGTCCCGCGACGATGGCATCGCCGGTCCTCACCGTCCCCTCTTGCACCAGCAACGTGGCCACCGGGCCGCGCCGTTTGTCCAGCTCGGCCTCCAGCACCACGCCCTCCGCCGGCTTGTCCCTCACCGCGCGGGCCTCATTCATATCCGCGACGATGAGGATCATCTCCAGCAGGTCCTCGATCCCGGTCTTCTGAAGCGCGGAGACCGGCGCGTAGATGGTGTCGCCGCCCCACTCCTCCGGTACCAGGTCCTTCTCTGAGAGCTGCTGCTTGATGTAGTCCGCCGACGCCTCCGGCCGGTCCATCTTGTTCACCGCGACGATCACGGGCACGCCGGCGGCTTTCGCGTGGTCCGCGGCCTCGATGGTCTGCGGCATCACGCCGTCGTCGGCCGCCACCACCAGGATGGCGATATCGGTCACCTGCGCGCCGCGGGCGCGCATCGCGGTGAAGGCCTCGTGGCCCGGCGTGTCAATAAACGTGATGGTGCGCCCTCGGACATCTACCTGGTAGGCGCCGATATGCTGGGTGATCTGCCCCGCCTCTTGGGCCGTGACATTGGTCTCGCGGATGGCGTCGAGCAGCGTGGTCTTGCCATGGTCCACGTGACCCATCACGGTCACCACCGGCGGTCTCACCGGGGCGTCCGGCGGGGCGACGCGCCGCGGCACCACGCGCTTGGGGGCGGCCGGGGCGGTTGGGGCCTCGAGCTCAGGAACCACCGGCGTCGAGGGGGCCGCAACCGGCACGGCCACCGGCTCAGGTTCGGGTTCCGGCTCCGGTTCCGCCGCCACGGGGGCCGTCTCCACCTCCACGGTGTACCCCCACTGCTCGCCGATGAGGACCGCGAGCGTGGGCGACACTACGTCGCCCTCCGCGAGGGTCTCGCCCATTCCCGCCGCGGCCCCTATCACCACGTCGGCGTCGGTATCGAGGGCGGTCGCGAAATCCGCGATCGCGATCGGCGCCTTCAGCCGGATGACGTCGCTCGGTCCCTCCGCCGCCGGCGCGGGCGCGGCGGGAACCGGACGGACCACTCTGGGGGCGGGAGGGGTGGCGGCTGGAACCTGGGCCGGCGCGGGTGCGCGGCCTTTCCCGAGTCGCGCGCGGATGATTGGCAACTGTTCCGGAGGGACCGTCGAACTGGCGGTCTTGCCGCCGACCCCCAACTCCTCCAGGAGGAGCAGGATGTCCCGGCCCGACACTCCCAATTCCTTGGCGAGCTCATGAACTCTCATGCTCTGCCCATCTCACCTCTTCACTCGCCTCTGCGAGTTCAGCTTTCCGACGCCGCCGGGGAGAGGTGTCGCCGCAATTCCGCGATCACCTCGTCTCCCACCGTCACTCCCAGAGCGCGACCCAGCTTTCGCTGCTTGATCGCCTTCTCCAGGCAATCCGCGCTCCGGCACAGATACGCGCCTCGCCCGGCCAGCTTGCTCGTCTCGTCCAGGCGCACCTCGCCCTGGGGGGTGCGCACGACGCGCAGCAGGCCCGGCTTCGCACCGACCTGCCGACACGCGAGACAAGTGCGCTGCGGTACAGGCCGCGCGGGCATGGTTGCTAGGACTCCTGACTATCCGCTACCGGCTCAGGCTCCGACGACTCCACCTCGGCCGGCTCGCCCACGTCCTCTTCGTCCGCGGCGGGGACCAGTTCGCCCTCGGGCGCCGGAGGCATGAGTTCGGCGATCTCCGTGACCTCCGCCTCCCCGGCGGGAATAAGCTCCTCGAGTCGCGACTCGGTGGCGCTGGCGGCGGCCGCGACCGCCGCGGCGGCCTGCGCCTGGGCCGCCGCCTCCATCTGCGCGATTTGGGCCTCGCTGCGAATATCAATCCGCCAGCCGGTGAGACGGGCCGCGAGCCGCACGTTCTGCCCCTCTCGCCCGATGGCGAGCGAGAGCTGGTTGTCCGGCGCGATCACCATGGCGGATCGCGTGGTCTCGTCAATGGTCACGCGGCTCACCTTCGCGGGGCTGAGGGCGCTGGCGACGTACTTCGTCGGCTCGTCGCTCCACCGGACGATATCCACCTTCTCGCCCCGCAACTCGTCCACCACCGCCTGCACGCGCGAGCCGCGATGCCCTACACAGGCCCCGACGGGGTCCACGTTCTCCTGGCGCGACCACACCGCGACCTTGCTCCGCGCGCCGGCCTCCCGCGCCTGCGCCTTGATCTCCACCACCCCTTCCTGCAGCTCCGGCACCTCCAAATCGAACAGCCGGCGCAGCAGGCCTGGGTGGCTGCGTGACACCAGCACCCGCGGCGTCTTGGTGGTGCGCTTCACCTCGAGGATGTAGATCTTGATGCGCTCGCCGAACCGGTAGCTGTCGAGATGGCTCTGTTCGGAGGGCGGCAGAATCGCCTCCACCTTGCCGAGGTCAATGAACACCGTACCCGTGCGCCCCTCGCGGCGCTGCACCACGCCGGTCACGACGTCCCCGTCGCGGCTCTGGAACTCGCTGTAGATGATGTCCCGCTCGGCCTCGCGGATGCGCTGGGCCACCACCTGTTTCGCGGTCTGCGCGGCGATGCGGCCGAACTCGGCCGGGGAGACCTCGATATCAAGGTACTCGCCCTCGCGCACGGTCGGGTCGAGACGGCGCGCCGCGGCGAGCGACATCTCAAGGTGCGGGTTCTCGACGTGCTCCACCACTTGCTTGCGGGTGAACACCATCGCCGTCCCGTCCTCCCAGTCAATCTCGACGTGGATCTCGCAGGTCGCACCATGGTGCTTCTTGTAGGCGGAGACGAGCGCGGCTTCGATGATCTCGCTCAACGTCTGGAGCGGGATATCTTTCTCGCGGCCGATATCGCGTAATGCTTGCACGAAGTCTGCTTGCATATTCCGTTGTCCTACACATTTTGCGCATTGCCGAACTTCAGGCAATGCGCATTACGCCCCGTGAGCGCCTCCCACGGCCCCTTTCGAATCGGCCCGCCGTTCCCCCCTCGCGGAACATCGAAGAGTGGGAGGGTTCCCACTCTTCGTCAGAACGGCAAAGCCTGAACTCCACGCTGAGTATAACAGGTTCGGGAAGGGTTGGCAAGCAACGCGCGACTCGCGATTGGGGGGTGCGACTTCGAGGAGTCGGCCTAAGCGCAAGACCGTGACACCCTCTCGGGTGGACCCCATTCTGACTCACGCTCGTCGCAGGCGACGCCGGTAGAGCACCACCCCGAGCCAGGCCATGACCAGGGCGAAGATCATCAGTTTGGCCACGCCGAGGACGATCAGGTGGACCTCCG
>Ga0315287_10005365_pt1 | contig 12631 bp, 10 predicted proteins | sample YL17G11_0_MG_FD_205037 | JGI IMG/M metagenome (GOLD analysis project Ga0315287, IMG submission 205037) | Sediment microbial communities from Yellowstone Lake, YNP, Wyoming, USA - YL17G11_0 | ecosystem: Environmental > Aquatic > Freshwater > Lake > Sediment | place: USA: Wyoming | collected...
CAAGCAAACGAAATTCGGCGTTTGCCCATTAAGGACCGCGGCCATCACCAGCACGATCAAGAATACGGCAATCCCCGCGACGCCGAACAGGGCCAGCGACGACCACAGCACCACGAACACCAGCAGCAGCGTTTGCAGGCGGAATTGCACCGAGACCGGACCCCTCCGGGAGCTGTTAGCTCCCGGCTATTGGTTTTTCGATTCCTAATCCCTAATCCCCCTCTCCCCCTCACGCCGTAATCCCCTTCGTCAGCGCCATGAACGCCGTCTCCAAGTTCAACTCGTCTTCCTTGAACAGCGTCAGTTTGTGGCCGGCGTCGATGAGGATCGTGGGCAGGTCGCTGTAGTCGGTCACGTTCTCGGCCAGCGTAACGGCGACGTGGCCGTCGCGGATCTCCACGCTTTCGACGATGGTGCTCTGCTCCAAGAGCCGGGCGGCCGGCTCGGGATCGCCGGCCACGCCGACGTTCAACAGCGTCCGCTGGCGGACCTGCTTCATCACGTCGGAGACGTGGGCGTTGACCAACAACTCGCCGCGCTCGATGATGCCCACCTTGTTGCAGATGTCGGCCAGTTCGGGCAGGATATGGCTGGAAACCATGATGGTTTTGCCCATCTTCCCCAACTCTTTCAACAGCCCGCGAATCTCGATCCGCGCCCGCGGGTCCAAACCGCTGGCCGGCTCGTCCAGCAGCAGCACCTTGGGATCGTGCAGCAGCACCCGGGCCAGGCCGAGCCGCTGGGTCATGCCGCGGGAGAGGCTGGTCACAAAGGCCTCGCGCTTGTAGCCCAGGTCGACCAGTTCCAGCACCTCGTCGCAGATTTTCCGCCGCGCCGCGCCCTTGATGCGATAGGCCGCGGCGAAGAACTCCAGATACTCGATCACCTTCATGTCGTCGTACACGCCGAAGAAGTCGGGCATGTAGCCGATCAGGCGGCGGATTTCCTTGGGATGCGTATAGATCGAGTAGCCGCAGATGCTGGCCTCGCCCCAGGTGGGCTGCAAGAGCGTGGCCAGGATGCGCATGGTCGTGGTCTTGCCCGAACCATTCGGCCCGATGTAGCCGAACAGGTCGCCTTCGGCCAGTTCCAGCGTGAGGTTCTTAATGGCGTGCAGTTCGCCGTACTTCTTGGTGAGGTCTTGAGTTTTAATCATGATTTCTTCACGGGAAACACAAACCGGTAGATCGTTACGTGCCTGTCTTGCGAGTTGACCAGCGGCTGGCCGTTGCGGAGCAGTTGGGCGCCTTGGCGCTGCTGATCGGCAGCCGGCCCTTGCGCCACCAGGATCGCCCGATCGGCCTTCAACAGCGTACTCAGGTCGACGAATCCCTGGTAGGCGTTGGCCATGCCGGTGTAGCGCCGCCCTCCGGACGCCTCGTAGAACATCATGGCGCGGAGGATGTAGGGGATATCGATGCTCGATTGATCGTAGGGCGTGGCCTCCTGCCGATAGTCTTCCTTGGGACCAGATTGCACGACCTTCCGGCCGGTCAGCAGGGTCTTCAGTTCGCTCCGCTTGGCCATCGAGTCGAGCCGGGCCGATTCGCCGGGCCGCAGCGTGCCCAACTCGTACACCGACCGGCCGCTGGCCAGGATGCACTGTTGCAAGGGAAAATCGAGCGTATTGGTGATCGTGCCGGCGAGCAACTGGTCGGTTTCGGTCAACTCGGCCTTGGGGCAAGCCGTGTTCAGGGCGTCCCAGCGGGCCGTGAGGCTCTTGGTCGACCATACCTGGATCGGCACGCCGAACAGGGCGTCCAACTCCGGCGCGTAGGCGAACTGCTCGGACCAGAGCATCGATCCGCCGGCGTGGGGATTCATGCCGCCCAGCCCTCCGCCCGGCAGCCCCAGCCAGGCCATCCACACCCGCGCGTCCGGCGCGGGTTCGCCGTCGGGCAGCCGCGGCGCGACCGAGAAATTGAACGATTCCATTCGCGGGCTGAAAACGTTCATCCAGGTCGTCCCGCGCAGCCGGCCGGAGGCCGCGTCCACGTCCACCAGATCCACCTGGTTCACGCGAAGCTGGTCGCCCTTGAGGTAGTACGCCAGGAAATATGCCCCAGCGCTCACCAGGACGACGATCAGCGGAAACGTCAGCCAGGTCCACTCCATGCGGCGGACCACCTTGCGCAGGAAGAAGTAGTCGCCCGGCCCGATCAGCAGGATGTAGAGCACGATCAGGCCGGCCACCAGCGAGAACGGCACCAGGCGCACGCCGGTGAAGCGATCGAGCGCGCTGCGCAATTGGCCCGACAGGTCGTTGTAGCCGTAGTGCATGATGGCCGTGTTCTCTTCGGCCTCTTCGGCATGGCCGGTGGGCATGTCCAAAAGCTTCGCCACCAGCACCGGCCGGTCGGACCACTGGCTCAGCGGCAATTGGTCGAGATCGGCGGCGACGAAAATCACTTGCCCCAGTCCGCGCGCCGTGCGGATCACCAGCGGCAGATCGGCCTCGCGGGCTTCGACGCCGCCTTGCACGTCGGCCAACTGGGGCACGCGCATCGCCAGCTTGCCGCCGGCGGCCTGCGGCACGGAGGCCGAACTTCCGCAATAGCTCTCCAGCGCGCCGGACTGCCGCAGCGTGACGATCTTTTCCAACCGCCCGGGGGCAAATTGCCGCAGCGGCGAATCCTTGGCCAGCGCCTCGTCGGCCTGCGCGCCGACGCACAACACCAGCCGCCCGCCCAGGCGAATCCACCGATCCAACGCCTGGAGCCGGGCGTTGTTGGAAGTGAGCTTGCGGTAGATTTCCGGCTGGCTGGTCGAAAGGATCACCGCGTCGACGCCTTCGTAGGCGCACCATTGGGTAGGCAGCCGCTCGACGTCGTCCACGCGCGCGGCCAGGGGACGATGCTCGACCCCGGCGCCCTGGAGCTTGCCCACCTCGTCGAGGCCCAGCGAGGACGCCCCGACCGTCACGATCAAATCCTGGGACTCGATCGCCGAAAGGAAGTGCTCGCCGTCGGCGCGGAGCGAAGTCTCGAAGGTCCTCTCCGCGGCCTTACGGTCGCCCACGATGAACTCGGCAGTCAAGGGACTATCCACCCGCCCGAAGCGCGTCACCAGCCGCACGGTCGTCGCGCGGCCGGGCAACACCTGGCAAGGACGATCGGGCGGGGTGGTGACCCGGCCGGGCACGCCGTCGCCGTCAGGCACGATCACCGACACCGAACCGGTGAGCATCTCGCTGCCGCCCAACAGCGTCACTTCCACCTGTGTCCACACGCCGGCCTTGTAGCGGTCGGCCAGTCCAACCCGCACGGCAACAATCTTGGGCGGCTGAAGCTGCTGGGCAAACGCGGCCGTGGAAAGCGCCAGACCGGCAGCGAGGACGATGAGATTGCAAATTGCCTTCTTCATGGTTTCCCCGCATCCGGGCAAGTGCAGACGAAGTGGCCGCAGCCGGGGCAGCCCGAACCGTATTTCCGCATCACCGCTTCGGTCAGGTCGACGCCCGCGACGTTGGCGATGGTGGCCAGCCAGGCCAGCACGTCGGCGAACTCGGCCGTCCGCTCTTCGTGCGTTCCCTTGCGGAGCACCGCGGCCAGTTCGCCCACCTCCTCCATCAGCCACATGAACGTGCCATCGACGCCCCGGGCGACGTCCTTCTCGATGTACATCTTGCGGATCAGTTGCTGGAAGTCGGCCAGCGTGATGCCGGGATTCTCGTTTCTCGTCACGGTTTCTCCTGCAAGGTCTTCAACAACAACCGGGGCTGGGGGTCGTTCGGGCAGAGTTCGACGGCCGTTTCGGCCTCCTCGACTGCCTGAGGGTAATTATGGCGTGCGGCCAGGGCTTCTGCCAATACCCTGTGCATGTCGCCGTCTATGACGTTGATTTCTATCGCCTGCCTTGCCCAGTCTTCCGCTGCGGGGTAATCCTTGCGGTCCAGGGCCATTTGCGCCAGCTTTTTCCGTACTGGCAGATCGTCGGCGTCGGCCTTGGCCAGCCGGGCGAGCGTTTCAGCCAGCAGCGGTTGGTTTGCGGAGGCCAAGTAGGCCCGCGCCAAGCCCCTGGTCCATTGCAGATGGATCGGGTCGAGTTTCTCGCCCAACGCGTAGAGGCGGATCGCCTCATCATACTTTTCGGCCTTCAGGTTCAACGAGGCCAGCAGGCCAAGCGTGTTCGGCTCGGGCGCTTTGTTGTCGAGGCACGCTTCGAGCATGGCGACTGCCTCTGGCATCTTTTTTTCCTTCAGCCGCAACCGTGCCAGCACATACGTGGCCAACTGGTGCTTCGGCCGCAGCTTCAGCGCCGCTTGGGCCGCTTCGAGGGCCTCCTTGTCGGCGCCGCGATCCAGGTAGGCGCGGGCCACGGCGGCCGCCGCGTCGGGATCGTCCGGCCGGCCGCGATGCGTCTTCAGCAGTTGGTCGATATCCTCTTCGGGCGGATACTTCAACATCGTAAGCCGGGCCACTTGCTGTTTGAGAAACGCCGTGTAACCCTGCTCAAACTGCTCCTCCGACATGCCGAAGGTGCGCCGGATCGCGTCGCCGGTCGACAATCCTTCCGAGTATGCCGCCAGCATCTTGCGCAAGGATTCCTCGCCGCCGGCAGTGGTCAGCATGTACTCGACGTAAAGCTCGGCCTGGCAGTACGCCATCTGCCAGTCGCCGCTCGACTTCGGCCGCGTGAAGCCGGGGTTCAGCGTTTGCAGGTTGAATAACTCGCCCTTGGGCGCCCGTTGCAGCAGCAACTCGTTCCAAGCCTGCGGCCGCGGGAAACCCTCGCTCCAGACGGCAAGGCCCTCGGTGTACCAGTGGGGGCAGTTGAAATCCGTCTGCTGTAGAGTGATCACGTGGACCAACTCGTGCTTCAATACGCGGGCCCAGTTCAATTCACGGCCGGCCTCGGGCTCGTTGGGCAAGGCCATGCCGATGATCCGGCCGGTGCTGGCGGCCACCGTGCCCAAGTAGGGCAGGCCGATCATCCGCGCGCTGAACCACTGATGCCCGTCGTGCCCCGCGGCCTGGTTGAAAATCTCCACCGGCGTCTTGCTCGGCGGTGTGTAGCCGAACTGCTTGCACAGCCGCGGCAGCACCGCTTCCAAATGCCGGGTGGCGTAACGGGCCAGCAGCCGGTCGCGCTCCCCGTCGTACTTCAGCACGAAACGCCCGGTTTCCAGCGTCTTCATGCCGCTGATGACTTCCAGCACTTCCAGCGAGTTCTTCACCCGCACGTTGAACGGATCGGACTCGAACGCCCGATCGAGGACCTTGCGGGCCTCGGTTTCGCGGCCGGCCAGCATGTAGAGCAGGCCCAGGTGCGCTTCGGGGCCGACCTGTCGCGGCATCAGCCGGATCGCCTCTTGGAGATACGACTCGGCCAAACTTTGCTTGTTGCGATCTTCAAGCTGAGCGGCCAGGGCGAAATAGAACTCGCCGGGGCGGGGATTTCGCTTCGTCGCCTTCTCCACAAGCCGCGCGAAGCGCGAACCGTCGCCCGGCTTGGACGGACCGTCCAAGAGCAAATAACAGGCAGCCATGCGGCCGAGCGTCTCGTCGTCGATCGGGCACAGCGGCAAAGCCTTTTCATCGAGTAGCGCCAGTGTCTCGCGGACCTGAAAGTTCGCCCAGAGAAGGTCGGCCTTCACCAGCCAGGCGTCGAGCAGCCGCGGGTTGATCTCCAGCGCCCGTGCGACGGCAGCCTCGGCCTTTGTGATGTCGTGCGCTTCCATCGCCAGCGCCGCCAGTGCGGCGTGGACCTCGGCCGCGTTGGGGTTCACTTCCAAGGCGGCCTGCAACTCGCGGGCGGCGTCGCCCTGGTTGTGCTTCTCCAGGAACAGCATGCCCGCCTCGAAATGGGCTGGCCAATAGTCGGGCTCCAGCTTCAAGGCATCGGGGTACAACTCGTTGACCAGAAAATGGAACTGATCGGCCTGGCGGTTCCATCGCGCCGACTGGGCCGCCGCCAGCCCGATCCAGCGCAGCGATTCGGCTTGTTGCACGTCATGATCGTTGTAGTAGCGAATCAACCAGCGGCAGCCGCTCTCGGCCTGATCGAAGCGGCCTGCAACGCGATCCAACTCGGCGAGAATCCAGCGGGCCGACAATTGCCGCCGATCGAGGCCGATCGCTTCGTCGGCCCGTTTCTTCGCCTCGTCCACGTCTCCCCGTTGGAAAGCCATCGCGGCCAACTCGGCGGACACGTCGGCGTGACGGTCTGGAAAGGCGGCCAGCGTCTTGACTGCCTGGTCGTCCTTCCCTTCGGCTGCCAGAGTGCGCGCGAGGCCAACAGCCGCTGCCGGATCTTTTTTGGCCAGCGGCGCAAACTGCTCAGCCGCCTCGGCATACTTGCCGCGCAGCAACAGCTTCCGGGCCTCGGGCAGATTGCCATTGCCGGCCCATGCCGTTACTGGCAAAGCAAGAATCGCCAGCAAGGAAGCGAGGTTTCTGAACATGGAGTCTACCTTACCCCAATCCGGACGTTTCTTCAACCGCCCGCCCCCCCTTTGACAACCGCCTGCGGAGGCCATATTATGCCGCACGGGACGCCGACGCGCAGCGTTGGTCGGCGGTGGTCGGCGGCCGCTATTGATTCTCAGATAACGAATGCAATCTCCGTTTAGCGGCCGACGGCACGTCGGCCCGTGTTCGGCCGCAAGCCGCCGTGCCGGCGGCTGCTAAACGTGTTGCATTGTTTTCCTGACGCTCAATAAACGGGGAAAATCACTGACGCGAATCCGTCGCGCCGCGTGGACGCGGCGGCTAAACGGTGCAACTCCTTAATCCGTAGCCCCCAATCCCTAATCCCTATTATGAAACCCGAAATCACCTACGACGACTTCGCCAAGCTCGACCTCCGCATCGCCACTGTCCTTTCGGCTCGGGAACATCCCAACGCCGACAAGCTGATGCTGCTGCAGATCAAAGTTGGCGACGTGGAAAAGCAGATTGTGGCCGGCATCCGCGGGCACTACACGGCCGAGCAGCTTGTCGGCCGGCAGATCGTGGTGGTCAACAACCTCCAGGAGGCCATGCTGCGGGGCGAGGAGTCGCACGGCATGTTGTTGGCCGCCAGCGACGCCGGCGCCGTGGTGTTGCTGCGTCCCGACCGGCAATGCGAGGCCGGAGCGCTGGTGAAGTAGCAGGGGACAGGGATCAGGGGTCAGGGGGAGTAAGTACTCCGTGGTTTCCCTGACCCCTGATCCCTGACCCCTGATCCCTCTTCCAGCAGCCACTCCACCACCGCCACCAATCCATCTTCATCATGGCCGGGAGCAATGCGGTCGGCGGCGGCCTTGACCTCCGGCAGGGCGTTGCCCATCGCCACGCCCAAACCCGCCGCGCGAATCATCGGAATGTCGTTCACGTCGTCGCCCACGGCGCAGATCTCCGACTCGTCGATGCCCCAATCCTTGGCCAGTTGTCGAATCGCCGACCACTTCGTCACCCCGGCCGGCGAAATCTCGATTAAGAATCCCGTATAGCGCGGAGGGTGCAGCACGTGGGTATGCAGCTTGCCCGGCATCTCGCGCTGGAGCACCGTCTCTAATTCCTGCATTTGCACCAGCGTGCCGACGACAAAACCGCCAAAGACATCCGGCGGAGGGTTCTTCATAAGTTCCGGCCAGAGCTGGCCGCGGCCGGGATTCATTCTCAGATAGTAGGCCAGTTCCGGCGTCCGCGCCTCATGGCTGGCGTGATAATAATCGAACCCTTCGGCAAACGTATCGGCGCAAAGCACCGGGTCGTAGCCGCAGCGGTCGACTAGCGCCAGCGCGTCCAATAGTACCTGCGGCTGGAAACGGGCTTGGTAGAGCGTGCGGTGATCGAGCGGGTCTTTGACCAGCGCCCCGCTGGCGGTGACCAGCGGCACGTCGATGCCCAGCGGCTCGACCAGCGGCAGGGCGTGGCTGTATCGGCGGCCAGTGGCCAGCACGACGCGGAGACCCGCCTCGCCCGCCCGAACCAGCGCCGCCCGCGTGCCGGGCGTCAACTCGTCGCGGCTATTGACCAGCGTGCCGTCGATGTCAATGGCAAGTAGGCGGTACATCGGGTGATTGAGGGGGGCGATAGTTAGGCCGTTAGTTTCTGCCAGAATTGTCTGGGCGACACGATCTTGATGCCTGAGAAGTCCCCGAGGTTCTGTAATTCCTTGTCGCCCGTGACAACAACGTCTGCGCCACCACTTTGGGCGGTTGCCAAGATGCCGAGATCGTCTTTGTCCTTGAGGTTGACCTGCGGCAGATCGCCTGGTTTGGAGAGAATAGCATCTTGTTGAAGCAACCAGACGAAACTATTGATCAAGTCTCTCGGCATGCCGAACTTGCGCTGGAGAATTCGCCGAAGCTCAGAGAATATCTGAGAACACACCACCAATTCGTGCTTGGCAAGCACTTCCCGCAAGACATCCGCACAAAGGCCCCGCGTGGTGGCAGCGCTGGCCAAGACGTTTGTGTCGAGCAATACCCTCATGAGACATCGCGAAATACGTCTTCATCAGTCAAGTATCCGCGGGCCTCGGCAAAAGGCATCATCTGTCGCCGCAGCGACTCGAACTGGCTAATGCGCAACTGTCGTCGAAGGGCTTCTCTAGCAATCTCGCTGCGGTTCTTGCCCGACTGCCGGGCCACCTTCGTCAGGAGCTTGTTCAGGTCTTCGTTTAGTCGGATTGTGAGGGTTGTCGTCTTCATGTATTACATTGTACTGCGCACGTCATTGCGAGTCAACCCAGTTTCGGGCTAACGCTCCGGTTCACTGCTGAATCCACTCTCCACTTGCCCGGCCAACTGTTCCGCCGCGCAGCGCTGTTCGCGTTCCAAATATCCGCGGCCCTGGCGAATGCCGATATGATCCCAGGGCAGGGCGGCGTCGGCGGGGCAGGGGACGTGCAGCGTTTTTTCCACGTCGATGCCGGCGTCGGCCAACGCCTGCCACCATAGCCCCGGCTGCAACTTCTCCGCCCAGGCATCGAACCGGGCGCCGCGCCGCCAGGCCAGTTCGATCGCCTCGCCCACCCGCCGGCCGCCGCGGCACATCACGCCCTCCAGCAGGCTCGTCTCCACGTCGTGGCACTTCAACTGCACGCTCCGCAGCCGCTTTCGCTGGTAGAGGAACTCGTGCGCCCAGCGGAAGTATTCGCGCCGCTGCATGGCGTTCCATTGGTACGGCGTCTGCGGCTTGGGCACGAAGTTCGACACGTTGGCCACCACCGTGGCCAACTGGCCGCCGACCTCTTTGCCCAGCCGCGAGATCGTCTCCGACATCTCGATGATGCCCTCCAGGTCGGTTTCGCGTTCGCCCGGCAAGCCGCACATAAAGTATAGTTTCACCCTCGAAATGCCGTTCTCAAACGCCTTGCGGCAACCGGCGTACAGGTCCTCGTTGGCGATCGGCTTGCCGATCTGGCGGCGCATGTCGTCCCGGGCGGTTTCCGGGGCCAAGGTCAAACTGCAGTGGCGGTCGGTGTTCATCAACGCGCCCACGAACCGCAATTGCTCATTGATCCGCAGGCTCGGCAGGGCGATGCTCACTCCCAGCGGGCGAAACGTCTCTTGGAGCCGCCGCAGCAACTCGTCGAACTCGGGATAATCGCTGGTCGAGAGCGACAGCAGCGAGATCTCGTTGTAGCCCGTGCTGTGATACTGCTCCATGGCCGCCTGCAAGATGCTGTCGACCTTGCGAAATCGCAACGGCCGCTTGATCGTGGTGCTTTGGCAGAAGCGGCACTTGCCCGGACAGCCGCGCATGATCTCGATGGCGATGCGATCCTGCACGCATTCGACGTACGGCACGACCGGTGTACGCGGCGGCGGGAAGGCCTCCAAATCGGCCACCACGGCGGGCTCGATGCAAGTGGGCACGCCGTCGCGTATCGGCCGAACCGCCGCCGGCCGACCGTCGCCGTCGAACTCGGGCCGGTAGAACCGCGGCACGTAGACATACGGCAGCCGCGCAGCCATTTCGGCCAACGCCGCCTCCCGATCACACTTGTCATCCTCACATCTGTCATCCTGAGCGAAGCGAAGGATCTCCGCCAAGTTCACGCCAGATCCTTCGCTTCGCTCAGGATGACAATCGCTGCGCTCAGGATGACAACTCCTTCGACCGCCCCTCAATTCTATCCACAAGTCGCACACTTCCGGCAAGGCTTCTTCGCCGTCGCCGATGACGAACAGGTCGATGAACCGGGCCATCGGCTCGGGATTCACCGCGCCAGGCCCGCCGGCGATCACCAGCGGGTGTTGGCCGGTCCGCTCTTCGGCGGCCAGCGGGATGCCGCCCAGGTCGAGCATCGTCAGTACGTTGCTGTGGCACAGATCGTATTGCAGGGTGAAGCCCAATACGTCGAATTCGGCCAGCGGGGTGAAAGTTTCCAGGCTATACAGCGGCAGGCGATGCTCGCGAAGCAACTGCTCCATGTCGGCCAGCGGCGTGAACGCCCGCTCGCACGCCCAGTCGTCGCGGCCGTTCATCACGTCGTAGAGCACTTGCAGCCCGTGGTGGCTCATGCCGATCGTGTAGGCGTCGGGAAAGGCGAGGCAAAGCGTGTGCGGAAAAGGGGACTGGTCCAATTTGTGCGGAGCACCCGACGGACCGTTCCGGCAAATTGGACCTGTCCCCTTTTCCGCTCCCCGGTGGTCCTTGCGGACGGCGTTCCACTCGCCACCGATGTACTGCGCCGGCGTTTGCACGCAGGGCAACAGGCGATCGACGACGATATCCTTCAGAGAATGGTTCAACATGCTTCGATTATCGCAGAACCGCCCGCCGGAAAACAGGGCCGCCGACTTGGGTGTGCGACAAAATTGTCTGGCGTGAGCGCAGAGCAGTAGGTCCCGCCTGCCGGGCGGGACCTACTGCCAGAACATCTGGCCGCCCATTTTTCCTCTAGAAATTGGGCCAGCCGGCGTGCTATGATCAGACTGCCCACACTAGCACGCGGAAGCATGACGGGTGAATGATGAGTGGCCGACGGAAACCGGGCGACGGAAGAGAATTGGAAAAACCGAGCTCCTGTTGACCAACATCTTGCCGAGATTCGGCGAGTGGTCGGGCAATCCTGCAAGGATGTTGCATTTTGCCCAGTATATGCGTCCCTTTAACTTTCCAGTGGCACGGCGGGGGATTGCCAACCGTTCTGCTGTTATGTATACTATCGGCAGTTCCAATGGGCCGATTCGTCCACGCCGAAGCGCGGCAATGCAATAAATCCGGGACGGAAGCAAACAAAACCTGAATTGCGTATACTGTCCCCGGAATTATCACGTCAAAATTACTCAAACAACCATAAACGGTGCGTGTCCCCGGAATACGCACGGCTGTGGTTGTTACGAACTCGTTACACGATCGCTCCGATTCCAGGGCTATAATGGGCAGCTAGGAGTGAGCGTCCGAATGACCCGTATTGGAGAGGTGATGACATGAACACGTTACTGTTTGTCGTAATCAGTCTGGCAAACTCGTTGCCCAGCGCCGTGCCAGCCGAGAAGGGATCGCAGGCCGAGCGGATCATTGCCGAGTATTTGGCGATGCCGCAGCCGGAGGAGGATCGGTTGGGCGAGGCGTACCAGGCGCGCTGGAAGGTGCTGGTGCAACTCAAGGCCGTGCCGGATGAGGCGGTGTCGGCGGTGCGGCGGATTCTGGCCGACGTGAAGAATCCACGGCAGCGGCAGGAACTGGCCGCCAGCGTGGCGGACCAGATTCACACGAAGGAGGCCGCAGTACTGTTGCGCGATCTGCTCAAGGACGGTGACGCGAAGGTGCGCGGCAAGGCGATCCACGGCTTGCGCACGATGTCCCGGCGGACCGATCGCTCGGGCGGCAAGCGCGTCCAGCGGGGCGAGGAATTTGCGCCCAAGGTGGAGGGGCTGGTGCCCTGCCTGATCGAAGCGGCGGATGACAAGGCGGAACAGAACCGCGTCAGCGCCCTGTACGCCCTAGCCAACGCCCGTGACCCGGCGGCCGTGGCCGAGTTGCGCCGCCGGCTGCAGGACCCGAGCGACCGCGTGCGCCTGTATGCGGCATGCTTTCTCACGGAATTCCAAGATGCGAGCGGATTGCCGGAGATCCGCGCCGCGCTTCAGCGGCTGTGCAAACAGAAGCCCCAGAGCAACCTCCACTACTATTGGGAAGCCGAGATCCTCTTGGCCTCGCTGGAGCGGATTACCGGGAAGAGTTTCGGCGAGATCCCCATGCTCCCGGAACTGTGTAGCGACGGGAGGAAGGGCGCCGAGTACGTACAGCGTTACGGCGAGCTATTACGCACTTGGGCGCAATGGTGGGCATGGGAACCCAGTGGGATGAAGTGAACATTGCCCAGGTATTCAGCCCAGCACGACCCGCAAGGATGTATACCGAAGGGGTCGGTGCGTAGATTCTAGTGTTATTGGTATTCTGGGACAAATGGCCAGACTGTCCCGGTTCGACACTAGAATCTACGGACCGACCCCTTCTATGGATCGCTTTTCGTCAAGCCCCGTATTCAAGTTTTCCTTTTGGGGTACAATGGCAGTGCCTGATGACACGGAGTTGGGCTCTGCTGGAGAGCAACCCAACAAGGGATAACCAGGTCAGGGCGGGTGAATGATCCGGAAGGGTCTCGGCTGTAAACTGCGGCCGAGACCCATCTTTGCAAGTCCCATTCATTTGCCCTGGACTACCTCTGAAAACTCGTTCTTTCCGCA
>Ga0315287_10005367_pt1 | contig 12630 bp, 7 predicted proteins | sample YL17G11_0_MG_FD_205037 | JGI IMG/M metagenome (GOLD analysis project Ga0315287, IMG submission 205037) | Sediment microbial communities from Yellowstone Lake, YNP, Wyoming, USA - YL17G11_0 | ecosystem: Environmental > Aquatic > Freshwater > Lake > Sediment | place: USA: Wyoming | collected...
CTTCGCCGCGGCGTTCGCCGCGACCGACGCCGGCGCGGACACCGACAAGGACGGCCGCGTCTCAGTACTCGAAGCGTTTCTCTGGGCCCGCGCGCGCACGGTCGACTCCTACAACCGCGACGGCCAGCTGCTCACCGAGCACGCCGTGCTCGACGACAACGGCGACGGCAAAGGCACCGACGCGCCCGGCCAGCCCGGAGGCGACGGCGCCATGGCGCGGACGCTGTTCCTCTCGGCGGCGTCCAGTTTGCGACCGGCCGGCGATCAGGCCGACCCCGAACTGCGCGCGCTGGTCGCCGAGCGCGACGGCATCGAGGCGAAGATCGCCACGCTGAAGGCCGCGAAGGACAAGACCGCTCCGGAGACGTACGAACGGGATCTCGAACAGATGCTCATCGATCTGGCGCGCGTGAACCGCCGCATCAGGGAGAAGCAGAAATGAGAACGCCCCTCGCCGCGGCGCTGGCCGTATTCGCCCTGGCCGCCGCCGCCGTGCTCGCGGCGCAGTCGCAGCAGAACCCGCCCGTACGGCTGCCGTCGGTCACGTTTGGCTCCGGAAACGAACAGCCGCCGCAACTGCCGTCGTCGCCCCGCGGGCGGGCCGACTCGTTTCAGCCGGGGTCCTTTCAGCAGGGCCGGGGGGGCGGCCGCTTCGGGCAGCTCGAGCGCCCCGAGGCGGCGGACCTGGAGCCCGGCCAGGTGCCGTACGACGGCCGGTTCGTCTTCGCGCGGCTGCGCTACACCGAGGGCGTATCGTCCGACGATCTCGGCGGCGGCCGGATGTTCGGCCGCCGCGGCGGCCGCGGGCAGGGCCCGCCGTGGTCACACGACTACCCGCGCGCCGAGCGCAACTTCATGAAGATCCTCGGAGAGATCACGACGCTCGACCCGTACATCGGCCCGGCGGGCGGCGCCATTGTCGACATCGGCTCGAAGGACCTGTTCAACTACCCGGTCACGTACATGGCGGAAGCCGGGTACTGGACGCAGACCGACGCGGAGGTCGCAAACCTGCGCGCCTACCTGCTCAAGGGCGGCTTCATGATCTTCGACGACTTCCGGGGCGGCGACTGGACGAACTTCGACGTCCAGATGCGGCGCGTGCTCCCGGACGTCCGGATGGTCGAGCTCGACCTGTCGCACCCGGTCTTCCACTCGTTCTTCGACATCACGACGCTCGAGTTCAAGCAGTACTACGATCGCGACAAGCCGCTCTTCATCGGCGCGTTCCTCGACAACGACCCGACAAAGCGGCTGCTGTTCGTCGCGAACTACAACAACGACGTCGGCGAGTACTGGGAGTATTCGGACACGGGCTGGACGCCGATCGACCTCTCGAACGAGGCGTACAAGCTCGGCGTGAACTACATCATCTACGGGCTGACGCACTAGGGGCGGGATTCGGGGTTTGGGATTCGGGATTCGGGCGAGAGGGTGACCGCGTTACGTCGCGCAGCAAACCATGCGAGCGCGGCGATCGCGGTCGCATGACAAATGCGACGGAGGGACCGACGGCCGCGTGGGGTGACGAAGTGGGGCCCCGCGCGACAACGGACCGTCCGTCGACGCTGACCCCGCGGACAACGTGCCACTGGCGCGTTGTCAGTCGACTTAGCGCCGGATTGGAGGCGCCAAGTCGAAAGCGGGGCCCCTGTCCGCCGCGTCGAGCGGTTTGCAGCGCGACGTGACGCGGGCGCCCGAGAGACGGACGGATGAGACGCAGGGAGAACATCGTGACACCAAACGACAGCGTGAATATCGCGACCCAACTCGACTCCTCAGACGATGTGGCGCTAGCAGGACAGCTGACGGCGCGCCGCGAGCGGATGCTCGCCGAGCTCGGCAAGATCATCGTGGGCCAGTCGGCCGTCATCGAGCAGGTGCTGCTCACGCTGCTGGTCGGCGGCAACAGCCTCATTGTCGGCGTCCCCGGCCTGGCCAAGACGCTGCTCATCCGCACGATGGCCGACGTGCTGGATCTGAAGTTCTCGCGCATCCAGTTCACGCCGGACCTGATGCCGTCCGACATCACGGGCACGGACATCATCCAGGACGACCCCCAGACCGGGAAGCGCCACATGGTGTTCTCGCCGGGGCCGGTCTTCACCAACGTGCTGCTGGCCGACGAGATCAACCGCACGCCGCCCAAGACGCAGTCGGCGCTGCTCGAGGCGATGCAGGAGCACCGGGTCACCATCCAGGGCCGCACCTACACGCTTGACGAGCCGTTCCACGTGTTCGCCACGCAGAACCCCATCGAACTCGAGGGCACGTACCCCCTGCCCGAGGCCCAGCTCGACCGCTTCATGTTCCACATCGTCATCGACCACCCGCCCGAGGACGAGGAGCTCGAGGTGCTGCGATCGACGACGGCGATCCAGGATGCGCGCGTCGAGCGGGCCGTCACCGGGGCCGAGTTGCTCGCGTTCCAGCGGCTCGTCCGGCGCGTGCCGGTGTCCGATCCGGTGATGCGCTACGCGCTGAGCCTGGTCCGGTCGAGCCGGAAGCACGCGACGGGCACGCTGGACTTCGTCCAGAAGTGGGTCGCGTACGGCGCCAGCGTGCGCGCGGCGCAGTACCTGGTGCTGGGCGCCAAGGCCCGCGCGCTCACGCACGGCCGCTACCACGTGTCGTTCGAGGACGTGCGGGCGCTGGCGCACCCGGTGATGCGCCACCGCGTGCTCACCAACTTCCACGCCGAGTCGGAAGGCGTGACGACCGACCAGATCATCGACAAGCTGCTGGCGGCCGTGCCGGTGCCGAAGTCGGGGATGTAGCGATGGAACGCCGGGACACGCGGGTCTCGATGCGCGGCGCCCAGTTCGTGGATCCGTCCGCCCTGGCGCGGATCCGCAACCTGGAACTGCTGGCGCGCACCGTCGTGGACGGCTTCATCAACGGCCTGCACCGCGCGCCGCATCTCGGCTTCTCCCTCGATTTCGCCGAACACCGCGGCTACGAGCCCGGCGACGATCTGCGCCGCGTGGACTGGCGCGTGTTCGCGCGCACCGATCGCTACTACGTCAAGCAGTTCGAGGCGGACTCGAACGCGAACCTCGTCGTCGCGCTCGACGTGTCCTCGTCGATGCGCTACGCCAGCCGCGGCATCACGAAGCTGGACTACGGGCGCTTCCTTGCGGCCTCGCTGCTGTACTTCTCGCACCGGCAGCGCGACCGGGTCGGCCTGGTCACCTTCGACACGGAGATTCGGGAGTACGTGCCGCCCTCCGCCCGCCATCTCGAGTTCGGCCTCTACGCGCTTGACCGCGTCGCCGACGGCCGGCCCGGCGCGCTGGCGCCGCCGATGCTGCGGCTGACCGAGCGCCTCGTCCGCCGCGGCATCATCGTCGTCATCTCGGACTTCTACGACGCGCCGGAGGCGATCGCCAATGCCGTGCGCCCGCTGCGGTACCGGGGCCACGACGTGATCGTCTGCCATGTGCTGGACCCGGCCGAGCTCGACTTCCCGTTCACCGAGGCGTCGAGCTTCGAGGATCTCGAGACGGGCGACCGCATGCCGATCGTGCCGGCGTCCGTGCGCGAGCAGTACCAGGCGCTGGTCCGCCAGCACACCGAGGCGCTCGGCCGCCTCTTCACCGACAGCCGGATCGACTACGCGCTGTTCAATACCGCTGTGCCGCTCGATCACGCCCTGTTCCACTACCTCTCGGCGCGCGAGCGCCTGAGCCGGGCCCGCTGATGTCGTTCCTGGCGCCCGCGTTGCTCGCCGCCCTGCTGGCCATCGCGATCCCGATCGTGGTGCACCTGGTTCAGCGCGAGCGCCGCACCGTCGTGGCCTTTCCGTCGCTGATGTTCCTGCGGCGGATCCCGAACCAGTCCGTGAAGCGCCGCGCCATCCGGCACTGGCCGCTGCTCGCGCTGCGCATCCTCGCGCTCGCGCTCATCGCGCTCGCCTTCGCGCGCCCGTTCCTGCCGACCGGCGCCCTGTCGGCCGCCGCCGGCGGCGCGCGGCAGGTCGTCGTCCTGCTCGACACGTCCGCCAGCATGGGCTACGCCGGGCACTGGGCCCGGGCGCAGGAGGAGGCGCGCCGACGTATCCGCAGCCTCGGCGCCGGCGATGGCGCCGCCGTCGCGTTCTTCGCCACCGACGTCGAGATCGGCGCGCGTTCGGAGGCCGGCCCGGCGGCGCTCATCGGGGCGATCGATCGCGCGAGGCCAGGCTCCGGCATCACCCGCTACGGCCCGGCCCTGCGCGCGGCGGCAGGCCTGCTCGAGTCGGCGGCGGCCTCGCGTCGCGAAATCGTGCTCATCTCGGACTTCCAGAAGTCCGGATGGGACGCCGCGCAGGACGTCAAACTGCCCGCCGGCGTGACGCTGACGACGGTGTCGGTCGCCGAGCCGTCCACGTCCAACGCCGCGCTGGTCGGCCTGACGCTCGCGCAGCAGGCCGGCCCGAAGGGCGTGATCGTGAGCGCCACGGCGCGCATCGTGAACCACGCCGCGCAGCCGGCAGCCGATCGCGCGATCACGCTCGATGTCGACGGGCACCGCGTGGATGCCCGCCGCGTCGCGCTGGCCCCGGGCGCGACGACGGTGGCCTTTGCGCCGTTCGCCCTCGGCGGGCGCGTCGCGCGCGTGACCGCGCGCCTGGCGCCAGACGCGCTGCCGGCCGACGACGTGTTCCACGCGGTCGTCACGGCCGGCGGACACGTGCCCGTGCTCATCATCGAGAGCGCCAACCCGTCGCCGGACGCGAGCCTGTATCTGATGCGCTCGCTCGATGTCGCCGCGGCGCCGGGCTTCGCGACGCGCCTCGCCCGCACCGATCGCGTCACGCCGGAAGACCTCGCCGCCGCGGCCGTCATCGTCCTGAACGACGCGCGTCCGCCGTCCGGGGCGGCAGGCCGCGCGCTGGCCTCCGCCGTCAACGCCGGCGCGGGCCTCCTGGTGGTGCTCGGTGAGCGCAGCGCGTGGGCCGGTGACGATCCCGACCTGCTGCCCGGCCGGCTCGGCGCGCCCGTCGACCGATCCGGGACCAGCGGCGGCACGCTCGGGTATGTCGATCTCAGCCACCCGGCGTTCGAGATCTTCAGTTCGCCGCGCAGCGGCGATCTCACCGCCGCGCGCATCTTCCGCTACCGTGCGATCACCGCGTCCGGCAAGGTGCTCGCGCGGTTCGACGATGGCGCGGTGGCCGTGGCGGAACGGAAGGTCGGCCGCGGCACGGTCATCGTGTGGACGTCGACGTTCGACAGTTACTGGAACGACCTGCCCCTCAAGCCGGTGTTCGTGCCGCTGGTCCACCAGGTCATGCAGCACCTCGGCCGCTATGTCGAGCCGCGGCCCTGGTACACCGTGGGCGATACCTACGATCCGGCGGACGCGCCGCCGGTGGGGCCCGCGCGCCGGCCCGCCGCGGATGGCGCCTTCACCGTGCTGGCGCCGTCGGGCCGGACAGTCGAGCCGGTGCCGGGTGCGGGCACGCACATCGTGCCGCTCTCCGAGGCCGGCTTCTACGAGATCAGGCCGGCCGCGGCCGGAGGCGACCCGATTGTCGTGGCCGTCAACGGCGCGGCCGGGGAGTCGGACCTGTCGCCGATCGATCCCGCCGAACTGGCGGCGAGCGTCAGCGCGGCCGCGGGCGCGCCCGGTGCGGGGACCGGGCACGAGATCACCGTCGAGGAGGGCGAACGCCGCCAGTCGCTCTGGTGGTATCTTCTCGTCACCGGGCTCCTGCTTCTTGTCATCGAGGCCGCGGTCGCCAGCCGGCTGCCGAGGATTGCGTAATGTCCCACCACGACGACCTGCTGCAGATCATTCGGGACGTCCGGTCGCGCTGGCGCTGGAAAGTGGTGCTGCGCAGCGTCACGGTGCTCGTCGGCGCGGCGCTGCTGGCGTTGCTCGCCGCGGCGTACGGCCTCGAGCAGTTCCGCTTCAGCCCCGCGTCCATCATCGCGTTTCGCGTCGTGATGTACGTGGTGCTCGTGTCGCTCGGCTGGTTCTTCTTCGTGCGGCCGCTGGGCCGCCGCGTCAGCGACCAGCAGGTGGCGCTCTATCTCGAGGAGCACGAGCCGTCGCTGCAGGAGATCCTGTTGAGTGCCGTCGATGTCGGGGCGCCCGGCCGGGCGATCGAGCGGACCGGCGAGTCGGCGGGGCTGCTGCGCCAACTGGTGGCGTCGGCCGTCGAGCGCTGCCAGGCCTCGGACCTTGGCCGCGGCCTCGAGCGCGAGAGCCTCCGCACGTCGCTCGCCGCCCTGGGCGCGATCGCGCTGGTCGCCGCGCTGGTGTTCGGCCTCGGGCCGGCTTACCTGCGCCAGGGGGCGTTCGCCGTGCTCGTGCCCGTCACGGGCGCCGAAGGAGCCAGCCCGTACCGCATCGACGTGACGCCAGGGAGCACCACCATCGCGCGCGGCGCGGACGTGTCGATCGCGGCCCGGCTGAGCGGGTTCACCTCCACCGAGGTCGACCTCTTCACGCGGGCCACCAGCGGCGCCCCGTTCGAGCGCACGCCCATGGTGGCGCCGCCCGACGCCGGCCCGTTCGAAAGCACGATGTTCCGCGTCAAGGAGTCGTTCGAGTACTTCGTGCAGTCCGCGGGCGTGCGCTCGCCGATCTTCAGGATCGAGGCCGCCGCGCTGCCGTTCGTCGAACGGATGGAGATGGAGTTCGTCTACCCGGCCTACACCGGGATGGCCCCGCGGATGGTCGACCAGGGCGGCGACATCGCCGCGCTGCGCGGCACCACGGTCCGCCTGCGCGTGCACGCGACGATGCCGACAAAGGCCGGGCGCATCGTGCGCGACGAGAAGGAGATGGTGCCGCTGACGGTGAATGCCGACGGCACGCTCTCGGCGAGCTTCCAGGTGAAGGCCGACGGCCTCTACCGCATCGACCTCGCCAGCCCCGTCGGCACGCTGGTCACCGCGTCGCCGCAGTACACGATCGACGTGCTGACCGACGAGGCCCCGTCGGTCGCGTTCTCGAAGCCAGGGCGCGACCTGCGGGCGACCAGCCTGGACGAGATCTTCGTCGAGGCCGGCGCCGCCGACGACTACGGCATCAGGCAGCTGGACCTGATCTATGCCGTGAACGGCGGGCCCGAGCGCCAGGCACGGCTCATCGGCCCTGGGCCCGCGCCGCGATCCGAGGTGTCGGCGGGCCACACGTTCTTCCTCGAGGAGCTCAACCTGCAGCCGGGCGACGTCGTGTCCTACTACGCCCGCGCGGCCGACAACGACGAGGTCAGCGGGTCGAAGAGCGTGACCAGCGACATCTTCTTCCTGCAGATCCAGCCGTTCCGCAAGGACTACCGCGCTGCGGAGAGCCAGGAGGGCGGGCAGCAGGCCGGCCAGCAGGCGGGCGGGCAGGGCAACGATCCGTCCGCCCTCTCGGAGCAGCAGCGCCGTATCGTGTCGGGCACCTTCAACGTGGTCCGCGATCGCGCGAAGGCGGGGGAGGACAAGTTCCGCCAGGACGTCGTCTTCCTGGCGCTGACCCAGGGACAACTGCGCGAGCGCGCCGAGGCGCTCGCCGTGCAGATCAAGGCGCGCGTGGCTCAGGCCGATCCGACGATGGTGAAGATCGCCGGGGCGCTCGAGGACGCGGCAAAGGCGATGCAGGGCGCGGAGCAGCGGCTGCAGGCGCGCGACCCGAAGGCCGCGCTGCCGGGCGAGCAGCAGGCGCTGGCGAACCTGCAGCGGGCCGAGGAGGCCTACCGCGACGTGCGCGTGCGCATGAGCCGGCAGCAGGGCGGCGGGGGCGGCGGCGGCGGGCAGCAGTCGGCGGCGGCCGAGGAGCTGGCGAATCTGTTCCAACTCGAGATGGACAAGCTGCGCAACCAGTATGAGACGGTGCAGCGCAGCCAGCAGCAGACCGCCGACACGAAGGTCGACGAGATGCTCGAGCGGTTGAAGGAGCTGGCGCGGCGGCAGGAGCAGGAGGCGGAGCGGCAACGCCAGATGGCCGGCAACCGCCAGGCCGGGGGCAGCGCCGCGAGCGCGCGGCAGCGGCAGCTCGCGGACGAGACCGAGGAGGCCGCGCGCCAGCTCGAGCGGTTGTCGCGTGAGGACGACCGGCAGGATCTGGGGCAGATGGCGCGCGACCTGCGGTCGGCGGCCGACGCGATGCGGCGGGCGGCAGCCAGCGGCGATGCCGCGGCCTTCAGCGAGGCGCGGGCGGCCGCGGATCGGCTCTCGCGGGCGCGCGACGGCCTCGAGCAGCAGCGCACCGACCGCATGGCGCGCGATATCGACAACGCCCTGTCACGCACGCGCCGGCTGGCGAACGAGCAGAAGGCCATCGAGCGCGAGGTGCGTTCGCTCGACAAGGCCGGCGCCGCCCGCGGGGAGCAGGTGCAGCAACTCCAGCAGCGCAAGGAAGCCGAGGTCGCGGAAGTCGCCGACCTCGAGAAGCAGCTCGACCGGACGGCCTCCGACTTCCGGCGCGAGCGGCCGCAGGCCGCGCGGAAGGTGCAGGAGGCGGCCGACGCCATCCGTGACGACAAGCTGAAGGAGAAGATCCGCTACTCGCGCGGGCTGGTCCAGGGCGCGCCCGCCGAGACGGCGGCCGGGTTCGAGGAGCAGATTGGCGCCGACATCGCGTCGCTCGAGTCGCGGCTGCGCGAAGCCGCCGCGTCGGCGAATGCGCCGGCGCCGGGCAACCGCGCTGACGCGATGGCCCGCGCCCGCGGTCTCGCGCGCGGCGTCGGATCGATGGAGCAGCGGCTCCGGGATCAGCAACAGGCCCAGGCGCAGGGCCAGCGCGGGGCGCAGGGCGAACAGGCGCGAGGCGGGCAGCAAGGCCAGCCGGGCGGGCAGCCGGGCGGCCGGCAGGGCGACCAGCCTGGCGGCGGGCGTACGAACGACCCCGCCATGCGCCGCGGGGGAGACGGCGCCCCGCGCGGAAACGACGCGGGCGGGTTCGAGCCCAGGCAGTTCCAGCGCGAAGCGCGGGAGCGTCGCACCGAGGCGCAATCGCTGCGCCGGGATCTGCAGGCGCTCGGCGTCGACGTCAAGGACCTCGACGCGGTCATCGCCGCGCTGGCGGCCCTGGACAGCGCGCGCGTCTACACCGACGCCGACGAGATCACGCGCCTGCAGCAGCAACTGGCGCAGACGCTGCAGCGGTTCCAGTTCAACCTGCGGCGGGACCTTGGCGCCGCGGATGCGGAGCAGTTGCTGCTGTCAGGATCGGACGCCGCGCCCGAGCGCTATAGGAAGCAGATTGAGGAGTACTATCGATCTCTGGCGCGCGACCGGAAGAAGTAGCCCGACGGAGCAATGGCCCGAACACGTTATCAGGCAGGAACCGACAGCATTGCGTGGCGGGCGCTGCCGGGCGCGGCCTTGCGCGCGGTGCTGCGCGAAGGCTACACCCGCACCGATGTCCGGCGTGACCTGCTTGCCGGCGCCGTCGTCGGCGTCGTCGCGCTGCCGCTCTCGATGGCGCTCTCGATTGCCGTGGGCGCGCCTCCGCAGAACGGCCTCTACACGGCGATTGTCGCCGGGTTCATCGTGGCGCTGCTCGGCGGATCGCGCACGCAGGTCACCGGGCCCACGGCGGCATTTGTCGTCATCCTCGCGCCCATCTACGCGCGGTTCGGCCTGCCCGGCCTGCTGATCTCGGGGGTGCTGGCGGGCGTCATCCTGATCGCGATGGGCCTGCTGCGCCTGGGCCGGTTCATCGAGTTCATCCCGTACCCGGTGACCACCGGATTTACGGCGGGGATCGGCACCGTCATCGCGGTGATGCAGGTGAAAGACCTGCTCGGCCTGAGGATCGAGGGCAATCCCGAGCACTTCCTCGAGCGTGTCATCGCGATGGCGCGGGCCGCGGATACCGTGGCCTGGCCGGAGGTGACGGTCGGCGCGATGACGCTTGCCGTGCTGCTCGTCTGGCCGCGCCTCGTGCAGCGGGTGCCGGCGCCGCTGGTGGCGCTCCCGGTGGCGGCCGTCTCGGCGCTGCTGCTGCCTCATGTCTGGCACAGCTTCCACGTCGCGACCATCGCCAACACCTTCGAAACGACCGTCCGCCGCGTCGTCATACACGGCATTCCGCCGATGCCGCCGATGCCGCTGCTGCCGTGGTTGGCCACGGGGCACCGCCACGCGTTCCCGCTCGACTTCGACGCTTTCCGGCTGATCCTCCCCGGCGCGTTCACCATTGCGATGCTCGGCGCCATCGAGTCGCTCCTGTCGGCGGTGGTCGCCGATGGGCTCGCGCGCACCAGGCACGATCCCGACGCGGAACTGATCGCGCTGGGCGTCGGCAACGTCGTGGCGCCGTTCTTCGGCGGCATCCCGGCCACCGGCGCGATTGCCCGCACGGCCACCAACGTCCGCGCTGGCGCCCGTTCCCCCATCGCGGCGATGACCCACGCGCTGGTCATCCTGGCGACGATGATCGCCCTCGCCCCGCTGATCGGCTACCTGCCGATGGCGTCGCTGGCGGCGTTGCTGCTGCTGGTCGCGTGGAACATGTCTGAAGTGAAGCACGTGCGGCGGATCCTGCGCGTCGCGCCGACCAGCGACGTCATCGTCCTGCTGACCTGTTACGGGCTCACCGTGTTCTTCGACATGGTGATGGCGGTGTCGGTCGGCGTCGGGCTGGCCGCGCTGCTCTTCATGCGCCGGATGATCGAGGTGGCGGACACGAAGTTGACCGAAGGCGAACACCCCGATCTGTCGAAGCCGCTGCCGACGGGCGTGTTCGTGTACGACATCCTCGGGCCCCTTTTCTTCGGCGCAGCGGAGACGGCGATGGCCGCGCTCAATCAGATCGCCAGCCGGGCCCGTGTCGTCATTCTGCGGATGGAACACGTGCCTGCGATGGATGCCACCGGACTGGTCGCGCTCGAGAGCGCCCTCGAGTCGCTCGCAGCGCAGAAGACGCTCGCGATCTTCACGGGCCTCCGCGCCCAGCCCCGGCAGGTCCTGCAACAGGCCGGGATTGTCGAACGCGAGGGGCGGCTGCTCATCTGCCGCGACATCAACGCGGCCGTCGAGGCCGCTGAGCGCCACGTGGGGCCGAAGATCCCGCCGCGCGCCGACGCCGGATCCAGTTGGCGACCGAGCGGGATGTAGCCCTGGCCGCGCCACGCTCGTGCGCTCGCATCGTGCGCTCGCAACGGCGTGGCAGACGTGGAAGCTGGCTTCAGCCAGCTTCCGTCTGGAGCCGGCTGAAGCCGGCTCCCACGACGGTCAGGCTCCCACGACGGTCAACGGTCCGAGCTATTTGTCGCCGACTCGATCCGCGAGCAGCGCCACGCTGAGCGCGTAGGTGTGGGCGCAGTTGTAGGTGAGCAGCGCCTCGTAGTTCGCGTAGACCAGGAACGCGTGCGTGTCCACGCGCACCAGCGACGCGGGCATGTCGCTGACGGGCAGCGCGGTGCCGTTCTTCTGCCTGACGCCGAGCGCGGCCCAGTCGTGGAGCGGCCTCGCCTCGGTCATCTCGCGCACGGCGCTGCAGCCGCCGGTCATGCGCAGCGGCACGGCCGTCGCGACGCGATCGGCCGAGGCCGCCGGGATCGCCACCTCGCGGCCCCACCGCTGGCCCTTCACCCACCCGCGCTCCTTGAGGTAGTTCGCAATCGACGCCAGCACGTCCGGCGTCGAGGTCCAGATGTCCCGCCGCCGGTCGCCGTCGAAATCCACGGCGTATGTGAGATAGCTCGACGGCATGAACTGCACCTGGCCCATCGCGCCCGCCCAGGACCCCGTGAGCGCGGGGAGGGTGACTTCCCCGCTGTCGAGGATGCGGAGCGCCGCGAAGATCTCCTCGCGGAACATCGTCGCGCGCCGCGTGTCGTACGACAGCGTCGCCAGGGCGGCGATGACGGGGCGCGAACCCGTGAAGCGGCCGAAGTTCGACTCGAGCCCCCAGATCGCGACCATCACCGACGCCGGGACGCCGTACGCCGTCGTCGTCTTTCTCAGGACGGCCGTCTGCGCCTTCGCCGCCGCCTTCGCATCGCGCGTCACGCGGGGCGTCAGCCGGCGTTTCAGGTAGGTGTCGAGCGTCAGGACGAGTTCGGCCTGCGTCCGGTCGCGTTCGACGACGACCGGGAGCCGCTCGACCTTGCCCAGCGCCTCGTCCACGGTCTTCTGGCTGATGCCCCGTGCCAGGGCGTCAGCGCGCAACGCGGCCAGCCACTGGTCGAACGGCGGCTGCGCGGCCTGCTGGGCGGGCTGCGGCGCCTGGATGACCACCGGCGCCTGCGTCGCGCTCACCGGCCGCGACGCGCCAGCCGCGCACATGAGCGCCAGCGCCAGGGCGAAGGAAAGGCGGGATCGTGGAGGCACTCCGTTCATCTTGTCAGATCTCCACCGGGGAGCGGGCAGGAAAGCCCGCCCGGGCACGAACGCGCCGCCCGGCCGGTCCGTCAAACCGGAGTAGACTCGGCGCAGGACCAGGCGCTCTTCGATGGACAAAGCCCGCTACTTCATCGCCGTCCTCATGCTGCTCTCGGTGCCGCCGGCCATCCTCCTGTGGTACGCGATTCACCCGTTCGCCAGGGCCTGGCGGCGGGTCGGCGCTGCCGTCACCTACCTGGTGCTGTCGGTCCTCGCCGTCGGGCTTGGATGGCTGATGTGGCGCTGGCGTGACGTGCTCCTCGGCATCACGGTCGCGGCGTCGGTTGTGGGCGCGCTGATCGCCCGGGCCCGCCGCCGT
>Ga0315287_10005368_pt1 | contig 12630 bp, 10 predicted proteins | sample YL17G11_0_MG_FD_205037 | JGI IMG/M metagenome (GOLD analysis project Ga0315287, IMG submission 205037) | Sediment microbial communities from Yellowstone Lake, YNP, Wyoming, USA - YL17G11_0 | ecosystem: Environmental > Aquatic > Freshwater > Lake > Sediment | place: USA: Wyoming | collected...
ACGAAAACCAACCAAAAATCAACATGATGAAGCTTAAATTAGTGCCATTCGGGCCTGACCTTGACATTTGACTTTTCCATTATGGGCACGGCATCCAGCCTTCGCAGCCGTATCTGCTTTGGCGGAGTAGGCAGCCATGCCCCTACACCAATAAAAAACGCGCCCCGAGTCCATAAGACTCCAAGCGCGCTCCATGTTCAGCCGCGTCATTGCCATCGCTCCCTCCAAAAATGCAAACCTTAAATCCAAGCCCAAACTGCGGCTTTTTTCAGGCTGGTGAAATTTTGGGTCAGGTTTTTCCGCTGACGCTGATGCCCGAACCTGGATGTTTATGCCAGACCCCCCAGTTTTCACCCGCCTTTAAAACAACTTCTTCTAAATTCCAATATGGTTTATAGCAAATTTTGGAAAGGCTGTCAAGCGTTTTTTTGAGAATCGCGACTGATTTGTTCGCCGATCCCGCGGAAGCGCGGGATGTCGGCGCCCCTAAAAATTCTTCTCTGCGTCCTCCGCGTCTCAGCGGTGAAAAAGAATTCTTTGCGGGACACATGTGTCCCTTTGCGCCTTCTTGTCCACCGAAGTTTTAACGGAGGTGGATGCGGTAAAAAATTCTCTGCGTCCTCCGTTTCTGCGGTAAATCCGCCTTCGCTTTTATCTGCGATGGGCGGGCAGAAGATGAAAAAGCTTCCGCCTCCGTTGAAACTACGGCGGACGAGTCGGCGGACAGGTTAGAAGATGTATCTTCTCATTCCGACATTGGTGACGATTCCGAGCAGGAGGAATAGCATAAGGAGGTGGGAGCCGCCGTAGGAAAAGAACGGGAGCGGCACGCCGATGACCGGGAACCATCCGGAGATCATGGCCAGGTTGACCAGGAAGTGCGCGAAGACGACCATGACGGAGCCGAACGCGAGCATCACGCCCAGCTTGTCCTTGGCCTGGCCCGCGATGTATATGCCCCGGTAAAAAATGACCATGAACAGGAGCAGGCTGGGGAACACCCCGAGCAGGAAACCCCATTCCTCGGCCCAGACCGAGAAGGAAAAGTCGGTATGCTGTTCGGGCAGGAACCGAAGCATGTTCTGGGTGCCGCGTTTCCAGCCCTTTCCGAAAAAGCCTCCTGAGCCGATTGCGACTTTTGACTGGAGGATATTGTATCCGGTTCCCATGGGGTCTCTTTCCGGCTCCAGGAAATTAACCACTCTTGCTTTCTGATGGGGCTTGAGCACATACTTCCATCCGATGGGCACGCTGGCCAGGACCAGGACGATGCTGATTATGACCAGCCTTCTCCTCACGCCCATGAAGAGCAATACCCCGGCGCCGAAGATGAGGAATATGAGAGTGGTTCCCATGTCCGGCTCCAGTGCGACCAGGACTGCGGGGACCAGGATCACGGCCAGGGGATAGGCCAGGCCGTATATTCCCATGGCTTTGGGGTTTTCCCTTTTCTGGTAGATGCGCGCGAGCATCAGCACCACCGCGAGCTTGGTGGGCTCGCTGGGCTGGAGATGCATTCCGTGGAACACCAGCCAGGCGCGGGAGTTGTGGATCACGGGTCCGACAAAGAGCACGAGCACGAGGAGCGCGAGACAGAACAGGTAAAATACCACGGCCAGGAACTGGAAGCGGTGGTAATCGATGCTCATGGCCACCACCATTGCAACCAGGCTGATGGCAAACCAGGTAATATGATATTTCCAGGCGCCGCTCGCGCCTCCCGCGCTCCCCAGGTTGACCATGCCCATGATGAACAGGAGCAGGGCCGGGAGCAGGAACACGAGATCGATGTTTTTGAGCAGCTTGCGGTCTATGGAAATGGACATGTTATGCCAATTCTAACACATCAATGGAATGCAAATAAATTCTTTACCGCATCCACCTCCGTTAAAACTTCGGCGGACAAGAAGGCGCAAAGCACGCGAAGAATACAATCTCAAGAGGAGCCGATTTTCTTTTTCAAACCTTAAAATAATGACCCCCTTTGCGTCCTTGCCTACACCGCCGAAGCAGTTCCGGCTGCGAAGGCCGGGCGCGTCTTCGCGGTGAATATATTTTACACCCACATGGCGGCGGCAAAATTAGTTTCAGAAGGTATAAGTCACGCCCACGAACAGCCCGATGAAAATCTCGCGCGATATGTTGAAAAGGACGTTGGCGTCCAGGGTCAGCTTGTCCGCGAGCTTGAACTCGGCGCCGCCCCCGACCGGGACCAGGAAAGTGGTGGTTGACTTGCCTTTGAACAGGTTGTGGACATCGAATTCAATGAAGCCGATCCCGAGCTGGCCGTAAGGGCGGATGATGTTGTTGCCCGGGAGTATCGCGCTGTAGCGGACCTGTCCGGAAACCCCGAAGATGGAATCCTCGTCCATGAACCCGTACTGGAAGAGCGGCCCGACCGCGATGGAATCGGTGACATAGTAATTGACGGCCGCGGTCAGTCCGACCAGGGTGGGGTCGTCAGTGACCCCGACGTTGGCTCCCACCTGCCACCTGCCCTGCCGCTCCTTGAAATTGTCCGCGGCCTGAGCGGAAATGGCCACCAGCCCCACAATCAACGCCAATAAGAGCTTCCGCATTTTCAACCTCCTTTTCAAAAAATCCTGATTTTCAGCCAAATGCCGGCATCCAGAATAAAACTATCCCTCAGTGTATCATAAGTCAGGTAGGTTGTGCCATCGGGGTTGATGGTAACGGTCTTCTCCAGCCTTTCCCCGAGCGGGAGGTAATAGGGCTGGGCGTAGGCGCCCACTGAAATCCAAGGCCGGATCGGATATTCGACATCAGCGAGAAGGTAGTAGATCATGCCCTGTCCGGAGCGGTTCTTGAACTTTTTAGCGTTGATGTTCCAGACTTCATAGCCCACTCCGGCTCCGAAGCCGAAATCGAGCAGGAAGTCCCACTGCGGCTGGTAGCGGACCCCGACCACGCCAGAATACATGTTCCAACTGGGATGGTCGGTCGTGTTGGGAAGCCCGGATTGGATCACATTGACCGTGTATCTTGACTGGAGATAAGAGACGCCGATGTCCACGGTGGAGGTATCGTTCATCCAGTAGCTGTACCAGAGTGAAAAAGAGTAAATGTCCTGGAGCCGGCTGAAGTCGCCTAAGCCGAACCCGTAAGCTCCCCCCGCGTTCACATCCATCTGCCGGTACCGGCCCTGGCCACGCGCGCTCAAACAACTCAGACCCGCCACTGCAATCACCAGCAACTTTTTCATCCGCAACTCCCTTGTCCGATATTTAACTGGAAAAGCCCGGCCCTGTCAACCCGGACCCCTGAGTTTGAGCGCGGTTAAACCGGGAATTCGTCAGGTTTGCGCAGACCGCTCGAGAATGGAAAACCGCGGGTCTAATCCTTTGACAAACACTGAAATAGATTTACTATAATAAGCTTGGGAGGTGCCCATGAAAAACAATAAGATCAGGCCCGGAGTTTTGGTATTATCTCTCTTGTTTTTAACCTCGCTTGTTATCGGCAGTTGCGGGGGTGGAGGAGGCGGTGGCGATTCAAGCGGCCCGCCCCTTCAAATCAACAACTGCACGGGCGGACCCATGCAGGGCACCTGGGTGATCCTGGTCAAATGGGATAATGGCGACAAGAATTTCAACGGCATATTCAAAGTATGTGAAGACGGCGATGACCTGACCTTCTATAACCCCTGCAACGCGGAAGAAGAAGTCGGTTACGGTCTGATCAGGGGCCAGCAGATAAGTATTATTATCCGCGGGACCACTGCTTATGAAGGCAGTTTGACCGGCGGCAACACCATTGTAGTCCCCTTGACCAACCCCCAGGGCATACACGGCAACAGGTATATCATCAGGAAAAGCACCGGTTTCCTGAGACCGGTCGGAGAACTGAAAGTGCAAGGGACTTTGGATGGAGTTCCCATCAATTTCATTCAAAATCCCGCGTGCGCCACCGAGATAATACAGGGCAATGCGGTTTCTTACGGGATCGGCTACCCGGCCTATACCGGCAGAACCTTTACATTCAGCTGGAATAACCTGCAGCCTCCAACAACCATCCAATTCTACGCGATCCCCAACAACGCCCAGGCCACTTTCCTGGCCGGCAGCTCCACCAACCCCACCCTAGTCGGCGTCCAATCCGGAAACATTAAAGTCGCCAGCTATACCCAGAGATATTCCGGTCCCGACTCGGGCATATCAGGACTATATGAGTTCATTTTTTCCGGCTCCCGGGGACAGGTCCACGGCTCTTTTACAACTCCTTTCTTCGGGCTGGAGACGGACCCATTCGCCGACTTGCCTTGAGAAATTTTTAAGCGCGCATTACCGGATGGCCGGGTGAAAATCACCCGGCCGTTCTTTTTCCTGCCCGGGTCTGGGGTCATTTTGTTGACAGCCGTCAGGAATATGCAAAAATGCTCGCAAACAATTAAAGGGGGATCAGGAAATGATAAAAAAGGTCTTTTGGGCGGTTTTGTTATTTTCCGCTTTTTTTAAAACCGGCGCGGCGGCTGCCTCGGAAAAAGCTCCGGCGCTGATACCCTATCCGGCCAGATTGGAATTCAAGTCCGGCAGTTTCAAGACTGATGCGCCCGCATCCATTCAGGTCTATCCCGCGAATTCCGAGCCGATGAAAAGCACCGCCGCAATCTTGAGCGACATAATTAAGCGCAGTGCCGGCGTCGCCATCCAAATGACGGACAGCCCGAAACCGGGCGCCGGCAAGATCATTTTGGAGACCGCTTCCCATCCCGAGCTTGTTCAATACGGCGATGAGGCATACCTGATGGAAGTTTCCATTGACTCCATAAAAATTTCAGCCAACAGCCCGCACGGCGCATTCAACGGCGCCATGACCCTGGCGCAGCTCTTCGCCGACGCGCAAAAGAAAACCATCCCCTGCCTGAGCATCATTGATTACCCCCGGTTCCCCCACCGCGGCCTGCTTTTGGACCCGGCCCGGAACTTCCTGTCCATCGACATGATAAAAAATGTCATTGACAAAATGGCCCAGCTTAAACTCAATGTCCTCCACTTCCACATCGTGGACGACCAGGGTTGGAGGTTTGAGAGCAAGGTTTTCCCCAAACTCCAGCAGGTCGGCGGGGCTTCCGGATATTACACCCAGGACCAGCTCCGCGACCTGGTCAAATACGGCCAGGACCGCTTTGTGACCATCATGCCTGAGATTGAAATGCCCGGGCACAGTTCAGCCCTGCTCGCGTCATACCCCGAGCTTACCTGCTCCGGAAAAAAAACCAGCGTGTCCTCCAAGGCGGGAATATACACCAGCGCGCTCTGCCCGGGAAAGCCCGAGGTTTACGAATTCCTGGACAAGCTGATCAGGGAAGTCGCGTCCGTTTTCCCTTCTTACTACATCCACACCGGCTCGGACGAGGTCATGGCCACGGACTGGCAGAGCTTTCCCGGCAACCGGGAACTGGAAAAAAAGCTCGCGGAAAAAAACAACAAGGGCCTGCAATGCTATTTCATCAACAAGGTCAACCAGGGCTTCCTTTCCATGGACCGGCGCATGACCGTATGGGACGAGATGGTGGACTGCCTTCCCGAGGGCGCAAGGGCGCAGGCCTGGCGCTCAATCGAAGCGGTAAAGGTCGCGGCGAACGCCAACCACGAGGTGGTGGTCTCGCTGGTCAACCCCTGGTACCTCGACTACCCGGACTGGCCCTGGAAGCTGGAAACGGTCTATCTGTTCGACCCGGTCCCGGCCGACCTGGCAAAGGACAAGGAAAAATTCGTGGTCGGCGGCCAGGGAAACCTGTGGGGAGAACGCGCCCCGGAAAAAAAGATCATGCCCAAGCTGTTCCCGCGTTTGATCGCAATCTCCGAGGTGCTCTGGTCCCCCAGGGAAGCGCGGGACTGGGAAAGCTTCAAAGACCGCTTATCCCATGTCAGACAAACTTTTGAAGACCAGGGCGTGCAATTCTTCATCTGGCTCAACATCCAGCCCATGTAGTATTTTTAGGAAGGTACACGGTGCAAGGTGAAAGGAGAAAGGTGAACTGTAAATAATGAATGGTATCGCGACTTCCACCTTCGTCCCGCAAGGCGGGACTACGGCGGACGAGAAAGTCGCTCGCACATTGAAATACAGGAAATGGTGCATGGTAAAAGGGGCGAGGATAGAGCGGTAAGGAAAAAGAATTCAGAAGAAAGCGAAGGAATCTTCTAATGAAAATTTTGCCGTTTTTTTCTTGACAAATCAATCGATAAGGTCTATAAGGCAAACTGAGGAATATTTTTAAATTTTTTAAAGGGGGGTTTTAACATGGGTATGAACAAAGCGGTGATCGGAAGAGAATATCCGATGATGGAGTTTGAGGTCAATCCCAAGGACTTCAGCTATTACGCGCTGGCCTCAAATGACACGAGCAATCCTTTTTACTGGGACGAGAGCCGGGAGGGCGGGATCATTGCGCCGCCCATGTTCGCGGTGGTTTACGGGGGCATCAGCATCCCGGGCGTTATCTTTGACAAGGAACTGGGTATGAACGTGTTCCTGATGGTCCACGGCGAGGAAGACATAAAATTCTTCAAGCCGGTCAAAGCCGGGATGAAGATCAAGAGCCAGGCCAAGATCGTTGACATCCTGGACAAGGGGAGCGGCGAGCTTTGCCAGTTCACGGTCACCAGCTGGGACCAGAACGGCGACAAGGTCGCGGAGGCGCTGACCGGGTTCTTCGTCCGGGGCGGCGGCTCGGGCAAGAAGGAAGAGAAGAAGCCGGAACCTGGCCCGGGCAAGACCGTGTTCGAAAGCAAGATGAAAGTGATGGAGAAGCAGACCTACATTTACGCCTGGGCGAGCGGAGACCATAACTTCATCCATGTCAACCCCAAGCAGGCGGTTGAGATCGGAAGACTGCCGGGAATAATCCTGCAGGGACTTTGCTCCATGGCCTTCTGCCAGAACGCGGTGATCGATAACCTGTGCAAAGACCGCAACCCGGCCCTGCTCAAGCGGCTGGCGGTCAGGTTCGCCAAACCGGTATTACCCAAAGACGAGCTTACCATCACGGGCTGGGAGATCGGGAGCGGGCGGTTCGGGTTTGAGGCCAAGCGCCAGGACGGCACCGCGGTGGTCAAGAACGGGATCGCCGAGGTTGGCTGATAGTTCTGAAAAAATTTATTATTTTATTATTTAATGGAGGGTTAGCATCAAAAAGTTCCGGCAATCGGCGCTTTAGTTGAGTACTATTTATTATTCAACTACCAATTTAAAGGAGGTCTGACGATGCCTGGAAGTGGAATTGGATTTGCAGTGCTTGAATCCTTGGTCTTCGCACTGGCTACCGCGTTATTCCTATATAGTTTCTGGACCCGGATCAAGTTGATGAACACCGGCCAGCCTGATGTCGTCAAGCGTTGGGACAGGATACCCGACCGGATCATAAAGGTGGTTGAAGAAGTCGGCGGCCATACCAAGCATTTTCGGGACTGGTATGCGGGCCCCATGCACTTCTTCATTTTTTACGGTTTTGTGGTCTTGTTCATCTCGATCCTAAACTTCTTCTGGGACGGATTGGGCATCACCCGGGACACTTGGGACAAGCTGGGGCTGGGATTGATCGGACAATTCGTGAACGGGAACGCTTTGCCCTTCACCGAGGGATTCATTTGGTACCACGCGGCCATGAACCTGTTCTTCGTACTGGTCATAGTCGCCCTGGCAATGGCGGCTTACCGCCGGTTGATCATTAAACCGGAAAGACTGGAGTTGAAGCCGGAAGCGCTCCTGATCCTGGCCTTGATCTTCGGCGTGATCATCACCGACGCCCTGATTGAGAGCACCAAGTTCGTGCGCGAGGGCGTCACCCTTTCCCAGGCGCTTTCAATGGGCGCCTTTTTCAGCGGGTTTTTCATCCCGGTCTGGAACGCCATAGGCGTCAGCACCGAGCATTCCGGAGGCATAGCTTATGCTGTTTGCTGGTGGTGCCATGCTGCGATCCTGCTCGGGTTCCTCAATTTCCTGCCCATCTCCAAACACATGCACATATTGCTTTCCATACCCAACATCTTCATGCAGAGCCTGGAGCCGAAAGGCGCGGTGCCTCCCATCCCGGGCCTGGAAGAGCGGGAGGCCTGGGGAGTTCACACCATCCCCGAGCACACCTGGAAATCTTTGATGGACGGCCTGACCTGCGCGGAATGCGGACGCTGCCAGGAGCAGTGCCCGGCATATAACACCAAGAAGCCGCTCAGCCCCAAGAAGATTCATCTTGACATTAAACACCTTTTGATTGAAGAAGGGTTTGTTGAGGAAGGCAAGGAACGGGAGGCGATCATCAGCGAGAAGTGGACCAAGCCCGAGGAAATCTGGTCCTGCACCACCTGCCGGGCCTGCATGACCGAGTGCCCGGTGGGCAACGAGCATATCCCCAAGATCATTGACTACCGCCGCTACCTGACCCTGATGGAAGGCAACATCGCGCCGGAAGCCCAGCTCACCCTTCAGAACCTGGAAAAAAACTCAAACCCCTGGGGAGTGGGCTTTGACCAGCGCGGCAAATGGGCGGAAGGACTGGATGTGCCGGTCTTTGCCGAGGGCGCCCAGGCCGAGTACTGCTATTATGTCGGGTGCGCCGGCTCCTTTGACGACCGCTACAAAAAAGTTTCCACCAACTTCGTGAAGATTTTGAAAAAAGCCGGGGTCAGCTTTGCGATCCTGGGCGTTGAGGAAGGCTGCTGCGGAGACACCGCTCGCCGCCTGGGCAATGAATACTTGTTCAAGATCATGGCCGAGCAGAACATCACCACCTTCAATAACCATAAGATCAAGAAATTCATCACCACCTGCCCGCACGGGTTCAACGCGATTAAAAACGAATACCGCCAGTTCGGGTTTGAGCCCGCGGAGGTCTGGCACCATACCGACTTTATCCTCAAGCTGATCAAAGAGGGCAAGATCAAGCTGAACAACCCGGTGGAAGCGGGCGCGGTGACTTATCACGATTCCTGCTACCTGGGCCGGCACAACGATATTTACGATTCGCCCCGCGAGATCGTGAAGGCGATGCCGGGCGCTGAGTACAGGGAAATGGGGAGGCACCTGAGCCGGTCGTTCTGCTGCGGCGCGGGCGGTGGCATGATGTGGATGGAGGAGCACCATGAGCGCATGAATATCAACCGGGCCAAGGAAGCGATCGGCACCGGCGCCAAGGTTATCGCGGTTGCCTGCCCGTTCTGCCTGACCATGCTAGAAGACGGGGTCAAGAGCGAGGGCAAGGAAGAATCGGTGAAAACCCTGGAAATCACGGAGATGGTTGCCAAGGCCATGGGCGATACATAATAATCGATCTGGAAATCAAAAGGCCGGGGCGCAGTGCCCCGGCTTTTTTTTAAATGCCGCCCCGGCGATTTTGGAATATAATAATGACATGCCGGACAGCTCTCGGTCAGAGGCGGGCCGTTTTATTTTTTTGGGCATTTGCATTGCCGCTCTCTTTTGGGGATGCGCGGGGGCAATTGAGTCCTGGCTGCTCTCCCGGAACGCGGGGCTGGACCGGCTCAAGCTGTTCGCATTTGTTTCCGAGGCCTCGTTTTACTACTCTCTTTCCGGAATAATCCTTCTCGCGGCCTGCACCGGCCTGATCATATTTTTGGTCCTGCCCTTTCCGGGTCCGCGCAAGGGTCTTTATGACCTGCGCTATCCCGCCGCGGCCGGACTCACGATCGCCCAGTTCAATTTTTTCACGCGGCTGGCCGGGCTTTTATCCGGAGAATCAAAGTCATTCGGCAAGATGATGCTTTCCTGCCTGGGACAGGTCGCCTATGGCATCCTGCTATTCTCGGCCGTGCTTTTCGTGGCATGGGCGCTGAAAAAAAAGCTGAAGAAAGAAATAAAACCGGGGCCCGCCAAATATCTGTTCTACCTTGCAGCCTTTCCATTTGCGCTCAACCTGTTCATATATCCCGGGCTCCGGCCCTGGCGCTGGCTTGAAAGTTCAGGCCTTGCGGAAATCACTCCCAAACCGGACGCCCCCAATGTGATATTCATCACCATCGACGCGCTCCGGCCCGACCACGTCTCAGCTTACGGCTCCGCGCACAAGACCCCGGGCATGGACTCTCTCGCCTCCCAATCCAGCGTGTTCCTCAACGCATACTCCCAGGCGACCTGGACTTTTCCCTCTGCCGTCTCATTCCTGACCTCCAATTATCCCGACGCGGTTTACGACTGCCGCCCCTATCTGACCGGACAGGAGCCGGACTTCAAGGCCCGGGTCCAGCAGGCCATGTCCCCGGAATACCTGGAGAGCGTGACCACGCCGCTTTCCCCGCAAAACCTCACGATCGCCGAAACGCTGCGCGCTTCCGGATACCGCACCGGAGCCTTTGTCACCAACTGGTTCATCTCCAGCATGCTCGGACTTGCCCAAGGCTTCGACTACTTCTTCTCCGCTCATGAAGTCGCCAGCCAATTCGGGCCCATTAAAAGGTGCTTTCTCCACCAGGTCCAGTTCCCGGACCTCTATCTGATAATCGGGGACATCTATTCCTGGAAATTTTACAAAAGCGTCAAGAGCTCTCCCTATGACTCCGCGCTGATCAACCAAAAGGTGTTTTCTTTTCTGAAAAAACACCGCCATGAAAAATTTTTCCTCTGGATCCATTACATCGAGCCGCATGTGGCTTACGGAGACCCCTGGATCCCACCACCCAAGCCCAAGCCCGGATATAACGGGGATTTAAAGCCCGGGTTTGACGGCATCTACCAGGTGGCCGCGGGCCGGATCAAGCTGAGCAAGGATGACATCGATTACCTCAAATACCTTTATGATTATGATACCGATTATGTTGACCTCCGGCTGAAAGAGCTGTTCGAATTCCTTCAAAAAAACCGGCTCTGGGAAAACTCCATTGTCATCCTGAGCGCGGACCACGGGGAAGAGTTCATGGAGTTCAACCACCTCGGACACGGTTTTGCCACAACCATCCCCGCGATCCGGGTCCCGCTCATCATCAAGACCGCGGGCAGGAGCGACCCGCAACTGATCAAGCAAAATGTGGAACTGATCGATGTTGCGCCCACCATCCTCGAGCTCCTGGGCATTCCCACCCCGGGAACCATGCGCGGCAAAAGCCTGGCGCCGCTCATCCGGGGCAAGGGGCGGGGAGAAAATGGAATCGCCTACGCTGGCTGCATCCTGATCGGGGAGCCGACCTACACCCTCAAGCAGGATGATTTTGCGCTCATCTATTATGCCCTGACCGGGAGGGCCGAACTGTTCCGTGTCAACGGCGAGTCCGCGGACACGGACCGGGCTTCAGAGTATCCCGAGCTTGCGAGCCAGATGCTTTCCCGGCTCAAGCAGATCATGGCCGAAAACCAGAAGCTCAGGGATAAAAATCAGGCGGCCTCGAAAAAAATCAAGCTCTCTCCCAAGGACATCGAACGACTGCGCGCGCTCGGATATGTGAAATAGACGCCCTGCGGGATCATCTTATTTCCGGAAATCCAATGGCCGCGACCATGGGCGATTTCTTCTCAAGCGCCAGCTTCCAGGCCTGGAATATGAAATTGTTCACATTCAGCTTGAGACGCTCGCTACCCAGATTTATCTCCAGACGTCTCGTGCCCTTCTGGTTGCCTTTGGTCCTTGGAACCGAGATGCCCATGACCTGGGTGAGCGGGATCTCGCGGCTCTTGTTGAACATGAGCGAGGTGAACACCAGCCGGTCGTCGAGCAGCGCGATGATCCCCTTATCCGGCCAGAAGCCCGAAGTGAGCGTGCAGTCGCTCAGGAGCTTTATCTCGTTGAAATGATTCTCGACCAGCTCCTTGCAGACCAAGTCCGCCTTTTTCACCATCAGCGTCGTGATCCAGGCCACGCCCACGGTAATGCCGATGATTATCACCCCGAAAACCACCGGCGCTATTAATTCCGTATTCATTCGCCCGCCTCCTGTAAATTTCAGCCGCTAGACCAATCGCATATGCTCTCGGATAATATACCGCGGTCGTGCGCTATTTCCAAATTATTTCAGAAATTATATTGAACTCAATTTTATTTGATACCCGGGTTAAGACCGGATGAGGCGAGCATGGGCGACATTTTTTCCAGCGCGGCAATGAGCGCGTCATAAAGAAAGGGGTTGATGTGGATTTGGAGCTTCTGTCCGTTGATATGGAAGACCAGTTTCCGTCCGTATTTTTGGTTGACCAGGAAGGAACTTTTGGAAACGTCCATTCTTTCCAACTGGCCGTAGGGCATGTCCATTTTTTCGCCTTTATCCGCGGGGATGAAAGACACCCGGTCCGCGAACAGGACCAGGAATCCTTTTTGGTTGAAAGTACGGGTCTGGATCAGGACGCAGTCCGCCAATAGTTTTATCTCATTGAATTTCTGCTCAATAAGCCCGCGCCCGATTTCCCCGGCCTTGCGCCGGACTCGCATCTGCTTGTACATCCAGACCAGGTTGGCGCCCACAATCAGGAGAAAAAAGATGGTAAATAAGAAATCGCCTTGTTCTTTCATTGGTCATCCCCTCCCGGGCATTTTCCCGACATTCATATTAGACAGATACCCGCTTTTTGGCAAGGTTGACAATCACGGTCCGGGCCTTATAATATTTGTTCCAGTGGGGCTGTAGCTCAGTTGGGAGAGCGCTTGACTGGCAGTCAAGAGGCCGA
>Ga0315287_10005369_pt1 | contig 12628 bp, 11 predicted proteins | sample YL17G11_0_MG_FD_205037 | JGI IMG/M metagenome (GOLD analysis project Ga0315287, IMG submission 205037) | Sediment microbial communities from Yellowstone Lake, YNP, Wyoming, USA - YL17G11_0 | ecosystem: Environmental > Aquatic > Freshwater > Lake > Sediment | place: USA: Wyoming | collected...
TGGCCTCGGCCGCCGTCGGCCTGCGCCGCGTCGCCAACGGCGAGGACTCGGCGGCGCTCGACGTCTCGATCGCCTGGGCGTGCTACAACGCGCTACCCCCCCTGTTGCTGGCGCACTACGCGTGGCTTGGGAGGGGGGCTTCGCTGCGGGGCGCGTGCGGAATGGCGATGGCGGCGTGCGCTGCCGTGCTGGCTGGTGCCGCGGCAGTGAGTCTTTTTTCTTCTTCTTCTTCTTCTTCGGGGGTTTTGGGTTTTTTTTTCTCTCTCTCTCTTGCTTCTTTTTCTTTCTCCTTTTTTTCTCACGCAAGAAATAAACACCCAAACAAAAACTCTTCTCAACAACAACAACAACAACACCAGGCGGGCTACCTCTTCCTCCCGCCGCACATCCGCGGCGAGTCGTTCGGCATGGGCCGCGGATACTACGCCGGAGGCGCGAGCTTGCTCTCTGCAGGTGCGGGCCCGAGGGCGGCCTACTACGGAGACGCCATCCTGGGCGTGAAAGCCGCGAAAGCGGCGGCGAATGCGACCGCGGCGCTGAGGACGACGCTCGGGTAGAGAGAGAGGAGAGCGGGAGAGTTGGTGGAGAGAGAGAGAGAAAAAACTTTTCCATTTCCTTTTTTTCCCCTAGCGAGTTGCACCTTCGCTCACAAACTATTATCATAGCCAATTCGTGAACCCCGTTATTTCCTCTTCTCCTTCTCTTTTTTGTTTATTATAGAACAACATGGGCAAGAGTGGAGAGAGAGAGGGGGAGGGGGGGAGAAAAACTTCAAAACAAAATGCCCTGGGAGAGAGAGAGAAAACTACAAACACTTGAGCACTGTTTCTTTCCAGCAGCAAACAAAAAACAAAAAACTCGTTTAAGCAAAAAACTTTCACACTCGCACACGCCCCTTTCCGAAGCACCAAAGTTTCCCCCTTTTTTCGCTCGTTGTCTTCCTTCTTTGTATTTATCTGTTGGAGAGACGAAGGGCGGCGGGGGGATAAAGAGACTCTCTCTCGTCTCTGCTTCTGCCGCTGTCGCCGTCGCCCGTCTCGGGTTCTTTTGAACGAGGTTTTTCTTCGAAGTGAACAAGCGTTTGACGAAAGAAAGCGTTCCTCGGAAAGCTCTTCTTCTGCTCTTAACGGCCACGCGCCGTTATCGAGGGAGGGAGTAGGGGGGTCGGCACAGGCCTTGGGCGCGCGAGAGGCTTGAAGGTTTTGTTGGGGCTGAGAGAGCGAGGCAAGATCGTAACGACGACCAAACGCCAAGCTCGTCTCAACTGAAAAACTCTCTCTCGTTACGTTCTTCTTCACTTACCTCTTCTTCTCCATTCTCTTCGCGCTTTCTCTCTCTCTGCCTTTTTTCTTTCTCGCTTCAGGTAAGAGCGAGAGTGCAGCTCTTTTCTCGCGCCGTCGAATCGGGCGTCAGCTGCCCCCACCCACCACCGCCCACGGCGGCCAGCATTGAATATCGTCGGCCAAGAATGGGGGAAAAGAAAAAAAAGCCCCCTCCCCCGACGCATTCGCCCCCGCTTTTCGGGCCCGATTCCTGCTCGATTGGCGTCGCTCTAGAGAGATTGACGCACGAAGAGAGTGCTTGACGTTCTCTACGCTCTCAGCTATAGAAAGCTCCAACCTTCGCTTGTCTTGGAGCTCGAAACGCGTACAGCTTTTCGCGAAAATGTTTTTTGCTGATAGCGGTTTACTTTTTCCTCTCTCTCGCTGGCGTGGTGCGCCTTTTTTTCCTCCCCCGGCCAATATCACCCCTTCTGCACGCGCTCACGCTTCCCCTCCGATCGTCTCGTAACCTCACTGCTGCCATCTGCGGTCACAGGGAAAGAAACGAGAAGAAAGGTTCCACTTTAAGCCTCAAGTCTCCCTTTCAATCGCCATGGTCTTCAAGAAGTCTGCGCTCGCGGCCCTGGCCGTCGCCGCGCTGTCGTCGTCGACCTCGGCCCCGACCGCTCTGGCCGCCTCGCCCTCGCTGTCCGTCCAGGCCCTCCAGGAAGGGAAGATCTACTACGCCAAGGACGTGCCCGAGCTGAAGCTCTCCAAGGCGCCCGCCAAGGCCGGCACGCTCGACTGCAGGTCCAAGCGCACGATCCCGACCTGGAACAACGAGGAGGTCGTCGTCTGCGACGCGGCGCTGTGCAAGGGTGCCGAGGCGATGCCCAAGCTGACGGTCGAGGACTCTAAGGCGCCGCCGAGGTTCTCCGACGCGCAGCTAAGCCGATACATGAAGGCGCTGGGTGAGTTTTTGGTTTGGTTGGTTGGTTCGGCGAAAGAGAAGAGAGAGTCGAGGGTCGAGAGAGCAAAAACGCCGCGCGACAACGGAACGAGAGAGCAGCTCTCACTTTTCATCAAAAGAAACGTTTTCCTCTTTCTCCTCTCCTACCTCTCTCCGCAGGCGTCGACTCCAAGATCGACGGCTGGATGAGCCACGTCCACACCTGGGCCGCCAACTTCCTGACAATGGCCCAGCACGAGCGCGGGATCTACGGAGCTGTCGGTAAGCTTAAGGTTGATGGTTTTTGTTTTTTTTAGAGAGAGAGAGAGAGATTTGGGGGAGAGAGAGAGAGAGAGAGACGAGGGGGGGGGAAACTCACGCTTGTCGACTTTGAAAACGACCAAAAAAAACCTCAACTTCAACTGAAAGGCGAGCTCGGCGTCTGGCAGGGCAAGCTCTTCCTCGGCATGGCCGGCTTCGCCCACCCTGACGAACCTTTACTCGCGGCCGACTGGTTCACCAACGACTCGGACAAGGGATACCTCAAGGGCTTTGTCGACAACGTCCGCCACTACCTCGGGCAGCACAACTTGGCAAAAACGTTGATCTTCCAGGGCAACACGATGGCGCTGACGCCCAAGTGGTTTGCGGACCACAAGCTGCCGCTGTTCCGGATGGTGTCGATCGACGCGGGCCACTCGCAGGAGTGCGTGCTGCGTGACCTGAACCTGATCGGCTGGTGAGTTTTTTGTGTTTTTTTTGCTTCGAGCGAGCGGAGCGAGCGAAGGAGCTGTCTCTTTGTCTCCTTCGAGCGGAGCGACAGCGGAGCGAAGAAGCTTTCTATTGTTCTCCTTCGAGCGGAGCGACAGCGGAGCGTAAAAGCTATCTCTTCGTCCCCTTCGAGCGAGCGAAGCGAACGAGCGAAGAAGTCGCCTCTCTCTTCCGTTTTCTTCGAGCGAGCGAGCGGAAAAAAAAAACTTTCCAAGGAAAGGTCGATTCCGTCTCTTCGTTTCTTTTCGTCTTGCCTTGCCTCCCTCCCTCCGTTCCCTTCTCTCCCCTCTCACCAGCCCTCTTTCCCCTCTTAAAATCTCCTCGAAATCTCCTCCTCGAAACAAAAAAACACCTCAACGCTAGCATGATCGCCGACGGCGGCGTCGTCATCATCGATGACTTTGGCTTCCACGTCGACAGCGACTGGCTCGGGGTCAACACCGCGGTCTACCACTTCGTGCTCGAGCAGACGCGCCTCGTGCCGTTCCTCTATGCCGACAACAAGCTCTACCTGACCACCGCGTCGCACCAGGAGGAGTACTACAACCTGTTGCTGAAGGAGGACGGAGTCAAGTGCCACAAGGACGGCGCCGAGGCCGGCCAGGCGTCGCTGGGAAACTACAAGACGTGCGTCTTCACCTCCAACTTCGCGTACGACTGCGCCGACGCGTTCCTGATGCGACACCGGGACGACTTCAGGAGGAGGGGCATCGAGCTGAGGGCTGACGACCCGGAGGACGTCGCCGAGGCGGCGAAGAAGGGCGGGAAGAAGGACGAGCTCTAGATTTTGAGTTGAGTTTTTTTCATTGGGGTCTGGTTTTTTTCCTTTCCTTCTTTATACATCCGGGAGATTACAATGAACAACAACACGCAAATCACGAATCAATGCGGGGAGGGTCTTTTTTTTCTTCAGGTCATTCTGCGAGAGAGAGAGAGAGGTGGGGAGAGAGAGAGAGAAAACGGTGGGGCTATAACGTGACGACAAAAAACAAAAAATTGCCTGTTTTTCATTTTAAAAGAGGGGGGAAACAGTAAATAATCTTCGTCTTTTTTTTTTCTCGACCCTTCCAGGTTTCTCGACCCCTTTTTTTGAACTCTTTTTCTTCGTTTCTCTCTCTTTCATATTCTTTCAAAGTCAACCCGCGAGGACAGTGATCTGGTAGCCGCCCTGCTGCTGTTGAAGCTGCTGTTGTTGCAGCGACAGCTGCTGCTCCCGCTCCTGCCTCACGGAATTCGCCACGAGCTGCCCCACCGCCGCCTTCTCGTCCCTCTCCCCGCGCGCCGCCGCCGCCTCCCCGATCAGGGTCAGCGCCTCGGCCGCGGCCTCGTCGGCCTCGTCGGCCTTCGCGTCCGCGCGCTCCTCGGCCGCGTCTGCCGCGTCCGACGCGCGCTCCTCGTCCTGAGAGGCGGCGTCGGCGATCGCTTCCGCGATCCTCGACCTCTGCGCGTGCTCCGCGGCCCTGGCGAGCGAAGCGTGAGCGGGAGGAAGAGTTTTAACTTCGTCCGCCTCCGACGCCGCCTCGGTCGCCGCCGCCTCGACCGCCGCGGCCGTAGCCTCGGCGTCCCCGGACTCCACCGCCGCGGCGAGGGCTTCTCCCCCGTGATCTTCCGCTGCTTCCTTGCCCAACGCCTTCGCCGCCTCCGCCACGGCCGCTTCGGCCCTCTGCCTCTCCTCCTCGGCGACGGCGTCCGCGGCGTCCACCAGATCGGCGGCGTCGTCGGCCGCGTCGTCGGCGGCGGCGGCGGCCGCGTCGGCGGCCCTCGCCGCCTCCAAGACGCTCGCGGCCTCCCTCGCCCGCGCCCTCGCGGCCGCCTCGGCCACGCGCGCCCTCCCGACCGCGATCCCGGCGCTGACCGCGGGCTCCAGGCACGCCGCGAGCCTGTCGAGCCCCTCCGCGCTCGGCCTCCTCCCGTCGGGCAAGGCCCTCGGGTCGAGGTCGGTCATTGTCGGGTCCATCACGCTCCAGCCGCAGTCGACAAAGGTCGAGTGGAACCTGTCGTCGGCCTTCCCGTCCTCGGCCCAGCCGCGGAGCTGCGAGTTGACGATCTCGATGTTCCTCGACAGCTGGTTGGGCCACTCGGAGTCCGGGGAGAGGTTCTTCCTGCCGCGCGGGAGCAGGCCCGCGACGACGACGTGGGTGTCCGGGAGTGCCCTCCTGATCCCGTCGAGGAGGGCGGTCTGTTTTTTTTTGTGGTTTTTTATTTTGTTTTATTTGGGAGAGTTAAGCAGAGAGAGGAGTCTTGTTGGAGGGAAGAGAGAGAGAGAGAAAGCGAGAGAGAGAGAGAGAGAGGGGAGAAAAAGAGAGAAGAACAGAAAAAGAAGAAAAAAGACGCATCTCGTACCATCCGATCGACGGTCGACCACGCCGCTTCCTCGAGGTAAGGGAACGTCTCCTCGACCGCCGGGTCTCCCGGGAACCTCCCGTCGGCGGTGCCGCACGCCGCGACGAGGTCCTCGGCCCCCGCAAGCACCACGACGGCACTCGGAGCCAGCGGAGAAGGAGCGCGAGGAGAAGAAGGGGCGGAGGGCCCCGAGGTCTCCCTCGCCCAGGGGGCCAGCTGCTTCCCGCCGCCGCGCCCGGCGTCGCCGGACCCGGCCGCCGTCGTTGTCAGCCTCCAGGCCACGTGCATCGACTGGTCCCCGTCCAGCGCCAGCACCGCGGCCCTCCTGCCCTTGCCCGCGCCGTACCACGCGTCGAAGACCTTCTTCGCCCCGCTGAAGTAGCCGGAAGGGGCACCGAGTCTCGTCTCCCTGAAGGCCTCGAAGGTGCCGTCGCCGACGAGCAGCAGGTCGAGCGCCGGCGAGGACGAGGCCCTCGGCGGGCTCGCCGCGGCGGCGGCGGCAGCGGAGACTTCGGCGGCGAGGGCCCTGGACGCAGCCATCCACGCGGGCTCGGCGGAGCGAGGGGCCGGCTCCGGGACCGGGCCGGGGTCGCAGGAGGCGTATCCCGGCTTGGAGAGCAGAGGAGGAGAAGGAGAGGGGAGGGGGGGAGGGGAGCTCGCAGCAGAGGCAGAGAGCGCCTGGGCGAAGACAGCGGCGATCGTCTCGGCGGCAGCGGCGGAGGCGGAGGAAGGAGAAGGAGCGGGACCGCCGCCGCCAAATGACAGCTGCTGCTGCACGTGCCCGTTCCCCGGCACGCTCATCACCATCATCATCGGCTGCTGCTGCATCTGCTGCTGCATTTGCTGCTGCTGTTGCTCGCTGGCAGCAGCGACCAGAGAAGCGGGGAGAGCGTTCGCTTCAGACAAAGAAGAAGAGAGGACAAACGCAGGGTGCTGCTGCGCTCCCTGCAGAGGCGTTGCCGCCGTCATCCTCACCGCCTCGACTCCCTCCAGCGGCGACACAGCAGCAGCAGCTGCCTGCTTCCCGTCCTCGTCGTTTCCCGAGAGCAGCTGGGCAGCCGCGGCGGAGAAGAGCGCGTCCGTGTCGACGAGGCTGGTGTTGGGTCGCTGCTGTTGTTGTTCTTCCGCCGCCGACGAGGCAGCGGAAGCAGCTCCGACAACTCTGACAACGTCTCCGACGTCCACAAATCGAGTCGCAGGCTGCTGAACCTGAGATAGCGCCGCAATGAGCTGCTGTTGCTGCTGCTCTGCGGAGAGGTTGGGACTCGTGACGACCTGCTGGGGCTGAGGAGAGGTCGCGAGCATCATCGGAAGCCGAAGAGCATTCGCGGTCGCCAAGGTCGACGACGATGACGACGACGACGACGACGACGGTTGTTCCGCTGCCGCATGGGTCGCTGTAGTAAACGCTCGCGCTCCTCCCTGCTCCGCCTGCACCGCGGTCGCGAAGGTGGTCGATGCAGACAGGAAGACCAGGGCGGCGGCGAGGAGCAAGGCGGCCAGGGGCCGCCTCTGGGCGCGAGCTTGAAGCATGGCTGGCTGTCGTAACTCTCTCGAGTATGGGAAGTCGAAAAGTGAGGCCGAGTTTCCCTCTGGGAGCAGGAACGAGCAGGGGGAAGAAAGAAGCGACGCCGACGAAAAAACCGGGTTTCTTCCTCCCACTTTTTTTTTTCTTCGACCTCCTTCGAAGAGCCTCGAAAGCATCGACCACCAGTCACGTCGCTGTCTCTTCTCTCCCTCTTTCTCTCTCTTTATATTCCACGGAAAATGTCCCTCCCGCTCACCGTCGTCATCGGCGACGACGTGCTCTCCCTCGAGGTGCGCGAGAAAGAGGGAGAGAGCCAGGGCATGGACGAGGAAGAGCTCGAGGAAAGACGGGAATGCAACCATCGATCGATGGCCCCCCCGCTTGAAAACCTCCACGACAGCTCTGCTGTTTTTTCTTTCAAAAAAGACCTCTTCTTCCCTCACTCACCCCCTCGCCTCCCTCTTCAAACAACCCCCCTCTCCTCGCAGCTCCCGGCCGACGCCACGCTGCAGCACCTCCGCGCCGCCGTCGCGACGCAGCCCGGAGGCGGCGCGGCGGCGGCGGCGGGGACCTTCCTTCGCGATGGCGCGCCCCTCGTCGGCGCGCCCGCGGCGCCGCTGGCCTCGCTCGGCGTCGGCGCCGGCGACCTCCTGATGTGCGTCCCCGACCTCCAGCAGCAGGGAGGAGGCACCGCAGCAGCTCTTCGTTCTTCTTCTGCCGCCGCCGCCGCCGGAGGGATCCCGGACGCCGCGGCGGCGCTGGCGGCCCTGCGCGCCGACCCGGCCGCGGTCGCGCGGCTGCCGCTGCGGCTGCAGGAGGCCGTGAGGCTGGGGGACCTCGAGACGCTCGGCGCCGCGATACGGTGAGTTTGTTGTTGCCCTCTTCTTGTTTCGTTTGTTTGTGGAGCTGCTCTTTTTTGTCTTCGTCGCCACTCGGCATCCTCCTCAAGAAAAAAAAACGAAAAAACGGGGGGGAAAAACTTCTATTTTCATGAAACAGCCTCATGGCCCAAGCAGGCCCTCCTTCCTCGGCCGCCCCAGCGGGCCCCTCCTCCTCGGCCGCCCCATCAGGCCCCTCCGCCGCCGCAGCAGCAGCAGCAGAGCGCTCCGCGGCCCTTGAGCGCGAGATCGACCTCCTCAACGCCGACCCGTTCGACCCGGCGGCCCAAAAGAAAATCGCCGAGTTGCTGCAGAGGCAGGCCGTGGAGGATAGCCTCGAGCACGCGATGGAGCACACGCCCGAGGCCTTCGCCGAGGTCGTCATGCTCTACGTCGACCTCAGAGTCAACGGCGTGCCGATGAAAGCGTTCGTCGACTCGGGCGCGCAGCGGTCGATCATGAGCCGCGGCGCCGCCGAAAAGTGCAATATTCTTCGATTGATGGACACAAGGTTCGCCGGCGTCGCGCGCGGCGTCGGGGCCGGCGTGATCTGCGGGAGGGTGCACGCGGTTCCCGTGGTGGTCGGTGACAGTCACGTATCGATGTCGGTGACGGTGATGGATCAGGTTAGTGCGAAGAAAAAGAAGAAGAACAAGAAGAGAGAGAGAAAGTTAAAGAAAAAACGTGAGATTTTTTCTCAAACTCTTTTCTTTTCTCACGTCGCTCTCTCCCTCCCTCTTCAATCTTCCACTCACACCACAGGAATCCATGCCCTTCCTGTTCGGATTAGACATGTTACGCCGCTTCCAGTGCAGCATCGACCTCTCCGGCGGCTCAGGCAGCGGAGGGCTGCTGCGCTTCCCAACGCTGGGCGCGAGCCTCCCGTTCCTGTCCGAGCACGAGATCCCGCAGTCGGAGCGGTTCGAGAAGGAGGCGGAGAGGGCGGAAGAGGGAGCCGCTGCGGCTTCTTCGGGAGCGGCGGCGGCGGCAAACGGCGGAGCGGCGGCAGCGGCGGCAGGGACCGAGGGAGGAGCAGCGGCAGCTGCTCCTGCTGCCGCCGCCGCAGCAGCAGCAGACCCGGAGAAAGTCGCCCGCCTCGCGGCCCTGGGCTTCGACCCGGAGGCAGCCTCCAGGGCCCTGCTATCTGCAGGGGGCAACGAAGAGCTGGCGGCGAGCATGCTCTTTGGAGACGCGTAGAGTTTTGAGATTTTGTTGTTGTTGTTTTGTTGTTTGGAGAGAGAGTGTGCAATTTTTTTCCTTCCTTCGGGGGGGTCAAGGTCGTTGTCATTCTCCTCTTCTTCTCTCTCCACTAGAACTTTTTTTTTCAACTCTACTCTTTCTCCACCCATCTTCCCCGCGTCTCGAGCATCCTCCCCCTGGTTCGACAATCGCCTCGCTCGGGATCATGCGCGGAATGGGCGTTGCCTCGACGTCCGGGCGAACGCCGCTCGCGCCCAGCCTGGAGAGGAGGTAAGGATGTTTGGATGGGGGGTGCGCTGATTTCGACCCTCGCTCCGCTCGCTGCCAAGCGGCTCGCCGCTTGGCGCTCTCCTCTTTTTCTCTGAGGCCCGTGTTCGTTTGGTCTTCGTCCGCTCTTCCCGCTCCTGCTCTCGGTCGACTCCCGCGCGTCGACACAGGGTCGTGGCTGGTGGCTGCCGCTGACGGCAAATTGGACGCGACGAAGCGACGGGAAGAGCGAGCAGGATGCGTGAGAAAGGGGGACGCAAATGGTGCTTTCGCTTCCCTTTCTGCGGGCGTCGAAGGGGGGATGTTGAGCTCGAATCCCTCTCTTATCGCCTACTCTCCTCGCGTCACCCACGGTCCCGCCGTTAGCGATCGCGATACGAAGAATTATCTCAAGAGGGGGACGTTGGAAACCCCCACAAACCGGCCCTCACAACGCAACAACAACGCTCTCAATTCTCTCACCCCTCCTCAGGAGGCCGCCGAGGGCGAGCCGCCGCCGCTCGGCCCCGACCCTCGCGACCCTCACCTCGCCGCCGTCGTCGACCTCCCCTTCCCCTCGCCGGCCGCCTCCCCCTCCGACCGCCCCCGCCACGACGACGACGACGACCTCCTCCTCCCCCTCCTCCGCCGTCGTCGTCCCGCCGCGCCCCGAGGTCCCGCTCACCGGACGAGAAGTGGAGGAGCACGCGATGAAGTCGGCGGTCGCGTGGATGCGCCGCTGGGACGAGGGCGACCCCTCTGCGCGCCCGCCGCGGCCGCGGCTGTCGCGCGACCGCACGGGCGAGGGCGGCGGCGCGCTGGCGAGGGCCTACGCGGCCTGCGGCGAGATCACCGCCGACTACGCCAAGACCTTCTACCTGGGCACCAAGCTGATGACGCCGGCGAAGGCAAAGGCGATCTGGGCCATCTACGTCTGGTGCCGCCGCACCGACGAGCTGGTCGACGGGCCCAACGCGCCGCGGATGACGCCCGCCGCTCTGGACAGGTGGGAGGAGCGGCTCGAGGCGGCGTGGAGGGGCAAGCCGTACGACGTGCTGGACGCGGCGCTGTCGGACACGGTGGCGGCGTTTCCGGTCGACATCCAGCCCTTTAGGGACATGGTACGGTTGGTTTTTTTTTTTCCCCTCGAGTTTTTTCTTCTTCTTTTTTTCCTCCAGAGGGAAAAAGCCCGAGCACGCGAGAGCAGAGCACCTTTTTCTTTTTCTCTTCTTTTCTTCTTTTCTCTCCGTCCCTCCCTCCCTGCCTCCCTCCCTCCCTCCCTGCCTCCCTCCCTCCCTGCCTGCCTCCCTCCCTGCCTCCCTCCCCTTTTTTCCCCCAATAGAGCAAAGATGGATAACACTTATCAGTGTCTCGTTCGGCGTATCGGCGACGTGGCCCACCAAGCCTTAACATGCAAAGGAAGAAATTCCTTTTTATCGAAAGCCATGCCGACTCTTATTTTCACCACCCATAACCTGAGCTCTCTCTTTCCTCCCTTTCCTTCGACCTCTTTCTCCAACGTGTTCCTTCGTTTATTTTTGCTGCATTCCCTCTCCCCCTCCGCCCCTGCGGAGGAGGGAGAGAAAGAGAAAGGGGCGAAAATAGAGAAGCGATTCTCGAGGTTTCTTCTCTCCCTCTTCTTCTTCTCACACCTCACCCTCTCTTCCCTTCCCCTTGCACGCTCAAAAACAACAACATCAAAACGAAAACAGATCGACGGCATGCGCATGGACCTCACCAAGGCCCGCTACGCGACCTACGAGGAGCTCTACGAGTACTGCTACCGCGTCGCCGGCGCCGTCGGCCTGATGACGACGCCCATCATGGGCGTCGCGCCCGCGGCGGCCGCAGACCCCGAGCCGACGCTGCGCGCCGCGCTCGCACTCGGAACGGCCAACCAGCTGACCAACATCCTGCGCGACGTGGGCGAGGACGCACAGCAGCGCAACAGGGTCTACGTGCCGTTGGAGGACCTCGACAGGTTCGGCATCTCCGAGGGCGAGGTCGTCGCGGGGTCGCTCGTCAGGGTCCTGCCCAGCGGCAAGTCGGACGTCGACCCGCGCTGGAAGCGCTTCATGGCCTTCCAGATCGAGCGCGCGCGCGCCTGCTTCGCCGACGCCGAGGCCGGCATCGGCTCGCTCGACGCAGACGCGCGCTGGCCGGTCTGGTCCGCGCTGATCCTGTACCGCCAGATCCTCGACTCGATCGAGGCCAACGACTATGACAACTTCACCAAGCGCGCCTACGTCGCGAAGTGGAGGAAGTACGCGTCCTTGCCGGCGGCGCTGATGCGGGCGAGGCAGGGGCTGTAGGCTTTGGGGGAGAGAGAGCGGGGCACCGGTTTTTGGTTCGATTTGGGAGAGAGAGAGAGAAACGGAGCATCCAGAGAGAGAGTGTGTGTGAGAGAGAGAGAGAGAGTGGGAGAGAGAGGGAGAGAGAGAGACAGAGAGAGAGAACGAGAGAGAAATCGCCGTTTCTCTCTCTCAAGTTTTTATCTCAAAGCAAAACCACTATTCTTTTCCTATATAAAAAACCAACCAAACGGCAACACCACCAAAGTATAGCTAGCGCGGAATCAACAGCAAGAATCGAGAAACCTGTGTAAAAGAAAACGGCACGGTTTTTGAGTAACACGAAAAAATCGAAGGGGAGAGAAAACCTCTCTCTTTTCTCTCCTCAAATCAGAGAGGGACTCAGTTTTTGTTTATAATGGCCGCTACGTGCCTCGCCCCGCCCCTGAGATTCGAGGATTTTTTGAAACAATGCTTTACAATGCTTGTTTCGAAGAATAACACGCGAGGATTTGATTTGGTATTGAGCGGGGGGGACAACGGGAAACTATTTTTCTCTCTAAAAATCTGCTGGCTCTCTCTCTCTCTCTCTCTCTCTCTCTCTCTCTCTCTGTCTCTCTGTAAAAATTTAGCCCGAACGCGAACGGCGCGCGCGCGCTCCCTAATCCCGCCCAGTTTCTAAGAAGAAATCCGCGAGCATCTAAGCCCGCGCTGGAATGAGCTTTGGGAGGAGGGGGGCCTCAGGACGCGCGCAAAACGCGAGCGCTGTCTCTTCTTAAATTTTATTTTTTTCTCAGTCTCTCGCTGTGTTGTCGTTGTCTCTATCCCCCCCCCCGTCAGAAAACAAAATCAAATCCCACGGTGTGAGAGAATAAACAGTCAATGTTAGGAGATAAAAAAATGGTGGTGGTAGCATGCGTTGTTGTTGAGGGGGAAAAAGTAAGCCTCAAGGTTGAAAAGGAAGAGGGAAAAAATGGTGTCAAAAAAAAGGGGTCCCAGAGCCCCAGAAGCACAACGAAAGGGGAAAAGAAGACTAGGGGGAAAAGGACGAGGAGAAAGAAGAGGGACGCGGGTCCCACACCCCCCCCCCCCCGGGGGGGGGGGGGGGTGGGGGCGGGGCGGGGCGGGGGGGGGGGGGGGGGGGGGGGGGGGGGCGGGGA
>Ga0315287_10005370_pt1 | contig 12627 bp, 11 predicted proteins | sample YL17G11_0_MG_FD_205037 | JGI IMG/M metagenome (GOLD analysis project Ga0315287, IMG submission 205037) | Sediment microbial communities from Yellowstone Lake, YNP, Wyoming, USA - YL17G11_0 | ecosystem: Environmental > Aquatic > Freshwater > Lake > Sediment | place: USA: Wyoming | collected...
CGCCGGCGATGCCTTCCGCGTTATTGGTGTCAGCGGCGGCGACCCCGGCGACATGTGTGCCGTGCCAGTGGTCGTCGGTCGCGTCGTCGTCGTCGTTGGCGAAGTCGCGGCCGGGGGAGACGACCTTGGCGGTGAGGTCGGGATGTGTCATGTCGACGCCCGAATCGAGGATGGCAATGATCACCTCGGGATCGCCCTTGGCTGAGTCCCAAGCGGTCGTGGCCTTGATGTCGGCGCCGGCGGTCGTCTGGGGCTGGATGCCCGGGCCGATGTCGAGGACCCCGCCCCGGTTACGAAGGTTGTATTGATACCGGACGAAGAACGCGTCGTTGGGGGTATCGGCCAGGCAGGCTCTGTAGTCGGGCCGGGCCTGCTGGATGTCGGCGTTGCGGCGGAGCATGGCCAGGGTTTCGGCCACGGAGACCCCGGGCGACGTCCGGACGCTGTAGACGCCGATCCGCGGGATCTTCCTGACCGATGAGAACCCGTAGGATCGGAGCAGTCCTTCCGCGTAAGCATCGGCTACAGCAGGCTTGAAGCGGACGAGGACGCGGTCGGCGGCGTAACGGGGGCCGCGCCGGAGGGCCGGCCTCTCTACGCGCAGGGTCCTGGCTGGCCGCTGGGAGAGTCGGTCGCCGCGTTTCGTCTGCATGATCCAGCCGGCGTCCGTGGTGCCCAATCCGACGACCAGGAGGACGAGGAGAGCCGGGATCGCTTTGACTGACATTTTAGCCGGGACCTTCATGTTCCTCTCCTTACTCTAAAACATATACATGAGGCCGATGGAAGCCAGAACGTCCGCCCCTCCGGCATAGGGGACGAATCCCGCCTTGGCCTTGATCGTCAACCGATCGGACACCCGGGCGTCCCCGCCGACCGCGACGCTGAACGAGAGATCCCCGTTTATCCGCTTCGTCTCCAGGCCATGGAGGTCCGCCAGGGTTTCTTCCATCCGAAAATCGGCCCGGAGCCAGCGGGCGTTCACTTCGAGATAGGGGAGGAACGCGCCGGATAACAAGTAGGCTAACCGGGGACCGGCGGAAGCCTCCATCCAGTTCGACCGACCCTTGGCCTCCCCTTGGACAGCGAACCCCTCGAGCGGCCAGGTCTTGGACATTCCGAAGGAAGAGACGAACCGGCCGGCGGCCTTTATCTCAAAGTTGCCGGATTTAAAAAGAAGGGTCTCGAGTTCAGCCCCCAGGACCAGGCCTTTCATGGGCGACGCGCTGAATTCGAGGGTGATGGGGAGTGTCCCGAAGGCGAGCCCCTCGAAGTCGGTGAGGGACAGGCCGGCGGAGAGGCTCAGGGTCAGGCCCTTCCCGAACCCGAAATCAGCGCGGGCCAAAACCAAGTTGGCTCGGAGCCGGGAAGATGCCGTGTCTCCGTCCCAGACGATCGTCCTCGAAAAATGGTCGATATTCAATCCGGCCGTGAACGTCTTGACCTTCGATTCCGCCGCCGGCGCGTGCGCTGAGGCCAGCGCCAGCGCTATCCCCAGGGAAATAGGGCGCCAAGCCCCTCCGCTTCGCTTTCTCATGAGGAAACCTCCCGCACCCTCCCGAGGTTCAGCTTTTCTTGTCCTTATTGTCCTTGATGTCCTTCAGCGGGGCCTTAAGCTTCACGATCTCGCCCAGACGCTTCGTGGCCGCTTTGGCCAGGGCCAGGTTTGGGTAATCCGTGACCACCTTGGTGAAGAACGGGACGGCCTGGTCGTACATCTTCACCATGAAATGGCAGTCGCCGAGGTAGAAATAGATCTCGTACAAGCGGGAATAGTCGGGGTAGCTGGTCATGATCTCGGACAGCCGGCTGATGGAGGCCCGGTAAGCCCGCCTCTTGTTGTATCCGATGGCGATCTCGGCGCTATGGGACGCCAGCCGCTCCTCGCAGTCCTTGATCTTCTCCTGGGCTGTCTTGGCCTGGTCGCTCGCGGGGAAGTCGGTGATGACTTTCTTGAATTCCGCGAGGGCCTGGGAAGTCTTGGACTGGTCGCGCCCCGGCTTCAGGATCTTCTTGTAGAAGGTCATGGCCACCTGGTACTGGCTGTAGGCGGCGGAAGGGGAGTAGGGGTACGTGCGGATGAACTCCCGGTATTCGGCGGCGGCCAGGAGCAGGTTGCTCTCGTCGCCCTTGCGGAAGTAGGCGTCGGCAATGAGAAGCTTGGCCCGCTGGGCGTAAAAGCTCTTGGGGAAAGAGTCCATGACTTGGCGGAAATAGAGGATGGCTTTTTCCGTGTCCTTTTTCATCTCCGCCTCGCCCAGCCTGTAGAGGGCCTCGTCGGAGGAGGCGAGGTCCGGCGTGATCTCGACCGTTTTCTTATGGCATCCCGCCGCCAGTCCGAGCATGATCAGCAGGGGGAGCAAAGCGGCGAGCGGTTTCATCTTGGCGTGTATTATCATGGCGTCTTCCTCGCGATCTCTTTCATGGCCCGGATGACCCCGGCGGGGTCGGGGGCCTCGAAAATTGCCGACCCGGCGACGACGATCTCCATGCCCGCGCGGATGATGTCCTCGACGTTGTCGAGCTTGATCCCGCCGTCGACCTCGATGGGGATCTCGCGCTTCTCGGCGCGGATCCAATCCCTCAGTTTCCTGATCTTCTCCCGGCAGGAGGGGATGAAGGACTGACCTCCCCAGCCGGGGTTGACCGACATCACCAGGATGAAATCGAGCTCTCCCAAAACCTCTTTCAAGGTGTCGATCGGTGTCGCCGGGTTGAGGGCCGCTCCGGCTTTCCGCCCGAGGCCCCGGATCATGGTCAGGTCCTTGTGGAGATGCGCCGTGGCCTCGACGTGGAGGGAGATCCAGTCGGCCCCGGCCTCGTGGAACAGGGGGACGAAGGCGCGGGGATTCTCGACCATGAGATGGACGTCGATCGGCAGGCGCGTCTCGCGGCGGATGGCGGCGACGAGTTGGGGCCCGAGCGTCAGGTTGGGCACAAAGTGCCCGTCCATGATGTCGACGTGGATGAGGTCGGCCCCGGCCTTTTCGGCGAGCTTGACCGCCTCGCCGAGCTTGGCGAAATCCGCGGACAGGATCGACGGGGCGATGCGGACCATCAACGGCTGACCTCGAGCGAGATCCTGTTCCTCTTCTGGACCCGGAAGCCGCTCGGCGGGTCCTGCTTGACGATGATCCCGGCCGCGGCCCCCGGGTAATAGACGTAGCGGAGGTCGGCGACCTTGAAATCCCAAGCCGTGAGCCGGCCGATGACGCCGTCCGCGCGGCGGCCGATGAGGTCGGGCATGATGAAGCGGTCGTCGACGTCGCCCTGGCTGAGAAGCAGGCCGACGGGAAGGTTGCGCTCGACGACGGCGCCGGTCGCCGGCTTCTGATCGAGGACCCGGCCGGCGGGAAGTCGCGGGGTGTGGACCTGGGTCAGCTTGCCCTTGAGAAGTCCCGCTGCCTGGAGCATGGTCAGCGCTTCGTCCAGGCTCTTGCCGGCGAGGTCGGGAACGGTGACCTTCTCACTTCCCGAGCTCGTCACCACCCGGACAACCTTGGTTACGCGGATCCTCGACCCGGCCGCCGGGTCCTGCCGGACGATGAGTCCCCTCTCCCAACGGTCGCTCAACTCCGTGCCGTTCTGAGCGACGGAAAGGTCCTTCTTGGCCAGCTCCGCCCGGGCCTGGGCGACGGTCTTGCCGCTGAGGTCGAGGACGGTGACAGTCTCGCTCTTGAGGAGGACCTGGGAAAAAATTACCGCGCTCAGGAAAAACAGGATAAGGAAGATGAGCGAAGAAAGAGCCAGATTATAGAGTAATTTCTTCGCCATATGCGATGTTCACGATCAGGATTTCGACATCTATTATTATCATAGATTTGGAACTTAGTAAACCGGCGAACCGTTGCCCGGGATCGTGCCAGGAGACGCTACCCGGGCTTTGACGGGGGCCATCCATATCCCCCGGGCCCCGGGAACCTGTCCCGACGGTCGGCCAGGGAATCTTCAATATTACGAATCTTCCAAGAAATCCAATATTCGATCCAGATAGTTCCCAGAAGTGCGGCTCCGGGCCGCTCCGCCACACTTCTGCTGGTCGCTTCTCAGAATCCGCTCCCTGCCGCCCCTCCGCTACGGGGGCTCTGGACGGCCCCCGTCAAAGCCCGGGTAGCGCCCAGACCGTTCCTGCGTCCTCGTCCTTGTTCACGAGAAAGAAAAAACTGCCTTTTTTCATATCTTTGAATATAATTGAGACTCCGGAGGATAGAAAAAAATGATCACTTATTCTGATTTTCGTAGCGATACCGTCACCCGGCCGACAGAGAAGATGAGGAAGGCCATGGCCGAGGCCGTAGTCGGCGACGACGTGCTCGGCGACGATCCGACCGTCCAGAAGCTCGAGGCACTGGCCGCCGAGACCATGGGAAAAGAGGCGGCGCTATTTTGTCCGTCCGGGACGATGGCCAATTCGATCGCCGTCAAGATGTGGACGAATATCCTCGAAGAGGCCATCGTCGAGGAGCGCTCCCACATCTACAACCTGGAATCGACCCACATGACCTTCATCTCCGGGGTGACGCCGCGTCCGCTGAGGTCGGAGCGGGGGGCCATGGACCCGCAGGACGTCATCGCGAATATCCGCAAGCCGAACGTCCACACGCCGCGGACCTCCCTTATCTGCCTGGAGAATACCCACAACAATTGGGGCGGGTCGGTCGTGCCCCTCGACAACTTCAAGGCCATCAGGAAGATAGCGGATGAACACGGCTTGAAGGTCCACCTCGACGGGGCTCGGATCTTTAACGCCAGCCAGGCATCCGGTGTCCCGGTCAGGGAATACGCGCAGCAGGTGGACTCTCTGATGTTCTGTCTGTCGAAGGGGCTTTCGGCTCCGGCCGGCTCGATGCTCGTGGCGAACAGGGAGCGGATCGAGTTCGGCCGCAGGTTGAGAAAGGCCTTGGGCGGCGGCATGCGCCAGGTCGGCGTCCTGGCCGCGCCGGGTATCATCGCCCTGACCGAGATGGTCGACCGGCTCAAGGACGACCATGCCCGGGCGAAGAAGCTGGCCGGGGAGATCAGTGTCCTGCCGGGGGTCAAACTCGACCCCGCGACCGTCGAGACCGATATCATCATCTTCGGCTTCGAGCATTCGACGATCACCATCTCCGCGATGCTGGAGAGGATGAAAGAGAAGGGCATCCTGGCTTTGGCCGTCCTCGGCGGCATCCGCATGGTCACCCACAAGGACGTCGGCGACGAGGACGTCGACCGGGCCGTCAAGGCCTTCAACGAGATCCTGGGGCGAGTCTAAGTCCCATCTGGCGGCATGAGCCCGGGCAGCGTCAAGGCCGGTTTCAACCCAGCCCTTTGGCGGTGAAGTATAATAGCGATATGCTTGGGCCGGTCGTCCGCGAGATCGAAGCCAAGTCCATCCTCAATGTCTCGAAGATCCACGATTACTGCGTCAACCCCTACACCGGTTGCGAGGTCGGCTGCGTCTACTGCTACGCGGCGCTGTTCATGCGGCGCTACAGCGGCCACAGCGAACCGTGGGGCGAGTTCGTCGACGTCAAGGTCAACGCGCCCGCCCTTCTCGCCAAGCAGATCGTCAGGGCCAAGCGGGGGACGATATGGTTCGCATCGGTCTGTGACCCCTACCAGCCGCTCGAAGAACGATACGAGCTGACTCGGCGCTCGCTCGAAGCCCTTGTCGGCCGGGATTTCCCGGTCGAGATCCAGACGAAGTCGGCCCGAGTACGCCGCGACCTCGATATCATCCGGCGGCTCTCCGATGTCGAAGTCGGCTTCACCATCGCCACCGACGACGAGACGATCGCCGGGATGTTCGAGCCGAAGGCATCTCCGGTCGGGGAGAGGGTCGAGGTCCTGCGGGAATTCAAAGCTGCGGGAGTGTCGACGTTCGCCTTCGCCGGCCCGCTCCTGCCAGGGAATCCCGAGCGGTTGGCCGCACTCCTGGTCGGCGCGGTTGACCGGGTCCTCATCGACAGGATGAATTATATCCCGGCGGTGAAGTCCTTCTATGCCCGCCACGGCCTTCTGGATGCCCTGACAGATCCCTTCTTTCGGACACAATCAGCCAGACTGGCAAAAGCGCTTCGCGCCCGCGGAATCCGCGTCGAAACCGTGTTTTGACCGGCCCTGTGCTCCCGGCCCGGTTCCCGGCCGTACCCACCGGTTATCCAAAGACAAGGGTCCTTAGAGATTTTCCGCGACGATCTGGGCGATGTCCTTGACCTTGATGTCCTCGCGGCCTTTGTCTTTGAGCCCGTCGCTAAGCATGGTCAGGCAGAAGGGGCAGGCGGCAGCGGCCAGGCCGGCGCCCGAAGCGATCACTTCATCCGTGCGCAGGTGGTTGATCCGTGTGCCGAGCGATTCCTCCGTCCACATCAGCCCGCCGCCCGCGCCGCAACAGAAGCTATCGTCGCCGTGGCGCTTGAGCTCCTTTGTTTTTCCGCCGAGCGCTGAAGCCAGGATGGCCCGCGGCTCTTTGGTCAGTCCGTTATGGCGCCCGAGGTAACAGGGGTCATGGAACGTGTAACTCCCCATGGCCGTGGTTTTCGGCGCAATCTTTCCTGAGGCGATAAGCCCATGGATAAGCTCGGCATGGGAGACGACCTCGATCGCCTGGAGCCTGGACCTGTCTTCTTCGGTCAATCCGGGGACGAGATCGACGAGCTTCGGGTACTCATGCTTGAGGGTGTTATAGCCGTGGGGGCAGATGGTGACGATCCTTTTTATACCGAAGGTCTTGAAGAGGGCGATATTCTCCTGCGCCAAACTCTGGAAAAGATATTCGTTGCCGAGACGCCGGGCCGAATCGCCGCAGCATTTTTCCTCGGCCCCCAGCGTCCCGAACTCGATCCCGGCCGCACGGAGGATCTTGACGAGCGACCCGGCGATCCCTTTTCCGGCGTCGTCGTAGGCGCCCATGCAGCCGACCCAGAAAAGGTATTCGGCGTTGGGGACATCCTTAATGTGCTTGACCTCGATCGCCTCGCCCCACTCGGCCCGCTTGGAGAAGCCGATGCCCCAGGGGTTGGAATTCGTCTCCATGTTGCGGAAGAAGGCGTTGAGCTCCTGGGGGAACTTGCTCTGCATCAGGACCTGACTTCTGCGCGCGCCGACGATCTTGCGGATGTGCTCGATCTCGACCGGGCATTCCTTCTGGCAGGCGCCGCAGGTCGTGCAGGTCCATATTTCTCCTTCCGTAAAGGTCGCCGGGACGAGCTCCTTGAGGTCGCCCCGCTTCTTGGCCGTCAGGGCCTTGTCGCCGGCCAGCAGGGCCTTCTCCATGTTGAACATGATCATCTTGGGCGAGAGCGGCTTGTCGCTGGCGAAAGCCGGGCAGGCGTCCTGACAGCGGCCGCACTCCATGCAGGCGAAGGCGTCGAGGTTGTCCTTCCAGGTGAAGTCCGCGACATTCTCCACGCCGAAGACCTCGGACTTTTCGAGGTCGATGGATTCGAGCACGCCGCTCGGCGTCGAGCGGCGCAAAAAGACGTTGAAGGGGCCGACGAACATGTGGAGATACTTGGAGTGGGGGACGTAGGCGATGAAGGCATAGACGGCGACGACGTGGGCCCACCAGGCGATCCTGAAGTGTGAGGTGATGGACTCGGGGCTTAGGCCGGACCTGCCGATAGCGCCGGCGATCCACGACCCGAGGAACGCGAGGCGCGCCGTCTCGGGATGGTGGGCGATGGAAAAGCCTTCGAAATAGAGGTAGGTCGCCGTGGCCAGGGTGATGAGGAGATAGATGATGGCCGAATCGCCCGGCGTCGTGGCGTAGGCCTTGGGCCGGACGACGAACCGCCGGAAGGCGAGGAAGAGGACGCCGAGCATGACCGAGATGGCGGCGACGTCGATCAGCAGCGAGAAGAACAGCCCGAAGTTCGTCCTTCCGAAGAGATAGAAGCCGTTTATAAAGCCCTCGAGCGTGTGGCTGAGCGTCATCGTGTCGAAAGACAAGGCGCCGTAGAAGATGCCGACGTGCATCAAGCCGGTGAAGAAGCGCTCACCGCGGAGCGTGCAGCGCTGGAAGAGGACCTTGACGACGGCGTGGCGGAACCTCCTCCAGAGGTCTTTGAACCGGTCTTCGGGCGCGCCGGCCGAGATGATCCTGAGGCGGCGGACGATGGGCACCCAGAAGGCCCCCGCAGTGGCCAGGATAAGTAGAACGAATATAGCCTTTTCCCAGGTCGTGAGCATGCCGGGACTCCTTTTCTCTGAGCCGTCTCTTTTGTACAGATTTGCGCCGCACCTGTCAAATATGCTAATTAGAGAAACCCATGAACGTCCTTGTGGTCCTGCTCGCGGCCGCAGCCGTTTTCGCCCTGGCCGGCCGCCTTTATTCCCGATACATCGCCCGGAGCCTGGGCGAGGACATGAGCCATCCAACTCCGGCCGTCGTCTGCAACGACGGACGTGATTTCGTGCCCACCAAGCCCTATATCGTTTTCGCCCACCATTTCTCGGCCATCGCCGGCGCCGGGCCCATCCTCGGCCCGACCATGGCCATTCTCTACGGCTTTGTCCCGGCCTGGCTCTGGGTCGTCCTGGGCGGGGTGTTCATCGGGGCCGTGCACGACTACACGACGCTCTTCATCAGCATGCGCGAAGGCGGCAAGTCCATGGCCGAGGTCGCCCGCAAGACTCTGGGGAGCGCCGGCTTCAACCTGTTCATCGCCTTCACGCTCGTCATGATCGTGCTGGTGACCTCGTCCTTCCTCAGCGCGACGGCGATCTCGCTGACCTCGCTCTGGCCGCTGGCCAAGATCGGGGCCCGGGAGGGAGAAACGTTCCTCAAGACGGTTGTCCGGGACGGCGTCGTCATGGGCCGGATCGGCGGCATCGCCTCGACCTCGGTCATCTTCATCACGCTCTTGTCGCCCCTGCTCGGGATCCTCCTCTACAAGAAGAGGATCAAAACCGCCTTCGCCTACATCCTGGCCGCCTCGATCTGCGTGGCATCGGTCTTTCTGGGGATCGCCTTCCCGGTGACGTTGGCCCCGACGACCTGGATGATCATCATCTCGGGCTACGTCCTCCTCGCGGCGGGGGTGCCTGTCTGGCTCATCCTCCAGCCCCGCGATTTCATCAACGTCCAGATCCTCTATGGCGGGATCGGCCTGATGGTCGTGTCGCTCTTCAGCTGCGGCTTCCAGGGCCTGCGGGTGACCATGCCCCGGTTCAACCTGGCCGAGGGGGCGTTGAACCTGGGCTTCATCTGGCCCATGATGTTCATCACCATCGCCTGCGGGGCCATCTCCGGCTTCCATTCGCTCGTCGCCGGCGGCACGACGGGAAAACAGCTGGCCAAAGAAACCGACGCCCGCCGCGTCGGCTACAATGCCATGCTCCTCGAATCGCTTCTGTCGGTCTGCGTCCTCCTGGCCCTCGGCGCGGTCATGGCCTTCTCCGACTACAAGGCCATCGTCTGGCCGACCGACCCGGCCGTGAAATCCAATCCCATTCTGGGATTCTCGCTAGCGGCGGGACAGCTGTTCCATCAGGGCCTCGGCATCCCCGTCGCCCTGGGCACGGTCTTCGGCATCCTGCTCGTCGAGGGTTTCGTCATCACGACGCTCGACGCGGCGGTCCGGCTCAACCGCTATCTCTTCGAGGAGCTTTGGTCCATCGTCTTCAAGAAAGTGCCGCGCCTTCTGAAGCATTATTGGTTCAATTCGGGCTTGTCGGTCGTTCTGATGTGGACCCTGGCCTATTCCAACGCATTCACCGCCCTGTGGCCCATCTTCGGCACGGCCAACCAGCTGCTGGCGGCGATGGCCCTGCTGACGGTGTCGGCCTGGCTGCTCCTGCGCAAGCGGCGAAATTGGTTCACGCTCGTCCCTGCGGTGTTCATGGTCCTGACGACTCTCGTCTCGCTCGGCATTCTGCTCGTTGGCTATATCAAGAAGGGGAACTACATCCTCGTAGCCGCGGACGTCGTCCTCTTCGCCCTGTCTGCGGGCGTCGTCGCGCTCTTTTTGAAAACGTTCCTGAAGCGGACAGGACGGGCGGGAGAGGCCCCCGCGGCGACCTGAAAGGACATCCCATGGCCGAGAAAAGAGACCTCGTCATCATCGGCGGCGGCCCCGGCGGCTATCTCGCCGCCATGCGTGCCGCCCAGCTCAAAAAGAGCGTCACGCTCATCGACCGGGACCGCATCGGCGGGACCTGCATCAACTACGGCTGTATCCCCACGAAATACCTCCTTCACCAGACGAAGATCCTCAAGGAGGTCGCCGGAACGAAAACTCTCGAAGGGCCCGTCGGCGATATCCGGTTGAACTGGAAAAAAGTCCAGGAAGGGCGGCAGGGCGTCGTGGATAAGCTCGTCAACGGAATCGTCTTCCTCCTCGAGAAGGGCAGGGTCGAGATCGTCAAAGCGCCCGCCCGGCTGAGGGGGGACAGGTCGGTCGTCGTCCGGACTCCGGAAGGGGAGAGGGTCTTCGAGGCGGACAAGGTCATCGTGGCCACGGGCAGCCATGCGGCCAGCCTGCCTTTCCTCAAGGCTGATGGCCGGACCGTCATCACCAGCACGGAGGCGCTCGAGCTTCCGGAGGTCCCGAAAAGCCTTCTTGTCATCGGTGCGGGGGCCATCGGTCTCGAGATGGGCTCGATCTACAGGCGTCTGGGGACGGACGTCACGGTGCTCGAGATCATGCCCCAAGCCCTGCCCGGGGCTGACCGGGAGTCGGTGACGAGGCTCGAGCGGGTTTTCAAAAAGCAGGGTTTGAAGGTCTTCACGGAGATGAGGATCGACGCGGCCGTCGTCGATGAGGGCGGCGTCACCCTGAAGGGCCTTTGCCTCAAGACCAACGTCCCGTTCGAATATCGGGCCGAGAAAGTCCTTCTGTCCGCGGGCCGGAAGCCGAATATCGCCGAACTTTTCGAGGGCGAGCCGTTCCTCGAGATGGACCGCGGCTTCATCAAGGTCGGTCCTTCGCTCGAGACGAGCATGTCCGGCGTTTACGCCATCGGCGATGTCATCGGCGGCAAGCTCCTGGCCCACAAGGCCTACCACGACGCCCTCGTCGCCGCCGACAACGCGGCCGGACTGCCCTCCCGAACCGTCAACTATAAGGCCCTGCCCATGGCCGTGTTCACCGAGCCGGAGTTCGCCTCGGTCGGGCTGACCCAGGAGGAAGCCGTCGCCAAAGGCATCAAGGTCCAGGTCGGCGTCTTTCCGCTCCAGGCGAGCGGCCGGGCCCTGACCATAGACGCGACCGACGGCATGATCAAGGTCATGGCCGACGAGTCCGACCGCGTCATCGGAGCCCACATCGTCGCCCCGAGCGCTTCGGACATGATCCCCGTCCTGACCGTGGCCGTGGCCAAGGAGATGACGCTCGAGGAGCTGGACAACATCATCTACATCCACCCGACTCTTTCCGAAGCCATCGGCGAGGCGGTCCTCAAAGCCAAGAACAAGGCCCTGCATATTTTGAATTCCTAATAACATCTTTTAAGATATTTTCTAAAAGCGCGGCTCCGAGTTGCTCCGCCGCGCTTTTATCGGTCGCTTCTCAGAATCCGCTCCCTGCCGGTCCCTCTTATTTTCCAGCCTTGAAAAATCCCGGGCGATTCTATACAATCGTTGCGATTTTCGAGATAGCATGCTTGAACTGACGCTTTCCTTTCTTGTCTTCGGCCTTCTCGCCGGGGTGATGATCGTCATCAACTATCTCCTCGGCCCGCGGAAACCCAACCCGGCCCGGGAAATACCGTTCGAGTGCGGCAGCCCGCCGCTCCAGCCGGGAATCGGTCCCGTCAATGTCCCCTTTTTCCTCGTGGCCCTTCTCTTCCTGCTCCTCGACGTCGAGATCGTTTTTTTCTATCCTCTAGCCCTCGCCTTCCGTGACCGGGGTTTCGGCGGCCTGGCCGCTTTGGGGACGTTCATCCTCGTCCTCGCCCTGGGCTTCGTTTACGCCTGGAAGAAAGGGATCTTCCGCTGGTCATGAGCGGCCTCGATTTCCTCACGACCCGCCTCGAGACAGCCCTCGGCTGGGGCCGGAAATACTCCCTCTTCCATTATCCGTTCATCACCGCATGCTGCGGCATGGAGTACATGTCGGCGGCCTGCGCCCACTTCGACATTGACAGGTTCGGGGCGGGCCTGACCCGGTTTTCGCCCCGGCAGGCCGACCTCCTCCTCGTCGTCGGCACGGTCACCCACAAACTCGCCCCCGTTCTCAAGACGGTCTACGATCAGATGCTCGAGCCCAAATGGGTCATCGCCTTCGGGGCCTGCGCCGTGAGCGGCGGCATCTACCAGAACTACGCCGTCGTCCAGGGCATCGACCGGGTCATCCCCGTCGACATCTACATCCCCGGCTGTCCGCCCCGACCGGAGACGGTCCTCGACGGCCTCATGAAACTCCAGGACAAGGTCCAGCACCAGAAACAGGATTGGCGATGGGCAAAGAAACCCTGATCGGTGAGATCCGGACGAAGCTCGGCCAGGCGGTCGAGAGCGTCTCGGAATCCTTCGGCGACGACGTCCTCGTTGTCCGGTCCGGATCCGTTCGGACCATCCTGACCGCGCTCCGCGAAAAACCGTTCGACTACGCCGTCCTCCTCGACCTGACCTGCATCGACTTCACGGCCGGGGAGGGGCGGTTCGAGCTCGTCTATCATCTGTATTCCATGTCCCGGAACGTC
>Ga0315287_10005371_pt1 | contig 12627 bp, 9 predicted proteins | sample YL17G11_0_MG_FD_205037 | JGI IMG/M metagenome (GOLD analysis project Ga0315287, IMG submission 205037) | Sediment microbial communities from Yellowstone Lake, YNP, Wyoming, USA - YL17G11_0 | ecosystem: Environmental > Aquatic > Freshwater > Lake > Sediment | place: USA: Wyoming | collected...
CGGCCCACCCATGATCGTTCGATGAGCCCGGGGAGCAACGGATCGCCCGTGACACCCCAGCGGTAGGCGGCAAAGTCCTGCCCCGGGACCTCGAGCACCCGCGTGTCACGGCTCTGGGCATCGAGGTGGGCAGCTGCGTCGGTCCAGTACTGCGGCACGTCGCTCGGTCGTGAGAGGTTCGAACCGACGAGGTCGGCTTGCCATGCGGGGGCCAGGTTCACGATCGCGAGGGTCGCCACGACGCCTGCGGCGGCGAGCGCGAGACGGGGAGTCGAGGTTGCGTACGCCGAGATGCCGGCGCCGAGCAGCATCGCGATGCCGAGGGCGACGAGCGGGACCGCCCGGGGGGTGCTCCGCAACGCGAGTCCGAGTGTCGAGCCCTCGGCGAACGCTTTGAACAGGCGGCCAACGGGCGAGGGGTCGGCGTACGGATACACCCCGACCGCGACGACCGTGCCGACGAGGATGAGCGCGACGAAGTAGCCACGGTGGAGCCAGCGGGTACGAGTCGCCGCGAACATCGCGAGTGCGGGGATCGCGAAGCCGACGACCAGCAAGCCGATCGACTCCAGGTACTGGGGTGACTGGATGATCCAGGGTCCGATGCCCTCTCGTCCGTAGAAGAACCAGTTCCCGAGCCCACGCAACACCTCGAGCGGAGCCGACGATGCCGCCACTGCCCTGACCGTCTCGGTGTAGTTCAGCACCGGTATCCCGAAGTCCTTCTGGATCGAGAGGCCGGCGATCCACCACGTCGACGTCGCGGTGACGAGCACTCCGATGCGCACCATCACCCCGAGTGCAGCGCGCCCTGAGAACTCGCGCTCGACCGCTACTCGGAACAAGATCCAGAGCAGCGGCGCGATCCCGACGAAGATCAGGCTCGTGGCGTTCGTGCCGCCGATCGTGAACACGACGAGCGCGAACAGCGCCGGATCGCGCCAACCGCCTCGTCGCAACGAACGTTCGGTGAGTGCGAGGAGCCACGGGAGGCCGGCCCACGGCAGCAGGATGACCGACTGACGCGCGGTGTACGCGAGCACGTACGGCGACAACATGTAGACCAAGGCCGCGACCACGGCACCGACATCGCGCTTCGAGATCGTGCGGCACAGAAACAGCACGCCGGCACCCGCGGCGAAGACAAGCGAGCCGAACCAGAGGCGCTGTGCGATCCAGTCCGGGACTTGCAGTGCGTCGAAGGCCCAGAACCAGGGGCCCATCGGGAACAGGTAGCCGATGTTCTGGTGGGTGACGGTGCCTGCGGCGTAGTTCGGGTCCCAGAGGTACGCGGCGTTGCTCAGCAGACGACCGGGATCGAGGAACAGGTAGAGCTTGGTGTCGACGCTCGTACGACCCGGGGCGGAGACGAGGTACGGGACGTAGGCGATCGCGGCCAGGCCGAGGTACACCCACCGCCATCGATGACGCCCGGTGCGCACCGCGTCGGGAGCGCTGGTGGTCGTCGGCGCCGTCGCGGTCATTCGCCCCGGAAGGTCACCGGGCGTGCGTGCGCCCGGCTTCGTCGGCCAGGACCTCGAGCACGCGGCGCGCCGTGTTGTCCCACGTGAACCGGGCAGCACGCTCGGCCGCGGCGACGCTCATGGCGCCGCGCAGCGCCTCGTCGGCCAACAGCCGATCGAGCCCCGCGACGAGTCCCTCCGGGTCTCTCGCCAGGATCCCCGTCACCCCGTCCTCGACGGCGTCGCGGTGCCCGGCGATGTCGGTCACGACGGCAGGGGTCCCACACGCCGCGGCCTCGGTGAGCGTCATACCCCAACCCTCGCGCACCGAGGCACTCGCGACGACCCAGGCGCGACGGTAGAGCGCAACGAGGTCGGCGTCGTCGACGCGGCCCGGAAGGTCGATCCACTCCTCGGCACCGTGGGTCGCGACGAGCGACTCGAGGGCCGGGCGTTCGTAGCCCTCACCCACGATCACCGCACGCAGACGCGGATGGCGTACCTTCAACCCCGCGAGCGCGTCGATCAGATGATCGAAGCGCTTCACGGGCACCAACCGACCGACCGCCACCACCAGAGGATCGGCTTCGAGAACCTGCGGTTCGGGACCGGGCGTGAAGCGAGCGTCGATGCCGGGCTCGACGACCGACACGCGGCTCGCCCGGAAGTGCAGGTCCTCGACGAGCTCTTCACGCGACGACTCCGACAGCGTGACGATGCGCGTCCGACGGTAGAGCGGCGGCGCGAGCGTCGACTCGATCCCGCGACCGAATCGGGCAAGGTTGGGCGGGAGCGTCATGTCCCACATCTCGGCGTGCACGTGGTGCAGGAAGGTGATGCGCGTCCCCTTGGCCCACAGCGGCGAGAAGAACGGCATGCCGTTCCAGATCTCGACGAGGGCATCCCGAGCCCCGTGGCGCCCGGTCGCCTCGCTGAACGCGGCGCGGGGAAACACGGCGTACCGACCGGCGCGACGGATCACCCGGTAGCCGTCGCGCCACGCGACCTGAGGCTGCCCGGGTGCGTAGGAGGTACGAAAGGTGATGTCGATTCCCGCATCGGCCCAGCGGCGAGCGATCTCGTGGGCATGGACCTCGGAACCGCCGGCCTCGGGATCATCGAGATCGCGCCACGCGAGGAAGTGGACCCGCTCGAGACCGGCCGCTGCCGCGATGTCGCCGAGCTTGGCTGCCGCGTCGTCCGTGTTCGCATCACCATCGCCGGCAGGATCGCGCACGAAAAACCGTACCATCGGCCCCGGTGCGCAATCGGGCGTCTGATCTGGTTGATTCACGGCTACATTTGGCGCGTCATGACCGTCGCCTGCACGATCGACGTCGAGGAATACGGCGGCGCCGAGAGCCGCATCGAAGCGGTGATGGACGCATTGCTCGCCCATTTCGCCGATCGCAACATCCGCTTCACCGCGTTCGTGGTGGGTGACGTCGCGCGCTCACATCCCGATCTGGTGCGGCGGATCAGTGCAGAAGGTCATGAGATCGCGCTCCACGGCGCTGATCACCGTGTGCTCTCGAAGTGGGAACCGAGCGAATTCGTCGCCCGGTGCAAGGACGCACGCGAACATCTCGGCGACCTCGCCGGCTCCGAGGTCACGGGCTTTCGGGCGCCGTTGTTCTCCCTCACCCCCGGAGTGCCGTGGGCCGACGGGGCCCTTGCCGACTGCGGGTTCGCGTACTCCTCGAGCGTCGTCCCGTCGGGTCGGTCCTACGGCGACTCGGGCTTTCCGGGTGCGCCCCGCGAACCATTTCGCTGGCGGTCCGGGTTGGTCGAGCTCCCAGCCGGGTTGTACGCGCGGCTGCCGATCGGCGGCTCGTATCTCCGCCTGCTCCCGCGCGCGGCGGTACGGCGGATGCGGAGCGGACTCCCGAACCGGGCTGCGTGGATCTATTGCCACCCGTACGACTTCGACGCTGACGAGCCCTATCGGCGGCTGCCCGACACCGGCCGGCTGGTGAGCCGGCTGCTCTTCGCCCGAAGACGCATCATGGGTGACCGTCTCGATGATCTCCTCCAGGGAGAAGCGGCAGCGCCCCTCGGGGAACAGGTACCCGAACTGTCGACGGATCGGCTCCCGACGTTCGTGCCGGCCGCTCGCCCCGGGTCGGATCAGGCGTCCTCGCGCACGTAGGCGACGATCGCGGCGACCGAGTCGAGCTCCTCGAGCTCCTCGAGCTCCGGGCTGATGCCGAACTCTGCTTCGAGCGCCATGCAGATCTGGAGATGACCGAGCGAGTCCCAGCGTTCGAGATCGCCACTGACGGTCGCGGGAGTGACCGACCCGTCCGGCACACCGAGCTCGCGACCGATCAGCCCGATCACCCGTACCTCAAGCTCGTCGTCGGTCACGTCAGGTCCTTCCGGTAGCGGATCGGCGCGTCGGCCGCCGTTTCCGTTCGATCCGCGATGGCCTCACCCATGACGACGGACCAGTCTCGCGCCGGAAGGAAGCCGGCCGAGACACCATTGCGCGCGGTCGGAGTGAACGTACACTCGACCGAGGCGAGCCCCGAAGCACGCGCCAAGTCCTCGATACGGTCGAGCAGCCGAACCTCGACCTCGCGTCCGATCACTCGACAGCTCAAGAGGAACAGCGGCATCTCGCCCGTCGAGCGGTCGAGCACGGCGAGCCCGACGACCCCCTCGTCGCCGAAGCGATCCCCGTAGCCGAGCGTCACGACTGTGTGCCGGTCGTCCCGAATCCACTCCATGATCTCGGCCGCGGTGCAACGTCTCGTCGTCAGGTTGAACTGGTTGGTCTTCTGCGTCATCTGCGCCGCACGTTCGACGAGGAACTCGTCATCGACCCTCAGGTCGAGCCGGATCTCGAGTCCGGCAAGGAACGCGTGGAGATCGGGAGCCTCCGCTGCCCCGGCCACGCGCTCGCGTCGCGCTCGATACTGCTCGGTCTTGGCCCGATCAGCGTCGAGGATCCGCAACCTCGGGAAGTATGGGAAGGCCACTTCGCGCACGAACCAGTCGGCGAGCAGCTCCGGCCGGGACGGAACCTCGACGACCGCGACGTCGGGCAGGTGCTGCGCGACGAGCGCGCGCTCCACAGGGTTGTCGTCGATGAAGACGAAGGTGTCGAGCCCCAACGAGAGCTCGTCCGCGATCGCGCGCAGACTCGTGACCTTGTCGCTCCAGTCGATACGCATGGTGGCGAAATCGCCGGGGCGCAGGATCATCATCGGGTGATCCGCAAGCACGGCTTCGGCATCGGCGTGGTCGTTCTTCGACGCGACCGCCAGGAGCACCCCCGTCTCCTTGAGTGCCTTGATCCGGCGCTGGAGATCCCGATAGCACTTGCCGACGCCGTCCTCCGCCACGGCGATACCTCCGGGCCCGTCCTCGCCCAGGACGCCACCCCAGAGCGTGCCGTCGAGGTCGCAGACGAGCACCTTCCGCGTCAGCCCTCGGTACGCGTCCAGCAGACCGCTCAGGTGCTTCCCGCACTCCTCGAACCAGAGGTTCGTGTACGGGATCCGGCCCGCATACCAGAACGCGCGCGCGATCAGCGCGTCGCGCCCGTGGCTGTCGAAGACCAGGCCCAGGTCGAGAATCGCGACGTTCGCGCTCGAAGCGGCACGCGCTCGCAGTGCCGTGTCGAAACGCGCCACCCGCGACCCGTTGCCTTCGAGGTCTTGGGCCGACGCGTAGGTCGCGACCGTTGCCGGATCGGCGTGCAGCGTCGACGCGACCAACAACACCTCCGGGCGTGCGGCGCTGAACGCAGCGATGGCATCAGGCAGCTCTTCGACGAGGTCTCCCGCAGCGAGGATCTCGTCGGCGTCGAGCAGGACCACCACGGCATCAACACCCGGCCGGTACGCGCCCGATCCCGGGTCGGCCAAGGCGCGCAGCACCTCGCCGTACTCACCCATCGTGACCGTGTGGCCGGGGACCCGCCGGACGATCGGGGCCAGATTGACGTTCGAGAGCACCAGGAGCTCCACCGTCAGAACACGTCCATGTCGGCGAGGGTGAGCGAGAGCTTCGGTGCAGCCTCACCAGGCTGATCGCGGACCCACTCCGCGAGCAGCGGGGCCTGCTGGGGCGCGAATCGGCGCGGTACCCGCAGCAACGGAAACCGGCGAAGCGAACGGGTGAGCCGAGTCTCCCCGAAGCTCAGGGCGGCGATCAGATCGGCTTGCTCCGCGATCGCCCAGCGCAGCACATCGGCGACCAGCGCCCTCGCGACACGTGGTTCGTTCGAGCCGGCCGCGATGCAGTCGACGATGACGCATGCATGAAGCCCCTCGAAGTCCGCGACTCGTGCAGCCAGATACCCCACCAGCTCGCCATCGACACGCGCGTAACGGACGCGGTACTCGAAGCGCGGTCCTTGATGGAAGCGCCAGTCATGAAACGCATGATCCCGAGATCCGACCCACGCATCCTCGGTCGCGACGGTCTCCGCGAGACGATCGATCGCCTCTGCATCGGGGATCTCGTCCAGCAGATCGATCCCGCGCCCCGCACCACAGGTTGCCGCACGCATCATGGCGCGCCAGCCCACGCCACCGAGGCGCGTCAGCGGGCGCAGCACGCGAAGCCGATCACCGAGCACACGATCTGGTCGCAGCGGCGTGCCGGTCAGCGTGAAACTCCCGATCTGGGCGAACTTGAGCACCCGCTCGTAGAGCGGTGCGCTGGTGTCGTTGGGGGCGAGGTACACGAGATCGACGCCCTTGTGCTCACGAAGGCCACGCATCAACTGGAGGAACGCCCGGGGCGACCGGTACTCCGGATGAATGAGGAGATCGATGGGATTGACCGCCTGACGTTCGCCGGCCGCAGAACGCAGGACGCGAGGTTCGAACACGATCCTGCCGACGACCTCCCGTTCTCCGTCAACACGCTCGACCAGCGTGTCGGCGAATGCCACCCCGGCGGGATCGCCGAGAAACTTCCAACGGAGATGGGCAGGATCTGCAACGGGCGCATCCGCCCCGTACTCCGCGACCGAGAGTCGCGCGAATGTTGCTGCGAGGTCGTCGTCGACAACCGAACGGGTAACCTCCACAGCCGTTGATGCTACCGACCCGTTCGCGAAACGATGTCCCACGAGTTCCGAGGGACGATCGCTAGACGGACTGCAGCTCAGGCTCGGCGCGACCCGTCGGCCCCGCGCTCGGCGGATCCGCGTCGGGTTGGCCGCCGTCCGGCGGGCCGGTGTCGGTCGGACCGGAGTCGGAGGATGCAGCATCAGGATCGGCGGGCGATCGCTTCGGCCAGAACCGGGTGATGAGGGCGTCGAACGTCACCGCCGCGGTCGTGACGATCGCGACTTCCGCCACGGAGCGATAGCGAGGGCTCCCGAAGGCGAACAACGAGACGAACGAGACGAGCAATGGCAACGCGAGCAGTGGAGCCACCGGGCGCTTGCGTCGCCAGAGGATCACGAAGCCTGCGATCGACATGGGAAAGAGGATCCACGCCTGAGCGAGCGCCAGGCGGGCCGCCTTCTCCGATCGCCCTTCGACGATCGTGAACGCCAAGGTCTGCCCGTTTCCCAGCTCACCCCATGGCGTGCCCGGGTTGTACACCTCCCACATCCGGCCGAGACGGGCCAGCGCGACGACCGGGAATCGATCCAGGTTGTCGGAGATGTAGTCGGTCGCCAGATCGCGCCAGTAGTCGTCCCTCACCGATGGATCGGCGTCCGGCGGGTGTCCGTGGATGACGCACTCGGGGCTCCACCAACCGACGCTCGCGCCGTAGAACGCCTCGTCGCAGGCCCCTGACCGGAGGCTGAGCCCGGCATCATGCGAAAGGAAGGTGGGTCGGTCGAACGTCGTGAGGTTCCGGACGACCCACGGCGAGACCACGAGCAGCGCGACCGCACCCGAGGCGAACAGGTAGCCCAGGCGCTTCATGACTGCCTGCCCGGGCATGGCACGAATCACCAGCGGGATGACGACGAGCGGCATCAGGAGCCCGAACTCGGAGCGCACGAGTCCAGCGATCCCGAACGTCAGCCCGAGCCACAGCATGTTCCCGAGCTTGGGGTCGTCCCACGCGCGATACGCCATGAGCACCATGAGCGCCCCCGCGAGGATTCCCATCGACTCCGAGATCACGAGGGGGTCATAGATCCAGAAGTTCGCGTAGACCGCAGCGATCAGCGCCGCGAGCAGCCCGACACGCGGTGACATGACCTTGCGCCCGACGAGTCCCATCACGAACACCGACGCGGTTCCGAGCAAGGTCTGCGCAACCATGTGCGCGTGGAACGATCGAAGCCCGACGAACGAGAACGCCGAGAGGTAGATCGGGAAGAGCGGCGGGTTCTCGGCGGCAATGCCGTTGGCGTTCGCGTGCCGGCCCCAGTTCTGAGGCACGCGATCGACCAGCTGCTTGAAAGTGTCGGGCACCCAGCTCTGGATGCCGAGACCGTCCGCAATGCCGTTCGCGGTGTAGTGGTAGGTGAATGCGTCGCCCCAGATCGGCTGATCCCACTTCACCAGCAGGAGGTACGCCATCCGGATACCGAAGCCGAGTAGAACAATGAGGCCGAGCAGCAGGTAGAAGCGCCGGCGCGTCACGGCTGCGAGATTACCAGCCGGTCCGCTGATGACCCGACAGCGCGACCACTACTATTTGCACCATTCCTGGCGCCCGCTGTACGTTCCGGCCCGTTCGCGGTTCGTCTTGATGCCTCGTCACGACCGTCGTGGCGGCGTGGCTCGAGGTCGTGCTTGGCCGGGCTACCCCAAGGAGGACCCGCGTGCTTTTTGACGGCAAGACCGTCATGGTGACCGGCGCCGGCGGTTTCATCGGCAGCGCGCTCGTGGAACGCCTTGTCGCTGACGGTGCTCAGGTGCGTGCGATGCTGCGCTACACCTCGCGGGGGAAGCGCGGATGCTTCGACCACCTGCGTGATTCGGTGACGCAACACGTCGATGTCACGCTCGGCGACGTCCGGGACGTCGACGCGGTACGAGATGTCGCACGCGGTGCCCATGCCATCTTCCACTTGGCTGCGCTCGTCGGTATCCCGTACTCCTACGAACACCCCCAAGAAGTGATCGACACGAACATCATCGGCACCTCGAACGTCCTCCTCGCCGCCAAGGATCTCGCCACCCTCGAACGTGTGGTCATCACCTCCACCAGCGAGGTCTACGGCTCGGCGCTGCGCATCCCGATGGACGAAGAGCACCCGCTGCAGGCACAGTCGCCCTACAGCGCGACCAAGATCGCCGGCGATGCGCTGGCCCTCAGCTTCCACCGTTCCTTCGGCCTGCCGATCACGATCGTCCGACCCTTCAACGCCTACGGGCCGCGACAGTCGGCTCGCGCGGTGATCCCGACCATCATCACACAGGCCCTGGTCGGCTCGAAGCTGAAGCTCGGGACCCTCGACACCACACGCGACTTCACGTTCGTCGAGGACACCGCACGGGGCTTCGTTGCAGTCGCTTCATCAGACGAAGCACTCGGCGAGGTCGTCAACATCGGTTCGGGTGTCGAAGCCAGCATCGGAGAGGTAGTCGAGAAGATCGGTGTGATCGTCGGTCGGGACCTGATCGCCGTCGGCGACGAGCAGCGCGTGCGCCCGGCCAAGAGCGAGGTGTCACGGTTGTGCGCCGACAGCTCGAAAGCGAAGCGGATCGCCGGCTGGCAGGCCGAGGTGCCGCTCGAGGACGGTCTGCGGCGGACCACCGAGTGGATCGAAGCACACCTCGACGAGTACCGACCGTCCGAGTACGCCGTATGAAGACCGTGCTCCTCGCCGGCGGGCGGGGCGTTCGTCTGCGCCCACTCACGTACAGCATCCCGAAGCCACTGTTGCCGGTTGGCGAACGTCCGATCCTCGAGCTCATCATCGAGCGGCTGAAGACCTTCGGATTGACAGATCTCGTGATCGCCGTGGGCTACCGCGCCGAGCTGATCGAGACGTACTTTCGCGACGGCGCGCAACTCGGTGTGCACATCGAATACGTGCGGGAGGTCGAGCCGCTCGGCACTGCAGGACCGCTGGCGCTGGTCCGCGATCAGTGCGACCTCGGACCGGACGAATCCCTGCTCGTGATGAACGGCGACCTCCTCACCGAGCTCGACATGCCCCAGGTGGTCGACTTCCACGAGCGCGGCGGCCACGATCTCACCGTGGTCACCCGCGAGCACCTGCTCGAGAATCCGTACGGGGTCATCGAGCGCGACGGGGACCGGATCCTCTCCATCGTCGAGAAGCCAGTGGTGCCATGCACCGTGAACGCCGGGGTCTACGTGTTCCGGGCTTCGACGCTCGACCTGGTGCCGAGCCAGGCCGTGGTCGATATGCCGGAGCTCATGAACATCGCGGTCGCCGCCGGGCGCGACGTGGTGGCGTACCCGTTTGATGGGCCGTGGCTCGCGATCGACCGGATCGAGCATCTCACCGAAGCCTTGGGTGTCGTGACCGAGGCCGACGCGTGAAGCTCTCGATCGTCATCCCGGTCCGGAACGAGAGCGCCACGATCGGGACGCTCATCGAACAGGTGCGCGCGGTCGACTGCGGCATGCCGAAGGAGCTGATCGTGGTCGACGGCGCGTCGACCGACGGCACCCGCGACGTCCTGCTGTCGCTGCGCGAGGGCCCCGACCTCCTGCTCGTGCTCGAAGATGCAGCACGAGGCAAGGGCCGAGCAGTGCGAACGGGGTTCGAACGGGCGACGGGCGACATCGTCATGGTGCAGGACGCCGACCTGGAGCTGGAACCGTCGGAGATCCCGTCACTGCTCGCCCCGATCCTGAACGGTGAGACCGAGGTCGTGTTCGGGTCCCGCTTCAAGGACCGCGGTCGGGGCACCGCGCCCCTGCTCAACTTCCTGGGAAACAAGGCGCTGACGTGGACGGTGAACGCGCTCTACCTGAAGCGCCTCACCGACATCCTCACGTGCTACAAGGTGATGCGCGCCACCATCGTGCCGGGCCTCGCCCTCCATTGCGACGGGTTCGACATCGATGGCGAGATCACCTCCCGACTGCTGCGCGAACACCAGCGCATCGTCGAGGTACCGATTACCTACGATCCCCGCGGTGTCGACGAAGGCAAGAAGCTCGGCCGCCGCGCCGGATGGAGCATCCTCGTGGCAATCGTCCGGGTTCGGGTCAGTCGACGCTCCGACGCCTGATCTGCCGACGCCCGATCAACCGACGGTTGCGTTGCAGAGACTCACCGTCGTGGCGGTGGGGAGGCGCACGAGGAGCTTGCCCGAGTCGGCGACCTTGATCGTGGCGGGCTGATTCGGCGCGAGACCGGCGCGCAGGGCCGAACCGCCGGATTCAGCGGTGGTCGGCGGCACGTCCCGGGTCAGCAGATCCGTCGCGGGCACGAACCAGAGCGCGAGGTCGCCGCCCCCGGGCGACGTGGCAACCACGGCGCTGCGGCGGGTCAGGTCCAGACGGACGACCGGACCGGACGAGCCGGTGCTCACGATCGCGCAGCCATCCGGACCGGCCTCGATCGACGCATCGGCGACTGCTTCGACCACAGGTGGCTCCCCGGTCGGACCTTCGACACCACCGACGACCTCGACCTGGAGGTGCGTGCGGGCCGCGTCGAGCGCCCGCCGACTCACCCGAATGTCCGGCAGGTCGCCATCGCGATCTAGCCGCCTGATCGACGCGACGTCGAGATCCGCGCAGCAATACGACAGCGGGCGGTCCGTGACTCGTGGTGCGCCGTCACGCAACAACCGGGCGACGGCAACGACATGGGATCGAACCTCCTGATCGGTCCGGGCACCGCGTGCCTCGGCCTGATCGAGCACGACGATCTGGTGGAGGAGCACCAGCGCAACGACACCGCAGAGCACCAGGATCTGCGGGATGCGCTTCGAGAACGCGCGAGTGGTCGCCAAAGCGAGCAGCGGGAGCAGCAGCGCAAAGGCCACATACGAGTAGCGGGGGATCGTCACCCACGCGTCGTCGACCGCGCCGAGCAGCCCAAGCGCACCGTAGCGGCGCAGCGAGGTCAGCACGAAGAACAGCGGGGCGCCGAGCGCGCAGGCGGACGCGAGGACGGCTGGGCGCGTACCGAGCGAGCAGTCGCGGAACGCGAACCAAATGAGCAGCACAACGATGACCGCACCGATGCCGCTCCACCCCGTGACGAGATCGAACACGTACGTCATCGAGTTCCAGACCGTCTCGGGGATGCGCTCCAGCGCCGCGGTGTGGATGCCGCGATCGACGCCGTCACTCCCCCACCCGAGCAGCCACACCGCGTACACGAACGCGGGAACCGACGCGATGCGAAGACCGTCTCGCCAGCCGCGCGACCACCATGCGAACAGCACGGTCACAACGCACATCGTCACACCGATACCCGAGAACACGAGAGCCGCAACCAGGAGTCCCCAGACCCATCCGTCGCGCCGATTCCACCCCGCCGTCGTTGTCATCACGAGCAGCGCCGCGAATCCGCAAGCGAGCGACCCGCTGAAGGTGACGTTCCACGCGTAGAGGAGCTCGACCCCGGTTGACCCGAGGATCGCGAAGATGGCCACGAGTGCCGTCGCCACCAATGTGTCGCTGCCGGCGCGGCGCATGATGCGCCACAGGAGATGCGCGGCCGCGAGGTGCACGCCGACGAACACGACCATGAGCGGGAGATACGTGCGCAGTCCGAAGATCGCGAGGTGCGCCCGGTAGAGCAGGACGCCGAACGTCGACCAGTGCTCGTTGTGGGGCGCGAGCAGACCGAGGTCCCCACCCCCAAGCACGGATCGGCGCGCGATCGCATCCCACTCGTCGGACCCGAACCACTGATTGCGCCCAAACCACACGAGGAGAGCTCCGGCGATTGCCAACGTCGCGAGATGGATCAGGAGCAGCACGCGCTCGCGACCTGGCGAGGTGGGAGGCGCCGTCGTGATCGCCGTCTCGGTCATGTCAGCCCTTCGTCGGCAGCCCTGCGATCGAGCGGTACGTGATCCGCGGGGCGCCCGGGCCGGAGGCGCATCACCGGACGTTCGACGAAGCGCCACGAGAGGTACCCGACCACGGTGCTCAGCGCCGCGGCATAGATGAACACCGCCAACAGGTTCGCGCCGGGCACGAACGGCACGAGTCCCGTCGACTGGAAGAAGCGGTCGAGCCAGAGCTCGTGCCAGAGGTAGATACCGAACGATACGAGACCCAGGAAGACGACGAT
>Ga0315287_10005373_pt1 | contig 12626 bp, 6 predicted proteins | sample YL17G11_0_MG_FD_205037 | JGI IMG/M metagenome (GOLD analysis project Ga0315287, IMG submission 205037) | Sediment microbial communities from Yellowstone Lake, YNP, Wyoming, USA - YL17G11_0 | ecosystem: Environmental > Aquatic > Freshwater > Lake > Sediment | place: USA: Wyoming | collected...
TTCCTTCAATCACTGGTCTCCTTCGATTCCCGATCGCGGGCTTCAACCCTGGGAGAGGATCGTAGTGGGGGAACAAACAGAGGCGGAACAGCTGGCAACCATTGATCTCGAGCGTTACATCGCCCAGGTTACTGGGACTGTTCCTGAAATCATCCCTGCGCGGGAATGGAAAGAAAATCCAATGCCCGCAGTGATCGTGGGCTCCTATGATGGGAACTTTCTCCTCCGGGATCTTGGCCCTCTCAAAACTCTGGAAGAGGAAGGATATTATCTTGCCGAGGAAAATATCCAGAATACGCGTGTCGTGATTGCGGCTGGGCGAACTTTCCGCGGCGCGGTGAATGCTGTGTATGGTCTGCTCAAGGAATTGGGATTCGGATTTTACCTCGGGAGCGAGGCGATACCTGAATCCCTTCCTTCAGGTCTGGGATCCGGCCCGATCATCCGAAATCCTCTCTTCAAGATACGGGGCGTTCTGCCCTGGTATAATTTCTTCAACAGTCCCACAAGCTGGGATCCGATAGATCACCGCGCGTTTGTGGATCAACTCATCCGCTCAGGCGCAAATTTCCTCATGTATCACACATACGATACTGAACCCTTTGCAGCGTATAATGAAAATGGCGTCATGAAATGGGGGGAGCCGCTTGTGAACACAGGCACAGCCACCTGGGGCACAACTCCCATGCTGACGAAGGATTTTGCATTTGGCACGGATAAAATCTATGCAGGCGAATATTTTGGAGCAGGCTCCACGCTTTCAGGACTCCCCAGGGATGAGAAAATCCGCAAGGAACAGGCGATCATGCGCGCGGGCCTGGATTACGCCCACAAGCGGGGGCTTTTCACAGGACTCGGATTTTCCGTGAATGCAGATCCGACAAATCCGGAGGAACGCAGTAAGTTTCTGAGGCAGATCAACCATGTCCTGGATCAGTATCCGAATCTCGATTATATCATTTTGTGGCAGGAGGAGATGCGGGGCGCAATGGGGTATCCCTTGAAGTATGAAGACGTTACTGCGCCGGGCAAGCCTCCGGTTTCAATGCTCCTGAATTATGGCATTGCACGGAGGTCGATTTTCCGGCGCGCGGCGGATTTGGCAAAGGGAGAGGCGCCCTTTTTCCAGGATACGGAGGAGGGAAGGATGGCGCGTGCTGTGGAAGGGGCGAGGCTGGAGCAATTCGCCGCACTTGCGCGCCGCGCTGCGGGGCGGCGGGAAAATCCGCCCGGAATCGTGATCTCGGGCTGGGGAGGAGATGAACGCCTCCTTTCTGCGGAATATTATGAAGGTCTCGATAAACTCCTTCCGCAGGATGTTGTGTTTTCCTCTTTGGATCATATCATCCCGCGTCCGCGCGTGGATAAAATCTATCATGATCTGCCGCGGGGGCGCGAGCGCTGGCCCATCCCCTGGATGGAATTCGACGGGGATCAGTGGCATCCCCAGCCGTATGTGCATGTGTATGAACAGATGATGAAGGACATCGAGAAAAGCGGGAGCCAGGGGATCCTGGGCATTCACTGGCGCACGCGCGAGGTGGAGGAGACGTTCGGTTACATGATGGCGTATGCGTGGCAGCCTGGATTGAGCGCGGAGGAATTTTTCAAAGACCTTGCGCTGCGGTGTTATCCAAAGGAGATAGCGGGCGAAATGGCTGCCATACACAAGGACCTCGACCTTCTCGGATACAGGTGGGTTGGAGGCGGCGGCCAGTCGGAATGCGGAAATTTCTCCTGGGGACCGGGCGAGGAACAAAAGATGAAGCAGCTCGAGTCGCTTCGGGAGCATGTTCGGGTTCTTCTCCCCAGCGCAGGCAGGGCGCGGGAAAGGCTCTCATGGATGAAGAGCCGCATGGACTGGGCGCTCCTTTATAACAAGGCGGAAATTTCCGCGCTCAAAACAAGGGAACTGATCGCAAAGGCTGGCCAGGCTCAAGCGGAGGAGAGGCGGAAACTCGCGGAACAGGCAAAACAAATCCTGGAACAGGGGGAACTTGCAAAGGCGATGCAGACCTATGCCCGGAGAATTTCCACACGCGGGGAATACGGGGTCCTGGCAACGATCAATACCAAGGCTGCGGCAGAGTGGAACAGGATGAAACAGGAATGCTCGAAGATTCTCGGAGGCGCACAATTCGACGAATCACTGGAACAATGGTCGCCTGAGCCGGAGATCCTCCTGCCACGTTATATGGGTTCCATAGAAAAAGAAAGAGACCTGGAACTCTTTCCCCTTGTCCTGGGAGGGGAGAAAATCTGGGCTTATTACCGTACAGTGGGCGGGAAAAAGTGGAATACACTGGAATTGAAACCTCTCAAGGGATGGGTATATCACTGCATGATTCCAGCGTCAGCGCTTAAGATCCCAGCTATTGAACTCGGTTTTTCCTTTCATGCGGATCCGAATGTTCCCATGTCTTTCGGGCCACGTTCGATCACGGTCATGCAGGAACAGATTGTTGATACGGCTCCGAGATCATACTCATTGAAGGAATCCGGGAAACCCGTTCTTTCACTCAAAGTAAAGCCGGGGGACGTTCTTCCCGCTGAATTAAAATGGAACGATGTCCCGGAGGCGGATTATTACAAGGTCTTTCGCAATGGCTCTCTTATTGTGGAAACGGTTGTTTCGGATTTTCCGGATATGCCGGAACAGATGGAAAACACATACATCGTGGAGGCGTGGAGAGACGGCCGTGTGCTTGCCCGGTCAGAACCTGTACGGTTTGCGATTCCGGATCAACCGATAACGGAAAAGCCCGCGCTCGAGTCTTTCAGCAATCGTTCCGCAGTTTTTCTCCTGTGGCCCAGGGCGGAATCCTTTCATATCAAATCCTACAGGATCTACCGCACAGCCGCGTCAGAAGAAAGCTCGAAAATCTTCCTGAAGGAAATTCCAAGGGTGCACGGCGGGAAGAATATTTTCAGGGATTGCCCGAATCCCGGCAAATGGCGATATATTATCGCTCCTGTCAATCTTGCAGGGCGGGAGGGATCGCCTTCAGAGATCGATGTGGAATATCATCCTGGGACAGAGGTCAAGCCTGTCATAGAATGGAGCATGAACGAGCGTCCAGGAGATACGCGTGTGCAGGGGAATGTCCGTTTCGCAAAGGAAGGGGCGCAGTTTGAAGACGGATGGCTGGAGCTTGCGCATCAACCCTGGATGAACCTTGATTTGGGCATGACGCTCAGTTTTGAGTTCAAGGCGGATCGAACAGATCCCATGCCTGTTCTTATCAGTCACGGATTATGGAATGCGGACGGATGGTTTGTGCAGATTTACCAGGGGGCGCTGAAGCTCAGCACGCCGAAGGGGGAAATCTTCGGGCCCAAAATCGAGCCTGGCGCGTGGTATTCAGTGCGCTTCGTGTATGACGGGCTGGATATGCGCCTGGCTGTCAATGGCCATTGGAATGATAAAGACAAGGCAGTGCGGATTTCTAGTGAGATTCCAGCCAAGCGCCCTCTCATAATCGGTCACTACGAGATCAAGGCGCCGGAATTCGCCTTCCACGGCGTCATCCGCAACGTGAAGATCTTAAATGATGTTCAGTACTCTGTCCAATCAGAGAGCCCTGAGCCCAATCCGAGATTATAACCGCAGACCCATCCTTCAACATTGCCGGCAGTGCGGACATTCCACCAGTATCCGGGTCCTCCGCCTGCATCCTGGGCGCGAAGCCCATCAAGGCTGTGGCTCACAATGGTCAATTCCGTGTTATTAGCCAGGGTCTGAATCGTATGGAAATTATTTCCCGGTCCTGTGCGCATGTAGAGTGTGCTGCCCCGGTTGTTGGCATAAACCGTCTGACTTGGGGTGTATTCTGTAGAGACTTCTTTCGGTTGCAGCTGGATCATCATCAGCCCATTGGCAACCGCGCGCGGGGAGCCGTCCGAGGGCGCGTTCTTCACCTGGCCATTGACCCATATTGTGGAAGAGCCGCCGCCGTCGTTATTGACCGCATCCGTTGCCCCGAGCTCGTTTATGCAGAAGTCTGCAAGCTCGTTTAATGTCATCCCAGTGCTGCGTCCGGAGCGTCCATCCACAACGACGAAATAGATATAAGAGGAGCTGAAGGCGGCAGCGGTACGCGGATGAATATCAACGTGGTAACCAGGAGAGGACGTCGTGGGTTTGACTCCGCCCCGGAGAATGACGCCCCACATGGGACCAATTCCGCAATACAGGCTGGTCCAATCGAGCCCGCCTGTATCCTTCGTTTCCAGGGAGAATCGAACTTCCGTGCCCACTGTGGGAATTTTAGCTTCAACGTCATCGATAAATGATCCGCTGGCAACGATCACAATGCAGTCAAAGGGGATCAGGGTCTGGCCGCTGGAGTTTTTCTTGATCTCTATAGCATTGCCGCGCGTGTAACTAGACCATGGATTAATGCGCAACGGCTGCGCGTTCAGCATCCTGATTACGAACTCCGTCACGCCGGTGGTTGCGGGAGTTTTGGCTCCATAGTGATGCGTGTAAAGGATGATGCTGTCGCTCAAGGGTTGATTGTTGATTTTGTAATACTGGAGCCATGTCGCATCCGTGAAGGAAATGCGGTTTTTCGAGGGATCGGGGGGCAGCTGAAGATCGCCGGCCATATAAGGCGTCCCTGGCGTAGGCGCGGCGCTGCCCAGTTTATACAGGAATCCCATGCCGCCCATTTCTGCGCCTGAAGAGCCGAAGGTACGCTTGATCATCGCGCCGTTCATCACCATGGCGCTGTCCGGGCAGCCATTGGCCGTGCTGAATCCGCTGCCATTGATGGCTGCGATGACCTTGTAACGGTAGCGGGCGGTCTCGCGGCCCCAGAATCCGAATGCGCCGTTATAGCGGGCGACTTGAGATGGGATGGTTTCCGCATTGTATCCCACACCATTCTGTGTAATCTTGCCGTTTGCAATAGAACCATCAATAATCGTGGTTGTTGTGGTACGATCCATTCGCGTGACGAAAACGTCGTTTTGCGGGGATTCGAACCTGTAATACCGATAATCAATGCCTGGAACAACTGCTTGCCATGTCTGGGCGGAAAGGCCGAGCGTTAACAAAAGATAAAAGAGAATAAAATAAATATGAATATTAGACCGTCGCATAAAAAACCTCCTTTGATTTTCATTCGATTTTGTCTTTATCATAGATACAAGAGATCAAATGATCTCAATTTATGTCAAGAAGAAGATAAAAAGTCAGAAGAATGCAGGGCGCATCTTGACTCCATTACGGAAAACTCATGGAATTGCGCAAAATCCGGGGTCAGACCTTGCCAACAGGGATCATCTCCGAAGAAAGGTCTGACCCCTCAAAGTTCATTCAGCAACCTGGGGAGCGGCGTCAAGATGCGCCATTTGTATATATTTCCAACTTTTCAATTTACAGTTTAATCCCCTTATCGCATGATTTCATAATTTTTCGCTAAGACGCGAAAAAATTTTCCATCCTCTTTCTGGGACTTGAGGAACTCGTGCGTGCGGGTATATTGAACAACACATTCCGGAATATCTGGAAGGCGCGGCTCTCCTATCTGCTCCTCGCGCCGACGTTTCTTTTTCTCCTGATCTTCAATTATTATCCTGCAATCCGGGGCATCCTGTACGCCTTTCAGGACGTTCAGGCTGGGGGGCATGGGGAATTTATCGGAGTCGGGAATTTCGAGAAGTTTTTCGGGGATTACATCCTCCTCAAGAGCTTCATCAACCTGGCGATTTTTCTTGTCGGGAATCTGCTGAAGGCCCTGATCCTTCCGCTCTTTATCGCGGTTTTGATCTCGCGGATACTCTCCCCCAGGGGGCGGTATATTTTCCAGACCCTTTTTCTTTTTCCCATTGTTGTTCCGGGCATGGTGGGAATTCTTTTGTGGAAGGGATTCATCTTCGATGCCAACACAGGCATCCTGAATAATTTCCTCCGCGTCATAGGGCTGGCGCGGCTGGAGCATGCCTGGCTCGGGGAACACAAAACCGCGCTTGCCAGCGTCCTTTTTACGGGTTTTCCCTGGGTGGGGGGCGTGGGGTTCCTCATTTTTCTTGCCGGTCTTCTGGGGATTTCCAAAAGCGTTCTGGAATCCGCGTTTATGGACGGCGCAGGATCTCTGCGGCGATTCTGGTCCATCGAGCTGCCGCTCATCATGGGCCAGATCAAGCTGGTGGTGGTTCTGACGTTTATTGGAACCATCCAGGACTTTGCGGGGATACTGGTCTTGACCGGAGGAGGGCCGGGCGCGACAACCCATGTGCCTGCGCTGCACATGTATTATATGGCGTTCAGGTTCGACCAGTTCGGATACGGCGCCAGTATCGGGGTTCTTCTTTTTATCCTGATATTCCTCATGACCATCATCAACATGAAACTCATTCAATCCAAAGTCGAGACGTGACAGGGCTATCATGAAAAACATAAAACAGATCCTTATCTTCTTCACCCTGACCGTGTTTCTCGCGATCACATTCATCCCCTTTGTCATGATGCTGTCGCTTTCGTTTAAAACCAATGCTGACATTTATGCGGATTTCTGGGGTCCTCCGGTTGTCCTCCACTTTGAGCATTACTCCAGGGCATTCCGCGCGGTGTTTCGCTATATCTGGAACAGCCTGTTTATATGTACAACCGCCACTTTCGGCGTGGTATTTCTCTCCTCGCTCAGCGGTTATGTTTTTGCCAGGCACAGATTTCCCTTCAAGAACATCCTTTTTTATGCTATCATCTCGCTCTTCATGATTCCTGGGATTCTGACCCTGATCCCCATGTTTCTTCTGATCAAGAACCTGGGACTTTTGAACACGCGCTGGGCGCTCATTCTGCCTTACATTTCCGGGGGACAGATCTTCGGGATTCTCCTGTGCCGCACCTTTATTTCCGAAATTCCGCAGGATCTTTTCGATGCTGCTCGGATTGACGGCGCTTCGGAATTCCGCGTGTACTGGAACATCGTGATTCCACTCAGCCTCCCCATCCTTGCAACCGTAGGCATCATGACCGGATTTTCGCTCTATAATGACTTCATCTGGCCCCTGATTGTTATCAGCGACAATAGTAAACAGGTCTTTACCGTTGCCCTGACCATATTCGGGGGCGAACACAGGCTGGATATGGGGCCTGTTCTTGCGGGGTATGCCATTGGATGCGTTCCGCTTCTGATCCTCATCTCGTTTGGGATGAAATATTTCATCAAGGGAATCACCTCCGGCGCGCTCAAGGCTTGAGATATATGATACTTGTTTTAAGAGACTGTAAGAAAAATATCGCCATAGGCGTGACTCCCACCTCCGTTCCGCCAATGCGTGATTATGGTGGATAAAACGGCGTGACAGGAGAGTACGATTACGATTACGATTACGATTACGATTTTATGTATTGATAGGGGGATGGGCATATTGACACAATCGGGATACGGGAGGCTGGGATTATGAAGCAGAAAACGGGAAAGGAATATTCGTGCCTGGCAGTTGATCTGGGCGCTTCAAGCGGCAGGGTGATTGCCGGGCATTTCGACGGACAAAAACTGGGGCTGGAGCAAATACACAGATTTTCCAATGGACCAGTGGAGCGCAAAGGCACGCTCTTCTGGGATTTCGATGCTCTCCTGAAGGAGATCAAAACCGGCTTAAAACAAGGTATTGCAAAGGGAATAAAAAATCACACACCTGTGCGTTCCATTGGAATTGATTCCTGGGGCGTGGATTTCGGACTGATTGACGAGAGGGGAAATCTCGTGTCGCAACCCGTTCATTACAGGGACAACCGCACCAGGGGAGTCATGGAATCCATTTTTGAAACCCTTGTCCCAAAACATGAAATTTTCGAAAGGACAGGGATCCAGTTCCTCCAGTTCAATACCATCTATCAACTCTATGCGCTGAAAAAAGCCCTGCCTGAGGATCTGGACAGGGCGCAAACATTTCTGATGATGTCTGACCTGGTGGAATATTTTCTCACAGGCAAGGCTGCATGCGAATTTACCAATGCCACAACCACGCAGCTCTATGATCCGGGGGGAAAAAGCTGGTCCTGGGAGCTGATGAAAAAACTCGGGCTTCCCAGGCGCATCTTCCCGAAGATTCTCAGCCCCGGGACAAAACTCGGAGGTTTGCGGAAGGATGTCGCTCAAGACCTCGGAAGCCCGGATGCGGAGGTCTTCGCCGTTGCCACGCATGACACAGGTTCCGCAGTTGCGGCAGTGCCCACTGAAGAGGAGAACTTCGCGTATCTTTCCTCAGGAACCTGGTCGCTCCTGGGAACCGAGGTCAGGGAGCCGGTGATTACTCCCAAAGCGCTGGAACTTAATTTTACAAACGAAGGCGGAGTGGAGGGGACATTCCGTCTTTTGAAAAATATCATGGGGCTCTGGCTCCTTCAGGAAAGCCGCAGCGAGTGGGAACGCCAGGGACGGCGTTACAGCTGGGAGGAAATCTCTGAGCTGGGGCAGAAGGCGGAACCCTTTCGCTTTTTTGTCGATCCGGACAGTCCCCTGTTTCTCCCGCCCGGAGACATGCCTTCGCGCATCCGATCCTTCTGCCGGGATACGGGCCAGCCTGTGCCGGAAACGGATTCAGATATTGTGCGGTGCGTGATGGAGAGTTTGTGCCTTAAATACCGCGATACGATTTGCCAGCTGGAAGATCTGACAGGCACATCCATGAAAAAAATCTACGTGGTGGGCGGAGGCGTTCAGAACAAAATCCTGTGTCAATGGACTGCGAACGCAAGCGGACGGGAAGTGATAGCCGGGCCTGTGGAAGCCACAGCGATCGGAAACGCCGGCATGCAGCTTGTTTGCGCTGGCGTGGTACAGGATCTCGCATCTCTGCGCCGGATCATCCGGCAATCCTTTGAGCCTGATCATTATGTTCCCCAGAATACCGCCCAGTGGGAAAAAGCCTTTGAAAAATACAAGTCTGTGATTAAATAACAAAGGGGGCAAGCATATGGGATTCTACGATCTGTTTCTGAATCCGGGCAAGGAATTCCGCGGCAAACCGTTCTGGGCATGGAAACATACAGCGTCGAAATTGGGGCTGTCGGTTGCAGCCAGTTCGCGTGATGCTGTGGCAAAGTCACCCTCATCCTTATGCACCCACTCCCTGATCACGTCGTTCATAGAGAACCTCCCCATGGTCCAAAGCCTCGCGAATGAGAGGATCGCCCTCAGCATAACGTCTTGCCGTGTCATCCGAACGACGGGCCATCACATCCAGCGCAAAGGATGCATTAACCCGATTGATAATTTCAAGGGACTTCCAGAAGCCTTTGCCCTCAAACGGAAGGATCACGAGTAAATCCACATCGGAATCCGGCGTAAGTTTCCCATTAGCATACGAGCCGAACAGGATGATCTTATCCGGTCGAAACTCCCGGACAATCTTATCTGCAAGTTCCCGAATCTGTTTCATTGTCGCCATACAACTCTCTCTTTAAACCACAGACATCCTCTTTCTTCAGATGATAATAATAATTTCCCCGTGATCTCGTCTTTCATACATTATCAAATATAATCGGAATTGAGTATGCTTTTTTCCCAATGAGAGGTCAAGGTTTTTCCGTTCTCTTAAACAACCTGGCACCCACGTCCCGAAACCTATAGAATTTATCCAAGTACACAGCAACCTTCTCCGCCCACATTCTGCCGTGTTTTTTCAAGCCCTGGGGGCTGAAGTGGATTCCCTGGCCATTGAGATCACGATCCATGCCCACGAGGACATCCGTATCAGGACCTTCAAGCGCGATCCTGTCATCCCACAACCTTTTTTGCGCCATGCGAATTTCAGGATCGCTCATTTTTTCCGGGTTGTGATACGTTGCCTGAACCACAAACCAGGGGAATTCCCAACCTGCCTTTTGCGTGGAGGAGCGAATAACAGGGATCATTTTCTCATAATAATCCGTACAATTGATATGACAATCGGATTCGCCCTGGTGCCATAAAACCGCCCTGAAGCCTCCCCTGCCGAGCTGATGAATCCTTGCCATCATTCCCTTATGCAGGGCGTCGGCGGGCTGCCATTGATTCACGCTCGTGCCGCCATAACCAGTTGAAGCAATGCCCACAGGAACTCCGTATTTTTCAAAGAGCGCATCCCCGAAGGCCGGATAATAACTTCCTCCGGCGCTGCCGTCCTGCACTCCGGGGAAGGGATCATCGCCCGGTCGCCAGGATTCCCCGTCAAATGCAGAGACCATGCCGCTTTTCTGACAGGTTTTGAATTCTCCGCAATTTGTGGAATTGGATTGCCCTGCTCCGACAAACACCTCACCCACGCCGACATTATCTATGATGATTTCAGAAACATTCTTTCCGCCTTTACCGCTTTCTTGAAGCGCGATCCTGTACCATCCTCCTGCCGGGGATTTCACGCGGGAGAAAAATATCCCGGTCTGAGGGCAGACGGGGATTTCCGACCATGTCTCATATTCGGACTTGTCATACTTTCTTCCTTTGATTTTCATTCTCAGTGTTTTGCATTTTCCGAAAATCCTTCCGCTGACAACGATGACGCCATCCTGAAGCGTTTCCCTTTGAAAGACCTGAAAAGCCTGGGGTGAAACTAGATGAATTCCGTTTTTGTCCATTCCGATATTTCTCCTCAAAATGAGATGTGACGCAATACCTTAAAGGGACACTTACCCGGCTGATCCGTTCCGGTCAAATCTTATGTTGAGAAAACACAAATTCTATTCCAACCGCAAAGACGGCAAGGACGCCAAGACTATGTCCTCCCAAAAACAGAAACGAATTCTTTGCCACACAGGGCACAGAGTACACAGAGAGGATCGTTGCCTGAATATCTTTATTCTTTTTTTTCGCGCAGAGACGCTGTGCCGCAGAGAGAGATTTTAATCGCACATGAGAATGGGATTCCTGGCGTCCTTGGCGTCTTGGCGGTTAAGAATTTTACTTCTTGGGCTAGTCCAGATGGAGGATTTTTCTCAGCGCCTCACGGGAATAGCGTTTGCCGTGAAGACCGGATACAACCTCTTTTAACGAGGGGCGGAAGTTATGAATACGGTAATCGAATTGTTCCCCGGAAAGATGAACCACAATAAGATATTGGAATGAGGAGTTTCTGAATGTTTCCGATGCGCGGGCGTTTTCATCATCGAAAGCCGGCATTGCGCCGAGGATCTTCAAAGGCAGGGTTCTCTCAACAATCAGATCGGAAGATCCCTGTTCCGGGATTTTATAGGAGCGGGAAAGGGCTTTGAGGTTTTCGGAGAATTCCTTAACAAAAAGTTCCCTGGATTTTGGAATCTGTCTTTTTCCTGTTTTCATCTCCTGGAAGAATGACTCTATTTCCCGGAGCAGTGGAAGATTGTTATCCCGCGTTTGCGGATTCATATCCAGGTCCTGCATTTTGGTGACGCGGGGGATTGCCTGGAGCATGAGGAGCTGGTACTCTTCGAGGAACTTGTCAAGGGACATGCGGTCTGCCATATAATCCTGCGCGAGGATGCACCAGCGCCATACGGATTCCTGTTCATCCATCAGGCCGCGGAATTCGAGTTTCTCGCGGCCCAGACCGAAAAAAGGCTTGAACCTCTCCTCCATGTCCTGCGGCATGGGAACATCTTTTATGGCAAAAGGTCCTGCAAGCGCCTGTTCATCCTTCAGGGTCTCCTCCATGACGATTCTGCACGATTCGGGCCTCATGAGGAACATCAAAAAATCTGCGGCAATATCATGCTGTTCTTTATTTTTCCTGATCACGCCATACACAGGGAGTGGGCCGCCTGCGCCGCGGGTCTTTATTTTGACAAGGGGGCTGTCGGAGATGGAGGGGATGCGGAAGATCCCCCAGTCAAATCGATCCGCGGGAGGAAGATCCTTCATGTCATATTCCAGACTCATGACAGTCGGGCTGGCGGAAAGGGTCATTGCAGCCTTCCTGGTGAAAAAGAGTTGATACGCCATGGTTGCATTTGCGCCGTTATATCCCTTCTGCCAGAACTGGGAAAACTGGCGGATCCTCGTGTAAATTTCCCGCATCTGAGGACCGTCAAAAGAGATGTCTCCATCCAGGATGGCCTGGAGAGTCCGTTCCCTGGGGATATTGACCAGGAGATCGCAATAAGGATCGCTGGGGTCAAGGCGGTATTTGCCGTCGGTTTCAGGATCATAATCGAAATCCCCAGGCCGGGCCATGACCAGGGGAACAGTTTCGAAAAAATAGGCGTCGCACAGAACCCTGACCACCCAGCCCACAGTGCCCTGCCAGTAACTGTCAAGGTCGCCGCCGATGCTCACGGGAATATAACCGGCGTCCCGGATCTTCCGGCACACTTGCATATACTCTGCCCATGTTTCAGGCGGTTTGACGCCCAGCTTGGAGAAAATATCCTTGTTATAAAAGAATCCGATCTCAACAAAGTTGAGCGGCGCCTGGGGATAATCCCCCCCCACGCGCAGCATCTGGATATATTCCCTGTGAAAGGACTCGATCCAGGGCTTGCCTGTATATGGATTCGCGCCCAGGAGGTAGGGTTTGAGGCTGATGGCTTTTCCTGCTTCAAAATAGCCGTGTGTCATATTGATATTAAAGATATCCGGCGCAGTCTGTTCCCCGCCCGCAATGGCTGCGCGGATCCAGGTGGCATACCCGTCTCCGGGAATGATCTGGACGGTCAC
>Ga0315287_10005374_pt1 | contig 12625 bp, 9 predicted proteins | sample YL17G11_0_MG_FD_205037 | JGI IMG/M metagenome (GOLD analysis project Ga0315287, IMG submission 205037) | Sediment microbial communities from Yellowstone Lake, YNP, Wyoming, USA - YL17G11_0 | ecosystem: Environmental > Aquatic > Freshwater > Lake > Sediment | place: USA: Wyoming | collected...
CGAGGGAGACGCCCATGCCGCCGGTGGCGATGAGCAGGAGCGGCCGGCGGCCGACCCGGTCGGCCAGGACGATGGCCACGACCGTGAAGAGCATGTTGACCAGGCCGACGATCGTCGACTGGCCGATGGCCGACATCCGGGCGAAGCCGGCGCCCTCGAAGATGCGCGGCGCGTAGTAGAGAATGGCGTTGATGCCCGTGACTTGCTGGAAGACCGCCAGGACGATGGCGATGAGGAGGGGCCGCCGGAAGGCCGGCCGGAAGAGCTCGCGGATGGAACCTTCCCCGAGAGTCAGCGTGTCCTTGATGTCCCGGATCTCCTTGGCCGCGGCTTCGGCGGTGTCGACCCGGGCCAGGACGGCGCCCGCTTCGTCCTCGCGGCCGTTCTTGACCAGCCAGCGCGGGCTTTCCGGGACGCGCAAGAGCAGCAGGAAGAAGAGGACCGAGGGGATGGCGCCCATGGCGTACATCCAGCGCCAGTTCGACGGGCCGGACCCGGCGAAGACCCAGTTGACGAAGTAGGCCAGGAGGATGCCGGTGACGATGGCCATCTGGTTGACCGAGACGAGCGCGCCCCGGATGCGGGCCGGCGCGATCTCGGCGATGTAGAGCGGCGAGAGGACGGCCGCCGAGCCGATGCCCAGGCCGCCGATGAACCGGAAGATGACAAATTCTGTGATCGTCCGGGGGACGGCGCAGCCGACGGCCGAAACGAAGAACAAGACGGCCGAGATGAGCATGAAGCGCCGCCGGCCGATCCGGTCGCTGATGGGGCCGGCCAGGCCGGCGCCGAACATGCAGCCGATGAGGACGACGCTGACGGCCCAGCCCTCCTGGAGCGAGTTGAGCGAGAACTGCTCCTTCATGTAGCGCGTGGCGCCGGCGACGATGGCCGTGTCGAAGCCGAAGATGAGGCCGCCGATCGCGGCGACCAAGGTGACGGCGATGACGTAGAATCCGGCTTTTTTCATATCCACCTCAAACGCCGCTAAATTCGCGCACGGCCTCGAACATGGCGACGACGTTCCGGATGGGGACGTTGGCCTGGATGTTGTGGACGGAATTGAAGACGAATCCGCCGTCGCGGCCGAAGACTTCACACCGCTCCAGAACCTCGGCCCGGATCTCCTCAGGGGTGCCGAAGGCCAGCGTCTTCTGGGTGTCGACGCCGCCGCCCCAGAAGACGATGTCCCGCCCGTATTTTTCCTTGAGGTTCCGGGCGTCCATGCCGGCGGCCGAGACTTGGACGGGGTTGAGGATGTCGAAGCCGCTCTCGATGAAGGCCGGGATAAGGGTCGCGACGGCGCCGCAGGAATGCTTGAAGGTCTTCCAGTCCGTATGCCGGTGGACCCAGTCGTTGATCCGCTTGTAGTAGGGCATGTAGAGCTCGCGGAAGGCGGCGATGGAACAGAAGGTCGACTGCTGGGTACCGAAGTCCGTACCGCAGGTGAACACGGCCTGAACCTGGTCGCCGACGCGGGAATGGATCTTTTCGAGGTTTCCGATAGCGATCTCGGTCTGGCGCTCGAAGACCCTGTGGATGTAGGGGCGGCGGGTCAAGGTCGAGATGTACCATTCCTCGACGTCCCGGATCCCTTTCGGGTGTTTGAGGCCCGGAGCGGGGACGAGGGCGATGTCGCCCAGGGCGGTGCCGCCGAAGCTCGCGATGATCCCCCTGCCGGTCGCGCCGGCCCGGCTGCTCTCGGCCTCGAAGTGGTCGAGGGCCGCATCGGTGACGGGTCCGAATTCCTGGAGGTTGTCCTCGGGGTCGAGCTTGGCCTCGTCGATGGGGTCCTGGCGGATGATCGTGTCAAAGAAGAAACCGTTCTTGGGCAGGCGTCCGGAGGGCGGGGCGGAGCGGTCGCCGCTGGGGTAGACGAGCGTATCGCCGTTCCGGTCCTTGGTCGTGTGGAAATTCCCGGACATCTGGACCTCGGTCCCGTCGTCCATGCGCCAGGGGGTCCAATTCTCGTTGCGGAAGCCGAACATCGTTTCGGGGCCGTAGATGCCCTCGACGTCGAGGCCGAGCGCGGTCTGTAGGTCGTCGTCGATCCAGCCCAGCATCTGGTAGGGCTCGTGGACCCTGACCAGACGCTTCTCCAGGCCGTAGTGATCGCGGAGGCCGATGACGCATTTGACGTGCATGCCGGTGACGGCCGTCCCGTTGAAGTCGACGGGGATCCGGTCGGGCGGACGGTGGTTGAGTGCGGCGGCCAAGCGTTCCCGGCTTGTCATCGTCATGGCGGGCCTCCTCAGTTTTCCCCAGATTACCTGTTTTGCCCCTTATTGGCAACCATGAAGGCTCTGCCCCGATTTCGGGGGCCCTGCTGCAGGACGCCGCACGGTTTTGTCAGCGATAGGGACCGGCAGGGAACGGAGTCTTCGAAGTGACCGATAAAAGTGCAGCGGAGATACTCGGAGCCGCACTTTTAGGAAATATCTGGATAGAGTCTTAGAAGAAAGAGGACACTGAAGAGTGGGGACATGCACCGCTTCTCTCAGCGGTACATGTCCCCGTTTTATGCCCGGCCTATTCGGGGCCTATGCCCCCCCATTTCGGCCATGTCCTGTACCGGCGCTTTAGACCGGCTTGGGGTGTTTGATGAACGTCCCGGCCCGGTATTCGCGGAAAGCGGTCCGGAGCTCCTCCTGAGTGTTCATGACGATGGGGCCCTGCCAGGCCACGGGCTCGCCGATGGGGCGGCCTGATACGAGGAGGAAACGGACGGACGAATCCGTCGTCGCCACCTTTATCCGGCCGCCGTCGCCGAAGAGGATGACGGAGTGGTCGCCCAGAAAAGGCTTCCGCTCGAGGTCGAAATAGCTGGCCGGCTCGACGTCGTAGGATGACAAGCCCGGCTCATCCGAGAAACAGCCCTGCCCCTCGAAGACATAGGCGAGGACCGTGTGGCCGGGCTTGGTCTGATGGACGAACTCAGCGCCGGGCGGCATGGCGACATCGAGATACTCCGGGTCGATGACGATATCCCGGACCGGCCCTCGGGTTTTCCCGACCGTGCCGCAGATGACGCGGACGGCGACGCCGCCGGGGAGGGCGACCTCGGGGATGTCCGTCCGCTTCACGTCGCGGTAGCGCGGGTCCATCATCTTCTGTGAAGCCGGAAGGTTGGCCCAGAGCTGGAAGCCGCCCATGCGGCCGTCTTTCCCGCCCTTTGGCATTTCCTGGTGGATGATGCCGCTGCCGGCCGTCATCCACTGGACGTCGCCGGGTCCGATGACGCCCTTGTTGCCCATGCTGTCGCCGTGTTCGGCCGTGCCCCGGATCATGTAGGTGATCGTCTCTATGCCGCGGTGGGGATGCCAGGGGAAACCGGGAAGATAGCGCTCCGGGTCGTCCTGGCGGAAATCGTCGAACATGAGGAAGGGGTCGAACATCGGCACCTCACGGAAGCCGAAGCCGCGATGGAGATGGACCCCGGCCCCCTCGAGGGTAGGCTGGCTGATCAGGACCTTTTTGATCTTTCGGGTCTTTTCCATGATGCCCTCCATTTCCTCTATCTTACCACGAGGGTAGCCGGGGCCAAGTGTGGCCTCGGGGCATCATCATCGTTCGCTGCGGTGATTTTAACCGCCGCTCCCGGTCCGGATCCGATGGGAGCGGCAGGGAGCGGACTCTGGGGAGCGACCGATAGAAGTGCGGCCGAGTGACTCGGAGCCGCACTTCTAGGAAATATCTTAAGCAAGTCCAGGAAAGAAATTTCTTTTCCCGTTTGTAATGGGCGGATCCTCTCCTTCAATCCGCCTATTCTCCGGGATTGACCTGGCTCGGAGCCTGACCGCGGCTGACCCGCCGCATCAGCAGGAAGACCGGGAAGCCCGCGGCGAAAAAGATCGCTCCGTAGAGAGCCTCGCGTGTCTGGGTGACGAGGACGTTGACCGAGATGAGGAGCATGAAGGCCACGAAGAGAAGGGGTAGAAAGGGATAGAGAGGTATCCGGTAGCCTGTGTAGGCCTCGCCGGAGCGGCGGGCCTTGCGCCTGAGGATGAAGACCGAGGACGACACGATGGCCAAGGTCATGGTGTCGAGGAACATGACGTAGTTGACGATGTTCTCGAACGTGCCCAGGAGGAAGATCGAGACGAGGATGATGCCGCCGAGGAAGAGGAGCCCGAACGCCTGGGTCTGCGTTTTCGGGTTGACCTTCTGGAAAGCGGCCGGCAGGGTCCGGTCCTCGGCCATGGAATAGTAGACCCGCGGGATCTGCATCAGGGTGACGTTGAGGAAGCCCATGGCCGAGAGGAAGATGGCCAGGGAGACGACGAGCCGGCCGGTCTCGCCGAAGGTGACGCGCGCGGTTTCGGCGGCGACGAGTTTCGCCGAGGCGATGCCGGGAACGCCGAGGGTCTTGACGTAGGCCACGTTGATGGTCAGATAACAGGCCAAGACGATGAGGATGCCGAAGAAGATGGCCCGGGGGACGTTGCGCTTGGCGTCGCGGACGTCGGCCCCAAAGTTGATGGTGTTTTGGTAGCCGCCGTAGGCGTAGAAAACGTAGATGAACGAAACGCCCAGAGCCAGGATCCAGGGTCGGTCGAGGGGCAGGGCGGACGGGCCCGCGGGCGCTTTCTTGGACAGGAAAGCCGCCGCCGTGAGGAGGCCGATCATACCGACCTTGAGGAGGCTGAGGACGTTCTGGGCCCAGGCACCCGTCTTGATGCCGAGGTAGTTGATGACGAGCAGGACGAGGATGAGGACGACGGCGGTCGCCTGGACGGTCGCCCGCCCCGGGACCGCGGCGGGGAAAAGGATGGGCGTCAGGTATTCGGCGCCGATCAGGGCCACAGCCGCCGCGCCGGCCCCGTTGAGGATGACGACGTTCGTCCAGTTGAGCATGAAGGCCAGGCCGGAGCTGTAATTCTCCGCCACGACCTTATAGTAGCCACCCGGCTTGGCGAAGCGGCCGCCGATCTCGGCGAAGGTCAGGGCGCCGATGAAGCTGATGAGACCGCCCAGGGCCCAAGCGGCATAAAAGAGCGCGGGCGTGCGGGCCGCGGCGGCGACCATGGCCGGCGTCCGGAAGATGCCGATGCCGATGATCAGGCTGACGACGATCATCGTCGCGTCGAAAGTGGTCAGTTTCGCCTTGATCGACATACAGCCTCCTTTACGAAGAGCCCATAGCCTCGGGAACTCTCCCGCTTCGGCTTTCGATTTTTAACCGAGTTCTTTGACGGCGCGCTCGATGCGCTCCAAGGCCTCCACGAGAAGGGCCCGTGGACAGCCGAAGTTGATGCGGACGAAGCCGGCGGCCTCTTCGCCGAAGATCTTGCCGTCGCTGAAATAGACCCCGGCCTTCCGGAGGAAGAAGTCGTTGAGGGCATCGGGGTCGATCCCAAGGTCCCGGCAGTCGAGCAGGGCTAGGTACGTCCCTTCGGGGCGGACGAGCCTGACCTTGGGGAGGCGCTCGGCCAGGAACTTCTCCAGGAAATCGACGTTGGCCTCGAGGTAGGGCAGGAGCTCGTCGAGCCAGTCCCCGCCGTGGGCATAGGCCGCCTCGAAGGCGACGATGCCGAGCGCGTTCCCGAGGTCGAAGCCGGAACGTTCCGCTTCGTCCTCGAACTTCTTATGAAGGTCGGGATTGGGGGCGACGACGGCGGCTGTCGCCAGGCCGGCGGTGTTGAAGGTCTTGCTCGGCGCGATGCAGGTGATCGTTTGCTGGGCCAGCTCCGGGGACAGGGTGGCGAACACCTGATGGCGGTGTCCGCCGTAGACGAGGTCGTGGTGGATCTCGTCGGCGACGACGAGGAGGTCGCGCTCCAGCGCGATCCGTCCGAGGGCCTCGAGCTCCTCCCGCGTCCAAACGCGGCCGGAGGGATTGTGGGGGCTGCAGAGGATGAGCATCCGGCCCGGGGCGTCGATCTTCGTGCGCAGGTCGTCGAGGTCCATCGTGTAGCGGTGGCCGTCGAACCGGAGCGGATTGCGGACGACGCGCCGGCCGTTGTTCTCGATGGCGTAATAGAAGGGGTGATAGACGGGCGTCTGGATGATGACCGGGTCGGTCCGTTTAGTGAAGGCCCGGACACAGTAATTCAGGGCCGGGACGATCCCCGGCGTCATGGCCATCCAGAACTTCTTGACCTCCCAGCCGTGGCGGCGTTTGAGCCAGTCGATCGCCGCTTGCCAGAAGGACGGCGGCACGAGCGGGTAGCCGAAGACCCCATGGGCGGCCCGGCGGCGGACGGCCTCGACGACCGCCGGTGGCGCCTCGAAGTCCATGTCAGCCACCCACATGGGGATGGCGTCCTCGACCTTGAGGACCTTGCGGGGATAGACCCACTTCAGGGATTCGGTACCCGTCCGGTCGATAACCTTGTCGAAGTCGAATTTCAAATCAGGAACTTGCCGTTTTTCGCGATGGTCTTGCCCTTGGCCGTGATCGTCACCTTGTCGACCAGGGCGTCGAAGTGATACTTGCTCTTGTTCTTGCCGATGCCGTAGGAGTCGCCGATGGCGAAGTGGACCGTGCCGAAGGCCTTCTCGGCCTCGAGCATATTGGGGCATATCTTCGCGCCCTTGTTCGTGCCGATGCCGAACTCGCCGATGATCCGGGCCGTCTCGTCATCGCCGACGGTCTTGATGACCTCGGCGATTCCCGCGCCCTTGAAATCGACGAGCTTGCCGCGCTTGAACGTCATCACGCCGGGCCCGAGCTTGTCGTCGATGAGGCTGATGACGATCTTCCCGGTGAACGTCTCCTCGACCGGGGCCGTGTAGCACTCGCCGGCCGGCAGGTTCCCGTGCATGCCCTTCCGGCTGATGTTGCCGTTGTCGTTGTGCCAGGCCCGGCCCTTGACGCTGAAGGCGATCCGTGTACCGGCCGGGTTCTCGACGACGACGTCCTCGGCGTCCTTCATGGCCCGCATGACCTTCTTCGTGAACTTGTCCATCTCCGAGAAGTCGACGTTGACGAGACGTTCCATCATGTCCCGGGTCAACCCGGGCATCATGCAGATCCGGCCGTGCTTGCCGCCCTCGGAGACCATGAAGCCGCGGAAGGGCTTTTCCGGGAACCGGCCCTCGAGCATGTAGGTCGTGGCCGAGGCGTTGCGGATGAGATCCTTGAACTGCCTCGTCGGCTCCGTGATGGGCCGCAGGGTCTCGGTCATGAGGTAGGTCGTCGTCTCAGCGCCGGCTTGTTTCGCGTAGTAGGCCAGGGCCTCGGCGATGTCCATTTTCTGCTTGTCCGTGACGAGGAGGAATTTCTCGCCGGGCCGAAGGCGCAGGGCCTGGTTGATGGCCCGGTCGGCCGCCGAATAGAGTCTATTCGTTTTCATAGGTGAACTCCGTCTTTCTTATTTCGTCCGCCGCGCGTCCCAATAGACGAAACCGCAGAGGAGGAGGAACGCGGCCAGACTGATGATCTGGCCGAAGCCCGTGAACCAGGCCGCGGGCGTGCCGTCGATCCAGCGGCTGCCCTCGAGGGCCATTGGGACTCCCAGGCTGATGAAGTGATCGAGCTTCGTGAGCTTGAGCACGGCCAGGACGATGCCCATCAGGGCGCCGCCGGCGATGAACCCGGAGGAGATGAGCGTGCCGCGGTTGTTGCGCCGCTCGCCGAGCTCTTTGTCCTTCGTCGATTTCTTGACCAGGTGGGAGATGAAACCGCCGACGAGGAGCGGCGTCGTCAACGGCAGGGGCAGGTACATGCCCAGGGCGAAGGCCAGGGGCGGCACCTTGGCCAGCTCGGCGACGAGGGCGACCGAGGCCCCGATCGCGTAGAGAAGCCAGGTCACGGGCTCGCGCGACATCATCGACTTGATGACGGTCGCCATCAGATTCGCCTGGGGCGCGGCCAGCGTCCCGCTCTGGAACGAGAAGGCCTTGTCCAGGATGTAGATGGCGATGCCCACGGTCAGGGCCGAGATGAGGATGCCGGCGAACTTGTACCTCTCCTGGTTGCGCGGCGTCGCCCCGAGCCAGTAGCCGACCTTGAGGTCGGTGATGAAGCTCCCGGAGATCGACAGGGCCGTGCAGACGACGGCGCCGATGAGGAGGGCGACGGCCATCCCTTGTTCCCCCGACAGCCCCGCCCCGAGGAGGACGACGCTCGAGAGGATGATCGTGATCAGGGTCATGCCCGAGACCGGGTTCGTCCCGACGATGGCGATGGCGTAGGCGGCGACGGTGGTGAACAAGAACGAGAGGAGGACGCAGATCAGGACGCCGATGATGGCCAGCTTGAGGTTCGAGATCCAGAGGAAGTAGAAGAAGAGGCCGGCGGCCGTGGCCAGGAGTCCCAGGATGATCGTCTTCATCTTGATGTCGCGGTTCGTCCTCAGCTCCGCCGCCGCGCCCGCTCTCTTGCCCTTGAAGATCTCGCGGAAGCCGAGCGAGAGCGACTTGATCATGACCGGCATGGACTTGATGATGCCCAGGACGCCGGCCATGAAGATGGCTCCGATGCCGATGTTCCGGACGTAGGTCGTGAAGATCTGGGTCTCGCTCATCCCCGCGATGGGGACGGCGCCCGGGTAGACCGCGCCCGGGACGTGCTGGCCGAGGAACCAGATGGCCGGGATGAAGGCGAAGTGCGACAGCAGCCCGCCGGCGACGATGACGGCGTTGTAGCGCAGGCCGATGACGTAGCCGAGGCCGAGGAAGGCCGAGAGGGCGTCGAGCTTGAGGACCATCTTGGCATTGACGGCCAGGTTGTCCATGAACGGCAGGAAGCGGAAGTTGATGAGCTCGTCCCAGGCCCGGACGCCGATGGCCAGGAACTCGTAAACGCCGCTGACGGCGACGCCCAGGATCAGGGCCCAAGCCTGCTTGCCGCCGGACTCGCCGGAAACCAGGATCTCGGTCGTGGCCGTGGCCTCCGGAAAGGGCAGCTTGCCGTGCTGTTCCTGGCAGAAGTACCGGCGCAACGGGATGAGGAAGAGGATGCCCAGGCAGCCGCCGAGGAACGTCGATAGAAAGATCTTCACGATGTCCGTCGGCAGGCCCAGGATATAGAGTGCCGGGATGGTGAAGATGGCCCCGGCCACCAGGGCCCCCGAGGCGGCGCCGATCGACTGGAGGATGACGTTCTCGAGGATCGTGCTCTTCCTTTTATACACGTAGCCGATGCCGACGGCCAGGATGGCCACGGGGATGGCGGCTTCGGGCACGGTGCCGACCTTGAGGCCCAGGTAGGCGATAGAGAAGGTGAAGAAGAGCGACATGAACAGGCCCCAGAGGACGGAACGGACCGTGACCTCGGGGACGGCCGCGTCGGCCGGGACGTAGGGCTTATAGACCTCCCCGGGAGCGAGCTCCCGGTAGGCCTCAGGCGGTAGGGATTTCGTGGACGTCTCCATTGCGGTCTCCTTTCTAAGTTCGTTTGTATCGGGCGAAACTCAGGCGGTGAGACTCAGGGCGTCTTCGAAAATCTCGACAGGACGTCGTTGTTGAGGCGGAGGAAGGTGTCGTAGTTGATCCGGACCTTCTTCTCCGTGCGGGCCTTGGCCATGTAGGACTGCAGGAACTTGTTCTTTTCCTGCTCGAGCAGGGTGTCCCTCTCCGTGGCTTTTACCTTCTCGAATTCCTCGCGGCTGACTTCCTTCTTCTCGAGGACGCGGAAGATGGCGTAGCCCGCGTCGACCTCGAGCGGCTCGCTCGCCTGCTTGAGGGGCAGGCTGAAGACCAGGCGGTCGACCTCGGGGCTCTCGCCGACGAGGGTCAGGTACTGCTCTTTCTTGTGGGCCTCGACGAACTGGTATTCGAGCTTGAGCTTGGGGGCCTGTACGCTCCAGTCGTCCTTGAGGGACGCCCGGACTTCGCGGAGCCGGGTCAGCGCCTCGCCCTTCTTCAGGGCGTCGAGGACGTCCTTTTCGACCTGGTCGCGGACCTCCTCGAACTTCGCCGGCCGTTCGGGCTCGATGGCCTGGAGCTGGGCCAGGGCTTCTCCGGCGTAGGTGAAGACCGGTGCCGAGATCTCCTTCGCCTTGAGGCCGAAGAAGGCTTCGCTCACGGCGCCCGCGCTGTCGAAATCGCTCAGAGCGTCGCCCTTTTTAAGCGCGCCCGTCGAACTCGCCTTGAGGCCTTCCTTTTGGGCGGCATAGTCGAGGTTTTTTTCCTTGCGGGCCAGTTTCTCGAGGCGCTGGATCCTCTCGGCGGCCAGGGCCCGCGCCTTCTGGTCCACGAGGATGCCCTTGATCGTGGCGCTCACCTCGGCCAGCGGTTTGGTCACGGCGGGCGCCTTCTCGGTGACCTTGAAGACGGCCGCCCCGCCATCGGTCTCGACGACGTCGGACACGCCGTCCTTGTCGAGCTTCGCGACGGCCTCGGTCTCCGAGGCGGTCAGGGATTTCCAGTCGAAAAGCCCCCAGTCGCCGCCGCTCGCGGCCTTGTCGTCCTTGGAGAACGCCCGGGCCAGGCCGGCGAAGTCCTCGCCGCTCTTGGCCCTCTTCTGGACGTCGCGCGCCTGGGCCAGGACGGCCTCCCGGTCGGCGGCGGTGAAGGGCAGCCAGGCCCGGCTCGCCCGAACCTTGTCGGGCTCCTGGAACTGGGCCGTGTTGTCCTTGTAGTACTTGTCGATCTCGGCGTCCTTGACCGCGACCTCCTTCTTGAGGTCTTCGGTCTTCACGACGACATAGTCGGCGGTCCGCTTCTCGGGGATCTTGTACCCCGCGGCGTTCTTGTCGAAGTGGGCCCGGAGTTCGGCCTCGGCCGGCTTTTCGGTGACCTCGACCTTGGCCGTTTCGGCAACGAGGTACTCGATCTTAGCCGAGTCGCTCTGTTTCCGATAGCCTTCCCAAACCTTCTCGTCGGTGACGATGATGCCGGCCGTCAGGACGCGGACGACCTTGCCGATGATGACGTCCTGTCTCAGGCCGTCCTCGAAATCCCCGAGCGGGATGCGGTTGTACTCCAGGACCCGCTTGTATTCCTCGAAGCCGATGAACTGCCCGTCCCTCTGGAACGCGGGATAGGCGACGATCTTCGTCCGGACCTCCTTGTCGGTCGCCCGCAGGCCCATATCCGAGGCCATCTGGAGGAGGAGCCTCTGCTGGACGAGCTGTTCCAAGGTCTGCTGGGGGACGCCGAGCTGCTGGATGAGGTTGGCGTTGAGGTCGCCGAACTGCTTCTGCATGGCCTCGAGCCGCGAGCGGAGGGCCTGGAAATATTCGTCGGAGGAGATCCTCTCGCTTCCGACGTTGGCCAGCGTGTCGGACCGGTTGGACTCGCCGAGCCGGCCCGCGCCGCCCCAGATGGCGAAGATGGCGACGATGAACGTCGCGACGACGATCCACATGATGGGTTTGAGCGACTTCACGTTGCGTCTCATGGTCTTCAGCATGGGTTCACCTCGAATGGGTTGCGGTCGGCCGCTTGGGCCGTCCCGCGCGCTCCCGGCGTGCCCGCTCCTTGTCGAAAAGAGGGCGCAGTCGCTGGTAGGTCGTGTCCAGGTCCTCGATGAAGACCCGCGTCGCCCCGACGAGGGGCATGAAATTGGCGTCCCCCGTCCAGCGGGGGACGACATGGAGATGGTAGTGTCCGGCGACCCCCGCCCCGGCGCTCGCGCCCAGATTCATGCCGGCGTTGAACCCGTGGGGAGCGTAGCGGATGCGGAGGAGGCGGAGGGCGACCCGGAGCAGGTCAACGAGCTCAGCCCGTTCATCGGGGCGGGACTCGGCGAAGTCCGCGACGTGCCGCTTGGGGGCGATGAGGAGGTGGCCGGGCGTGTAAGGGTACCTGTTCAGCAGGACGAAGTTGCGGCGGCCCCGGTAGAGGACGACAGTGGAGCGGTCATTGCGGCTCTTCAGGGCCTCGCAAAAAATGCAGCGTTTCATGCTCAGGGCTTTGCGGACGTAGTCGGCTCTCCAGGGCGCGGAGATGTAGCGCATTACTTGTTGATCAGCTCCTTGAGGAGCTTGCTCGGCTTGAAGTAGAGGACCTTCTTCGGCGGGACCTTGACCGGTTCGCCGGTCCGGGGGTTGCGCCCGGCGCGCGAGGTCCGCTTGCGGAAGCGGAAACTCCCGAAACCGCGGATCTCGATCTCTTCACCCCTGAGGATGGCCTCGCGGATCGTTTCGAAGAACAGGTTCACGCCCTCTTCGGCCTCCTGCTTCGGGATGCTCATTTCCTGGGAGATCTTGTTGATCAGATCGACCTTAATCATGGGAGTCCTCCTTTTTGGTCCTCTTCTTCGGAGCGCTGATGCCTTTTAGCTGGTCTTTCATGATGTCACCGAGGGTCATCCGGTCGTTCTGCGATTCCATGAAGCGCTGGAAATCCTGCTTCTCTATGTCGTACAGAGCCTGCTTGAAGCTCAAGGAGATCTTCTTGGCTTTGGGGTTCAGCCGGATGATCTTGGCGTTCCGCTCGTCGCCGACGGCGAAGCCGTCGGATGGTTTTTCGAGCTTCTTCTCGTCGAGCTCCGAGGTGAAGATGACCCCCTCGATGCCCGGGATGATCTCGACGAAGGCGCCGAAGTCCGTCAGTCGGACGATCTTGACCTTGACGATATCGCCGGCCTTCTGGCGGCCGAAGAAATCTTCCCAGATGTCCCCCTCGAGCTGCTTCATCCCCAGGGAGACCTTCTGCTTGTCGACGTCGATGTTGAGGACGAGGGTCTCGACCTCCTGGCCGGGCTGGAGCTTCTCGGACGGGTGCTTGACCCTCT
>Ga0315287_10005375_pt1 | contig 12622 bp, 9 predicted proteins | sample YL17G11_0_MG_FD_205037 | JGI IMG/M metagenome (GOLD analysis project Ga0315287, IMG submission 205037) | Sediment microbial communities from Yellowstone Lake, YNP, Wyoming, USA - YL17G11_0 | ecosystem: Environmental > Aquatic > Freshwater > Lake > Sediment | place: USA: Wyoming | collected...
CTGGCCCTGGGCGCGTTGCTGATGGCGTGGAAGGTCGACCCGATCTGGGACGGCATCGGCACCGTCGCCATCGGCGGGTTGCTCGGGGTCATCGCCGTGGTGCTCGCCATCGAGATGAAGAGCCTGCTGATCGGCGAGGCGGCCTCGCCCGCGGACGTGGCCCGCATCGCCGCCGCCATCAACGACGAGGAGATGGTGACCCGCTTGATCCACCTGCGCACCGAACACGTCGGCCCCGACGAGATCCTGGTCGCCGCCAAGCTCGCCTTCGGTGCGGACCTGGATGTCGGCGGGTTGGCCCGCGCCATCGACGCCACCGAGGCGCGCATCCGCGCCGCGGTGCCCGAGGCCCGACTCATCTACCTCGAACCGGATCTGGACCGCGACGCCCGGGAATGAGCCGGTCTGAGCTGAGACAGGTCAACCACAGAGCGGGCATCTGGACGCCAACCGGTTGCTGTCAGCGGGCCTCACGCCCGGGGCGGTGCCGGGCCGCTAGGTTGTGTCCATGACGGCCTTGGCGGTGGTCAACCAAAAGGGTGGGGTCGGCAAGACGACCGTCGTGTTGGGTCTTGCCGCGGTCGCGGCCCGACGCGGCCACTCGGTCGTGGTGGTCGACCTCGATCCGCAGGCCAACGCCACCTCCGGTCTCGGGGTGTGGCACCCCGAGCTCACCGTCGACGCCGCGCTCGCCGCCGATGATCCGGGCGCGCTCAGTCGTGTCGTGCGTGCCGGAGGGTGGGGGACCGACCTGCTCGACGTGCCGCCCCGCATCGCACCGAGCTCGCCGGCGTTGGCCCAGCGGGAACCGCAACTCGCCAACGATCCCATCGGAGCCCAGGACCGCCTGGCTGTCGCACTCCAGGGACTGACCGCGGACCTGGTCCTGATCGACTGCCCGCCGTCGCTCGGCCTGCTGACCATCAACGCCCTGTTCGCGGCGGACCGCGTCGCGGTCGTGACCGAGCCCGGCGCCTGGGCAGTGGACGGTGTCGACCAGATCCTGCGCAACATCGGCCGGATCGCCCAACGCCGCAACGGCCCCCCCGAGCTCGCCGGCATCGTCGTCAATCGTCTGGCCCGCACCCGCGACGGCCGGTACTGGGACGAACAGATCCTGAACGCCCATCCGACCCTCGCCATCCGGCCGGCGATCAGGCTCCGCGCCGCGGTGGCCGAGGCGGCCGCGCAATCCCTGCCGATCACCGCCCTCCAGCGACCCGGCGCCGCCGAAGCGGTCAGCGAGTTCGAGAGCGTGCTCGACCTCGTGTGGCCCGAGGGTGCGCCCTCCGCGGCAGCACCCGGACCACCCGCATCTGCCGACGCGCCGGAGCCGGTCATCGACCTGTCCGACGCGCGACAGACCGGACCGGTCGGCTTCCCGCCGTCGGTCGAGGCGACGGGCGTCGCCCACGTGGGGGCCGCTCATGGCGAGCTATGACCCCAAGCGCAGTCGCCCAGTGACCGATGTCGACGCCGGACCGTCGCAGGTCGATGCACTCCTCGACGCCGCACCGAACCCCGTGGTCGACCTCCGCAATGGCACGGACCCCGCGGGTGCCGTCCCGGCTTCTGCACCGTCGTCCCCGGTCGCGACCCCGGCTGCAGCCGGGCCGGCCCCGTCGCCGCACGTCGGCCCGACGCAGGTGTCGCGGTCGCCGATCGAACCGGTGCGTGGTCCGGACCCCCGGTCGCGCCGCCTGGTGACCGCGCTGGTCGCGTCAGGGGTCGGGATCGGCATCGTGGTGATCGTCATCGCCGTGCGTCGATCCCGCCGCGCCTGAGACCCGCCGCGCCCGAACGCCACGTGCCGGCTCCCGGATCGCTCAGGTTCGGCGCGTCAGCGGTCGATTGTTTCGACCAGGTGACGGGCTCCATCTGTTTGCAACATGATCGACGGGTTGCAAGGATTCGCGGGATGCGACCGCCGTCCGCCGTCGCAGACCGACCAAGGCGTGTACGACTGCCGTGAACATCTCCGATCGACAACCCCGCCGCCTGGGCACCCTCGTGGTGGTGCTCGGCGTCTCGCTGGGTCTCGTGGGCGCGCAGGCCGTCGGCATCTTCGCGACCGGGACCGCCGGCGCCGACAACCCGCTGCCGCCGTCGCAGGCCCGGGCGTTCGCCGATGCGGCGCGTTTCACGCGGGAGGCGGCGGAGTCCCGGCTGGCCTCGCTGATCGGCCAACGCGACGCGCTGTCGGCGAAGTTGGGGTCGTTGTCGAGCGAGACCCAGGACCTCGCCCGCGAGCTCGCCCGGGCTCAGCAGGCGGTCCGTGAGCACGCCGTGGCGTCCTACATCGACCGGGGATCGTCAGAGGGCTTCGTCGAGTTGATCGTCACCGACAGCGTCGACGACGCCAGTGCCCGACGGACGTTGCTGTCGTCGCGCACCCGTGACGCCGTCGCCGCCGCGGCCACGTTCCAGCGGCTGAAGGACCAGAACGACCCGAGCGTGATCGCCCTGGCCGACGCGCTCGACGCCGCCGACCGGGGGGTCACCGAGGCGGAGGGCGACGTCATCCGCGCCCGTGGCTACGAAGCCGATGCCGAACGCGAGCTCGCCCGATCCGAGGACGCGGCCCGCGCCGCCGAGGCTGCCGCTGCCGCTGCCGCTGAGGCTGGCGCTGCCGCTGCCGGATCGCCGACACCGACGGCGGAGGCCTTGGCCCGGACCGCGGGCGGTGGCGCTCCGGCACCCGGGGGTCCGGTCGCCAGCGCCCCTGCGGCCCCCGTCGTCCAACCCGCTGACGACCAACTCCCCCCGCCGCCGCCGGGCGGACCGAGCGAGGACCAGTGGGCCGCGCTCCGCAACTGCGAGTCGGGCGGCAACTACCGGTCGGTGAGCCGATCGGGGACCTACCGCGGCGCGTACCAGTTCAGCCAGGGCACCTGGGAGGGCGTCGGTGGCGTCGGTGATCCGGCCGCGGCGTCGAAGGCGAACCAGGACCTGAGGGCCAAGATCCTGTACTCCCGCAGCGGGTCGATCCCCTGGCCGATCTGCGGTCGACTCCTGCGTTGAGCCCGCGGCGGGGATTCCCGCCGCCATCGCAGCGCCCCGCCGTAGTGTGCGGCGGTGAAGCGCGCCCTGGTGTCGTCCTGCCTGGTCGGCTGCCTCGCCCTGATCCCGGTGTCGTGCTCGACGCCGGATCCGAACCCGCCGGCCCGGTTCTCCGGCGATCCGGGCCTCGGCGCTCCAACCACCTCGGCGGTGCCGACGGTGGCCGCCGAGAAGACACCCGACCCCACGCCGCTCGATGCGGCCTCCGACGCGGTGTTGGCCTCGACGGTGGCCACCGACCCGGTGTGTGATCCGCTCGACACCTCGTCGTGTTTGCTGCCGTTCCCATCCGACGCCTTCACCCGGGCGGACCCGGCGACCCCGTCGGGTCGGCGGGTGGACCTGCCGACCGGACAGCTCGCCAACACCGGCGGCACGACCCTGGACCCGACGGAGTGGAACCGCAACGACGGGTTCAGCCCCGGCACCCCGATCCTCGCCGTGTTCCCCGGGGTGGATCCGGTGGCCTCGAAGCTGCCCGGCATCGGTGACATCGGAGCGTCGCTCGAAGGCGACGGCAGACCGGTCCACTCCGTGCTCTGGGACCTCGACCGGTCCGAGGCCGTCCCCCACTGGGTCGAGCTCGACAGCGCGCCGTCGGCCACGTCGGATCCCGCTCGACGCGCCCTGATCATGCGGCCGGCGGTCGCGCTGTCGGAGTCGCACCACTACGTCGCGGCCTACCTCGATCTCGTCGACGGCTCGGGTGCGACGATCGCGCCGTCGCCCGCCTTCGTGACCTACCGCGACAACAAGACGACGACCGTCCCCGCCATCGAGGCCCGGCGGGCGTCCATGGAGCGGCTGTTCACCGCCCTCGGCGCGGCCGGCGTGCCGCGCTCGCATCTCACCCTGGCGTGGGACTTCACGGTGGCCTCGCGGACCAGCCTGTCGGGTCGGATGCTCGAGATGCGCGACGACGCGTTCGCCCGCCTCGGCGACGCCGCCCCGACCTTCACGATCGACCAGGTCATCACGGCCGACCTCCCCGACGGCATCGGCCGGCGGGTCAGGGGCACCTTCGAGGTCCCCAGCTACCTCGAAGGCTCCGGGGCCGCCGGGGCCAGGTTGCACTACGACCGTTTCGGGAACCTCCCCGCCTACGCCGGCTACGACTGGCACGCCAACTTCACCTGCCAGATCCCGGCGAAGGCGCTGGCCGGCTCGGGCGGTACCACCCGGCCGGTCGTGTACGGCCACGGCCTCCTCGGTGCCGCCGACGAGGCCGAGAACGGCCAGGTGGCCAACATCGCGTCGACCAACGACATGCTGTACTGCGCGACCGACTGGATCGGCATGAGCGAAGGCGATGTCGGCAACGCCGCGCAGATCCTCGGCGACATCTCGAAGTTCCCGTCGATGCCGGACCGGACCCAGCAGGGGATGCTCGACTCGCTGTTCCTGGCCCGTGTGATGATCCGGCCCGACGGCTTCGGGGCCGACCCCGCGTTCCGCAACGACGCCGGCTCCTCGATCATCGACACCACCACCGCCTACTACGACGGCAACTCCCAGGGCGGCATCATCGGCGGCGCGGTGACGGCGATCGCCCAGGACTGGACCCGGGCCGTGCTCGGGGTCCCTGGCATGGACTACTCGACGCTGCTGTCGCGCTCGGTGGACTTCGAGAGCTACTTCGCGATCCTGCGCAGCGCGTACCCCGACCAGCTCGACCAGCAGGTCATCTACGGCGTCCTGCAGATGCTCTGGGACCGCGCCGAGGCCGACGGGTACGCGCAGCACATGACCGACCACCCGTACCCGGGCACGCCGGCGCACGTCGTGTTGCTCCACGCGGCCTTCGGTGACCACCAGGTGGCGAACGTGGCCGCCGAGGTCGAGGCCCGGACCATCGGCGCCGAGCTCCGGACGCCGGCGCTCGCCCCCGGCCGGAGCACCGACACCAGACCGTTCTTCGGTCTCGACCCCATCGAGAGCTACCCCCATGCGGGCTCGGCGCTGATCTACTTCGACTCGGGGACCCTGGCTGCTCCCGCCGGCAACATCACCCCGGCGAGCTCGGCGGAGTACCACGCGTCGTGCGACGTCGTCGCCGATCCGGAGACCAGCGTGCCGTGCCATGACCCTCACGAGGATCCGCGCCGGGCGACCGCATCGATCAGCCAGAAGGATGCGTTCTTCGGTCCATCCGGCGCACTGACGGACACCTGCGATGGGAAGCCCTGCACGGCCGTTCCCCGCTTCAGACTCGACGACTGACACGTTCCCGTCCTTCGATCATCGCCGAACCGGGGCTCAGCCGAACAGCTCGGCGTACCCGGCGGCGATCGTTGCCGCGGTCTCGGCGGCGTGGTCGTCGTGGTCGTAGCGGACCCGCGGCCAGAAGAAGCCCCGGAGACCGTCCTTGAACCGGCGCGGGATCACGTGGGCGTGCAGATGCGGCACGCTCTGGCTCACCCGGTTGTTGTGGGCCACGAAGGTGCCGTCGGCGCCGAGGAATCGCTCCATCACCAGCGACAGCCGACGGACCCGTTCGTAGTACGGGCCGACGAGCTCGGGGGGCAGGTCTCCCATGGTCTCGGCGTGGTCGAGGGGGATCACCAGCGTGTGGCCCACGAACAGCGGGGACCGGTCGAGGAACGCCACTGCCACGTCGTCGCGGATCACCTCGTGGACCGCCTCGGTGCGCTCGGCGACGCGACAGAACACGCAGCCCCCGGTCATCGCTGCCCGGCGATGACGGCGAGCACCTCATCGGGTGAGGGGTTCACCAGGGCGACATCGCCGATACGCACGGTGGGCACGGTCTCGTTCCCGTTGGCGACGCTTCGGACGAACGCCGCCGCCCCCGGGTCCGACCAGATGTTGTGCTCGGACACACCGATCCCGATGCGGTCCAGCGCGCCGGCGAGCCGTGAGCAGAACCCGCAGCCGGGTCGCCAGTAGAACTCGACGCTGGCCGGTGCGGCGTGACCGGGGCCCGTTCCGCTCGTTTCAGTCATCGGTTCGCTCCTCGTCGCGTGCGTGTCGGTGGTCCTGTCCGCACGGCGCATCCGCAGCCGTCACGTGACCACGTCGAACAACTCCAGATCGGCCGTCAGAGATTCCCGGAGCTCCGCGGCGAGCGCGCTCCGACAGTTGGTCCGGGTCAGCCGGAACGGTCCGGCGTGGAGGGTCGCCGCCAGCTCAGCGGCCTTGGCCAGGGTGCGGGCCGTCACCTCGTCCGCTCCGACCACCTCGTCGACGAAGCCCGCTTCGACGGCCTCTGTCGGCGAGCAGAGGTAGGCCTGGGCGACGCACCGGTCGAACCATCGCTTCGACAGCCGGTTGCGGCACAACTCCACTCCGAACACCGGCACGGGCATGCCGATGGCGACCTCGTTGAGCCCGAGCTTGAACTCACCCTCGGCGGCGACTCGCCAGTCCGCGCAGGCGGTGAGGATCCCGCCCATCGCCAGCGCATGGCCGGTCACCCCGAGCACGACCGGTCGGCTGAACATGAAGATCCGCAGCCCCAACTCGGCGCCGGCGCCGAGCAGCTGGCGGGCGCTGTCGGCGCCGCTGGTCATCACCTTGAGATCGAATCCGGCGGAGAACTTGCCGGGCCGGCCGATCAGCGCGACTGCCTTCACCCCATCCGCCTCCGCCCGGTCCAGCGCAGCGTTCAGTCCGCCGATGGCCTCGAAGCCGAGTGCGTTGGCCTTGCCGTCATCGAGGCTGATGACACCGACGTCGCCCTCGATGCGGTAGCTCGTCGGCGACGGCCCGGCGCCGGCCGGCTCGGTGGCGGAGGGCGAGGAGGGATCGGTGGTGGGTGCATCGGTCACCCGGCGATGGTACGCGCGGGGAGGCGGGACCGTCGGTAAGACTCGCCGCCGTGGGGCTGAGGACTGACCGGCGCGCGCTCGGTGGAATCGACGGAATCGGCGGAATCGGCGGAATCGCCGGAATCGGCGGAATCGGCGGAATCGGCGGAGCTGCGTCCGCGGGTGGCCGGCTGCGCGGGCTCGACGGCCTGCGTGGACTCGCCGTCGCGGCGGTGCTCGTCTTCCACGGCGGATGGAGCTGGGGAGGTGGCGGCTTCCTCGGCGTCTCCCTGTTCTTCACGCTGTCGGGCTTCCTGATCTGCTCGCTGCTGCTGGCCGAGCACCAGCAGTCGGGTCGTATCGACCTCCCGGCGTTCTGGGCCCGCCGGTTCCGCCGGTTGTTGCCGGCCGCGTGGTTCACCCTCGCCGTGGTGCTCGTCATGTCGGTCGTGCTCGGGGTCGCCGATCGCCGCCTCCGGCTCGACGTGGCCGCCGCGCTGGGCCAGGTCCTGAACTGGCGGCTCCTCACCGTCCACTCGAGCTACGCAGATCTGTTCCGCACACCGTCGCCGGTCCAGCACTACTGGAGCCTGGCGATCGAGGAGCAGTTCTACCTCGGCTTCCCACTGGTCGTCGCCGGTGTGATGTGGTTGGCACGCGGCCGGCGGATCGTGCTCGGTCTGACGATGGCCGTGGCGATCGCCGGGGTGTCGATCGCCACGGTGCTCACCGCTCCCGGAAGCGACCGCGTGTACTACGGGACCGACACCCGGTCGATCGAGCTGCTCCTCGGCGCGGTGCTCGCCTGCGTGATGTCCGCGCCGCGCCTGCGTCGCGGGTTGGTCCGCGCCGGAGGGCTGCGCGGAGCCGCGGTGGTCATGGGCCTGGCCGCCGGCCTCGCCACCCTGTTCGCCTGGCACGAGGCGCGGGTGTCGTCGCCGTTCGTCGCCGGCGGCGGGCTGGCCCTGATCGGCGTGCTCTCCTGCCTGCTGATCGTGGCCTCGGCGTTGCCCGTCGGGCCGGTGGCACGGCTGTGTCGCCTGGCGCCGTTGCGCACGCTCGGTCGGATCTCCTACGCGGTCTACCTGTTCCACTGGCCCGTGTTCGTCTGGCTGACCGAACGACGGACGGGCCTCTCGCACGTGCCGCGCTTCGTTCTGTGCTGCGGGTTGGTGATCGTGCTCGCCCTGCTCAGCGAACGCCTGCTGGAGCGGCCGGTCCGCGCCGGCGGGACGCTCGCCGGCATCTCCCCGGCCACGCTGGCACCGGTGGTGATCGTGGTGCTCGCGCTCGCCGTCATCGCCGCCGGTGTCATCCCGCGGGCCGACTCGGCGGCCGCCGGCAACCTGGACCTCGACCGCGCCGAGCAGCAGCTCGCTGCCCGGGTCGCGGCGGCCCAGGCCGCGGTGAACAGCGCCGTGCCGACCGCCCCGAGCGTCACGACCACCGGGGATCCTGACGCGCCGTCGAACGGCGCGTCCCCGAACGACGGGTCATCGGAGACGCCGGGGGTGTCCTTCTTCGGCGACTCGGTGACCTTGACGCTGGCGCTGTCGGTATCGAGCTGGAACGACACCCACCACCTCCTGCGGGTCGGCCTCGGTGCCGCCGCTCTCGGCTGTGGGATCCTGCGGACCGGCGTCCGCCGGGTCGGCGAGGCGGAGAGCCGCCGGGACGAATGCGACTGGACCACGCGGTGGATCGCCCGGTCCGCCGGCGACGGCCACCAGGTGGCGGTGATCTCGTCGTGCAAGTGGGAGATGGTGGACCGTCGGTTCCCACCCGACGTGCGATGGGTGTCACCCGGCGATCCGCAGCTCGACGCCCGGTTGGTCGAGGACCTCGGCGCCGCGACCGACCTCCTGGCCACGAGCTTCACGCAGGTCGTCTGGCTGACCTGCGTGCAACCCTCCCGCCTGGATCTCGATGCCATCGAGCAGGGCTTCCGGGACGCCCGAGAGCCGGAGCGCACGGCTCGACTGAACGAGATCATCCGGCAGGTGGTCGCGGCCCGACCAGCGGTCCAGCTCATCGACCTCGGAGCCCAACTCGCCGATCGCGTCGACGACGTCTCGATCCGGCCGGACGGATTCCACTTCGCCGGGGACGAGCCGGTGGCCTCGGCGTTCCTCAGCCAGCAGGTCCGGCGGATCTGGGAGGGTCGCTGAACGCCACGACGCCCGGCGCCCCATGAGTCCTTCATGAGGTCGGTCGTGGGGGCCGTTGCTACGCTCGGCAACGGGAAGTGGGAAGAACGACGGGGATGCAGGGGAGTGAGTGATGGTCGGACGCGAGGATCGCGCCGCACGCGCCTCGACGCGCTGGGCCAGGCGAGGGGCCAGGCGAGGGGCCGGAGTTGCGATGGCGCTGGCCGCCACGTTGGTGAGCGGGTGCGTGGCTGCGGTGGTCGCGGTCGGTCCGCCGCCCGCGGTGCCGTACTCGACGGCGTCACGCTGCAACGACCAGGCCGTCCGGTCGTGCCTGCTGCCCTACCCGTCGGAGCAGTACCTGGTCGCTGATCCCGCCACGCGCACGGGCGTCCGGGTCGACGTCCCGAGCGACGTGCTGCCGCCGTCGGTGCTCGGCCAGCTCGGTCCGGGAGCCGGCATCGACGCCGCTTTCGGTGGTGCCGACGGGTTCTCGGCGGTGTCACCGATCATCTTCGAGACGGCGGAGAAGGTGCGGCCCTCCAGCCTCCCCGCCGACGGGGGCGACGTGCTCGTGGTCACGAACGCCACGACCGGGGAGCGCATCCCGATCCGGGCCGAGCTGAGCGCCGATGCCCAGCGGTTCGTCGGCCACGAACGCACGATCGTGATCGCCTGGCCGGTGACGAAGTTCCCCTACGGTGCGCACGTCATCGCCGTGCTGAACGACGGCCTGCTCAACGACGCCGGCCGGCCAGTCTCCAAGGCGCCGGGGATCGTCGCGGCACGCGCCGAGTTCGCGTCGATGGTGCAGGCGGCTGCGGTCGCGACAGGCTCAGCGGTGATCCAGGCGGATCGGTGGGACCACGTGCTGTCAGCGACGTCGTTCGTGGTCCGTTCCCAGCAGAACGTCACGGCCAACCTGGACGAGCGCGCCGCGAAGGTCCGAACCCAGGACCACCCGATCCGCAACGTCTCGGTCAGCCCGTCGGTCATCGGCGGCAATGCCACGGTGACCGGCAAGGTGCGCGTCACGGACTTCCGCAACGCAGACCACGTCATGCCGACGAGCGGCGTGGCGTCGTCGGAGTTGTGGATCGACTTCCTGATGATCCTGCCGGAGAGGCCGGCGTCGCCGTCGGGCGCCCCGGTGGTGATCTACGGCCACGGGATCTCGGTGTCGAAGGAATCGATGCTGGTGGTGGCCGCGCAGAACGCCCGGCACGGGCTGGCCACCGTCGGCATCGACATCCCGAACCACGGCAGCCGCAGCTACGAGGGCTGGCTGTTGTCGCTGACCACGCCGGGCAGGTTCGGCAAGCTGGCGGCGATGCCGGAGCAGGGTGAGCTCGATCAGCTCAGCCTGTTCATGGCCATCAAGCAGCACTTCTCCGAGATCGACGTCCAGCCCTACCACTGGTGGTCCGGCTCGTCGCCCGATCGCCGGCCCGACCTCGATCCCACCCACGTCCTCTACGAGGGAACCTCGATGGGCGGGTTCCTCGGAGCGGCGTTCGCGGCGCTGACCCCCCAACTCGACGGCGCCTTCCTCCAGGTCGCGGGCTCGGGCATCACCGACACCATCTTCCACTCGATCCTCTGGTGGCTGTTCACCCCGATCGAGCCGTCCGGCGTCTCCGCCGGTGACGGGCACGCGTTGATGGGCTCGGCGGGGATGCTGCTCGACCGGGCCGAGAACACCTACCTGATGGATCGCATCAAGACGTCCAGGATGCCCTTCTACCTGGCGTACGCGGTGCACGACGGCACGGTGCCGAACGCCTCGAGCGAGCGGATGATCCGCGAGACGGGGATCCCACTGGTCGGCAAGCTGTCCAACCCCCTGGCCGGTTGGCCCGCGGTGGCGAGCATGCCCGTCGACGGTCGGGGCGCCATCCAGACCCCCACCGGCAGCTACACGTTCTTCACCCAGCTGGCCACCCACACGTCGTTCACCGACCCGTACCCGACGGCCGCCCTCGACGCCTGGCTCGATCAGCGCATCGCCGGCTGGGGCTGAGCGCCGAGGTCCGCCGGTACGATCGTCGGCCGTGATCCTCGTCGATGCATCCGGCATCAGCGTCTCCCGCCCCGGCAAGGCGCTCTTCGACGACGTCTCGATCACCGTGTCGAGCGGTGACCGTGTGGGCGTGGTCGGCCTGAACGGCTGCGGGAAGTCGACGCTCCTGCGGGTGCTGGCCGGCGAGCAGGAGCCCGAATCGGGCGTGGTCCGCTTCGGTCGCGACGTTCGCGTGTCAGCGTTGGCGCAGTTGCCGACCTTCGACGCCGCCACGGCACGCGCCGCGATCGGCGGGGAGTGGGAGGGCGAGGCGGTCGCTGACCGGCTCGGTCTCGCTCCGGTCCTCGACGCCCCGATCGCGACGCTGTCGGGCGGGCAGCTCCGGCGAGTCGCTCTGGCCCGGGCGCTGGTCACCCCGTGTGAGCTGTTGATCCTCGACGAGCCGACCAACCACCTCGACATCGACGCCATCGCGTGGCTCGAGGACCGCATCGCCCAGCACACCGGCGGGCTGGTGCTGGTGACCCATGACCGCCACGTCCTCGATCGGGTGACGAACCGCGTCATCGAGATCGACCGCGGCCGGATCCACACCCACGACGGCGGCTACGACGCCTACCTCGAGGCCCGGGCGTTGCGGGAGGAACAGGCGGTCAAGGACGAGTCGACGCGCCGGAACCTGGCCCGCAAGGAATTGGCATGGCTCCGACGGGGCGCACCGGCCCGCACCGCCAAGCCGAAGGCGAGGATCGAGACCGCGACGGCGATCGTGCAGGGCGCGGCCGCCGAACCGGCGCGCGCCGGTTCGCTCGACCTGCACTTCGGCACGCCACGGCTCGGTGACGTCGTCATCGAACTGCACGGCGTCGGCTTTCGTTTCGACGGTGCCGCAGCGCCGTTGTTCGAGGGCCTCGACCTGCTCCTGGACCCCCGCGAACGGCTCGGTGTCGTCGGCGCCAACGGCACCGGCAAGTCGACGCTGCTCGACGTGATGGCCGGTCGTCGGGAGCCGACGAGCGGGCGCGTCGTCCGGGGCAGCACCGTGCGGCTCGGCTACTACGACCAGCTCGGCCGGACGCTGGACCCGGAGATGACGGTGCGCGAGGCCGTCGCCGGACCGCGCGGCGAGGCGGACCACCGGGTCGGTTCGTTGCTCGAGGCGTTCTGGTACGGCACCGATGCCCAGTGGGCGCCGATCGGGTTGCTCTCCGGCGGGGAGCGGCGCCGGTTGCAGCTGCTGTTGTGCCTCGTCGAGCGACCGAACGTGCTGTTGCTCGACGAGCCGACCAACGATCTGGACCTCGACACCCTCCGGACCCTGGAGGACTTCCTCGAGTCGTGGCCGGGAGCGCTGGTGGTGGTCAGCCACGACCGGGCCTTCCTGGAACGCACGGTGGCCGACGTGATCGTGCTGGACGGGGTCGGTGACGCGGCGCGTCGGCCGGGTGGCTACGCGGCCTACGAGCAGCAGCGTCGCGCCGGTCGCCGTCGCGGCTCGCTGGCGGAGGCGCCACGACCTGGGCAGGGTCAGGGTCCGGCCCGGCCCGCGGCAGCGATCGACGGAGCTGCCGCGAGCCCGGACCATCCGGCGAAGCAGCGGAGCCGGTCCACGCTGCATCACCTCATCC
>Ga0315287_10005376_pt1 | contig 12618 bp, 9 predicted proteins | sample YL17G11_0_MG_FD_205037 | JGI IMG/M metagenome (GOLD analysis project Ga0315287, IMG submission 205037) | Sediment microbial communities from Yellowstone Lake, YNP, Wyoming, USA - YL17G11_0 | ecosystem: Environmental > Aquatic > Freshwater > Lake > Sediment | place: USA: Wyoming | collected...
GGCGAGAGAGAAGGTCACGATGCGGACGCTCAAGGCGATGGACAGCCCATACATAAACTGCATCGCCCACCCGACCGGTCGGCTCATCGCCCAGCGCGAGCCGATGGACCTCGACATCGCCGCCGTAATCGACCACGCCGCCAAAACACATACCGCCCTCGAAGTCAACGCGAACCCGCAGCGCCTTGACCTCAAGGACGTTCACTGCAAATTGGCCGTCGAGGCGGGCGTGAAGCTCGCCATCGGCACCGACGCCCACAGCGCCGCCGCCCTCGGACTGATGGGCTTCGGCGCCGCAACCGCCGCAAGAGGCTGGGCGACAAAGAGCGACGTGCTCAACACCTTCTCGCTCTCGAAAATCAGAGAATTCGTCAGCGCCAAAAGGCCGAAGTAGCCGCTCGGTGGAGCCGATGCGCGAAAAAGTCAGAATAGACCCCTCGGCAGGCTCGGGGTGACGATTGACTTCGCTTGGCGTGGCGGACTCTTTGTCATTCCGAGCCCGCCGCAGGCGGGTCGAGGAATCTATTCAAAAACAGCCTTCCATCCTTGATTTTACATCCGCAGCCTTGACTTTCCGCCCGGCTTTTGCTGCAATGACGTTATGCGTATGGACTTATGGAGTCGGCGGGCTTGCTCTTTGCGCGGCCAGAGTCCGTGTAGGAGGCTTTAGAATTATGCCGATAGCAGAATCTTTCACAGTTGCAGGAGTAGATGGCTGCAAGGCCGGCTGGCTTGTTGCCGGTGCATTTGTTACGCGCGCCGGCAGCGAACCGGCGGACGGTGTTGTTTATCAGGCCGGGGACTTGCGGGTCGCCCCTACTTTTGCGGAAGTCCTTTCAGTCACGATGGAATGCAGTCTCGTCTGCGTGGATATCCCGATAGGTCTGACTGATGGACCTCCTCGCGAGTGTGATCTTCTTGCGAGGAAGATGCTCAGCCCGTTTCGCGCCAGCAGCGTCTTCCCGGCCCCCATAAGACCCTGTCTTGCTGCAAGGGACTACACTTCCGCTACTGCTATCTCTCGTGAGGTATCTGGCAAAGCCCTGACCAAGCAGAGTTTTGCCATACTCGCCAAGATTCGCCAGGTCGATGATCTGATGACGCCTGAACTGCAAAACCGCGTGCGAGAAATTCATCCTGAGGTTTGCTTCTGGTCTCTCAACGGCAATAGGCCGGTCGAACACAACAAAAAAACGCCCCCCGGCCAGCTTCATCGATATAGAGTGCTCAAGGAAGTATTCACTTGTTTAGACGACGTTATTGGCGTCGCGCCTGCGCGGGGTTGTGCAATGGACGATGTGTTGGACGCCTTTGTGGCCGCTTGGACCGCCGGACAGGCGGTTCTCGGAAAGGTTATCACGCTGCCCGAAAATCCGCCTCGCGATACGAAGGGGCTTCGGATGGAAATGGTCTGTCCGATGAGATAGTCAGCCATCCTGCGAAAAGATTTGCACAAGAGCCGGTTTGTCGGTAAAGGAATAGTCCGATGTCTAAGGATTGGGCCGACAGAATAGCACAGGATTTTCAAAGGCAGGGCCTTCTCGAAAGAGGTGCGTGCCTGGTTCTCGGAGGCGCAGATACGGGCAAGACCACCCTCGCATTGGCCCTGGCCGGCAAGATAGCGGGATCCCGGCCCGTTGCCATAGTCGATGCGGATATCGGGCAGTCGCATATCGGCCCGCCCTCGACGGTCGGCTGGGCCGTCGTCGATAATCCCGAATTTGATTTGTCCGCCATCGAGCCTGGCCCCGTTAGAAATCCCACCCCCCACACGGCCAGCACCCCCCACCAGAGAATTTCTAACGGGGCGGGCGGCATCGCCTTCGTCGGCGACATAACGCCCGTCGGCCATCTGCTCCAGTTTGCCGCCGCCCTGACACGCTGTGTCGAACAGGCGGCAAAGCTCGCCGAAGTGATCTTAATTGACACGCCCGGTTTCATCGCCGGGCCGCCGGCGAACGCTTTGTGGTGGACGGTGCAGCACACATTGAAACCCGACCTGATTATCGCTGTGCAGCGAGCCGATGAGCTATGCGATATCCTTGCCGGCCTGAAATTTTGTGGTTCGCGAGTGGAACCGGTTAAGTCGCCGGCGTCAATATCCGCCAAATCGCCCCAACAGCGGCGCAGGCATCGACAACGCCAATTCGGGATATATTTTCGCGATTCCTCCTGTTACAATCTGAGCCTGGCCGACCTCTCGGTCCAGGGCGGGCGCGACGTTCCGCCGCAGAACCTGCCCGGCCGGCTGGTCGGACTTCGCAATCACAAAGGCGATGACGTGGCCGTGGGTGTTATACACAAATGGCAGGCCCCTCGGACCCCTCCGCTGGGAGTCCCCAGTGGGACTTGTGGGGATGCCGACGGCTTGGTCGTAGTCCGGGCGCCCAAGCTCGACACCGGGCAAATTCGCTGTCTTGTCGTCGGCGACGCCCAAGCGGATTTTGGTGAAGGATAGTATGGAAATCGTTCTTATTGACGGGAGCAAGGGCGAGGGCGGCGGCCAGATACTGCGGACGAGCCTGACCTTGTCCTGCATAGCGGGCAGGCCCTTGCGCATCGAGAATATCCGCGCCGCCCGCCGCAATCCCGGACTCGCCAAGCAGCATTTGAGTTGCGTGCACGCCGCGTGCGAGATAAGCAATGGCCGATGCCGGGGCGATTCATTAGGCTCGAAAGTCCTCGATTTTCAGCCCGGCCCCGTCCGCAGCGGCGACTATCATTTTGATATAGGCTCAGCAGGCTCCGCATCTTTGGTGATTCAAACGGTCCTGCCCGCTCTGTTCCTCGCGCAAGAGCCATCGAGAGTAACCGTCGCCGGCGGAACGCACAATCCGTGGGCGCCGCCCTTTGATTTTCTAAGCGAGACTTTTTTGCCGGCTATCGCAACAGCCGGTTTTTCCGCCGGCTGCAAGCTGATAAAGCACGGCTTCTTCCCGGCCGGCGGCGGAAAAATCACTTTCAACATTGAGCCTCGCCACGAAAAACAGCCTCGAACTATTGAGCTTCCTGAGCCGAGCGAGAACTCTGAAATCTGCGCCCGGATATACACCGCCAGGCTCCCGGCGCATATCGCCCGGCACCAGGAGAATCTGTTGCTAAAAAGCAATCTCGACATTGAAGAAGTCGAGCATATCGAGGTCGAAGATTCCAACGGGCCGGGCAACTGCGTTATGATTCGAATCTGCCGCGCCGGACGGACTACCGTCTTGACCGCCTTTGGCGAGCGAGGCAAGCCCTCCGAAAAAGTCGTCGGCGAAGTCATTAAACTGGCCGCCGATTTCCTGGGCAGCGGCGCCGCCGTAGATCGCTTCTTGGCCGACCAGCTCTTGGTCTATATGGCCCTCTCAAACGGCGGTGCATACACCACCAACGAGATCTCCAAGCACCTTTTAACGAATATCGAAGTAATAAAGCAGTTTCTGCCGATCGATTTCAGCGCCGACGAACGAGGCAAACAATGTATGATTACGTGTCGGTCCTTGTAGATTGCTCAAGCCCCGGCCTGGCGTGTGCGCCGGCCCGTGACTATTACGTGGCTTGACCGAGGCAGCGTAAAATCCTTGTTGACAAGCTCTTGCGCCCTGAGTCGTTGCAGGCGAAGCGAGCCAATCTCGGCCCGCGTCACCCCACAGAGTGAAAAAAAACTTGTCAAATTGTGCGTGATCGGATAGACTATTGTTGATGGAACGTCTCGGAAAAGAAACTTATTGGCGGGCGAGGCGCCCTTGCGCTGCGGAATTGTCTGCGAGGGAGCCGGCTCGAAGATGAGAACGCGCTTCACGTTCAAGACCCTAATCGAGCTTTTCATCGGCTCGCTCAAGGCGGTTGACCGGCTCGACAGGACGTGCCTCGAAATCATCAGGCCGGAACGCCGCGAGATACTTACATTTCGCAGGCTCGGGACCGCCGCGAGGAGGTTCGCGCTGTGGCTTGTTCGCTCCACCCAGATTCAGCTCGGCGACAAGGTGGCCATCCTCGGCAAGAACCGCGCCGACTGGGATGTGGCCTTCTGGGGCGCCGTCCTTGCGGGTGCTGTCCCGGTGCTGATTGACCCTGACCGGGGCGTCGAAGGCGTAATAAATCACCTGATTCACACCGATACCGACCTGCTCGTTATGGCCGATGATTATCTCGACGCCGAGTCTCGGCAGGACTTGAGGGACTTCACATCCAGCCGCGGGCTGGGCCTGGTCGAAATGGCCGATACCCCCTTGTGCGATTCTCTAAATGGTGCAGACGCCGCGGGCGATGATACCAGGAGTCTAAGCGCAGAGCAAATAAGTGAATTGCTTGCTGGAATTGCCGGGGAGGTTGACGCCGACGCCACCGCCGTGATCCTGTGTACATCGGGGACCACCGGCGACCCCCGCGAAGTCGAGCTGACGCACACAAATCTAATGGCCAATATCGACGGCTCGGTGGAAAAGATACGCCTTACCTGCGACGACATCCTCGCCCACATCCTGCCGCCTCATCACTCCTTCGGCCTGACCGTCGGCAAGTTGCTCCCCCTGTCCGTCGGCGCCACCAACATCTACACTAACAAGTACCGCCAGATACCCGAGCTTATCCGCGACAAGCGCGTCACCATATTCATCGCCATACCCTCGCTTTACACCGTCCTCGCCAAGAAGATTGAAGAGAATCTGGTTAAGCAGAAGGCCGACAAAGTGCTCGTTCGGCTGCTCGACCGCTGCTTCCCCAAGCTCGTCGGCAGAAGCATAGTCAAAAAGCTCGGCTGGGGTCCGCTTCGATTCTGCCTCTCCGGCGCAGCCGCGATGCCCAAGTGGGTGCTCAACGTCTTCTGGAAGAGGGGGCTGCTGCTGTACGAGGGCTACGGCACAACCGAAAACTCCCCCGTGTACGGCTTCAACGAGGACGCCCTCACCTTAGGCTCCGTCGGCAGGCCCATCTCCACCATACTCGTCAAAATCGCCAACGAGCAAAACCAGACTCTCGCCCCGCGCCAAAAGGGAGAGATTTTGCTCGGCGGCCCCTGCATTATGAAGGGCTACTACAAGAACCCCAGGGCCACCCGCGAGGCCATCGAAACCGACCGCGACGGCGTTCGCTGGCTGCATACCGGCGATTTGGGCTATCTCGGCGAAGACGGCAGCCTCTATATCACCGGCCGCAAAAAATTCCTCATCGTCCTGCCCGGCGGAAAAAACGTCAACCCCGAGCTCGTCGAGTCCGCCCTTTCAGAGGCCAGATTCGTCCGCGAGATTCTCGTTGTTCCAGGCTTCAAAAAGGACTCAGCCGGCATAGTCGAAGAGACCGTCCGCGCGATTGTCCTGCCCGCCTGGGATACCATTGAAACCCACACGAATCGTTCTTCCGCCGATCTGGCTGCCCAGCCCGAAATCCTCAAAACGCTCGTCTGGCAGAGCATCAACGAATGTCAGCAGAAAAGCAGGCAGCTCTCTTCCTTCGAGAAAATCTCCCCCGCACACCTCGAAATAAGAATTGAAGAATTCGAGAAGACCTCCACCGGCAAAATCAAGCGCCAGGCCTATATGAACCTGTGACAACGACCAGGCGTTTTCGACTCTTCACAGCAGGGTGGCAGCCTCAAGCCCGAAGGGTTTGGGCATGGCCGGCTCGCGACCCCGCATTTTTTGAAGCGATAACACCGTTGCATATCGCGCGATGCCCCGCTATAATTGCTCCCAACTCAATCAGGCAATACGCAGGGCTGCCAAGAGCGCCCAACAAGAAGAAAAATTGTTCTCTGTCATTCCCGCGAAAGCGGGAATCCAGAACGGTAAGGTGTGCTGTGCGCACCACCGCGCTTGTGAACCGTACACTAACGATATGGAGGCACACAAAATGTCACAAGAAAAGACAAATTCAACAGCCGCTGAGAATTCCGATAAGCTAAGTCGCCGCCGGTTCGTTGCCGGCGCAGGCGCCGCCGCGCTGGCCTTTTCCGTAGTCAGGCCTGCCCTCGTCCGCGGCGCGCAGGCCAATTCAAAAATCAATCTCGGCCTGATAGGCTGCGGCGGACGCGGGACCTGGATTGCCAATCTCTTCAAACAGCACGGTGGATACAATATCGTCGCCGTCTCGGACTACTTCCCGGACAGGGCCGATTCTGCCGGCGACAGCTTGGGTGTGGACAAGGCCAATCGTTTCACCGGCCTATCCGGCTATCGCAAGCTCATCGAGAAGGTCGATGCCGTCGCGATTGAGACCCCGCCCTATTTCCATCCCGAGCAGGCCGCCGCTGCCGTGGACGCCGGCAAGCACGTTTATCTCGCCAAGCCCATTGCCGTCGATGCGCCCGGCTGCCTGAGCATCGGCGATTCCGGCAAAAAAGCCGCCGCCAAAAAGCTCTGTTTCCTCGTCGATTTTCAGACCCGCGCCGACCAGTTTTATATCGAGGCCCTCAAGCGCGTCCACGCGGGCGCCCTGGGCGACATTGCATTCGGCGAGGCAATCTATCACGCCGACTGCCCCTTCGGCAGAATGTACGACACCTGGCGGGCCGACCCCAATAATCCCGAAAACCGACTCCGCGCCTGGGGACTCGACAACATCCTCTCCGGTGACATCATCACCGAGCAGAATATCCACACCCTCGACGTAATGAACTGGATTATGGGCGTCGATCCGCTCTGGGCCGTCGGCACCGGCGGACGCACGATTCGACCCGTCGGAACCTGCTGGGACCATTTTGCCGTCCTCTTCCAGTACCCCAACGACGTCGGCATTACGTTTAGCTCTCGCCAGTCCGATGGTTTCGGCACGCAGCCTGAAGGCATCAGAAACCGGATGTTCGGCTCAAAGGGCGTCCTCGAAACCGAATACGGCGGACAGGTCATCATCCGCGGCAAGGGCGAGACGTTCTATCGCGGCGGAAGCAGCCCCGGAATCTACCAGGAAGGCGCAGTCGCCAACATCGCAACCTTCCATAAGAGCATTACCGAGGGCAAATTCGATAACCCGACCGTCCCCGAAAGCGTCCGTAGCAACCTGATAACAATCTTAGGCCGAACCGCCGCATACGAAAAACGTCAGGTCACCTGGAAAGAAATCATCAACAACAAAAACAAACTCGACGCAAACCTAAAAGGCCTAAAAGCATAGAATGCGGTCGCTCGTGAACGCCCCACGTTTCCGGCTGAGCGATGAACGCTGAACTGATTGTGGTTCTGGTTGTGCTCGCTGCAGGATGTCCCGTTAGCGAAGCCTCGAGCGACGCCGCCGTTTCGGCTCAGTAGGGGCCGGAGGCGGTCGGGCGGTCGCGTTTCAGAGAGGCGTTTTTTGATTCCAATAGCGGACTTGCGGTGTTATCATCACGCTTTTATGGAGGTATGTATATGGAAGGCTTGAAGATAACACGTCGGCGGATGCTAAAGGCCGGGGCGGGCGTATTGGCCGGGCTTACGCTGACCGCATCCTGCAAATCTCCGCAGCGCCGGGCCGGGTCGCGCAAGGGGTTCAAGTTGGCGGTCTGCGACTGGACGATAGGCAAGGCGACGAATCCTGAATCGTTCGAGCTGGCCAAAAAGATTGGCCTGGACGGCGTCCAGGTCGATTTCGGCAGCGGGGAGAATGACCTGCCGCTCTTTAATAAGGACCTGCAGCTGAAAATCCTCGCCGAGGCAAAAAGGAACGAAATGGAGATAGCCTCGCTTGCGATGGGCACTCTCAACGGCGTGCCTTACAAGAGCGACCCGCGGACTGAGCGATGGGTCTCGCAGGCAATCGACGTCTCCAAAGCGATGGGCGCGAACGTGATTCTGTTGGCGTTCTTCGGCAACGGCGATTTGCTAAAAGACCCCAAGGGCACGGACGTTGTGGTTGAACGGCTCAAAAAGGTTGCGCCGAAGGCCGAGGATGCAGGCGTCGCGCTCGGGATCGAATCGTGGCTCAGCGCCGAGCAGCACCTGGCGATCATCGAGCGGGTCGGATCGCCCGCCGTGAAGGTCTATTATGATGTGGCGAATTCGCACAAGGCCGGTTATGATATTTACGCCGAGATTCGTCGCTTGGGCAGACATATATGCGAATTCCACGCCAAGGATTACGACGATTTGTACGGCAAAGGGACGATTGCTTTTCCGGAGGTCCGCAAGGCGATGGACGATATCGGCTATCGCGGCTGGCTGGTTATGGAAGGGACGAAAATGCCGCTGGGCATGGAGGAAAGCTGCCGGTATGATTGCGACTACCTCCGGCAGGTCTTCCCGCGGAAGGTATAATGTTGGAACCAGTCATTGCGAGGAGCGAAGCGACGAAGCAATCTCATTCTTGTGAACCTTTGAGATTGCCGCGTCCCGATGAATCGGGACGCGCAATGACGACAATTTGGAACGTACATTAAAGGGACGGGGACAAAGAAAGGGCAGACTATGAGAATGCAGAAGCGGTTTTTGATTGTGGTGGTATTGGTTCTTGCAGTTGCGCAGTTGGTTTTCGCCACGGCGCTGGACGACTACGTGGCGGCGCCGGATGCGAGCTACAAGTACAGCGTGGAGAAGATCATCGAGGCGGCGGGATATAAGGCTTATGTGATAGATATGACCTCGCAGACGTGGCGGAGCAAGGACGAGGTTGACCGGCCCCAGTGGCAGCACTGGCTGACCGTGGTAAAGCCCGACAAGGCAACGGGCGATACCGCTTTGCTTTACATCAATGGCGGCAGCAACGGCAAGCCTGCGCCGACCTCGGCGGATATGATGCTGGGGATGATAGCGATGACGACGAATACGGTTGTGGCTGATTTGAAGATGGTGCCGAACGAGCCATTGAATTTTCCGGACGGCGGCCGGCCAAGGTCCGAGGACGCGATAATCGCTTATACGTTTGACAAGTATCTGGCGACGGGCGATGCGACCTGGCCGCTGCTCCTGCCGATGGTCAAAAGCGCGGTGCGGGCGATGGATACGATGCAGAGCGTCATGAAAGGGCTGGACAACGGCCCCGTGGAGATTAAGAAATTCGTCGTTGCCGGGGGGTCGAAGCGGGGCTGGACGACGTGGCTGACAGCGGCGGTGGATAAGAGGGTGATTGCGATTTGCCCCGCGGTTATCGACGTATTGAATATGGGCGAATCGATGAAGCACCACCACGGCGCGTACGGGTTCTGGGCGCCGGCGATCGACGACTACGAGGAGATGAAGGTATTCGACCGGCTGGATACGCCGAGGGGCAAGGAGCTGCAGAGTTTTATCGACCCATACAGCTACAGGGAACGGTACAAGATGCCTAAGTTTCTGCTCAATTCTTCGGGCGACCAGTTTTTCGTGCCGGACTCGGCGCAATTCTATTTCCACGACTTGCCGGGTGAGAAGTACATGCGGTATTTTCCGAATACCGGGCACGGGCTGGATTTGAGCGCGTTCGGGGCGGTGACGACGTTTTACAAGTCGGTTCTGGCTGGGGCGGACAGGCCAAAATTCAACTGGACGGTGGGCAAGGATGGGGCGATTGTGGTTACGGCAAAGACCAAACCGACCGAGGTGAGGCTGTGGCAGGCGACAAATCCGGAGAAAAGGGATTTCCGGATTGATGTGTTGGGGCCGGTCTGGAGCTGCACGGGGCTGGATGCGGGGGCGGACGGCAAGTATATCGGCAAGGCGGCCGAGCCGGAGAAGGGCTGGACGGCGTATTTCGTCGAGCTGGCCTTTGACGGGGGCGAGATAGGCGAATATAAGTTCACGACGGAGGTGCATGTGGTGCCGGACCGATTGCCATTCACTGTAGAGAAGTAGGAAATACGCTGCAAAAGCTGAAAAACCGGGCTTTTCGCGGGGAAATTTCAGTCATTTTTTTGGGTGAGGTGGGTTTTTGGCTGATAAATAGGGGCGAGTGAGTTAGAGTGCGCTGTCTGGGTAAGATAGGAAAGAAAAAAGCGTGAAGAAAGTGGTCAAAAATGCGCACTTTTTTGCACTTTTTGCTAAAACATTGTGGGTTTTTGATAAAAAATGAGTCAAAATTGAGTGAAAAATGAGGGGATTTTATATCCTACTTGGGGAGTGGGGATTGTTGAGTAGCAGGGCTTGCATCTCCCCCCCGGGGCAGGCGTGAAGCGTGAAGAGTATCTCGATGGTGCCGCCCGAGGCAATAGCCGCATCTGCCTGTCTTAACTTGTTGACGATCTGTTCTGGTGTGTGCAGCTTGTGTTTCATTTGGGTATCCTTTCAAAAAATCACCCCGTCCGCCAAACAAATGGCGGACAAATCTTATCGGATATCCTCTGATCCGCAATGGTACAGTTTCCGGGGGTCACGTCAGTGGGAAGAAGCCTTGTGTAAAGGGACGTGATTGCATAGATCAGCAGTTCGGCAGAGCGAATCTGGCTTCGGTTGGGGGGTGATTTTGAGATTTGGGATTTGCTATTTACGATTGAGATTGCCACGTCGCTGCGCTCCTCGCAGTGACTATTGGGCGGTGAAATGGTGGGGGGGGTGATCCACGGGCTGGCCCCCAGGGCCGCTGGCGGGGATGCCCGTGGTACGAACACGGGCTGGAAGCCCGTGCCACAATGCTAAACGGGGTGGGGCGGGTTTTTGTGACGGGTGGATGTGCTTGACACGGTGCGCGGGGGGGCGTATGATTTGCGCGGTAGGCAGGTTATTCCGGAGAAAATACGATGGCCGAGACTGAAAGAAGCTGGGAAAAGCGGTTAGCGGGCGGGCCTGATGAGCTTGCGGTTGATTTTGTGGAGTCGCTGTCGATAGATAAGCGTCTCTACAAGTACGATATTGTAGGCTCAATTGCGCATGCTCAGATGCTGGCCGAGCAAAAGCTGATTACGAAAGACGAATTGAAGCTGATTAAGGATGGGCTTATCGGGATCAGCGAAGAGATTGCGGCGGGGCGGTTCGAGTTTCGCAAAGAGTACGAAGATATCCACATGGCCGTCGAGGCGGCCCTGATAGCGAAGGTGGGCGAGGCGGGCAAGAAGCTCCATACGGGCAGGAGCCGTAACGACCAGGTTGCGACCGATATGCGCCTGTGGATGCGGGACGAGATTGAGATTCTGCAGGCCGAGATAACGCTGCTGCAGAAGGAGTTGGTCAAGCTGGCGGGGAAATACGCTGGAGATGTTATGCCGGCCTACACGCATCTGCAGCGCGCTCAGCCGATAGTCATTGCTTCGTACCTGTTGAGTTTTGTCGAGCAGCTTGAGCGTGACTTCATCCGGCTGAAGAACAGCAGGGGTCTGTTGGATATTTCGCCGTTAGGGTGCGGGGCGATTGCCGGCTCGACGCTGCCGATAGCGAGGAAGAGCACGGCGAGGCAGCTGGGCTTCCACGATATCAGCTACAGCAGCATCGATGCGGTCGGCGACAGGGACTTCTGCGCGGAATTCATTTTCGATTGCGCGCTTATAGCGACGCATCTATCGCGGCTGGCTGAGGATTGGATAATATATTCTTCGAATGAGTTTGGGTTCGTGCGGATTGACGATGCCTATTGCACATCGTCGAGCATGATGCCGCAGAAGCGCAATCCTGATATGTTGGAGCTTATTCGGGCGAGGAGCGGGCGGGTTTATGGGGCGCTGATGGCGATGCTGACGGTTCTAAAGGGTCAGCCGTCGGGCTACAACCGCGATTTGCAGGAGGACAAGGTGCACGTATTCAGCGCCGCGGATACGGTGGAGGCGTGTTTAGATATGGCGCAGGCCATCACGACGCATACGAAATTCGACACGAAGCGGATTTCGGCAGGGCTGGATGAGGGCTTTTTAGATGCCACCGCTTTAGCGGAGTACTTAGTCGGTAAAGGCGTTGCTTTCCGCGAGGCGCACGGCGTTGTTGGGTCATTAGTTGCATATTGCGAGAAGGAGGGCAGGAAGCTGCGCGAGCTTAGTCTCGATGAGTTCAAGCGGCATTGCGAGAAGATTGAGGGGGACGTGTATGGCAGCCTGGGCGCGGCCGGCGTTGCGGGCAGATACACTACCGAAGGTGCGGCGGGGACGAGGCAGGCCAAAGAGCAAGTCGAGTACTGGACGGGCGAATTGGGGCAGCGATGAGTGCGAGTGAGGACGAAATTACCGCGTGGTTCGCTCGCCAGGCGAGGTTGCCCGCGGCGGACTTCCCCATCGGCATCGGGGACGATATGGCGCAGATTCGATGGCGGGGCGAGTCGGTGCTTATCACTACCGATATGCTTCTGGACGGCGTGCACTTCGATCTTAGACGGGCGAGCCTGGAGCAGGCGGGGTATAAGGCGATGGCGGTCAATTTGAGCGACTGCGCGGCGATGGCGACGCGGCCCGTTGCGGCGGTGGTCTGCGTTGCGCTTCCCAAGAGTTACGGCGAGAAGGAGTTGAAGGAGCTTCATTCGGGGATAATACGGGCCGGCACGAAGTACGGCTGCGCGCTTGTGGGCGGGGACATTACGAGCTGGAAGAATGAAAATCCGTTTGCAGTGAGCGTCGCAATGGTCAGCGAGTGCGTGGGTAATGAGCCGATAACGAGGTCCGGCGCGAAGGTTGGCGATTGTATTTGCGTGACCGGGACGTTAGGCGGATCCGGTTATGGAAGGCATTTGGAATTCGAGCCGAGGGTCAAAGAGGCGATGAAGATTGCGGCTGCGGTCAAGATCAACTCGATGATTGATATAAGCGATGGGCTGAGCAGCGACCTGAACCGGATT
>Ga0315287_10005377_pt1 | contig 12616 bp, 6 predicted proteins | sample YL17G11_0_MG_FD_205037 | JGI IMG/M metagenome (GOLD analysis project Ga0315287, IMG submission 205037) | Sediment microbial communities from Yellowstone Lake, YNP, Wyoming, USA - YL17G11_0 | ecosystem: Environmental > Aquatic > Freshwater > Lake > Sediment | place: USA: Wyoming | collected...
CATTCTTAGAATGCGAGCGACCGACCTCTTTTGCAGTACCGTTTTCAATAATGTAATGCTTGAAGGGAAAGAAATTCAGTTTGACATGACTATCTGCAATACTCTTTGGATTCTTTTTTCTCCCTGGGGCATGCGGAATGTGTTCAAATGTAAGAACTCTAAATACAAGATCGTCGACAGAAATTGTATCGGGCTTTACTTTAAATTCTGAAAGTTTTGGTCTGTCTGGTCGATTTGCAACCGCAGCCTCAAACGCAGTAACACCCATTCTTGCAGCCCTTGTTATTTTAGCCTTGTCTTGTACTTCAGAAAGATAAATTTCTTGAATATTTTCTACAATAACGTCATAATCGCTATATTTAGGATCAATGTATTCTGAAAAGGAATTCTTACTGCGGTGAATTTCTTTGAGCATGTCCTTGTTGTTGAGATAGTTTATTTTCTTAACCGGAATAATTACGGGTACTTCCGGAATGTCTGTCAGGTCTTCGTCGTCTTCGATTTGATCATTCATTAAGATCTTCTCCTTTAGAGGGTTTCGTATAGTGTAACACGAAGATGTTCGGTAGTCAAGGGTTTCGCTATTAACATATGTGTTTATAACCAAGATAAATAAGAAGATAGGAGACTAACCCACATGCCACAACAAGACTACAGAGCGAGATTACAGCCTAAGAACATCAATCAGGCTCTGACTATTCTAGGCCCTCGTGATAAGTCGAACATTCTGTTTCCGCTTTACTCTACCCGTGGTGTGCTTTTTCCATACACTCCATCGATAACTACCGGTAATGTCGCAGAATATGATACAAGCAGTTTTACTCATACCATCTACAATTACAATGCTTATGTTCGATCATACCCTAAGCCGATAAGCATTACAGCTGAATTCACTGCACAGTCAAACGATGAAGCACTATATTTATTAGCAGTCATCCACTTCTTCCGTGCAGTCACGAAATCATATTTTGGAGTTACGCCGTATAACAGGGCCGGCATTCCGCCGCCTGTATTGATATTTAATTATCTAGGTGAATTCCAATTTAACAATGTACCAGTGTTGCCAAAATCGTTTGATTTTACATATCCGGCAGATATCGATTATGTTCCAGTTGATACTGTACAAAATCAAATTTATTCTGCCGGAATAGGTGTAAGTCTCCCGGCAAGTTCATCCGGGGGTTATACATATGTTCCTACACATATGACAGTGTCAATTGAACTTGAAACCCAATACATTCCTATTAATCTTAGAAATGAATTTAATCTTGATGAGTTTAGGTCTGGTAAATTAGTTGGTAAAGGATATATCTAAATGGCACAAAATTCAAAAGACACAAGTCAATATTTGGCCACACCTATTAGGGATTGGTATCTCGATTTATGGGTTCCGAGAATTGTTCCGAAAAGTGACTTCGATAAGATTATTGTAATTCCGCCGGCGTATGATCAACGTCCGGATCTTCTAAGTCAGGAAGAATATGGAACTCCGAAATTATGGTGGGTTTTCTGCCTGAGAAATCCGGACCTAATGGCTGATCCAATTAACGATTTTGTTGCTGGCCTTGAAATATATGTACCAGTAAATATTCTAAAACAATAATGGCAGATAAAGAATTTATGGCACCACGCCGCGGTGGTACAGCAACTGAACAGCGACTTTCGGCTAGGGTAGCAACCACTGACGGTGTTCCAAATGACGCCGGGTATGGAAGAGCAACCTCTGGTTTTATTGACCCACGCATAGTAAATCAGGTCGGTGGTGGCCGCGGATTTGTAAATCCTCCATTTGTACAACCCGATAACGGTTATTCTCATGAAGTGAATAATACAGTTGTAAGTTCAGCCAAAGAAGACTTAGATCTTGCGCTTAAAATACAACCAAATATACTCGACAATTATGATGCTGTAACATATCACTGGAAATTATTCATCACTGATCCAGCAACTTCGAGTTCCGGGCAGGTATTTGATGTTTCCAAACAGACGATTATTGCTCAGACTGGTGTAACAGATTTAACAATCGATAAGGTAGAAATTCGTGGATCCGTAACCCCATCAATTGAAACAGGAACGGGGGTTGCTACATTTGTAAAATTTGAAGTTACCGAACCTGCAGGTGCAGGATTGATTGACAAGATGTTCTATCAATCAGTAGCCCTTGGTATTGGTAATTGGGCAGTCATGCCTGTCTATTTACAATTACAATTTAAAAATAGAAATCCTGAAACATCCGAAACTGACGATGGCGCCATTGGTGAACTTACTAATTTAAAATGGTTATTTCCGATAAAGCTTAGTAGAATAAAGGCTAATGTCTCAACAGTGGGAACACGCTATGAATTTGAGGGAATTTATTATAATGATTTTGCACAATCAAATGCAAATTTTACACTACAGCAGAATACCGTATTAAATGATCTAAGCACATTTTCAAAGGCGATGGCGGAATTACAAGATAAATTAAATGCCGATCAAATACACAAACTAATTGCTAACTATAGCATACCGGATTCTTTTAAGATTATTGTAGATCAAAAGATTGCCGATTATAAGATAACTCCGGTAGATAAAAGCACAAATCCGCGTCGAAATGATAATTTTGTGACATTTGAAAATAAAGACGCATCCTTTACGTCAGGAACGGCTATCGATAAAGTGATCGATTCGTTACTTTCACAGACCGCCGAGTATCAGATGAGCATGTTGAATGCTCCGGCGGCTGGCCGCGAAGGCGCCCCTATGAATGAAGAACCATCACAAATGAAGAAATTCTGGCGAATTATTACAGAAACCAGGCCATTGCAATTTGATCCTCGGAGACAAGATATTGCTAAGGAATTTACCATTTTTATTATTGAGTACGACCTCGGGGTTCTTGATGCAAATGTGTTTCAAACTTCGGCTCCGCCAATAACGCTAGCTGCTGAGAGAAAGAGATTAGCAACTTATGTTAAGAAAAGTATTTTAAGGAAGAAATATAACTATATATTCACAGGATTAAACGATCAAATTCTTAATTTTGATTTGACTATTAATAATGCCTTTGCAAATTCACAAGCACGTTTCGATGGAATATATCAAAATCCGTCCATGTCGGACATAGGTGTAGTGAATCACACCCATTCATCTGATGAGGCAGAGATAACCAATGCTCTTAGTGCTGCAATTTCGTTACAGAATAATGCTAAGACAGCAAATACACAATCAGCGACAGCAGCGGTTGTAACAGCAAGAGAAAAGATTGAAAGATCTGATTTACCTTTGGCCTTGAAGCAGCGGTACACTACACTTCTAGAAAAATCTAAGCCAGAAAGCAGGATGGCATTTTTAGCTGAAGTTCAGGATCGTGGCGGAATCAATAACGACGGAACACTATCGGCAGCTCGTACACGGGCAGTTAACCTTGCGAAGCCAATTACCGAAAAAATAACACAACAACAATTTAATTTTATTTCTGATGTCGACGTTGAATCACAGGCGGCAAAATCAGCATATATGGAACTAATGCAAAATAGCCAAGGAAAATTAAGACCTATTGCAAGAGTCGAATCTATGCAAGACCGGCAGACCGGCCTCGGGGTTGAATCTAGCAGTAATTCCGGCATTCAGAAATTGTCAAATATGTTCTCAGTAGCTCTTCACAGCGGATTAGATGGATCGTTTCAGAGAATTAGAATGACAATTAAGGGTGATCCTTTTTGGATATTCCCACAACCTACCGAGCGTGCAGACACAAGAATATTTAATTCCCTTAAAGGTGAAACTGCCGCAATTGAATGGATTAAAAATGCTCATTTCCGACTAACCGATGCAGTTAATTATTACGGAACTGATAATTTTTTAATTATACGATTTAGGACTCCTCGCATTTTTAACATAGACGAAAACCCGGACACAAGCGATCCTAATACAGATATCGAAACATTTAGCGGTGTTTATAAACTAGTGGAAATAACAAATAAATTCGGTGTAGGCAAATTTGAACAAGAATTGCATTGTGTTTTAGATCCCGAAATTCGCCTACTTAATTTTATGGATCAAATCAATACCGAGTCTGCTAAGATAGACACACCTACATCACCAACAGATTTAATATCTAAGACTCCTCTCCCGAGTTCGGGAATAAAAACACAAAAAATTATGGGCGACGCTGCAAACTCAATAAAGGGTATTGAAAATCAAGTAAGAGATGCAACCGGGCAGATAGTAGCATTAGGAAGTAAGACTGTTGGTGATGCATCAGCAAGATTGACATCCAATATCCCATCACCAATTACAAATCTTTCTGGTCTGCCACCGAGATTCATATAATGACGTACTTAGATACAAACGCAAGGACAACCAAACCCACCCAGAGTGATAAATTTAATCCTCTGGGTAGATTTTCATCACACTTTGGTGTATTCATCGGATTTGTTAAAGATGCAGCAGATGTTCAAAAGAACGGACGACTCCGAGTATGGATTCCCGAATTCGGGTCGGTCCCGACTGATGATCAGGGTTGGGTGACGGTAAATTATTGCTCGCCATTTGCTGGTGCAACAAATAATCAAACAACCAGCAAGACCGATTTAGAAAGTTTCGAGAAAACACAGACCTCATATGGTATGTGGATGATACCGCCAGATATTAATAATCAGGTTCTTGTTATGTTCGCCGGCGGAGATCCAGCCCGTGGTTTCTGGATTGGGTGTGTGTTTGATCAATTTATGAATAATATGGTCCCAGGTATGGCGTCTAATATCAATAGTTGGCAATATCCGGGAAAGCAGGTCCCGATTGCAGAATATAATAAATGGGATAAGAAAGTAACTCAACCAGACCGTGCATTTAAGCCATATGAGAAAACAAAGTTTAAAGGTATAGGAAATCAAGGGCTTATTACAGATCAGGGTCGTGGTATAACAACATCTAGTGCAAGACGAGAGTCACCTAGTAATGTTTTCGGTATATTAACGCCGGGACCGGTTGTAGATGCGAGTGCATCTCCAGATAATATCCGTCGCAAAGGTGGATCATCTTTTATTATGGATGACGGGGGTGGTACTGAGTATGTTCAACTTACAACAAAATCCGGTGCACAAATTAGATTAGATGAAAGTAACGGATTTGTATATCTTATCAACCGCGACGGTACAGCCTGGGTACAAATGGATCAGAAGGGAAACATTGATATCTTTGGCGCAACTAGTATTTCTATGAGAGCACAGAAAGACATTAACCTTCGTGCAGATGGAAATGTTAATATCGAAGCTGGTCAGAATATCTTTATGAAGGCTGCTAAAGACACAAAAACATCAACAACAACCTTCACGTATGATGTGAATAATATTCCAAAACCATTAACAATTCCTTATTACAAATTTGTGGGAGAAGGTGCCGGCGAAGGTGGTAATATTGTAATGCAGGCCCTTAATGATACTCATACCAAAGTTAAAAATAATTCCTACATTACAATAGGAAAGAATTTTGAATTAAAGGTTACCGGTACAATTGATATCAGTGCAGATGGCGAATATAACCTTACTGCACCTAGTATTAAGAATGTCGGGGCAGTTAAGATTCGCGGCACACTAGATGTCACGGGTATGGTTGATTTCGGAAATGACTTATCTGTTAATGGAACAGTGAATGCCAATAAGGTAACCTCAAAGGGGAATGTAGAAGGTTCCACAATATTAGGTTTTCTCCCCGGCGCACGTGGAGGATCTGGCGCACAATCACCAAGTCCCGGCCCGGGCGGTAAAGCTGTTAGTATTCCCACACCGCCTGCAGTTACTCCTGCAGAAGTAAAACAACTCGTTGAGAAAATTAACATATTAGCCACATGGGCAGATCCAGAATCTAAATTTAAGAGAAATGCAGAGTCATGGCAAACAACAGTTAGTGTACTTCCTACATACGAACCTTGCCCAGAACATGAAACATTTACCTTTGCATCAATCGTAGGGTATTCACCGGCTCAGACAGAAGGCGCAAAGACCTATGATGGATCCGGTAGCGGTCCTGCAACAACCTCGCCCGCCACAAATACCGATCCCGGTGCAAATAATAAGGAACTTCCGCCGACTCCTGCAACTGAAAGTGCTGTGTCTAAAGACTTTAATATGGCAGCCTACGAGTGTCAATTAAAGATTCACGAAGGTGTAAAATATGTTTCATATAATGATACAAAGAATCTGCCAACGGCCGGAATTGGCCATCTACTAAGAGCAAATGAAATATCTCAATTTCCTGTTCCTACTCCGGTGTCCCCTGCTCAAGTTACCGCATGGTTTCAGTTAGATGCGCCTATTTCTATCTCGGGTGCGCAAAGATTGCTAGGTATCGATACGTGGGGTAACTTATCAGATGTTAGAAAACGTGCATGTGCCGACCTATGCTATAATATGGGAGAGGGCAGATTATCGAAATTTGTGAGATTTATTGCTGCAATGAAGGCAGGTAATTATGATCTTGCAGGACAATCCTTAAGAGAATCAGCCTGGTTTACGCAAGTCGGTTTACGCGGCCCTAAGATTATTGCAATGATTGTACAAAATATAGATCCAAACGGATGCGATAAGAAATTCCCCGCCGCTTAATATACTCCCATTTAATTCTGTTGATAAATAACAGAAAGGGAACATTATGGCATCTATTCAAACCGGTTTAGTACAGCAGAAGCGCATTACGCGCAAACCCTTCTTTGTGGGATTCAATACCGTGAATCAACCCAATCCTCCATATTCTCTAACTAATTTAGAATTGGTTAAACGTGATATTCTAAATCATTTTGCTACACCAATGGGTTCTCGTGTAATGCTTCCGTCATTTGGAACACGTATATTTGAATATCTTTTTGATCCGTTTGATGAATATACCAGGAATGCAATTATTGAAGATGCTGTTCGCGTTGTGGCATCAGATCCGAGAGTTGAACTAGTGTCGGTAGATGTATTTCAAGAAGACCAGGCATTAAATGTTATTATGGTTGTTTTATTTAAGCCGGAGTCGGTGACTGATAATTTGTTTGTCACATTTTCCTTAAAAGATCGGGAGACATTCTAAATGTCAGAATCAATTCGCCAATCAAACTTATTTGCTGCCGAAGACTATAAGAAAGTCTTTAAGGCATATCAATTTATTGATTATACTGCTTACGACTTCGATACTCTAAAGCAGGCTCTAATCAACTATATTCAGACATACTATCCCGAAGATTTCAACGACTATATTGAAAGTTCTGAATTTATTGCAATTATCGAATTGCTTGCTTACTTTGGCACAAGCCTTGCGTTTAGAACAGATCTAAACAGTCGTGAAAACTTTATTGATACAGCCGAGCGCAGAGAAAGTATTATCCGTCTTGCGCAGATGGTTAACTATGTTCCGCGCAGAAATATTCCTGCAAGTGGTTTATTTAAGATTGCTGCCGTGCAAACAAATCAGCCGCTTACGGATTCTAACGGCGTAAACATTAACGACCTAACAATCTACTGGAATGATCCAAACAATCCAGATTGGTTTGATCAATTTGTGCAAATCTGTAATGCTGCATTTAGCACAATTAACCCATTTGGGCGCCCGACTAAGAGTGGCACAATTGGCTCAATTCCGACTGATTTATACCAGCTAAACAATGTAACAAAATTAACAGTCACATATCCGACTACTATTACGGTTAACGGTCAGCAATTCCCAATTGATGTTTGCAATCCCGATTTTGTAACAAACGAAACTATATTCGAACGAGATCCCGATCCTGCCAACCCGTTTAACTTTATCTACAGAAACGACAGCTTAGGTGTATCGTCTGACAACACTGGATTCTTCCTGTATTTCAAACAAGGTAATCTAATTAACATTGATACAAACTTTGAATTTGCTGTACCAAATAGAGTCTTCCCAATTGATATTCAAAACATTAATCAGGACGACGTATACGTTCAAGAGACTGATCAATCAGGTAATGTTTTAGCAAAATGGATTAGAGTTCCTGCGCTCGCCGGCGAAAACATTATCTACAATAGTATTCAATTTTCTGAGAGAAATATCTTCGATGTAATATCGGGGGCTAGCGACACAGTTGCCATTAGATTTGCCGATGGCAACTTCGGTAATGTACCTACCGGACTATTTAGAACATGGGTTCGTATTAGCGCAAATCAGGCACTTGTAATTCGCCCAAACGATGCACAAGGTTTACAGATTAATATTCCATATATTGGTTCAGACTTGCAACCATATACTCTAAGAATTATTTTTAATCTGGAACAAACAATCGGTAATGCTGCACCTGCAGAAACAGATGAACAGATTAAGTTGCGTGCTCCGGAAGTATTTTCAACACAATCAAGAATGGTTAATGGTAGTGACTATAATGTCTTACCACTTGTTTATGGAAACCAGATCGCTAAAATTCAAGCATTAGACAGAACCTATAGTGGACAAAGTCGTTACATCGACCTTAATGATCCAACAGGATTTCACCGTGACCTAATTATCTTTGGTGAAGACGGCGCATTGATTAGGGATAATCAAAATGTACTTGAACAAGTTATTAAGAATTCATCAAACTCGGGTAATATTGAAACAATTCTTATAAACACTATCCAAGAAATGTTGCGTAATAGTAAGGTTAACGCATTCTTCTATGATGAGTATCTATCTCAATTTGAATCTAAGATTAGAGTTAATCCATCTATAACACAACCTACAGGTAGATCATTGCTTGATTTAGTACCGACATCTACAGATCCTTCAAGTTCACTATATTGGAGAACAAGCCCAGTAAAATTCAAGAATGACACCGGATATTTTTCTGATGCCCCTAATACAGATAACCCCCAGGCACTTGTCAATACTCTTACACCTCTTAATACAGTCGGTGGCCAATATCAACCGTGGGGATTTATTACAGATGGATCTGTATTACAGATGGGTACAGTAAGTAATCCTGCATCTATAAATTCTGTCAGCGTAAATAGCGTGATACAGGCAGGCATTCCACTTATTATTACACCATCGAATCCGTATGCAAATATTGGTCCAATTGAACTAGGCAAAGAAGAGCAAACTAGTTTTCAGGCAGTAAAAGTATATCCTGCCTTTAGAAATGATTTAACCACTACAGAAATCACTGAAATTGTCGCTGCCATTACCGCCGGAATTTCGTTCTGGCTATATTATGATCTTCTCACAAATGAATGGCATACCTCGACCTCAGCAACACCTGGACTGACAAACCAAATTGATCAACCATGGGAATATGCACCACCTATCGATGACGGATTACCCACAGAAGAAATTTATTCAGATTGGCCTCCATACGCTGCAGGTGGTCTCCTCTATGTTAATATTGCAAGCAATAATCAACTAGGAACTACCACCTATGATTTATATGCAAGAGGCAGAGTCTATGTTTTTGAATCATATAGAGATGTTAGATTTTATTGGGAACCAAATCAAATTGTGATTGATAATGCATCGGGCCTCGCATTGCAAGATACTATTGAGATTATGCCATTTGTTAATACAAATAGCCTAATTGATAATAACGAACCACCTATTCCTATTACTAACCCACAAGATGTATTTTTAAGAAGGCAGGTACCGTTTAATATAACCGGTATATTCATCCAGGATGACGGATATCAAGATACCTCTAAAATCGAAGTTTCTCTTGTTGACACAGACAGTGATGGAATTCCCGACGATCCAGAAGGATTTGATAACATTGTTGCACCTGAAGATAGAGTAGTGTATGAGTATGTTAATAACGAAGTTACAGGATACCAAACTACACGCCCTTGGATTTGCAATTGGGGTACACAATTACAAAATATAACCACAGGCTTATATGTTTATTTCCCTGTAGAATTTCCCGGGATTTCAACTGAATTGTATAGTTCACCATACATCGCTGACCAATTGTTGTCCGGTTCAACAATATTAGATCCCGGTTCAGTAATAGGTCTTAATTTTGTTTATTTGACAGATGCTGATTTAGTGTTCATTAACAATACTCTACAAATAGGTGATGACCCAAGTCTTCCTCCTGCACCATGGGCAATTAATATATCTAATCAAGTTACTGCATTTTTTAATGGCCCAACATTTACACAATTGGGATATTTTCCGTGGTTAATCGGGACAAATACCGTTGTTGATAAACAAAACATTCTACAAGAATTTTTTATAAGTAAGTCATTCTTAATATCATCTATTAGCCCGCCGGGATTCGGAATCTATTATCTATTGCAATATGAAGATACTTCGGATCTGGCTAATTATCCTACAGGAAGAGTTATTGTTTCGGCTGCCGACAAATACCATTTCGATAAAAATGGAAAGGTATTCACTCAGAATACAACAATACCAGAACTAAACAGATTGCCATTATATTTCAAATGGAGTCATTATTCCCCAATTGACCAGCGTGTTGATCCTGCTGCTACAAATATTATTGATATGATTGTTATTACCGATAGCTTCTATAGAGATGTTATAATCTGGAAAAATTCAAATGGAAGTGTTATAACCTTCCCAGAGGCACCTACTACTGAAGAATTAAGAATTCAATTCCAGGATCTTAACAAATATAAAATGGTTAGTGATTCTATGATTTGGAATTCGGGAACATTTAAGCTATTGTTTGGTTCACAGGCAGAATCAGAATTACAGGCTACCTTTAAGGTAGTTAAAGCGCCATCGTCGAGTATCAGTGATAACGAAGTTAAAACAAAAGTAATTCAGGCCATCGACACATACTTCGATATTAGAAATTGGGATTTTGGTGAAAAGTTCTTCTATACCGAACTTGCAGCTTTTATTCACCAACAGCTTTCCAGAGTTATTAGTTCTGTGGTTATTGTTCCTAACAATGCAACCTCGCAATTTGGTAACCTGTTTGAGATTATTGCTAACCCAACCGAATTGTTCATGTCTACCGCAACGGTAAACAATGTGCAAATTGTCGCGAATTTAACAGATCAGAATTTAAGAGTCTAAGTTTAAGTAGGGTGATAATTCTTGTGATAAATAATAGGTAGATAACACTACCTATTATCGGAAACCTACATGACTCAGTATATTAAGAAGTTGCCAGCAGTCTTTCAGACTGTAACCGAAAGGAAATTCTTCGACGCAACATTCGATCAAGTCTTCTCTAAGAAAGATAGTGACTATCTTGCTGGTTATTTAGGCCGTAGAGTTCCGGGCCGCTATAATCCTGTCAACGATTTTTATCTTCCAGAACCATCTAAGAATAGAACCTGGTGGCAGTTAGAAGCGACAGCATTTGCTAGAGAAGCCGATTCTACAAAATCAAATGTATTCTTCTATGACGATTTGCTTGAACGCATCGAATATTATGGTGGCAATACATTAAATCAAGACAGATTATTTGAGTCTGAATATTATAGCTTTGGTCCCCCAATTGATTATGATATGTTTATTAACTATCAAAATTATTATTGGGTTGAACAGGGTTTACCAACAATTAATATTTCAAATGTTGATATTACTGGTTATTCAACCCTAGACGATTATATTAATGCTGAAGTTATTGGCAAATCATCATATACTACACAACCTACAGCAATACCACCTAACTTAACATTCACAACAGGACTGACAGTAAGTTTCACTGGATCTATTGATTATGCAGAACCTAGATTTGTTGAGAACTTTGGTGGATGTATCGGGATTAAACTTGTTCAGCAGTTTCCGGATTTTACATCAGGAACAATTTTTGAATTATTACCGTGGGACGGAGTAATTGAATTAGCCAACGGCAGGCTTATCAGTAATCTTTACTGGGATGCTACAACTTGGGAAACACAAACACAGCCGTCAAGTGGTGATTACATCACAATAGAAAGGGGCGCGCTCGACAGAAATGCTTGGTCGAGAACTAACAAATGGTTCCATATTGATGCAATCACCACTACATTAGCAATTACAGGAGATGCATTTCCTTCAAATGCAACAAGAGCATTAAGACCAATAATTCAATTTATTGCCGATCTTACATTGTTTAAATCGGGAACACAGTTTCGTAGTGAAATACAATATGGATTTAGAGACGATGCACTTGGCAACCCAATAACATTATCTGATGTGCAAGGGCAGCCATTGGCCACAATTAATGCAACATATGATATTGCAATGGCGGCAGGCGATCTTGTTTGCTTCTTTAACGATCCACTATCGAGTGGATTTATTTGGATCGTAGACGGTGCCGGCAACTTTACAGAATATACTTCGCCAGCAACGCCTGTATTAGAGGGTGATATTGTATTCATAACTGAAGATGCACCATTTAATGGTGCTCAACGTGGATCAACATGGTACTATAGTTTAGGTGTATGGCAGCAGGCATATAACGACAAGGTGTCATTAAATCAACCACCATTATTTCAACTTTATGATCATAATGGCGTAGAATTAAATGACCCAATTACATACCCAGATAGTACGTTCTACGGTAGCGAAATATTTTCGTACAAAATAAACACAGAACCGGGTGCAACAGTCGATCCTGTTCTAAGATTTCCAATTGTTTATACAGCACTCGGACAAGCATCCGATATTGTATTTCAGAACGATCTCATTGTTGAAAGATATACCT
>Ga0315287_10005378_pt1 | contig 12616 bp, 13 predicted proteins | sample YL17G11_0_MG_FD_205037 | JGI IMG/M metagenome (GOLD analysis project Ga0315287, IMG submission 205037) | Sediment microbial communities from Yellowstone Lake, YNP, Wyoming, USA - YL17G11_0 | ecosystem: Environmental > Aquatic > Freshwater > Lake > Sediment | place: USA: Wyoming | collected...
GCGGCCGCTTTTGTAGCCAAAAATCCACGAAATGCAAATATCATTCCTCCGGTTTTTGCCGCCAAAACCGACCACAGCTAGCCTTCATCTGACGCCCAGAAAGGCACTTTATTTTTTGACGGCCCCTAAGCGCTGGCTGCAACGCACCTGGAGTGTCGTCATAGTGGTGGTTTTTAGCCTGACCTTGGGCATGCCATGGTCGCTCTGGTTTAGTCCCAAGGTCAACCTGAGCGCAGCTCTTAGCAGCCCTGCGTGGGCCCATCCATTAGGCACTGATAACCTCGGGCGCGATCTATTGGCCCGTACTGGAGAAGCTCTGCTAGGCGCAGTTTTGCCGCTGTGGTGCGGAGTTTTAGCGGCCACGCTGCTTGGTATGGGTCTCAGTCTGATCATGATTTGTTTGCTCAGGCGGCAAATATGGCGGCCCTTCGTCGCCTGGTTTGACCTAGTAGCTGCCGGCGTAGTCAGCATTCCCGTTTGTTTGGCCGCCTTTGCCTGGGCAGCGCTGCGCGAGCGCGCCGGACTCGTTCCAGTGATTTATACACTGAGCACGGTTGTCGCCCTGCGCACCTATCTGCAGCTGCGCGACCTCTACCGCCAAGATGAGCAGCTGGCTTATTGGACAGCTCATGCCGCCCTCGGCGGTAGCCTGCTAATTCGCTTAATCCGCTATGGCCTCTGTGCGGCATGGACGCAGCCCCTCGCGATGAGTTTGGGGTTCCACCTGCGCACTGCGGTCGCGATCGAAGCCTCGCTGAGCTACTTGGGTTTTGGGGTTCAGGAACCGAGCCCCTCATTTGGCAATATGCTGGCGGCTCATTTTGATCTTTATCTAAAGGGGCAGTGGTATGTCCTTGTGATCTTGGTCTTAGGGTTAGGGGTGACGGCATCGTTGCCGCAGGCCGTGCTCACCCTTAGTCGTGGTGAGACGCGGCGCCCAAGAGTCAGGTATACTTAAAATATCTATGTTTATGTGGGGGTCCACTATGCTCGATGGCGCTGCACGCGAGCTGCGGGTTGCACTCGGAAGGGAGCGCAGCGCAGCGGCGTTGACAATTATGAACCCACCCAACCAATCATTCGCGACCTTGCCTTTAGCTAACATCAGCCGCAGTGGTATGTTCGTCTTGACCGATTCGAGCAGCGGCGAGATGGCCCTGGGGGCGTCTGTACACTTCGCCTTGCACTTAGATCAGGTAGGCGAGGACGTGAGTGGCGTTGGCCTAGTGCGCTGGGTGCAAGGTGATATGGGGGGCCGTCATCCAGCCGGCTTTGGCCTGCAGGTACTTGAGTTTCATGATCAGACTGAAGGCCGATATCTGGAGTTTCTCGAATCCAGCCTGCTTAGTCTGAAGATCACCGACCTCATGAACCAAAATGCTTTGGTAGTTGCTCCTGAGGCTGAAGTTGAAAGTGTGTTGCGTCTGATGATCGAAAATAAGGCCGAATGCGTAGTCATCGGCGATAGTGAAGGCAGCCCTTTGGGCACCTTTTCCAGCGCAGACCTGCCGCGCATCGTCGCTCGCCCTGCAGCATTAAAAGAAGGTATCGGCCGCCATATGACCCCAGGGCCGCTGACGCTGTCCGCCGATGATGAGGTTGAAGACGCCTATGCGATGATGCGCGGAGGCCGCCTGATGCATATACCGGTGGTCGACGACGGTCTAGTCATTGGGATGCTCGGCACGCGTGACCTGCTGAGCTATTGGGCCGAATATATGGATCTGCAATCTAAGCGTCTGTGTCGAAACTACGAACAGGCAATGGCGCGGATAGCCCACGACTTGCGCACGCCTATCGCCGTGATACAAATGACCAACTCGCTGCTAAGTACCGGCGAAATCACTCCAGATGAGTATGTCGCCTCGGGCTCTCCGGAGCTCCTCAGAGACCGCTGCACCATGATGATGAGCTTGATCGATGATATCTTGGATCACCAAGCGATAAGGGTCGGCCGGGTACGCCTGATTCTCGAGGTTGTCGATGTAGCGCAGCTGCTGCATAAAATCATCCGCACTTTCGCTCCGGCTGCAGCCCTTAAGCAAATCGCAATCAATCTTACGGTAACCCAGGAACTGCCGAAAATCATGGCCGATCCGCTACGCTTGGAGCAAATATTTAATAACCTTATTAGTAACGCTTTAAAGTTTTCCTATGAGGAAGAAAGCGTTGAGATCAGCGTCGAGGTCCAAAATGCCCAGATTGCAATCATGGTCTCAGACCATGGTCCTGGCATCGCGGCTAACGAATTAAGCGAACTCTTTAAGGAATACGCGGCAATCAGTACGCGGTCGACCCAAGGTGAAAAAAGTATCGGTTTGGGGTTGGCGATCGCCAAGCGCCTAACTGACGCGCATGGCGGGACCATTGCGGTGCAGTCGCGCATAAATGTTGGGACTACATTTACAGTTTTTCTGCCGAGCCAGGCGCTGCAATAGTTAGGCGCTGTGATGTGAAGTGCGTCAAAATAGATCGCGCCACGTCGGGAAAAGGAACTTTAGGCGCTTGATCTGCTTGAACAGTAGCGTCTGCGCCCGCACCGGCACATAAAACGTGACGAGAAGGAAGCCGAGTCGGTTAAGCGTCGATGGGATGAAATAAAGGCGCAGGCTCCTTACTAATAAGCGCAAGGCCTTGACCCGGTCCACAGCGAGTAAGGAGACGGCTTCAGTGCGGCAGGCCTGCGCTAAGACCGACCGCTGCACTTGTTTCGACACCGGGTCGTTTTGCAATGCTGCGGCAACTTTATAAAAGCCTTCGACGAAGATATTGCTGGTGTGGCTTAGGTTGCCGTGGTGCGCGTAGTAGTAGGTGAGCGGTAGATCGATGCGTCGAATTGTGCCGCACTGCGCTAGGCGGGCGAAGAGATAAAAATCGTCGACGCCGCGCAGGTCCGGGTGGAATCCGATCGAGCGCACGAGCTCCCGTTCGGCGATGAAGGATGAAAAGATGATTTGTAGCCCGCGGTAGATCACCTGTTCGGGGCGTTGTTCGGAGACAGGCACTTTGGCCAGCGGCTGGGCAAAGTGAAACGGTGTGCTAGGATAATCGAGCGTCTTCCAGACGACGCGATCGGTGTGCAAAATGGCGGTGTCGGCATGTCGTGCCAAGACGAGCAGCTGCATCGAGAGCTTTTGTGGCGCCCAGAAGTCATCGTGGTCGCAAAACGCTACGTAGCGTCCCGCCGCCTCGGCTAGGCCCCGTGCGCGGCTGCGCGAGGGTAAGCCCTCGGGCAGCTTCTGAACAAGCTTATAGCGCATGTCGAGCGCGGCCTTTGCCTTGATGCGGTCTACCGTATCGTCAGTGGAACCGTCATCGACGATGATAGCTTCCCAGTCAGTGTACGTCTGCTCGTCGAGCATCCGGCAATAGTTGCTGAGGTAGCGGCCGGAGTTGAAGGTCGCCGTGATGATCGAGACAGTAGGCGCCATCAATTAGCGCTCGTAAAAACGAAGGCGAAGTTCATAAACCGCGTATCGGCAATCGATCCTAGCGTCAACGCATTCAATACGGCAAAAGCAGCTCGCATCCTGGTTGGCAGAATGCCTTGGCAGCGAATGATGCGCCAGCGCGCGGCGGTCAGCGAGCGCGTCATGCTGCGGTGCGTAAAGAAGCGAAGGTGCGTGCGGTCACGAATACCCTCGTCTTGGTATTCCCAATCCTTTTGGGCGAGAAGATGGTAGAGGTTCTTGACGTAGCGGACATTGGGGACCGAAGCAACAATGATGCCGCCAGGCGCGAGTTTGGCGCGTAGCTTCTCGAGTAAGGCAAACGGCTCGATCACGTGCTCAAGCACGTCGTTGCAGATGATGCAGTCGAAGTGGCGATCCGGCAGTTCACCGGCTTTATCCTTGGCGTCACCGGTGATGATGCGGTGGAAGACCGGTGAGGCCCGCGCCACCGTCGCAGCGTTGAGTTCGATGCCCCAAAACTCCGCAGGTACGAGCTTAGCGACCTCGCTTGCGAACGCCCCGGCACCGCAGCCCACATCCAGGATGCGCTTGGCAGTGGTGGGAATAAATGGCAGCATCTCTAGACGTTTATGATCATAGTAGTAGCCTGGAGGTGCTTCACTCATAGTAAAGCGGATGCTATCACGCTCAGGCGTCATCGAACAAACATTTTGCTGTTAATTTGTAATCCATGGATCAATTTTTATCAGCGATCCCTTGAACTCATAGATCTCAGAAGGTTGAAAAACGGCCTATGAGCGCTGCATCATCGCCACCGCTAAGGCCACCCAACCGATCAGAAACGCCAGCCCGCCAACGGGAGTGACCATACCCAGCCGTTTTACATCGGTCAGCGCCAAGGCATACAGACTTCCAGAAAACAACAGAGTACCGCTTGCAAAGCCTGCACCCGCAATGCGTAGAGCAGGGCTGTCGATCTTTACGGCGATCACTCCGACCGCGATCAAAGCCAGGGCATGATACATCTGATAGCGCGCACCGACCTCAAAGATGGCGAGGCTTTCAGGTGTTATGCGCTGGCGCAGGGCGTGGGCACCAAAAGCGCCAAAGGCCACTGAAAGTCCTGCCGAAATTGCCCCTATGCTTGCCCAAATCGTCCACTCCACTAGGATCTCTCCGCACCGTTGGTTTTTTGCCTGGCCGCTCAGCCCCTGGGCACTGTATCTTACGGCTTTCAGAAACTCTACGAATTCCCAAGTTAGAGGTGACGTGATGGGACTCTTTACCGGTAAAAAAGGCATCATCATGGGGGTGGTCAACGACTTCTCCCTGGCTAGCGGTATCGCCAAGGTGCTGCATGCCGAAGGAGCGCAGCTCGGTTTTAGCCATTTACCCGACCAAGACGGTAAGACTCGCATGGCGCAGCGCGTGCAAAGGGTCGCCGAGCCGCTCGGAGTCAGCTTCGTCAAAGCGTGCGATGTGGCCGATGATAAGCAGATCACCGATTTCTTCGCAGCAGTGCATGAGACCTTTGGTAGTATCGATTTTCTAGTGCACTCGATCGCCTATGCTCCGCTCGAAGATATTCGTTGCCCAACGCTGGAAGCCTCGCGTGCGGGCTTCCATACGGCAATGGATATCAGTGTCTATAGCTTTATCGCCACGGCCAGGGCGGCTGCGCCGTTTTTTAACAAGGGCGGCGCTATGGTGACCCTGTCCTATTTCGGCGGCGAGAAGGTGGTACAGGGCTATAACATGATGGGAGTATGCAAGGCAGCGCTGGAGATGACGACGCGCTACTTGGCTTTGGATCTCGGATCCAAGGACATTCGTGTCAATGCCGTCAGCGCCGGGCCAATCAAGACGCTGGCATCCTCGGCGGTCGGCGATTTTTCGAAAATGCTGGGCCTCCAAGCGTCGACCGCGCCGCTTGGCCGTAATGTGACGACGCAGGAAGTGGGTAAAGCCTGTGCGTACCTACTTAGCGATCTAGCCAGTGCCACCACCGGCGAGATCATGCATGTCGATGGGGGATTCAACATCATGAGCGGTGTTGGCCGTTACGGCTAGTTGGCTCAGGAATTAAGCCTTAGCCCGCGGTTGCCGTCTTGTTGCGTCACACCGCGGTTCAAGGTGATCGTTCCGCCGTCAGTGACACCAGCGGCAAACGAGGCTGAATCACCATAGCTGCTGCCAGTACGGCGCGTCGATAGGCGTGGATGGCGTTCTTCGATAAACGCCTTGAGAAGATGGTCAGCTTGGGCCATCAGCATCCGGTTTGCACGCACATCGTCTTGCTCATTGGGTGCGACGGCTGAGTTCTTCAATTTCTCGCGAAAACCCGATAGTAGGCCTAGCATATAGGAGCGCCGCGCTTTGCCTGGCTTGCCGGTACGGTGTTGGAAATCGGTCCAAAGGCTAGTGATCTGATGGCGTAGAAAATGATAGACATACTCTGCCATCAACACGTTTTCGCGGGTTCCGAGCAGCTCCACTGCTTTATACTTGGTTGCTGCCACGGCGTCATAGTGGTCAAGGTAAATCGCGCGCACGAAAAAATACTCAGTCAAGATGCTGAAAATCAGCGTTTCCTCGGCGCTAATGCTCTTCTTTTTAGCGGTGAGGATGCAGTAAACGTGCGTAGAAGTCCTCTTGGCGGCGAGGCGCTCGAGGTTGTATTTGGCGTAGAGTTGGCGCACGCGCTGCATTGCTAGCGTCGCTTCGTGCTCGTTGGTTGAAGCGGCCAGAGCGAGGAGCTTTTCGGCACGTTTAAGCAGGCGTTCTTCGTCATCATTAAGCAGCTTTTCACGCCAACTAGGGATTTGTTGGGGGAGCTCGCCGCTGGCCAAACGGGCCCAATCAGCCACGCCAAGCCGAAGGCAGGCGGCCTGAAAGCCGTCGCCATGCGGCAAGCCGCCAAACGCGTGGTCGCTCACCATCTGGTGCGCCATTTCGTGCTTTAAAACCTCGATCACAACATCCCAGGGGTGTAGCTCGATCAAGCGCTTGGCGATGACCAGGCTGCGGGTCTCAGGACGCCATTCCCCCCAATTGATTTTGAGGTCTTCGATGCGCAGGTTGGGGGTCCCAAGACGGACGGCAAAATGAAAACAAATATTAGCGAACTCAGAGTATAGTTGCTCGGTCCAAGCACGGAGTAAATCTCGCCTAATATCGTCGTCTGCTGCATGCATAGCTGAATGTCCTATGAGCCTGTTATGGGCTTTGCCAGGCCCATTCTAACTCTTGGCCATGCCTTTGCAATCATCAAATTCCTTGCGCAGCGACTGATTCATTTCTTTCAGCACATCGTACTCGCGGGCCGACCGGACTCGGCCGTAATACTCGCTAATCATGACAGATTTGTCGGGGGCCATGACCTCGAGGATGGCGGTGACCTGCTTCTGCGGCAGTGCTTTGAACAGCTCGACGACCAGGTCCTTGTCCAATTTTTCTAGGACGGGAGCGGCTTTTTTGGGCTCCATTTTTGCATACATAGTGATCAGTTTCTCTAGGCGCTCGCTTTTAAGGTCCTTCTCTTTCTGGATGGTTTGCGCGAAGTAGCGACGCTCTTCGTCGAGGCGTTTTAGCTTTTCGTCGATCGAGCCTTCCAAGCCCTTGAGTTGCTCTTCACGACGGCTGAGGCCGGCCAAGCGGTCCTCGATCTGCTGCTTTTTGCGTTCAGCAACCTCCAAATACTTGCCGAGTTCCTCCCTTTTCATAGTCTCAGGGTGCAGTTCGGGCAATTCCAAAAGGTTAGAGAGAAAGCTTTTGCGGGCCTGACCGGAGGCTTTTTCGTCAGCGCCATTGGCGTCGCCATTTTTTGCGGTAGATTCAGCCTGCACAGTTTTCTCGGCCTTTGCGTCCTTGCCGTCTTTGCCATTTTTCTCATTTTTCTCATCTGTCTTGGCCTTCTTGTCGTCACTACCTTCATCCTTACTGTCGCTCTTGGCAAGCAGCGCTAAATCACCAAGCGTGAAATCACTGTCAATCGCTAGCCAAAGCCCGATCAGTAGCACCAACTTCACGCCGATGATGACGTGCCAAAGGCTCGGCTTTTTTAGATTGCTGACCATTGGCTTTCCTCTAGTTGCGGCTATTGAATTGGCGCAACGCTGTCTCGTCGAGAGTGCGCTGCTCGATTTTGCTGGTTTCCTTGCGGAACTCTAGCTTATATTTCTCCCTCAGCTTCTCCACTGCAGCTAACTCGCGCTCGGCGGTAAGCAGTTGGCTGATCTGTCGCCTTTCTTTGCTTTCGATCTCCTGGACGTTTTTGTAGCATTTATACCAAGTGGCCTTGACATGATCGAGGCCGCTCTCGATGGTCTCTTGGTTGATCCTGGCGCTCGAAGCGCGAATGAGATTTAGCTCGTCTAGGCCCTGCATGTAGCGGCGTTGATTGTCTTTCATCGCCTGGACTACGGCGATTTTTTCCTGCCGTACTTGCGCCAGGGTCGCGGCTTCCGCATCGACACGGGCCTTTTTAAGGTCGATCAGCGGCTGGATGCGCTTTATTTTAAGCAGAGTCTGCATGCGGTGTTATCTGCCTTTTTTGAAAATGGACCGCATTCCACTCAGGGCCTGGTCCATAGTGGAATGTTCTTTGATGTCTTGTTTTAAGAAGGCTTCGATAGCCGGCATATAGGCTATGGCAGCGTCTAGGGTGGGGTTGGTACCGGACTGGTAGGAGCCCAGATTAATGTAGTCGAGGTTCTCTTGGTAGGCTCCGATGAGGGCGCGCATGGTCGAGGCCAGTTGCCAGTGCTCATCATCCACGACATCGCGCATGACCCGGCTGATACTGGTGTTGACTTCGATGGCAGGAAAGTGTCCGCGGGCTGCCAGCGACCTAGATAGGTTGATATGTCCATCTAAGGTTGAACGGACATGGTCGGGAATGGGGTCGTTGAAGTCGTCGCCATCGACTAAGACTGTGTAGAGTCCGCTAATACTGCCGCTGCCAGCGATTTGGGGTCCGCAGCGTTCTAGTAGGCGCGGAATTAGGGCGAACACCGACGGAGGGTAGCCCTTAGTAGTCGGCGGTTCGCCGATAGCTAGTCCGATCTCGCGCTGAGCCATAGCAACCCGCGTCAGACTGTCCATCATCAAAAGAACTTTCTTTCCCTGAGCCGAAAAGGCCTCGGCAATCGCCGTCGTCGCTTTGGCGGCGCGTATGCGCATCAACGGTGATTGGTCGCTGGTGCTGCACACGACGACAGAGCGTTTACGCCCCTCAATGCCCAAGTCGCGTTCGATAAATTCGCGGACCTCCCTTCCCCGTTCGCCGATTAAACCGATGACGTTGACGTCGGCCTCTGAGCCCCGTGCAATCATCCCCATGAGCACCGATTTGCCGACACCAGATCCAGCCATAATGCCGACGCGTTGACCCTCGCCGAAGGTCAAAACGGAATCCATTGCCCTGATGCCCATGCTTAACGTGTGTTCGACTCGGCCGCGGCTTAGGGGATTAGGTGCTTCGCGGTCCAGTTGGGCGTAAAGCGGACGTTCTGGCAGGATCAGCGAGCCATCGAGGGAATTCATCATTGGATCAACCACCTGCCCGAGCAGAAAATCGCCAACCGGAATTTTATCCCAAGATCGTTTACCACTTACCGCACACCCGGGGGCGATGCCGTTGATACCGGCGTAGGGTATCAGTAGGGCATGGTCTTCCTTGAATCCGACGACTTCAGCCAGCACATCTTTGTGACCACGGACCTTGATGCTGACAATAGTGCCAACACTGCTCCCTGGTAAATGGGCTTCGAGTGCGGTGCCGACGATGTTGGTGATGCGTCCAGCGATGTCCCATTCTATATGTTTAAAAGAAGTCTTGAGGTTATTGCGCTCGAAGCGGCGAAGGTGGAGATTCACGAAGCTTTATCCTCCTTGTCGAACAAGCTGAGATCGGCTTGGGTGAGAAGGTCGGCGATAATTTTGTGCACTTGTCCGTCGACGATACTCAAATTTGACTCGATCTTAAAATCGCCAACAGCGACGTCGACGTCTTTCAACAACGACGGCTTCAGGTCTTCTGGGGCGACGGGGTAGAGGCGATCATAGAGTTCGGGATGGACGTGAATGCGGAATTTGGTGGGCTCAACGGCTTCGCTGATGGCGCGCCGCATGACCGTGACAAAGGCTTCAGGTTGAATGCTGAATTCGCGCTTTAGCAACGATTCCGCCATGGCCTGGCATAGTTCGTAAAAGTTTTCCTGGACGTTATCGAGAATAGCTGATTTAAGATTGGCAAATTCATGGACTAGTTCAGACACCTTGCCGAACATTTGACTGGCGTTTTGTCGTACCTGTAGTTCGCCCTTTTCCTCGCCGGCGCGAAAGCCATCTTGGTACCCTGCGGCGCTAGCGGCCTCCTGCAAGGCTAATGTCTGGGCCTGCTGCTCTGCCGATTGTTCCTGGCGCGCTTGATAGACCCGTGCCGCTTCGTGCTCCGGATCGTGTACCGGAATAAAGTCGTCGCTGGCTGCTGCGTCTGGGTCGCGGCTGGGGCGCTGGGGCGGTTGGGATGGCATCTGCGGAGCTGTGAGATGCAGGCTTTTGATGGCTTGGCCCGCTTCCTCTACTGAGGCCCATTGGGCATCGCGGCCGGTAATCATCGGGCCGATGGATTTTGCGTTTGGGGTGGCGGGGGCTTGTGCTTCTATGGCTTTGGCGACAGGTGTTTGAGGTTGCCCTGAGGCCAGTGGCGGGGTAGGCGCTGCGGCATGTTTCTCGGGTTGATTTGGCTCTGGCGACGCTGGTAGGTTGACGGCGGCTAGGCCGCTATTTTCGCTGTCCAATTGCTCTAGTTCCAGTTCCCGCTGCTGCTGCTGCTGCCGTTGCTCGGCGCCCAGATCGAATTCATCATCATCTGAGCGCGATACTCGATCCTTACGCATCAACTTGTCGCGTTCCCAGTCCTTGGTGAAGTCGCTCATCCTAATGATAGGACGCATCTGATCCTCTGGTGTCAAATCATCGTCGAATTTTTCAGGAGGGCGCACGCTTGCTTCGATCTCGCTTTCCTCGTGATACTGCGTATGGATGATACTGCGCTTATAGTTGTCGTGGGCTATGACTTTGGCATTGGATATTTCTTGGAAGGAGAAGTGCTGGAGAGAAATCTTATCTAGGAGTTTTGATCCTTTTTTTAAGAATCGTCCCTGGCGTTTTGGTCCTTCGTTTAACATCGGGCGGGGATTCCTTAGATCGCGGATTGGTGCGGATTAAGCAGGAGTCGAATGGCTTCTGTCGTGCGTTTTGGCTCGTTTTTTGCGAGGTATTGCACCTGTTCTTGTGGGCTCAGTTTGTCGAATGGGACATCTTCTTTAATCAGAACGTTTTGCAGTGTGCCCAGCTCAAGATCAGGGCGGTAGTCCTCAACAAGCTGTTGCTCCTGCTTACGAGTTGGATCATAGGATAGCCAGCGGAAGTATGGGCGGACGATGAAGGCAAAGAATAGTACCAGAGCCAGGGCAATCGCGGACGAGATACCGATGCTCGAGATATATTCTCTGGTTTCCTTTTTATCTTCCTTGATGCTTTCCATTTGGGTTGGGTCAAGTTGGAACATCATGTTGCGTACGGTGACGATGTCGCTGCGCTTCTCGTCAAAGCCGATCGCAGACCTCACTAGTTCCTCTATTTGCTTGATCTCCGGCTCGCTGCGCGGATCAAAGGAAGGTCTAGTGCCATCGGTTGGGTATTCCTGTTTGCCATCGACTAGCACAGCGGCAGATAGGCGTTGGATGCGTCCAACCGGAAGCGTCTTTTGACTGACTTTTTTGCCAATCTCGAAGTTAACGATCTCAGAGTCCTTCTTGTTTTGCGTACTAGACTGATTGGCGCTGGTCTGTTCTTGTTCACCGGGAACGTTTGATTTGCTGCCTGGTATACCGGTTGGATTTAGGCCGGAGCCATTCAGTGAGAAGCCCTGGGTCTCACGCGATATAGCGACGACCCGTTCAGGATCGACATCGGAGATCGTCTGCGACTCTTGGGTGAAGTCGACTATGGCGTCTACTTTAACTTCGACCCTGTCGCCACCGACCACCCGCCCAACAATGCCGCGGATATTTTCCTCATATTGTTTCTCCACCTGACGCTTATAGGTCATCATCTCTTTGGTCATCTTGCTTGATGGATCCTCGCTCTCGATCTCGGTAAGCATCTTGCCCTCACCGTCGATGAGAGTGACATTACTGGCTTTTAGACCCTCGACCGAGCGGGATACTAGAGTTACGATGCCGCGGATCGATTTTTTATCAAGCTCTGATCCGCGCTTGGTCTTCAGGTAGACGGCAGCCGTGGCTTCTGATTTCTCTTCGAGAAAAAGGCTCTGCTTTGGTGAGACGATGTGTACCTTAGCGTTGGCGATCCCGTCGATCATCATAATAGTGCGCGATAGCTCGCCCTGAATGGCGCGCATCTTATTGATGCGCTGCTCAAAGTCAGTGCGGGTGAACTCCTGCGAGTCAAATTTTTCCCAACCGATGACCCCGTGGGCCGGCAAGCCCTCCTGCGCTAGCTTAATGCGCAGACCCATGACGTCTTTGGTGGGGACTTTAATGCCCTTGGCGTCAGCTTGGTAATCGGTGATATTGGTTCGTTTAAAGAATGACGTGATCGATTGTACATCCTCAGATGCTAGGTCGACGAAGGCGTACTCGTATGGATCAGCCTCCTTCAAAAAGAAGAGGGAGCTAAGACCTGCGAGCACCGCGAGGATAACGGCGGCAGACAAGCCCTTTTTAAGTGGGCTGGCTTTGTTCCACTGTTCGAGGATGTTGGCAAAGAATTTATTGAAATTTGCGCGCAGGTTTTCCACCAAAATATCTCAACAAACTAGAGGTTAAACAGGCATTTTCATCACTTCGGAATAGGCTTCTAGAGCTTTATTGCGCAGCTGTACCATTAGGTTAAAGGACAGTTCTGCCTGGGTGGCCGCGAGCATAGTTTCGTGAATATTGCCGCTTTTTCCGGTGGTCAGCTCCATGGCCATCTTGTCGGCTACTTTGCTTTTGTTGTTGACCTCTTTAATGCCTTGTTGGAGGTGTTCGGCAAAGGACATGCCAGGCTCTTTGCTGGCGCCACCACCTTTGGTGAGGCTGGTTGCTTCGCGCTGGATGTCTTGCAGCGTGTTTAGAATTTGAGCCGACATCTTTCCGGCACCGTTTAGTGGACTCATCGGCCAATCTCCA
>Ga0315287_10005379_pt1 | contig 12614 bp, 11 predicted proteins | sample YL17G11_0_MG_FD_205037 | JGI IMG/M metagenome (GOLD analysis project Ga0315287, IMG submission 205037) | Sediment microbial communities from Yellowstone Lake, YNP, Wyoming, USA - YL17G11_0 | ecosystem: Environmental > Aquatic > Freshwater > Lake > Sediment | place: USA: Wyoming | collected...
TACCTGGTCGGCCGAGGGGGCGGGGGTATCGTGAGATGAGTCGTCAGTCGGCAGTCGGCAGTCGGCAGGCGGTCATCAGTCGGCCGTTGTGGGGCTTGGGAACGCTTGCGCTGGCGATGACTGCAATCTCTCTGCCGACTGTCGACTCACGACTGCCGACTCATGACATCCACGTCACCCTCACCCGCATGGCGGTGGACAGCGCCGTTATCGTCTCCCGCATTCGCCTTTTCAAGGACGACCTGCAACTGGGCCTGAGAAAGTTTCACAAGTTGCCCCAACTCGACCTCGGCACCAGCAAGGACACCGACTCGATCTTCGCCGGTTATCTGGCGGAGCGGGTGTGGGTGGAGGCCGACGGTGTCCGCCTCAGGGGCACCGTGCAGGCCTCGGGTGTCGAGGCCGACGAGCAGGGCCAGCCGATGATCTGGTTCGTCGTGGAGTACGCGGTCGGTGTGCCGCCCAAGAAGCTCGGCATCCGCAACGACCTGCTCTTCGAGATGTTCCCCAGCCAGCAGAACATCGTCAACCTGCTGCATGTCGCGACCGACCGCCGGTACTCGCTCTATTTCGTGCCAGGCAGCACGAAGCTGGATACGGTGTCGTTCTAGTCCGCCGCTCCAGGCGGGCGCGCCCGCGGGTCAGAAGGTCCACGCCAGCCGCACCATGAAGTTCCGCCCCATGCCCAGGTTCCGGTTGTCCTCGACGAAGTTGCGATAGCGGTTCAGGAACCAGACATACTGCGTGTTCAAGGCGTTGAGGAGATCCAGGTCCACCGAGATCAGCTGGCCCCCGACGGCGACCTGCGCGCCCGCGCCAAGATTCACCAGCGTGTAGCCCCCCGGAATCGGCGTACCCGGTTCCAGCTCGTTGGGGTCCACCCGCGACGTGACCTTGGCGGTAACCGTCGATCCACCAACAGAGAAATACGGCGCCCGGTACCACGTGCCGCTGCCGCCCACCACCTTGGCGGAGTACCGCACCCGCAGCGGCGCGATCCACGGAATCGGCTGCTCGAGCACCTGGTTCTGGGCGTAGGTGTAGTCGGCGCCGCCCTGCAGCTCCAGCCAGTGCCACGGATGGTAGTCGGCGCCGACCTCAAAGCCGTAGAAGAGCGCGTTGCCCTGCGTCACGACGAACTCCTGCAGGCCGGAGGCCTCCGGATCAGTCGAGCTGGTGTCGCGGCCCGATGTGGGGTTGGGGTAGATGAAGTCGTGGATCGGCGTGTAGAACCCGCCCGCCTCGAACTGGACCTGGCCACTCTGCACCCGAAGCGCCAGGTCCGCCGTCCAGGAGGTCTGGTTCTGCAGCGAATCGTTGCCGATGAGGAACTGCGGCACGCCCTCGTGCTCGCCATACCCGAAGAGCTCGAAGATGGTGGGCGCCCGGAACGCCCGGCCGAGGTTGGCCACCAGCGCCAGCGGCTCGCTCAGGCGGAACAGGCCGCCAATGTTCCCGGTGACCGAGTTGTAGGTGCGCGTCTGCGCCGGGACGATGCGATTCCGCGTCTCCCGCCCGACCTCGGCCTCATCCACGTCGAGCTGGCGGAAGTCGTACCGCAGACCGAGTGAGAGGGTGAACTTGCCGAATTCTGCCTGCTCAAACCCGAACACGCCGATGCCGAACGCCTGGTTGGGCGGCAGGAATTTCTCGGTGCCGAAGCGGTCCCATCCATTGTGGTAGCCCTGGGCGCCGAGGGTTCCCGTGAATGGGCCGAGCGGGTTGTTGTGGTAGTGCACATCGCTGGTCCAGAGGCCGTTCTGCAGTCCCGAGTTCACCGCATCCTCGGTGTCACCCGCCTGCACGAACTCCCTGCGGCGATTGCTGTCATACCCGATGTTCGCCTCGATCCGCGATGCGCCGCCGGTGGGTGCCACCAGCGCCACGGCCACCCGGTTGTCGGTGACATGCTGGAAGGGCGTGTCGGCGGGATCCTCCTCCATCAGCTGCAGTGTCTCATAGCGGTGGGTGTACGACGCCGTGAGCGTTCCCCACTTCGCGTGATAACCCATGCCGAGACTGCCATCGACCGTCGAGAACCCGGTGTTCTCGAGCACCCCCACCGGGGTCACGATGTTGTCGCCGCTGCGCCCCACCAGTGCCGCGCGAAACCCGAACCCGCCACTGGCGCCCTGCACCATGACGGTGCCGTCAGGGTTCACGTTGTTGGTGCCGTAGGCGCCAAGGATCTTGCCGCCGGCAAAACCATTGCGGCCAATCGCATCGGGAATGGCGGGAGAGATCACGTTAATCACGCCGCCGACCGCGTCCGACCCGTACAGCACGCTGGCCGGACCCTTGATCACCTCGACGCGTTCGGCATTGGACGTCTCGAGGTTGGGGCTGTGCTCATCGGCCCACTGCTGGGTGTCGGTGCGCTGGCCATTCGCCAGGATCAGCACGTTGTTGGACGACAGGCCGCGGATGACCGGCTTGCCGATACCCGCGCCGGTGGTCCATGCGGTGACACCGGGGACCCTGTCGAGCGTCTCGCCGAGGTTCGCCGTTCGATCAGCCTGGAGCCGGGCGCCGCTCAGCACCGAGACGGGCTGGGGCGACGTCAGCGCAGTGGATGCATTCGGGGTCGCGGTGACCTGCAGGGGGGGCAGCTCGACCAGCGATTCGTTCATCGTGATGTTCAGTGCGATGTCGTCGGCGCCGAGCGTGACGCGCCGTGACTGCGGCCCGAAGCCCAGCAGCGCAAAGGTCACGTTCCAGGTGCCGCTCGGCAGGCTGCTGATAGCGTAGTTGCCGTCAGCATCGGTCTGCGCGACCCGGGAGAACTCCACCACTGTAATTCTCACGCCCGACAGCGGATTGCCATGAAAGTCAGTCACCTTCCCGTGGAGCAGTCCGGTAAGCACACCGTGCGTTGTGTCCGCGGACCCCGGTGCCGCGGTAAACGCCGTGGCAACCGCAAGGAGCAATGCGTACATGTTGCATCTCCAGGCATGATTGAACCGCCCGCGAAGGCGGTGAATTTCGAAGGCAGCACGCGAAGGCCCAACGGACGGGGCCGGTTCAGCGACTGCGCGATGTCAGTTTGGTTGCGGGGTCAGGCGAAGATGATGGGCGGGGCTCGGGGGCGGCTGCTGGGCTGGGGCCTGAAGGTGACGCGCACCTGATGGAGAACGGCGATCGGCGCCTGCTCGTCTGCCTGAGCGGAGAGCGAAGGCACCACGGCACACGGAACAGGACCGGGAACGGGCAGCGGGGCGGCAAGGGCGCAGGTATCTGCATGGACCCGCGGCGCACCCGGCGTGTCGAGTCGCGTTCCCGCGACGTGCTCCGATCCCGATCCGTGCCACACGACGGCATCGATCAGCGGCAGCCCGGGGCCGCCGAGCACGAAGAGGCTCAGCAGGAGGCTGCGCAGGACGGTCACCAGCGGTCGACGGTGCATTGCCCTCAAGGTAATCCCGGTCAGGGAAGGACTGGCAAGTGCGCTACGGGAACGGGGCGAACCGGGTTTCGCCGGTTTCGAGCATCCGCTCCAGACAGGGGTGGCACAGGCCGCACTGGTCGCCGCATCCGGTGTTCGCCACCAGTTCGTCGATCGTCCAACCGTACTCCCGTGCCAGGCGCAGGAGGCTGTCGAAGGTCATGCGCTGACAGACGCAGCGGGTCACGGCCCACCGCTCCGGGATGCGGCTCATGGATTGGTGGGACGGATGTCGAGTTCGCTGACAAGCGCGCGCTCCGGCAGGTGCAGCGCCGCGAGGATGGTGTCGGCCACATCCTCGGGGCGGAGGATCTTCTCGGGCACAGACGGCAGGAGCGGCTGGTTCTCGAGCATTGTCGTGGCCACCGACCCGGGGCAGACGGCGATGACGCGGATGTTGTTCTTGCGCTCCTCCAGCATCAGCGCCCTGCTGAAGCCGAGCACTGCGTGCTTCGAGGCGACGTAAGCGGTACCGCCGATGAAGCCATTCCGTCCCGCCAGGCTCGCCACGTTGACGATGTCGCCCCGCCCGGCGGTGCGCATCCCGGGGAGCACCTCGCGGGTCACCAGGAACAGGCTCCGCAGGTTGGTCCGCATCGTGGCATCCCAGTCCTCGACGCTGAGCTCGCTGAATGTCTTCGCGATGAGCACGCCGGCGTTGTTCACCAGGGTATCGACGGTGCCGAGCGCCCTGATGACGTGAGCGGTGAGGGCCTTCACCTGGCCCTCGTTGCCCACGTCGGCGGGAAGACCGTCGGCCTTGATGCCGGCGCCGCGCAACTCGAGCAGCAACCGTTCTAGGCGGTCAGGTGTACGGGCACAAACCCCCACCGACCATCCGGCCCGGCCGAGGGAGAACGCGACGGCACGACCGATACCTTCGGTGGCGCCGGTGACGAGGGCAACACGAGGAGGAGCCATGCCGGATTATACCGGCCATGACCGGTTCCGTGCCGTCTCCCCTACCTTTCACGACCCATGACCCCTCCCCACTACGTCTTCGCCTGCACTCACCGCCATCGCGTCGCGGTCGATCCCGCCCGCTTCTGGGCGCCGGCGCGGTGCCCCTCCTGCAAGTCGCCCGTTGATCCGTTCCGGACGGGGCGCCTGAAGCAATGGATACGCGGCTCTGCGCCCCGTTCGCGCCTCCGGATCGGCCGCTTCGTCCTGACGCCGCTCGACGGCCTGGGCTGGCTCCTCGTGCTGTGCATGCTCCTCGTGGCGCTGGCCTATCGCGCCTTCGGGGACCGCACCTGGTGGGGTACGGCGCTCATCTATACCGGACGATGGCCGTGGCTGCTGCCCGTGGCGGCGCTGGCACTCCTCGCACTCGCGTGGCGACGCCGGGCGCTGGTGCCGATCGGGCTGGCGGCGCTCGTGGTGATGGGTCCGGTCATGGGAGGGACGTTGAGCACGGCGCCGTTGTGGCATGAAAAGGCGAAGGTCCGCATCCTTACCTTCAATGTCGAGGGCGGGAAGGTCGTGTCGCCGCGGCTCAAGGAATTGCTCGCCGCCACGCGACCCGACATCGCCGGATTCGAGGAGTGCGGGCAGACCATGCGGGATGCGCTCGCCGGCCTGGAAGGATGGGCCGCCGTCGATACCGCCAGCACCACCTGCTTCCTGAGTCGCTACCCGCTGCGCGCGCCGCCGGTCCGCATGGCGGCGCGAGACCTTCAGGCGGCGGGCGGTTCGGCCGTGGTGTCGCGCTACGAGGTCCTGGCACCGGTGGGCACGGTGACGGTCTTCGTCCTCCACCTGGAGACGCCGCGGCACGGGGTACAGCACCTGCTCAGCGACCCGGTCAACGCACCGCGGCTCATCGACGCGAACAACCTCCTGCGCGACACCGAGTCGCGCGTGGTGCGCCGCTGGATCGACTCGACGGCGCCGCCGCGCGTCGTGCTGGGCGACTTCAACCTGCCGGTCGAGAGCGTCGTCTGGCAGCGCTACTGGGGCGACCTCACCGATGCCTTCGACGCCGCCGGCAACGGCTGGGGGTTCACCAAGCTCAACGGCTGGATCGAGGTGCGCATCGATCACGTGCTGCTGGACCCCCAGCTGAAGGCCGTCGGCGCGCATGTCGGAGATGACTGGGGATCGGATCACCTGCCGTTCATTGCGGAGGTCGTGAGGAGATGAGTAAGCCATCTTCACGCTTTCGCCCGCGTGCCGCGTCCCGATTTGACAGCGGCTCCTCCGGCCTGCATGATGGAGATGACTCCAGCCGAAGGAGGTGCAGGCCATGAAAATCTATGGCCCCAATGCCCTGCGAAACGTGGCGGTGACCGGCCATGGTGGCAGCGGCAAGACCAGCCTGGTGGACGCGCTCGCGTACGTTTCGGGGTCGAGCCGCCGCCACGGCCGCATCAAGGATGGCAGCACCCTCACCGATACATCCCCTGACGAAATCGAGCGACAGCACTCCATCACCCTGGGCCCCGCGTACGCCGAGTGGCTTGACACCAAGATCAACCTGCTCGACACCCCCGGATACCTTGAATACTTCGGTGAGGCGGTCGCCGCGCTCAGCGTCGCCGACGCCGCGCTGGTGGTGCTGAGCTCGACCGCCGGTGTCGAGGTCGGCACCGAGAAGATCTGGGAACTCTGCGACCACTACCACCTGCCGCGCATGCTGGTCGTGGCCGCGATGGACAAGGACAACGCCGACTTCGCGCGGGTGTACGAGGACGTGCGCACGCACCTCACGTCCCGCGTCGTGCCGGTCGAGGTGCCGGTTGGCGACGGGCGCGGCTTCCGCGGCATCGTCAACCTGTTCTCCGGGCACTGCCACGAGTACAAGGGCACGCGCGGGGAGTATGAGGTGGTCCCGGTGCCGAAGGAGCTCGTGGGTCAGGTCAAGCAGTTCAGCGACCAGCTCATCGAGGCGGTAGCGGCCACCGATGACGGGTTGATCGAGCGTTATCTCGGCGGGGAGCCGATCCCGCGCGCGGAGTTCACCGCGGCGATGAAGCACGCGGTGGTGAGCGGCGCCGTGGTGCCGCTGTTCTGCTGCAGCTCGGACCTGACCTACGGCACGCGGACGCTGCTCAAGGAGATCGTGGAGCTGCTGCCGTCACCTGCCGAGGCGCCGCTGCCGCCCGGGGACGACTATGACGGGTTGCCGCTGCTTGGCCGGGTGTTCAAGACGGTCTCCGAGCCACATGTGGGTGACGTGACCTACTTCCGGCTCTACCGCGGTGAGATGCGCAACGGCGACGAGGTGTGGAACGCGGAGCATGGCGTGGCCGAGAAGATCAACCACCTCTCGGTGCCGCAGGGGAAGGAGCGCGTCGAGGTCGAGCGGTTGATGCCGGGAGACATCGGGTGCGTCGCCAAGCTGAAGGACACGCACACGGGAGACACGTTCTGCCGCCGCGACGCGCCGGTGCGGCTCCCGCCGATCGAGTTTCCCGAGGCGGTGGCGACGGCGGCGCTGGTCACCAAGCGGGGCGACGAGGACAAGCTGGCGTCCGCCCTGCACCGGCTCCACGAGGAGGATCCCTCATTCCACTTCGAGTACAACTCGGAGCTGGGACAGACTCTGATCCACGGCATGGGCGAGCGGCACTTCGAGACCATCCTGGGGCGCATCGCGCGGCGCTATGGTGTTGCCGCCGAACTGGCGCGGCCCCGCATCGCCTACCGGGAGACCTTCCGCGCCAGGGGGGAAGGACAAGGGAAGCACAAGAAGCAGACTGGTGGCCGCGGGCAGTACGGCGACTGCTGGATTCGCATCCGGCCGCTCGCGCGCGGTGAGGGATACCGCTTCGTGGACAATGTCGTGGGCGGGGTGATTCCCAACAAGTACATCCCCGCCGTGGACCGCGGGATCCAGGAATCAGCGCTGCGCGGGGTGCTGGCGGGCCATCCCGTCGTGGATTTCGAGGCGGAATGCTTCGACGGCAGCTATCACGACGTGGACTCGAACGAAATGTCGTTCAAGATGGCAGGCATCCAGGCGTTCAGGAATGTCGCCCAGAGTTGCCGTCCGGTGCTGCTCGAGCCGCTGATCGAAGTGGAGACCTGGGCGCCGGAAGAAACGCTGGGCGACGTGATGGGGGACCTGAGCGCCCGTCGCGGGCACATCCTCGGCACCGATCGCGACGGCCGGCTCACGCGCGTGCGATCCATCGTGCCCGCGGCGGAACTCTATCGCTACTCGACCGCGCTGCACTCGATCACCCACGGCCGGGGCACGCACAAGGAGAAGTTCCACGGCTTTGCCGAAGCGCCGCCCGAGGTGACCACGAAGGTCGCGTCGGAGTCGAAGGAGCGGGCCGAGCTGGCACACGCCTGACGGGGCGGCTCAAATCGCGGGCCTGGCCTCGCCAATGGCTGCCTCGCACGCGTGCCGCAGCGCCGCGACATATCCCACCACGTGATCCGTTCCTCCCGCATCGCCGGTGAGGAACGGGTCCATCACGGTTGACCGCAGCACGACCAGTCCCTCGCTGCCGTGTTCCCACTGCCCGGCGTCTCGCAGCCCCAGCGCCTCTAGCAGCGGGGGCACGGCGCCGTCGTAGTTCGGGTGCGTGAGCCGCGTGCGCGTGATCATGTAGTCGGGCATCTGGTCGGATCCCCCCAGGCTCATCTGGCGATACACTCCCTCGTTGAGCCGATTCACGCCCTCCAGGTCGAGTAGTGCCGGATGCGTCATCACGAAGCAGACGATGTTGAGGTCGGGCTCCGGCAGCATGATCGCGCGAAAGGGCGAGAGGTCCGCGGTGGCGATCGCGTGGTGCAGCCGGTAGGCGCCGACGACCGTGCGCTCGATGAGGTAGCCATACCCGCGCTCATCCAGCGGCAGCACCTTGTGGCTCAGCCAGACCGCGGCCGCAGCGGCACCGGGCTTTGATCCTTCGAGGATGAACTGCCCGAGGAACGAGGCGTCCGGTGACGGACCGGCGGCGGGCGCGAGATAGGGCGGCTCGACGGCGACGAGGTCGCGTGCGCGGCGGTCGCGCAACAGCATGGCACCGGCGGGGTAGGGGACGTACCCCAGCTTGTGTGGGTCGATCGTCACCGAGTCGAACCAGCCGAGCGCCACCATCGACTGCACCCAGTCGTCGGACGGCCAGCTGATGCCGGTGGAGGTGCGGATCTCCGCGGCGGTGCGATGCGTCCCGTCGGCGCGCCGGGTAACGGCGGCGGCGTAGCCACCGTAGCAGGCGTCGGCATGGAGGTGGAAGGTGACGCCGAGTTCCTGTTCTGCGCGCGCGCGCACCTCGAGCACGCGGTCGAGGCGGTCCACCGCCCCTTCCTCCGTGGTGCCGCAGACGCCGATGCATGCGAGGATCGGCGCGCGGCGCGCGTGCAGCTGCTCGATCCGTTCCCAGAGCGCATCGGGATCGATGCGGCAATGCCGGTCCACCGGCACGAAAGCGAGTTGCTCCGCGCCGATGCCGAGGGCGCGCACGATCTTCTCCCAGGAGTAGTGCGCGGTGGCGGCCACCAGCACCACGCTGTCGGGCAGCGGGTCGCCCCAGTGCCGGGACAGGCGCCTGGCGTACTCCTGGTAGCCGGCATGTGCCAGCGTGTGCCGGTCGATCACCTCGCGCCAGGCGTTGCTCGGCACCGCCGCGCGCAGCGCGTCCCACGCGCCGAGCGCCGCCGGTCCGCCGAGGTTGAGGAGGTCGTAAAGTCCCATCGTGGAGAGCGCGGCCCGCGTCCCATCGGGTCGTTGCACCTCCACGTCCGGTGCACCGGCGCGGGCGGCCATCGCCGCGGCGACCGGCAGGTAGAACAGGCTTCGGGCGATCCACAGCGCCTCGAAGTTGGCGACGGTTCCGCCCGAGGTGAGGTGTCCCCAGGTGGCGGCCGGATCGTAGCCGATCATCCGCGCCAGTTGCTCCGCGACCTCGAACTCGAGCCGGGTCGTGACGGGGCCGGCTTCACGGGTGACGTTGTTCGGGTTGTACAGCATCGCCGCGAAATAACCGACCTGGGACGCGATCGTCGGTTCGTGGAGCATGTGACCCTGATAGCGGCCACTGAAGAAGGGCACGTCGTGCTTGAGGTCCGCCAGCAGCGCCATCAACTCCTGCGTCAGGGTGGCGATGGCGTCCTCGTATCCCTCCTGCCTCCGGTCCACCTCCCGGATCGTGACGCCGTCCTCGGGCCGGTAGTTCCTCCGCCAGAAGACATGATCCCGGAACGACTCGGTGATGAGCCGCTCCATGAGGTCGGCGTTCTCGCCACGCGGCCCGAGAAACCAGGCACGCAGGGCATCACGGGGGATCGACGGCATGGGGGACTCCGCTTGCATCGTGGTGTCACAGGTGGATTGCGCCGATACGGCCGCCACGCAAGGCCGAACTCGCGTTACTGGCGACCAGGGACGTTTTCGCCAGTGCGGCAATACCAATCTGCACCCTGCGCGTTCCTGCACCAGATGGCATCCGGTATGCCATGGGTCAAGGCGGCGGGCTGGTTGATTCACTCCGCGTTCATCAACGATTCACGCTGGCGGAATAGCCTCCGCGTTCCCCGCCGAGCCATGCCCCCTGACCGCCGGAGCTTCTCATGCTAGCCGTGCTGCAGGTGTCACTTGCCGCGTTGATCGGCCCGATGGCTGACACCGTGCCGGTGCCTCCAACTCCTGCGGTGCGCGAAGCGCCGAGCCTCGCCCCGACCATCGAGACGATAGCCCCGGCCACCTTTCAGGATGCGCGCTTCGATCCCGTCATCAACACGGCATTTGCGGACACCACACGCCGGCGATCAATCGAGTACTCGAACGGGTACTACGTGCGGCTCAAGATCCACCGGTACGCCAGCTGGGCAATGCTCCCGCTGTTCATCGGGTCCTATGCAACCGGAACCGACCTCATCAACAACGGCAACAATGCGTCGTCCTTCTCGAAGAACTGGCACGGCGTCTTTGCCGGTGCAACGGCCGCGCTCTTCGCCGTCAATACCGTGACGGGCGTGTGGAACCTGGTCGAGAGCCGTCATGATCCTGCTGGTCGCACCCGGCGCTGGGTGCACTCGATCGCGATGTTCGTCGCCTCGGCCGGCTTTGTGGCCACGGGGGCCACCGCACCGGAGATCGAGGGTGGTGAAGTGGGAGAAAGCAGCAGTGCCAGCACCCACCAGGCCCTCGCAATCACCTCGATGTCGATCGCGACGGCGGCGTGGCTGATGATGCTCATCTGGAAGGATTGAGGCGGCCATGATGGTGACGATGTCGCTGGTCACGCTGGTCGACGGCTGGGCGGGCTTCTATCAGGACAGCACCCCTGCGCAGGTATCGGTGCAGTTCCTCCACATCGGCGGACTCATGGTCGCCGGCGGCACGGCCCTGGCGAGCGACCGCGCCATGCTTCGGATACCGGTTGGTGACCGCTCGGCCCGTATCGCGGTCCTGGAAGCACAGCGGGGCATCCACGCACTGGTCCTCGCCGCGCTCACGGTGGTCGCGCTGAGCGGTGCCGGGTTCTTTCTCGCTGACCGCAAGACCTACTGGAGCTCCGTGCCGTTCTGGCTCAAGCTGAGCAGCGTAGCGCTGCTCGTCGCCAACGGGGTATGGATGCTTCGGCTGGAGCGCACCTGCACCGTGTCGCCGCACGACGACAACCCCTGGCGCCGCCTGCGTGTGTCCGCCCGTGCCAGCGTCGCCCTGTGGTTCCTCACCACGCTGCTCGGCACCGTGCTGGGCAATGCAGCCTGAACCGGTACCCTCAATGACTGCCCGAGAACACGACTCACCCAAGCGTGGTTGCGACGGATGTGCGCTCACGCGCCGGGACGCCATCGGCCGCGGACTGACCGCGCTCGCCATGACGTTCCTCGCGGGGGGCATGGCACCCGGCGCCGTGGCGGCGCTTACCTCACGCGCGGCGGGAATTGCCGGCCGGCATGCTGGCGCGAACGTGAAGGCCTTCGCCGTACCGGCGCAGGATGGTGTGCAGTTCGCCAAGGAGGATGAACTGATTCTTGCCCGCTACCAGGGCCACATCTACGCATTCGCGCTGTCCTGTCCGCACCAGAACACCGCACTGCGCTGGGTTGACGAGGGCCGCTTCCAGTGCCCGAAGCACAAGTCGAAGTACCAGCCGGATGGCACCTTCATCTCGGGCCGCGCCACGCGCAACATGGATCGCTATGCCATCAAGCACACCGGGTCGGAAGTTGAGATCGACTTCGACGTGCTCTACAAGAATGACAAGCAGCCGGCGGAGTGGGCGGCGGCGGTCGTGGTGGTGTGATGCCGCCTTCTTCACGATGTGGAACTCGGTGACACCCGGCGACGCCGCCACGGTCCGGCTGGTGGAATCCACCGCCTGCCTCGTCTGGAATGTCCACTTGGCGGTGAGCACCGCGCCCGGTCCGGTGTTCTCGGTGTAGACCGACGCGATGATGCTGTCCTTGATGCCAAAGCTCGATCGTGCCGCGAGGACGCGCTTGTCCGCGCCCACCGAACTGCCCAGCTCGATCTGGGTCACCGCCGGCTGCGCGGGGGTGCTTCCTTGGTACGGGTCGTCTTCATGGTCGCTCCTCGCCGCCAGGCGTCTGGAATGGTGAGGACCTGACCGGGTAGATCTTGTCGGGGTCCTTGAGCGTGTTCAGGTGCGTGGTGTGTTCTGCGCATCCGGTACCGCGGCGGCCGACGAGCTGCCGCCCTCGACGTCGGAGAAATCGGGAAGTGGTTCGTCTGGAGTCATGGTGTGCCTCTCAGTGGTTTCATGGACGTCGCCTGGATCCTGGGCCTGCCCCCTAAAGAGAAACCCCGGGCGCCGCCCGGGGTTTCGGTACTGCGGCTCGCCCCTGCTGCTAGAACTGGATGACCAGTCCTCCGGAGATTTCACCCTGAGCCACGGTGGAGGACCCCTGCGCCGCAAAGCAGCCCCACACGTTGCACCAGGCCGCCACTTGGCCGTTCGGCACGAAGCTCCACCAGCCGCGGAAGGTGCCCCTCAGGCCAACCCGCTGCGCCTTGCCGAACATGTAGCGCGCGCCAATCTGACCCGAGATGGAGAAATCGGTGCTCGAGCTGATGCCCGGTGAGCCGATATCGAAGATCGTGATGCCCAGGCCGCCACCAATGAAGGGGTGGATGTTGCCGCGGCCAAACTCCCAGCGCCCGCCGGCGTGGATGTAGTTGACGGCCAGGCTGGACGAGCAGACGGCGAGGGTACAGGTGCCGGTCGTGGGACGGAAGTTGACGGTG